>ERZ1673695.2752-NODE-2752-length-12402-cov-5.010367_pt1 | contig 12402 bp, 10 predicted proteins | sample MGYA00580225_ERZ1673695 | MGnify/ENA primary metagenome ERZ1673695 (study PRJEB41218, sample SAMN15661739) | gut metagenome | host: Homo sapiens | place: Canada: London | collected 2015-08-20/2019-03-30 | study: EMG produced TPA metagenomics assembly of...
GGTCAAAGAGGACGGTCTCATCCAGGCGCCCCATCAGCTCGGGGCGGAAAAACTCCTTAGCCTCCTGAATGGCCTGCTGGCCGCGGCGCTGGGTCTCGGCAGCGGCGGCCCCAAAGCCAAGCGGCGACGTCTGCCCGGACAGACACCGCGCACCCAGATTAGAGGTGAGCAAAATAATCGTGTTGGAAAAATCCGCCCGGCGTCCCTGGGAGTCGGTCAGATTGCCGTCCTCCAAGATCTGCAGCAGCAGGTTCTGGATGTCGCTGTGCGCCTTTTCGATTTCATCAAATAAGACAACACTGTACGGGCGGCGGCGCACGGCCTCGGTCAGCTGGCCGCCCTCGTCGTGGCCGACATAGCCCGGCGGCGCGCCGAGCAGCCGCGCGACGGTATGCCGCTCCATATACTCCGACATGTCAAAGCGCAGCAGGGCTTTTTCGCTGCCGAACCAGCATTTTGCCAGCGTGCGTGCCAGCTGGGTCTTGCCGACGCCAGTCGGCCCGAGGAACAGCATAGCTCCTATGGGCCGCCCGCTCTCCCGCAGGCCGGTGCGGCTGCGTCGGATGGCGGATGCCACGGCGGCCACGGCCTGCGGCTGGCCGATGACCTCGGCGGCAAGGCGCTGTTCCAAATTAGCAAGCCGCTCCCTCTCGGCTTCGCCCACGCGCTCTGCGGGCACGCCGCTGGCCTTGCTGACGACCCTTGCAATATCGGCGGGGGTCAGTGCCCGGCGGTTCCCGCTGGCATCGGCAATGCGGCGGGCCGCGGCAGCTTCGTCCAGCAGGTCAATGGCCTTGTCGGGCAGATACCGCCCGGGCAGGTAACGCACGCTCAGCTCCACCGCGGCGTGGATGGCCTCGGGCGGGATGCTGACACCGTGGTAGCGCTCATACCGCGGCATCAGTCCGGCCAGAATCGTTTCAGCGGCAGCAGGGGTAGGCTCCTCGACCATGACCCTTCCAAAGCGGCGCTCGAGCGCGGAATCCTTCTGGATGGTTTTGCGGTATTCCTCGGGCGTGGTCGCGCCGATAAGCTGAATTTCGCCGCGTGCCAGCATCGGCTTTAAGATGCTGGCGGCGTCAATGGCTCCCTCCGCCGCCCCGGCCCCGGCAATGATGTGGATTTCATCGATAAACAAAATCGTTGAGCGGTCACGGTACAGTTCTTCCAACAGGTTCTTGAACCGCTCCTCAAAGTCGCCGCGGTATTTGGTGCCCGCGACCATCGACGCCATGTCCAGCGCCAGCACCCGCTTGCCGCGCAGTGCCGGGGTGATCTGCCCCGCGGCGATCCGCTGCGCCAGTGCCTCCGCCAGCGCAGACTTGCCGACACCCGGCTCACCCAGGAGGCAGGGATTGTTTTTCTGGCGGCGGCAGAGAATTTCAATCATGCGATCCAGCTCGGCATCACGGCAGAGCACCGGGTCGAGCCGCCCCTCCTGTGCGAGGCGCGTCAGGTCGCGGCCATATTTATCGCTGGGGCGGCCCGTGCGGGAGGCAGCCATCCGCGGCTGTGCGGGCAGCACAAGCTGACCGGAAAGCTGGCGGCATTCCCGCGCGGCCTGCGGCAGCTCGATGCCCAGAGCCGCCAGCCACCGGCTGGCCGTGCAGGACGAGTCCTCGAGGATGGCGCAGAGCAGGTGCTCGTTCTCCGCCCTGGCGGCACTGGCCGCATGCGCACCCAGCACGGCAAACTCCATGGCCTTGCTCAGCTCGGGGGCAAGGTCCCGGCTGTGCAGGCGGCGCGGACGGCCCGCCGCGTGGGCGGCGGTATGCTCGGCCAGGGCGGTGGATGTCACCCGCTTGCGGCGCAGAAAATCCGCCGCTGTCCCCTGTGCTGTCTGCACCAGCGCCAGCAGCAAATGGCCGGTATCCGCCTGGCTGCACCCCTGCTGCCCCGCCAGCACCAGCGCCGTGTGCACGGTGCGTGCCGCCGTGAAGGAAAAACCTTTATATCTGTAGACCCAGAACATCTGCAAATCCTCCTCTGAAAAGTACCCATTGAAAGTATAGACGCCGGGCCAATAAATAATCATCGAAATCTGGGGGATTCTGCAAGACAAATTGAGAAAACCGTGGTATAATAAACTGATTATTTTTATTTTTACGTATGAGGTGGTTTTCAATGCACAAATTGATGCGCTACATCAAGGGCTATGAGAAGCAAGCCCTGTTAGCGCCGCTTTTCAAGATGCTGGAAGCCTGTTTTGAATTGTTTGTGCCGCTGGTCATTGCCAGCATCATCGACACGGGCATCAAAAATGAGGATGCAGCCTTCATCTGGACGCGCTGCGGTCTGCTGGTCCTGCTGGCTGCTATCGGCTTGGCCAGCAGCCTGACGGCACAGTGGTTCTCCGCAACGGCGGCGCTGGGCTTTGGCACGGCATTGCGCAAGGACCTGTTCCGCCATATTGGTACGCTGAGCTACAGCGAGCTGGACGGCATCGGCACCCCGACGCTTGTCACCCGCATGACGAGCGACATCAACCAGGTACAGAACGGCGTCAACCTGACGCTGCGTCTGCTGCTGCGCTCGCCGTTCATCGTGATCGGCGCGCTTATTATGGCGTTCTCCATCAGTCCGAAGCTGACGCTGCTTTTCATCGGCGTTACGATTATGGTGTCGCTTATTATATGGGCCATCATGCGCGTGACCGTGCCCATCTACCATGAGGCCCAGAACGGCTTGGACCGTGTGACGCTGCTGACGCGCGAAAACTACGTCGGCGCGCGCGTGGTGCGTGCCTTTGCCCGCCAGGCGGACGAGCTGGCCGCCTTTGTGGAGACAAATGACCATCTGAAAAAGCTGCAATTTGCGGCAGGCCGTATTTCGGCGCTGATGAACCCGTTAACCTATCTCGTCGTCAACCTGGCCGTTGTGGCGCTGCTGCTGCGCGGCGGTGTAGAGGTCGATGCCGGTAAGCTGACGCAGGGCGAGGTCATTGCCCTTATCAACTATATGAGCCAGATTCTGCTGAGCCTGCTGCGTCTGGCGGATCTGGTCGTTTCGGTCACCCGCGCACTGGCCAGCGGCATGCGCGTCAATGAGATTCTGAACACCCACACGACGATGCAGGATCCCGGCACGGCAGAGCTGACTGTGAACGACGCTGTCGAGGCGGCTAAGTTTGAGCACGTCACCTTCACCTACAAGGATGCCGGCGCACCGAGCCTGACGGACATCACGTTCACGGCCAGGCCCGGTGAGACCATCGGCGTCATCGGCGGTACGGGCAGCGGCAAATCGACGCTGATCGACCTGGTCTGCCGCTTCTACGATGCAGACAACGGCGGCGTTGCGCTGTTCGGTCATGATGTAAAGCAGTACAGCTTTGCACAGTTGCGCAGGCTGGTGGGTGTCGTGCCCCAGCAGGCCGTGCTGTTTACAGGTACGATCCGCGACAATATGCAGTGGGCCGCCCCCGGAGCTTCCGACGAGGAAATCTGGCAGGCGCTGGAGATAGCCCAGGCGGCGGAATTTGTCCGCGGCAAACCCGGCATGCTGGATGCACCGGTGGAGACGGCGGGCCGCAACTTCTCCGGCGGCCAGCGCCAGCGCCTGACGATTGCCCGCGCGCTGGTACCAAAGCCGAAGATCCTGATTCTGGATGACAGTGCCTCGGCGCTGGATTTTGCAACGGACGCAGCCCTGCGCAAGGCAATCAAAGAGGAAACGCACGGCATGACCGTGTTTATCGTCTCCCAGCGCGCGGCCAGCGTGCAGCGCGCCGACCACATTCTGGTGCTGGATGACGGTAAGCTGGTTGGCGACGCGCCCCATGCCGAGCTGCTGCGCAGCTGCGAGGTCTATAAGGAAATCTGCCTGAGCCAGTTGAGCAAGGAGGAGGTGGCAAAGACGCTATGAGCAAGACAAAGCAAAAGCTGGACCAGAATACGATCCATCGCGTCCTGAAGCTGATCCGCCCCTACGCCGGCATGGTCATCCTGACGTTGACCTTTGCGCTGATCACAGTGGTCACGACTCTGCTGGCTCCGGTACTGTCCGGCAAGGCCGTGGATATGATCCTAGGACCCGGTCAGGTTGATTTTGCAGGCCTTGGCAAAATTGCGATAGCGATGGCTGCCACGATTGCCTGCACAGCGCTGGCCCAGTGGCTGATGAATGTCGTCAATAACCGCATTACCTTTCAGGTCGTGCGTGATATGCGTGTCCGTGCGTTTGGCCAGCTGGAGATTCTGCCGCTCAAATATATGGACGCCCACCGCCCCGGCGATGCTATCAGCCGCATTACCACCGACGTGGAGCAGTTCAGCGACGGTCTGCTGATGGGTTTTACCCAGCTGTTCACCGGCGTGCTGACGATTTTGGGCACGCTGGGAGTCATGCTGTTCATCGACTGGCGCATTGCGCTGGTCGTTGTGGCGTTGACGCCGCTGTCGATTTTCGTCGCGCGGTTTATTGCCACCCACACCTATTCTATGTTCAAGGTGCAGAGCGAGACCCGCGCCGAAATGACGAGTCTGGTCGAAGAACTGGTCGGCAACGAGCATCTTGTCCGCGCGTTCGGCTATGAGCGCCGCGCCGAGGAACGCTTCGATAAGATCAACCTCGATTTGCAGAAGTGCGGCGTCAAGGCGACGTTCTTCTCCTCTACCACGAACCCCTGCACCCGCTTTGTGAATGCGCTGGTCTACGCCGCCGTCGGCGTGCTGGGTGCGTTCGTCGCCATTGCCGGCGGCATCACGGTGGGCCAGCTGTCGGTCTTTCTGAACTACGCAAACCAGTACACGAAACCGTTCAATGACATTTCGGACGTTATGACCGAACTCCAGAACGCGCTGGCCTGTGCGCAGCGCGTGTTTGACCTGATTGACGAGAAGCCCATCGTGCCCGATGGCCCGGATGCTGTTGCCCTGCCCCACGGCGCGGGCAGCGTGGAGTTTGACCACGTCAGGTTCCGCTATGTGGACGATGTGCCGCTGATCGAGGATATGAACCTGAAGGTTGCGCCGGGTCAGCGTATTGCACTGGTCGGCCCCACGGGCTGCGGCAAGACGACACTGGTCAATCTGCTGATGCGGTTTTATGAGATCAACGGCGGTACGCTGCGCGTCGACGGGTATACCATCGACAATGTGACCCGCGACAGCCTGCGCGGCAACCTGGGCATGGTGCTGCAGGAGACCTGGTTGAAGGCCGGTACGATTGCGGAGAATATCGCCTACGGCAAGCCGGATGCGACCCGCGAGGAGATCATCGCCGCGGCCAAGAAGGCGCACGCCCATAGCTTTATCTGCCGCCTGCCCAACGGGTACGACACGCAGGTAGCCGGGGACGGCGGCAACATCAGCCAGGGCCAGCGGCAGCTGCTCTGCATTGCCCGTGTCATGCTGCGACGCCCGCCAATTTTGATTCTGGATGAGGCAACGTCCAGCATCGACACCCGTACCGAGGTGCTGGTGCAGGATGCCTTTGAGGAGCTGATGAAGGGCCGCACGAGCTTTATCGTGGCCCATCGCCTGTCTACCATCAAGAACGCTGACCAGATCCTGGTCATGAAGGCCGGCAACATCATTGAGCGCGGAACCCACGAAGAACTGCTGGCGCAGGGCGGCTTCTACAAGCAGCTGTACGAGAGCCAGTTCGCCAAGGCATAAAACCATACACCGGGAAAGAAATAGGAGGATGTATTATGAGTCACATTACCATTCCGGAAGGATACCAAAGTCTTCTGGGTTTGTATGACACCCAGAAGGCCATCGGCCTCATCAAGACGATCTTTCAGGAGAAGCTCTGCATGGCGCTGCACCTCAAGCGCGTCACGGCTCCCCTGTTTGTCATGCAGGGCAGCGGCCTGAACGACGACCTGAACGGCGTCGAGCGCCCTGTTGCGTTCGATGTGCCCAGTCTGAACGAGCAGGCAGAGGTCGTCCACAGTCTGGCTAAGTGGAAGCGCTACGCCCTGTACAAGTACGGCTTCCGCCCCGGTCAGGGCATTGTGACCGATATGAACGCCGTCCGCCGCGACGAGGAGCTGGACAACCTGCACAGCATCTACGTGGACCAGTGGGACTGGGAGCGCGTTATCACTGCCGACCAGCGCACGCTGGAATTTCTGCAGGAGACCGTGCGGGACATCGTGGACGCTGTCTGCGCAACGTCTGACGAACTGCGCTGGAAGTTCCCCGAGCTGAAAAACAACATCCACCTGGACCGCGAGGTGGCATTTATCACGACGCAGGAGCTCGAGGACAGATACCCGGACTTCACGCCGAAGCAGCGCGAGAATGCCTTTGCCAAAGAGCATGGAACCGTCTGCATCATGCAGATCGGCGGCAGGCTCAAGAGCGGCCAGCCCCACGACGGGCGCGCGCCCGACTATGATGACTGGACGCTGAACTGCGACATCCTGTTCTGGCACAAGCCGCTGGACTGCGCACTGGAGCTGTCCAGTATGGGTATCCGCGTTGATGCCGACGCCCTGCGCCGCCAGCTGGACGCCGCAGGCTGCCCGCAGCGCGCGGAGCTGCCCTTCCACAAACTGCTGCTGGATGGCACCCTGCCCCTGACAATAGGCGGCGGCATTGGCCAGAGCCGCCTGTGCATGCTGCTGCTGGGCAAGGCCCATGTCGGCGAGGTTCAGGTCAGCCTGTGGGATGACGCTACGGTACAGGCATGCAGGAATTCGGGCGTGGAGCTGCTGTAACCCTTGACAAACCCCTGCCGATTGTGATATTATATTAGAGTTCCCGCTAGTATAGCACAATTGGCAGTGCAGCTGATTTGTAATCAGCAGGTTGCAGGTTCGATTCCTGTTACTAGCTCCACTTAAAAAAGCGCGTTGCAAAGTAAATCTACTTTGCAACGCGCTTTTTTCTTGCTTTTGTATGTCTTTTTGCGTCCTAAACAGTAAAAAAACAGGTCGTAAACAAGTCGTAAACACAGTAGAATCGCATAACGCGGAGTCAGGGTTGAACTCAGGATATTGTAACAGATGCTGCTGTACATAAAGCTGATGGATTGTTCTTGAGGAATATTTAGAGAAGCTTTTCCCTATTGCACCCTACTCTATATACTCCTAAAAAACGCCCGGTAGGCGTGATGCTTACCGGGCGTTTTGCTTTGCTGTTTTAAGTGTTTGCCAGTGCCGTCTGCAGAGCGCAGTAATTCTCCAGTGTCAGCTGCTCGGGGCGGGAACGCTCATCAAGACCGGCGGCCTGCAGGGCGGAGATGACCTGCGCCTTGGGCAGGTGCAGGCCATTGGCGATGGCGTTGGCGGCGGTCTTGCGGCGCTGGGAGAAGGCGGCGCGGATCAGCGCGAAGAAGGCGGCTTCGTCGCCGTTCGGCACGGTTACGGAGGGCTTCTCCCTCACATCCAGGCGGATGACGGCGCTTGTCACCTTGGGGGCGGGGTAAAAGCTGCCGGGCTGGACGCTGAACAACAGCTTCGGCTCGGCGTAATAGGCCACGGCGTAGCTGATTGCACCCGCATCCCGCGTGCCGGGGGCAGCGCAGAGGCGCTGTGCGGCCTCCTTCTGCACCATTACGGTAATGTTCCGGATAGGCAGCTTTTCCTCCAGCAGGCGCATCAGAATCGGGCTGGTGATGTAGTACGGCAGGTTGGCACAGACGGCGACGGGCTTGCCGCCGAACTCCTCGGCCAGCAGAGCCTTCAGATCGACCTTCAGCACGTCGTTCAGGATGAGCTTGAAGTTGTCGTAGTCGGCCATCGTCTCTTCCAGCAGTGGCGGCAGACGCTTGTCGACCTCGATGGAGACGACATTGTCCGCACGCTTGCAAAGCTGCTCGGTCAGCACGCCGATGCCGGGGCCGACCTCAAGTGCACCCCAGCCGGGGCCGATACCGGCGGCCTCCGCAATGCGGGGGCAGATACCGGGGTTGATGATGAAATTCTGGCCGAAGCCCTTGGACAGGGCAAAGTCATACCGTGCGCAGAGGTCACGGATGGTGGACAGGTCAGTCAATGTGGGCACGGCGGACGTCCTTTCCGAGTCAATAAAAATCAGTTCTGCCCGGCCAGTGCCGTGGCCGCGTTGACGGCCTTGCTGATCTGCGGGTCAGTATCAAGTGTGTAATCGTAGTAGGCGTTCTGCTCGTCGACGGAGAGCGCGGCGTCAATGTCGGGGCGCAGGCCCTCCTCATTCCAAGTCTGATCCTCGTTATCGAGCAGCAGGCCCACCGTGATGTAAGCGGCGGAGCCGTCGGAGAAGCTTTGGGCGTCGCTCAGAACGACGCCCTTACCCGCAGTTTTGGTGCCGACGAGCGTCGCACCGGCCATCTTGCGCAGGGCATTGGCGAACAGTTCGGCGCTGCCCGCGGTGGAGCCGTTGACAAGGCAGACAATCGGAACGTTGATCTCGGTCTCATCGGACATGCGCAGCACGGTCACATTGCCGTCCCTGTCCTGCTGCTTGGCGATCTCACCGGAGGGCACACAGTAATCCGCGGCCACAAGAGCGGCGTTCAGGTTCTCGCCGTTATTGTCGCGCAGGTCAAAAACAAGGCTGTTCGCTCCCTGCTGCAGCAGCTCATCCACAGCAGCCTTGAACTCGCTGGCCGTGCCGGAGGTGAAAGCGTCAATGCGGATGTACCCGCAGGTGTCCGCGACCATCTGACGGGTGTAGATGGAGGGTGTTTTGTAGTTGGAGTGGACAAGATTCAGCTGCTGCTCCTGGCGGTCCGGCGTCAGGTAGGTGATCGTGGTGGTCGTACCCTCCTCACCCAGCAGTTTGGAGGTCAGGCGCGCGGTGGAGGTGATGTTGCGCGTCGACTCATCGTTGATAGCGGTGATGAAGCCGCCGACCTGCATCCCGGCCTCTGCGGCAGGCGAGTTGTCATACAGGCGGATGATGCGGGCGTAGCCGGAGGATGTGTCATTGACGACAGCGACGCCGATGCCGGTCAGTGTGCCCTTCTCCACAGACTGCTTCTCGCTGTATTCCTTGGCGGTGTAGTAGACGGCGTACTTGTCGTTGATGCCGTTCATGTAGCCCGCAGCCAAGCGGTCATTCAGGGTGTCCTCGTCGATGGTGAAATACTCCCCTGCGCGGACAAAACGATCAATTTCGGACAGCTTGTTGTACTGGCGCTCCTTGTTTTTGACGCTGGACACTGTGGTGTTGAACATCTTCATGGACACGACCATGGTCAGCGAGAAGGTGACGGCCATTGCAATGATGGCAATGGTGGCCGCCACGCCAAGACTGATTTTTTTGCTCATGGGTCTGATGGCTCCTTACTGTGTTTGCGTTATGCCCCGTAGGCTAGTGAGAAAAATACCGTAGAGAAAAGGCTGAGTATCATCAGAACGGCGACTACAAGGCAGAAAATACGCACGGAGGTTTTGTGCTTCTGCGGCTTCATACAGATACCCCTTTCGTTATGAGAGGTAGTTCATGACATTGACCAGGACGTTGTTGACCTTCATTTCAAGGTGCAGATGGTTGCCTGTGGAGTTGCCGGTGGAGCCGACATAACCAAGGACCTTGCCCTTTTCCACGGGCTGGCCCACGCTGACAACGGGCGCGCTGTTCATGTGGGCGTACAGCGTCGAATAAGTATTGCCGTTGTCATCCTTGCCGTGGTAGACCTGCACGTAGTAGCCCCAGCTCCAGTGGTAGGCCGCAGCGGTGACGACACCGCCGGAAACGGCGTAGATTTCGGTGCCGCCCGGTGCGGCGTAATCGGTGCCGCGGTGGCCGTTGCCGCCGAAGTAGCAGGAGACGTACTTATAGGTGGCCAGCGGGCGGCCAAAGTCCAGCGAGCACTGGATGGACGCATTGCCGTAAGCCTGGTTGGCGGCGTTCAGCGCGGCGTCCAGCTCGGCAGCGGCCTTATCCACGGCCTTGTTGGCTTCGATCAGGGCAGCTTTGTTGGCCTCGATTTCGGCATCCGCTGCGGAAATGTTGGCGTCGGTCTGGGAGATATTCTGGGCAAGCTCATTCGTCTTGCCGTCCAGCGCGGTCCTTTGGGTCTCCAAATCAGCCTGCGTTGCCTCCAGGTCCGCCTTGGCCTGCTCCAGCTCGGCGCGCTGCTGCTCCAGCTCGGCGTGCTCATTTTCAAGCTGTTGGCAGGTGTCCTCGTCCTTATTAACGATCTGATCCAATGTGGTGGCAAAGGTCAGCAGCTGGTACAGGTTGGTGGCACTGGACAACAGTGCGATGGAGCCGCCGTCATTCAGACGCTGCATCGCACGCATACGATCTTTAAAGTCCGCCCAGCGCTGGTCGTATTCGGCCTGCTTCTGGTCGACCTCCTGCTGCTTCCGGTCAATCTCGTCCTGCTTGTTGACGATTTCCTCATCCAAAGAGCCGATCTGCTCGGACAGGTTGCTGATCTGGCTTAAAATCAGTGCCTTCTGCTGCTCAAGCTGCGTTTTGAGAGCCTCAGCGTCGGCCTTGTTGCTCTGCGCGTCCTTGAGCTGCTGGTTGACCTTTTCCTGCTCAGTCTGCAGTTCCTGCAGCCTCTGGCGCAGGTCGCTGACGCTGGAGGAGGCGGCCAGCGGCGTCATGACGGTGGAAAGCGTCATGCTCATGGCGACAGCCGCGCTCAGCAGAAGCGAAATCAGCTTTTTGCCGTGTTTTACATGCTTCATGGTCTTATACGTTCCCTTTATCCCCTGTTATACATTCAGATGCTTGCGGATGCTGGTGGCGGTGCCGAGGCCGCAGAGCACGAAGCCCAGCAGCACAAAGCCGCCGACGATGTAGTACCAGACGCTTTCCAGCGGGACAAGCGTGCCGCCGAACATCTGCGAAAGGTTGGACGGATTCTCGGCATACCAGCGGCAGAGTGCATAGTACGCGCCGCAGACGATGCCGGACGCAATGCCAGCCGAAATCAGGCCGGAGGTGACGCCCTCGACAAAGAAAGGAAAGCGGATGAAGCCGTTGGTCGCGCCGACGAGCTTCATAATGCCGATCTCCTTGCGGCGGTTAAAGACGGTGATTTTGATCGTGTTGTTGATGACGACGATGGAGACGATGGCCAGCACCGCGACCAGGCCGTAGCAGGCGTAGTTGATGACCTTCTGCAGGGACGTGAAGGTATCCGCCATAGCCAGCGGGGCTTTGACACTGTAAACGCCGTCGATCTGCATGAGCTGGGCGGAGACTTCCTCAATGTTGTCGGGGTCGTCCACAGTCACGCGGTAGTTGGGAGTGAACGGGTTGTCATTGGCAAAGACCTGCTGCAGGTTTGTGTAATCCTTCAGCATATCGCTGTAGGTCGCCAGAACGTCCTCCGGCGACATATAGGTCACGCTCACAACGTGGGGCGTGCTGCGGATGGCCGCGTCGGCGGCGGCAATCTGCTCGTCGGTGGCGACCTCGCTCTCGCCGGTGCCGCCCATGTAGACGACGGTCTCGTTCTGGTTGCCGATGTATTCGACCATGTGGTCAATGTTGATGCCCAGCAGCGAGGCTGCGCCGATCAGCAGCATGCAGACGGTCAGCACGCCCATGGAGGCAAAGGTCATCAGCCGGTTGGCGCGCAGATTGTGCAGGCCCTGGCCGACTAAGTAGATAAAACTGGAAAAACGCATGGTGTCCCCTCTTACTTACAAATCAGTCCTCGTCGTACTCGTAGTCATCCTCTTCGCGCTCGGCCATGGCGGCAGCGTAGCGGCGCGCGGCAGCAGGGTCAGCGGTGTCGGAGGCTACCATGCCGTTGGCCAGCGTGATGACGCGGTTGCCGTACTTGCGGGCCAGCTTGTGGACAAGCTCGTGCTCATGGGTGACGACGACGACGGTGATGTTGACCTTGTTGATGGCCTCAAACAGCTGCATGATGTCCATCGACATTTCGGGGTCGATGTTGCCGGTGGGCTCGTCCGCAATGATGAGCTTGGGGCCATGGGCCAGCGCGCGGGCAACAGCCACACGCTGCTGCTCGCCGCCGGAGAGTTCATCCGGCAGGCGGTCCATTTTGTCCTCCAGACCGACAAGGGAGAGTGCAAACGGAACGCGGTCCTTGATCTTTTTGGTCGAGATGTTCGTCACGCGCATGGCGAAGGCGACATTCTCATAGACGGTCATGGTGGGGATCAGGCGGAAGTCCTGGAACACAACGCCCATCTGGCGGCGCAGGTAGGGCACCTTGCGGCGCTTGATGCGCGTTAAATCCTGCCCATTGATAAAGACCTTGCCCTCGGTGGGCTTTTCCTCCATCTGGATGAGCTTTAAAAACGTGGATTTGCCCGCGCCGGAATGGCCGAGGATAAAGACGAACTCGCCCTCGTCAATATGGATGTTGATGTCCTCCAGCGCGACGTTCTCATCGTTGTGGGTCTCGTAGGTTTTATATACATGTTCAAAATCGATCATTCGGGGTTCTCCTGCCGTGGTGTGGCTTTGCTGTTATGGTTACAGTCATACATATAATAGAATACCATGTCAGACCTCTGCGGTCAAGGTGCTTTGC
>ERZ1673695.2755-NODE-2755-length-12385-cov-3.925629_pt1 | contig 12385 bp, 15 predicted proteins | sample MGYA00580225_ERZ1673695 | MGnify/ENA primary metagenome ERZ1673695 (study PRJEB41218, sample SAMN15661739) | gut metagenome | host: Homo sapiens | place: Canada: London | collected 2015-08-20/2019-03-30 | study: EMG produced TPA metagenomics assembly of...
TGGAGGAGGTGCAGGCCGCCGCGAAAAAAGCCCGCTGCTACGACTTTATCATGGCGCTACCGGACGGCTTTGACACTGTTATCGGTGAGGGCGGTGCAACGCTCTCCGGCGGCGAGCGGCAGCGCATTTCCATCGCCCGGGCGATTATGAAGGACGCACCAATCATCATTCTGGACGAAGCCACTGCCAATGTTGACCCCGAAAATGAAAAGGAGCTGATGGAGGCCGTTGCGGAATTGACCCACGATAAGACGGTCATCATGATCGCTCACCGGCTGAAAACTGTGCGCAACGCCGACAAAATATTCGTTGTCGATCACGGTGAGATCGTCCAGCAGGGCACGCATGACGAGCTGGTTGCTGTTGACGGGCTCTACCGCCGCTTTGTGGTGGAGCGCAAGCAGGCTGCCGGATGGAAGGTCTGAAAAAACACAATCTAAAAAATATGAAAAGAAGCTCGTATCATTATTGACGATACGAGCTTCTTCGTTTATTCTCTGTTTCCTGTAATGTAATAGTCGCAGAATTCTCCGCCGTTTGCCAACGTCTGCTTTCTGTGCAGCACGCCGTGCTGGAGTGTGATCATCACCTCGTCCAACTCGCAGAACAGCGGCATCAACTCGGAAACGCCCAGCTTTTCCGCATAGGCGCAGATGGGGCAGCGGGTGATGCGGTAGTAGCAAGCTCCTTCATGAGGCTGTCCCTCAAAGTCCACTTTGAACGATGTCGGATATTGTTTTTCCTTTTCCGGCGTGTACCACTTGACATACGCCTTCTTTTGGCAAGAAAAAAACAGACCTGAGATAACGAGCTCTCAAGTCTGCAGTAAATTTTGTATTTATTTTTTTGTTTTCTTTGAGTTGTAGGTATCTTTCAAGCGGTCGATTGCCATTTCAGGACTCATCGTGTGATACATCAGATACATCGCTCGCATTGTCTTTGCAGGGGCTTGCTTGTATATAGCACGGCTACTCTCTCCTGTGTAGATATTCCAATAGCGGTAAATGTACCCCATCCAATATAAGGTTTCCGTATCATAAACTTGACCTTTTTTTAGTCTTTCTTTGCACTCATCCTCCATTCGGGAAAGAATGTAGCTTTTGCCTGCCCATTGGATGTGATTGAAGTCCTTATCCATATCTGCAGCAACATCTGTTGTCATAAAGGCCTTTGCAAAGCTTTCGGATTCATACCCCACTGTGCCGGACAGTTCAAAAAGTTTCCCTTGCGTATCGCATAACGCCAGTTGCAGTGATTTATTCATTTTCATTTACCTCCGAGGATCTCGTCAAAGAATTTTCCTTCTCTACGGTAGGAAACCTCGATTTCCTCAGCCAGTGCGATGCCTTCCTTTCGGCGTGCAGCGCTTAGATCAATCAAAGCGGAAAGTTCCAACGGCTGCAATGGAATTTCATTGACGATTTTTATCTGACGGCACGCCTTTTCAGTGATTGCCACATACTGTCTTCCAAGATCCAATGCGGAAAGACAATTTATTAACGCCACATCTGTGAGTGTGCGATTGAAAAATCGGGACAGTTCGGTATACATACGGTCATTGGCAATATAGCCTGTAATGATATCGTACCCCTCTGCCATACACGAATACTTCTCATAAATTTCGGTGCCTTTTGCCGACTCCATTTCCTTGCGGTAGTATGCTATCAGCATAGCCCAGTCCATATCAATTCCGACCTCTAAAACCTTTAAGTCGGACAGGTCAAGCTCCACCGTGTAGAAAACAGGTTTGTTTTCACCGCAAACAAGGGTCAGCGGTTGCAGAGTGCTTGTTCCCATATAAAAGCCCTGACCGAAATCACACTCTTCACGGCTGATAGGTGCTATATCACCCACAATACCGGACTTGGAGCCATGATATAAAATAACCCTATCATCAGTATGCTCATATTCCTTGGATTTAACAATCCATCCGGCAATATTAATGCCTCGATCAAGGCAAAACTGATACAACTGCCTTTGTGCCATTTTATTCGGGACAGATTTTCCGTTCTCCCATCGGTTAATCGATGGTACTGTTGTACCGAGACTCGCAGCAAAATCCTCTTGGCTCAGATTTGCTTCGGTACGAATAAACTTTATTAAATCTTTCATATAAGCGCCACCTATCATTTGATTGCTTTTTTATTATACATTATGATAGGTGAAAAGTCAACAATTTTTGCAATATCCGTATCAAAAACTTGTAAAAATGTCACCGTTCTCGCTGGATAGTTCTCCCCATCTAAATTCAAACCAACTGCGCATAGTAATCTGTCTCCCGTCCCAGAACACCTGAGAGCAAACCTGTATATTGATTTTTCCGGCATCTGCAAGGGAGTCGCATTCTGCTACGAACAGGTTTCCGTATTTATCATAGCCATGCACAAGCAAAATCTGTTCGCCTGCATCGGTAATGATGCTGACCTGAACTGTTTTCCCATTATCAATGGAAGTGTAAATTTGTGTGAGCTGGCTCAATGGTGCATTTGCTATGGAATAACGGTCATCCGGTTTGTTATCGAACTTAGCAGAAACCGCATCAATTAAAACATCTCTGTCATCCGGTTTGCCGCTATCCGTAAATCTAAGCCTGCAACTTCCGGGAATGTTGACATAGCAAAGTCGGTCTATCCATTCACACTCTGCTTTCGTCCACCGGTTATCTCTGTAAACATATGGAGTGCCGCTTACATTTTCAAATGATGCCCAGCCTGCATAATATTTTCCTTATCAACATCAGATTCAGTTTTTTCCTCAGTTTCCGACTGCTCCTCAGACTTATCAATCTCAACTTCATGGTCTGTTGTTTGCTCCGGTTCTTCTTGGTCATTTTTATCGATATTTTTTTCAGCATCAGCCTCGGCAAGCTCTACGTCAGGATTTTCAATATCAGGTGTTACCTCGGCATCGGGATTCAAGTCCATATCTGTCGGCTCAATGTCAGGCTGTTCGGAGTCGGGGCTTGTTTCCCTATCGACTGGGTCGCTTTCCTCTTGACGGAAGGCATCTACAAGATCCTTAAACGAATGAATGCTTCTGTCTTCGGGATCGACCCCAAGAGAACGCAGAAAGACATCTTCGAGTATGCTCTTACGGGAACTGCCCATTTCAAGCATTTTGCCGACAATTTGACCTTTTGTATGGCTCATTGCTGTTTTGAAATCTGAGGCACCAATCTTGCCGGTCTGATAATCACTGCGGATTCGCCCTAAATCTCCAACCGTTTTACCGAAATCAGACAGCATCTCGGTAGGCGTCATCTTTGAGTAAGTACGCATCTCCTTAGCATCAATGCCGTATTTCTCATATACGCTGTTTTTGATAAAACTTTCAACCGCACTTCGCCCAATGCTATTCTGTGCATAGTCGCCGGGACCGTTATAAGTCTGACCTACATCTTCATTTTCGGTATCACCTTCTTGCGCCTCTCGGTCAGTACCTGTCGGTTCATCATCCCGTGGATTCACCACCTTTTCTACATCTTCCTTGTCAAAGTCTTTTTCAAGAACATCCTTCAAAACATCATTTAATGTTGCCATTTGATCAGCTCCTTTTTTAAATATGGAGCTAATCTGAAATATGGTTTTTAAAAAAGCAAGTAAAAAGGGATGTCGTTCTTTGCGACATCCCTAAAATTAATTCCATTCCACTTTTCCTTTTTTCTTCTGTTCTTTATATGCAAGATATTCCGCTTTTTCCGTTTCATTTGCTTCACGGACATTCTTCTTACCGCAGTCGGGACATTGATCAACCCCACCGACTCTTTCAAATGTGAAATGGCATACATTACAAGTATATATCATTGTTTGTCTCCTCGAATTCCCAGTTTACTTAGCCAATCATTTTTTAGTGCTGCGTTGCTTGCGATAAACTTTTCCTTTGCACTCTCTATATCCTGCGATACAGCAATCGGGTAAATATACCGTATATCGTAAGGAATATTTTTCGATAGAGGTTTCACATTTTGATTATAGCCATCTACTTGCTTTTTTTCATAATCACCTATGCAAAGGATGTGAAGATAGCAAAGAAAGGCATCATCTACCAAAGGGTACACTTGGGCGCTCATATAATCCATTGCAGTTGTCCTGCGAATCCAAAATGCGTCTCCAACCTTATACCACTTATCTATCTCACTGTCATTTTCATGGATGATATCATATATCTCTTTTGCAATATCTTCCGCAGAAAAGCCTTCTTGTCCCCGCTGCTTAATAATCATTTTCATCAAGTCTTCCATAGGACACCTCCGAAGTATATGTTATTATACTACTTCTACTGCTAAAAGTCAATAATCAGAAATGATACAAAGCCACTTTTTATGCTTTCTATAAACACTTATATCCGTTTTATGATATAAATTATTTGCGAAATCGTATCTTATTATACCTTTTCCGCTTGACTTTTTCAATTTGTTGTTTTATACTAAAGGTGCCCATATCAGACAAAGGAGGCGATGCGATGACCGACAGCGTTGATATGCGCAGCATTATCAGCGAGATACTTCGAAATGGAAAAATCGATGGGTTTATTCCTCTTGACGAATTGGAACGAGTGAAGCAGGACTACAACCTCCCCGACACAAAAATCGAAGAAATCAAGCAAAAACTTCATGCTGCCAATATTGACCTGATCGAGTCCAATGAAAAAGAAATTGATGAAGAAGAAACGGACAAGAACAGTTCACAAACGAAGGAAGGGCGACACTCTGCTGTTGACCCGCTGAAAGCGTACTTCCAAGAGTTGAGGAATGTTCCTACCCTCACTCATGAACAAGTACTGAAATTAGCTACCCGTATGCATGAAGGTGATGCCCGTGCCAGGGAAAAGCTAATTGAAGGCAATCTGCGTCTTGTTGTAAATATTGCCAAGCATTACAGGGATTACGGCATTCCCTTTTTAGATCTCATTCAGGAGGGCAATATTGGGCTTATTCGTGCAGTCGAAAAATTTGATCCCACTCTTAACTACCGCTTCTCGACATATGCGACCTGGTGGATCAAATTCAGCATACGAAAAGCGATAACGGATCAAGGAAAACTTATTCGAATACCGACCTATATTGTATCTAACATAACGCAGCTAAATCATGCCCGGAACCAATTTTACCAGGAAAACGGCAGAGAAGCTTCTGCAAAAGAACTTTCCAAAATAACCGGAATCGCACTTGATAAGGTTAAGGACATGCTGACGCTGGTACGAGAACCGCTGTCATTGGAAATGACAATGGACAACGACCGTGATACACGCCTTATGGACTTTGTTGCAGACGAGTCCTACAGCGCTGACCCGAGCAACGCCTGTCAACTAAAGGAGCTTAATTCTTGCTTCGAGCAAATGATGACCGTCTTGAATGAACGAGAAAGACGGATCATAAATTTGCGTTATGGGTTCGATGGTGAAAAGAAAACTACCTTTGCTGATATTGGCAAAATGCTTGGCGTCACACGGGAACGGGCACGACAGCTCGAAGCTAAGGCAATATTGAAGCTACGCAGAACCGACCATTTTAAAGAAGTCCAATGTTTCTTTGAAGAATAAATTTAAGAGGTGAGTTGCCGGCTCACCTCTTTTTGTTTCTTTACATCAAACATTATCGGCGTAGTACCACCTATTGAAGGAAGCTTTCGGAATGCGATATAATTTTCCAACCTTAAATACGGTGAATGGGGATTGATTCAAGTACACATCTTCAAGAAACTCGTAGGTCTTGGTTTTTCCAATTCCCATCATTTCCTGTATATCCGAAGGAAAGTACAACTCGCATCTCTCGCTAACTTCTTTTTTTGCCATTTGGGATTCCTCCTTCCATAGAAATGACTTTTGAGAGTCATCAAGGTTATGAATTAGGCAGAAGAAAAAAGCAAGTAAAAACCACACCTCGAATTGAAGTGTGGTTAAGAATAAATATGCAATCACATTTAATCAGTGAAATTTCAGTTTTTTCTATCGCATCAGCCTATTTTTTTGCATATTCCGGTGCTATAAAAAAGATATATTCTTGCCTCTCTTGACGAATAAAGTCACCCGTTTGTTTCGAGGTCACTTTTTCGTTAAATACCTTTTGAACAAAAATGGCTTGTTTTACGGCTATTTTGACGAATTAAACGGTCTAAATGGGACTGTTTTCGCAGGTTCTCATAGTAGGAAACAAAATATTCGACCGCATTGTTCGGGAAAAACTCTCGAAATTCACTGCACAATTGAGCCGCCAGAGTTTTGTTGTGCGCCAGGACGAGCGTAGGCCGATTTATATTGGCGATGATGTTCGCCATCGTGAAGGTTTTGCCCGAACCCGTAACGCCCAATAAAACCTGCTCTTTCAAGCCGTTTTCGACGCCTTCCGTCAGTTTTGCAATTGCTTCCGGCTGGTCTCCGGTCGGCGCATAAGGGGCAACCAATTCGAAATGATCCACAGCAAGAACCTCCCTTTTTTCGAATTTATTACAGCTCCTATAGGGTAAAAAAACCGTCAACACGCATATTCTGTTTCAACGCAAAAATCGCTAAAAATGTCTGTTGACGAATTCAGTTACTTTTTCCCTGCTCGCGAACTACGCGAACTGCGGGGCGAACTGCGGGAATGATTTAGAATTTCAATGTTGTATTATAGCACATTTTTTTCTGAAATAAAAGAGGACGGCCGACTTTTTCACAAAAAAGTCGAAACCGTCCCCATGTATTTTTTAGCAGATTGCCTGTGCTATTTGTCTCTCATCATCGCGCCGTACATGTTCCTGCCGGCAAGCCTTTCGGACAATGTCCTTCCAAAAGCCATAATGCTGCCTTTCTCATTCTTCGTTCCCGTCGGCGCCGCCTGCCGACTCCCGTTTATCCGTCAACGCAGTCGTAGATCGTCCAACCCTGCGCATCATTCACATTTTTCAGGCCTGTCACATGGTATAAATTTCACAAATGGAATTATATAATTGTTGCTTTTTTCAAGAATTGTTATCATTGCTCATAAGGCCTTCGATTCCGGCCAAATTATAATATTTGCATTCACCAATATCGTCGCCATTGCCAATATTTGTTTTTCTGTAAGAAATATTTAATGGTTCGGGAACCATTAAAAGAATCGGAATATTAGGATATTGTTGAATTCTTTCCTTGCTTGTGCATTGGAACCTATACGCAGGTTTTTCCTTTTGCACGGGAAGTACAGAATGAATGGTAGAAGCAAGATGAAAACCGTACGACTTGGTTCTGTAATGCGTGTTGTCGTAAAAATCAATCGTGCCTCTTGACTTGGCTCCGCACAGCTTTACAGCATATAAATGTTTGTTTTTCAAAATAAAGAACTCGCATTTTTCGTCTGCAATATTTCCCCAATTCCAAAAATGCTTGTTGGGAAAAAGTTCCGCATTATATTTTTTGCATAACGACTTTACTTTTGGCTTCAGCCGGATTCTGGCAATCAAATACTTTATTTTGTACCTGAAAATGAAAATCAATGCCGCGACAAGCAGCGTGACCGCAAATGGCAACTCGGTGCCCCCCCTTTTTGTACTTAATGACTTAATGAGGATTAAAACTCAAAATTAACAAGCCGTTTTTCATTTAGTTATTAAATGGAAGCATCAACAATAATGAATTCATTTTTTCACCATCATGATTTTATTTCAACAACTCGTCCTATAATATCATTGTAATGAATCACTTCTACTCGATACGCATTATCACCTTTGCAAAAAAACCTTTCACCAACAATTTTCACAATCCGGTGAACCAAAAGCCCCTCTGTTCCATATTCAAAAACAATTATATCATTCTCAGTATAAATCTTTACTTTTTTTACAGCCACAACATCTCCAGAACGAATCGACGGCAGCATGCTATCCCCATACACGCGTATGCTTATTTGTTTATTAGGTGATCCATCTATAATTTTTTTAGTAAATGTATAATATTCATGTCAACAAATATATACCATGCTATTAAAATGTTCATTCGAATATTTTTTTCAAAAAAGCACTTTCAAACATTATAATAGCATAAAATCATATAAATTTCATTTGCCTTCTCATCCATTACGCACAATTCATTGACTCTTTATGATTTCATTATACAACAACATTCCCACGATGTCAATATATATCGAATATTTATTTACAAAACTCCCAATCACACCATTTACTTCAAAATCGCATAACAGCCTTTGATAGAATTTCCGCGGCCGATTCTCTTACCGCTTTTTCTGATTATCGGCGACAAGGCCAACCACGCCCAAGGGCGACCTTTTGCAAACTTCACAAGAACCGTTTTACAATGGAGCGATTCTCGCCGATAAGCGGGGCGACATCACCAATGGTACCAAATAGCTGCAAGGTCAACAAGCTCCATTCCATATTCATACGCATTACATATAACAGGCCACCACCGGCTTCAGGCTTCTCTATAATTTCAGACTCCGGTTGGACTGCGTTTACTGCTTGTCAATTCTGTTCATATCCTCTTTTTGTTCCCGCGTTTGTTCTAATTTTTCAGCATTCTGCTTATCGGTTTCGGCCTTCGCCTTCATCAGCTCTGCATTTAGAGCATTCGTATTGGGGGATCAGCATCAGGTGTGAAATCCCTTTCATTCAGCTCAGTTTTGGGAATTTCACGGTTATAGTTCCGTTCAGCGTCGGCAGAATCAACTTCCTCCTGTCTGAAAGCTTCCGCCAAATCATGAAACGAGTGAATGCCGCGTTTTTCCGGAATGATTCCAAGAGAACGCAGAAATACATATTCCGGAATATTTTTACGCGAACTGCTCATCTCAAGCATCTTATCCAATAATCTTACCCCCCTTGTATGATGCAACGCACTTCAATATTCAGCCATATTGATTTTTACCGCATAATAGTCATTTCGTATTTTACCAAGCTCGCTGACACTTTACCCAAAATCAAAAAATATCTCAGTCGGCGTCATCTGCGTAAAGCTTTTCATCACAATTACGTTAATACTGTACTTTAATAAAATTCATAATAAAACTTTCTACAAAACTTCGTTCTGGATAGAATTCTTCGGACCTTCACATTGTGTCCCGGAATCTTCATAATCTACAGTTATTACACGTTCCCCACGTCTTTTCTTGTCATCAACAAATTTCTATATTTTTTTAAAATTTTAATGTCTTCTTTTAAGGCATCATTCAGTGTTGCCATCCGATTCACTCCCTTTTCTGTATTTGGAGAAAACCTGACATGCGTCCGTAATATGCAGCAAAAAAAGGATGCCGTTTTTAGAAGCATCCCAGTCTATAATTCAGCTTTTTATATTTTTATTAAACAAACATGCTCACATCGCTCCAAAAGCTGTTACCCCTGAAAATGACATTTGATAATGACCGCGAAGCAAAGCCAATAGATTTTATTTTACAGAAAGCTGCACCAAATCAATTTGTCAAATAAAAATGTTTTGTTATCACTTTCGTAAAATAATGAGCGTACTCGGAAAGCGGAAGCAAAAATCTTTCATATGCGATATAATTTCAACGGGAGAAGAAATCATGGGTCGTGTTGGGCGCAACCAAAGAACGCGCAAAACAGCTCGAAGCAAAAGCAATACTGAAATTACAAAAAACAGAACACTTTGATGATGGCAAAAGTTTACGAGCCATAAATCATTTAGAAGTGAGTATTTACCCACCTCTTTTCATATACCATAGAATGAGAGAGTGTCTCGGAAACGAAACAAGGTAAATCAACCGATACTCTAAAATATTCCACCGTGTTGTTCGGGAAGAATTCCCGAAACTCTGAACAGAGCTGCGCGGCCAGCGTCTTGTTGTGCGCCAGCACCAATGTCAGCCGGTTGACGTTGGCGATGATATTCGCCATCGTGAAGGTCTTGCCCGAACCCGTAACGCCCAATAAAACCTGCTCTTTCAAGCCGTTTTCGACGCCTTCCGTCAGTTTTGCAATTGCTTCCGGCTGGTCTCCGGTCGGCGCATAAGGGGCAACCAATTCGAAATGATCCACAGCAAGAACCTCCCTTTTTTCGAATTTATTACAGCTCCTATAGGGTAAAAAAACCGTCAACACGCATATTCTGTTTCAACGCAAAAATCGCTAAAAATGTCTGTTGACGAATTCAGTTACTTTTTCCCTGCTCGCGAACTACGCGAACTGCGGGGCGAACTGCGGGAATGATTTAGAATTTCAATGTTGTATTATAGCACATTTTTTTCTGAAATAAAAGAGGACGGCCGACTTTTTCACAAAAAAGTCGAAACCGTCCTTCCCGTTTTATTTTTGTGTATCTTCTCGTATTTACGCATATTTATTCATTTTTTTCCAAGCGTGATTCGCTGGCAAGCTGTTTCGGAAAGCAAATCTCCTTCCCCACAGCATACGGTTTTTCCGGTGTTATATTTTCTAATCCTTCCATCGCTTCGCCCGGCACCACTTCCTCGATGAACACCCGGGTTTCTCTTGCATTGTCTGCGATTATCTCCATAAACATCAACCAAAATAATGCTTTTCGCATGCCCAACCAAGCACGTTGGATATCGCCTTGCGGACTATATGCTTACGTATAAGAAACATCACATAGGCGTACCGCAGAGCACGAAAGCGAAGATCTGACAAGCCGTTTTCCCGAAGTATCTTCTTAGGATATAATTCTCAAGTAATCCAGACACATATTTATTCCGGCTTCACTATTCAATGTTATGGCAAATCTTTTGGGAATGATCAGGGACCCTCTTCGGGATACTGTCTCTCCCCTATTACAAGTCTGTCCCTTCGTTTCGAAAGCAGGAGATACGCCTCTTATACAACAAAAAAATATCATGTTTTCGTCATCGAAATACGGCTATTGCCGAAAAAGAAGGGCATCTGAAAAAACTCCCGAAATTTATCATTGCGCATCCATGGTCATCTTCTATACTGTTTGTGTCAAATCACTTGTAATTCTTTATAAGCCATGATACAATACTGTCAATTAAATAGGTATAGTAGTTCCATTTGCAATCAATCCTTTTATCTATTCAGTTGTCGGATTCGAGCCGAATTTCCAAACAGACTGGTTTGCAAGCGCACAGCAACTGAAATTGTATTATTGCCAAAGAGTTCAAATACCGTTTTCGCGAATCGTATCGAACGATTATGAAACAGAGTTCAAAGGAGTATGCCGCCATGGAAAAGAATATGAAACTATGTCTGTTATTCATCTGTTGTATGGCAGTAATTCTTGGATGTATTCCTGCCTGTTCACCCGGTTCAATTCCTGAGGAAACGAGCGGACTTAGCAATGATGAGGGCGCCGTGAGCCAAGAAGCGTCTAATCCGCCTTCCGAATTCAGACTTGCCTGCGTGGAAGTAAAAACGACATTCGGTTCAGCCAAGAGCGAGTATACTTATGATGAAAACGGGCTGCTGATCCAGACAAAACAATCGAATAACGGAAAAGTATACAGACTGGAATCCATCACTTATAATGCGCAAAATAATATTTCCGAAAAAACAATCTGTATGCCCGGCAGCACAGTGGCTGATACGATCGAAACATATTTTTATACCTCGGAAAATGTTTTGGAACGATATGAAAGCAAATCCGGCCATACAATCCATACCTTTTCCTATTTATACGACGATAAAGGCCGTATCACAAAGTTGCGTCAAACGGATGAAAGCGGCGCCCTGCTTCAGGAAAAGGAATACGAATATTTAGATGAATATGGCAGCTGCCGCATTACGACAGATCAAAGTCGTGTACAGGAAACGTATTATGACGCCAACCACAACGAGCTTCGTCTCTATTCCGGAAATACGGACGGAACCGTTTACATGGATGTCCGTAATACTTATGATGCCCATAACCAGCTTTTGACTTCAACAGATGAAAGCGGTGTGACGATTTCCTATGCAAATGTTTATGAGCAGGATCGTATTGTGAAAGCAGAAGCGTTTGTTGACGAAACGGTCCAATCTGTGATTTTGTACACATACGATACATACGGCAATCTGCTGGAACAAAAAGAACTGAATGCCGCCGGAACTCCTGTTTCCACAACGACTTATACGTGGATTGCCGACTGACCATGCGTGTAAAAAGATTGCTTATATTATTCATCTGTCTCCTGTGCCTGCTGTTTGCATCCTGTGAAGCGGCAACCGAGGATTTTTCGGCTGCTTCTTCTGCGGACGAAACCATTCCTGACAATAAGGCAGCTTCTCATTTCATACAGCCGGGCTATGCTTCCAATCAGCTGCATGTGATTTGGGACATGAAGATATGGGATGGCTGTCTGTACATCGGTGCAGGGGATTTTGATAAAAATCATTCGCCGGGTGTGGCAAGGCGGTATCGCTTCGAAACAAACGAGTGGGAAAGCTGCGGAACGATCCCGGACGAACAGATCGGAAGGTTTATTGTCCTTGAAAATCAATTGATG
>ERZ1673695.2757-NODE-2757-length-12375-cov-4.225649_pt1 | contig 12375 bp, 12 predicted proteins | sample MGYA00580225_ERZ1673695 | MGnify/ENA primary metagenome ERZ1673695 (study PRJEB41218, sample SAMN15661739) | gut metagenome | host: Homo sapiens | place: Canada: London | collected 2015-08-20/2019-03-30 | study: EMG produced TPA metagenomics assembly of...
GACGCTTTATCGCGGGACAATCAAGTCTGCAGTGGGAATCGGCGCACTGCTTTTAGACGGAATCGGTGATACAATAAGAGTATCACTGACCGATGATCCCGTGAAAGAAGTGAAGGCAGCCAAGGAAATACTGAGTTCCGTGGGACTTCAGCAGTATGGGCCGGTTCTTGTTTCCTGCCCCACCTGCGGACGTACACAGGTGAACCTTATTGAAATGGCACAGGAAGTGGAAAAGCGGCTTGAAAAATTTAAAAAGCCTGTCCGTGTGGCAGTCATGGGGTGTGCGGTCAATGGCCCTGGAGAAGCAAGAGAGGCAGATTTTGGAATTGCCGGAGGCAAGGGGGCAGGACTGCTCTTTCGCAAGGGGAAAGTCATCAGGAGTGTGCCCGAGCCGGAATTGATTGACGTGCTTATGGAAGAAATTGAAAAGTATGAAAATGAAGGAGAATGAGTATGTTAGCATCTAAACTGTATAGTCCTACATTGAGGGAGATTCCTTCCGATGCGGTGGTAGTCAGTCATCAGTATATGTTGAAGGCGGGAATGATGCGTAAAGTGTCAAATGGGCTTTATGCATTCCTGCCTCTGGCGCTCCGTTCTATCCGCAAAGTGGAAGACATTGTCCGGGAAGAAATGAATGCGATCGGGAGCCAGGAAATTCTCATGCCGATTACCCAGCCTGCTGAAATCTGGAAGCAGTCGGAACGTTGGGATGTATATGGAGAAGAAATGTTCAAATTGAACGACCGCCATGGACATGAATACTGTCTTGGCCCTACCCATGAAGAACTGGTTACAGTGCTGACAAAGATGGATACTTCTTCTTATAAACAGCTTCCGGTTTCTTTATATCAGATTCAGAATAAATACCGCGATGAAAAGCGTCCCCGCTTCGGATTGATGAGAAGCCGCGAATTCATTATGAAAGACGCTTATACCTTTGATATGGACGAGGAAGGTTTAGATAGGCAGTATCATTTGATGTATGATGCGTATACAAGAATTTTTACCCGCTGCGGACTTCATTTTCGCCCTGTTGTGGCGGATTCCGGCGCTATCGGCGGAAGCGGCTCTCATGAATTTGAAGTCATTGCCGATTCAGGAGAAGCAGATATCGTTTACTGCAAAGATTGTGATTTTGCGGCCAATATAGAAGCAGTGGAACCGAAAGCACTTTCTTCTTCAGTTCATAATGACAAAGCGAAAGAAATCGTGGAAACACCCGGACAGCATACAATCCAGATGGTCTGTGATTTTCTTCATGTGCCTGTTGTCTGTTCTGTTAAAGCTGTTGTTTATAAACTGGATGATACAGTGGTGCTTGCTCTGGTACGCGGTGATCATGAAGTGAATGAAGTCCGTCTTCAAAATCTTTTTAATGCTGTCAATGTAGGGCTGGCGTCTGACGAAGATTTGAAACGCTGCGGGCTCATTGCGGGCTATATCAGTCCGATCGGTTTAAAAAAAGCGGATAACTTTGAAATCATCGTAGACACAACGGTCATGGAAATGGAAGATGCCTGCTGTGGTGCAAATGCGGTGGATAAACACTATGTCCATGTGAATCCGAAACGTGATTTTGGGGATGTGAGAGTAGAAACGATCCGCCTTATTACCGTGGAAGACTGTTGTCCGAAGTGCGGCGGCATGATTGAATTGAAAAAAGGAATTGAGGTAGGGCAGGTATTTAAATTGGGAACCAAGTACAGTGAGAAGCTTGGCTGTACATATTTAGACCGGGACGGAAAACCCCATCCTATGGTCATGGGGTGTTATGGTATCGGCATTACCCGTACAGTAGCCGCTTCTATCGAACAGAATCATGATAAAGACGGCATTATCTGGCCGGTGGCTATTGCTCCCTATGAAGTGGTCATCGTTCCCGCCAATAATAAAGATGAAGGCGTGATGAATGCTGCCCGCCATTTGTATGATGAAATGGAAGACTGTCGGGATGAAGTCATATTGGATGACAGAGATGAAAGGGCGGGTATTAAGTTTAAAGATGCGGATCTGATCGGATATCCAATCCGTGTAACTATCGGTAAGAAATGGAAAGAAAGCGGACTGGTGGAAGTACGTCTTCGCAGAAGCGGTGTCGTTAGTGAAGTGGCATTAGCGGACTGCAAGACGAAAGTACTGGAAATGCTTGAAGAACTTCACAAAAAGAATTTATAATTCATGGAGAGCATCATGGACGAAAAGGAATTTGAGATCTTGTGGGAAAAAATCCGAAAGATCGACAGAAATATGGCCGATCTTTTTGACGAGCGTGTAGAACTGACACGTCGGACTGCCATCTCTAAAATAGAAGCAAATATTCCTGTCTATGATGCCAAAGGGGAAGAGAAAAATGTGGAAGAGCTGTCGGCCTTGCTTCAGAAAATGTCAAACCGATTCCGTTTCATTAGATGGTATCATTTACTGACGGAGCCGGGAAAAATGGCACGGAAAGGATTCAGGCAGGGAGAGAAGGAATGACAGAAGAGCTGCGGGGCGTTGTAAAAGCGGTTATCTTTAAAAGCAAAGATGAATCTTATTGTGTTTTCCGAATCGAAGAAAAAGAAAGCGGCACTTCCGTGACAGTGACGGGAAATATAGTTATTCCCTACGTAGGGGAAAATGTAGTTGTACGAGGGGGCTGGTTGAGGCACCCCCGTTTTGGTTTGCAGTTCAGGGCTGCCATTTTGGAGAGGATGAAACCGGAAGCGGCCGATGAGGTAGAACAATTTCTTGCTTCCGGCCTGATCAGCGGTATCGGTCCTTCCATGGCGAAACGGATTGTACAGCACTTTGGTAAAAAGACACTTGAAATATTTGAGCGGAATATAGATGCTCTTTCTGAAGTGCCGGGGATCGGGCAGAAAACATTGGAGAGGATCAAAGATTCTTATTCAGGAATCAGCGCCATGCAGGAAGTGATTATGTTTCTTCAATCCCTTGGAATTTCAGAACGCTTTGCGCTTCCTATGCAGCAGCTTTATGGTGATGATGTCATGAAAGTGGTGCGGGAAGATCCGTATCGCATGGTCAGTGAAATACCGGGGCTCGGTTTTAAAAATGTGGACCGTATTGCCTTATCGGAGGGAATCATTCCGGAAGACAGCGACCGTATCGTCCACGGCATTTTTTATATTCTTTCACAAGCGGTAAGCGGTGGTCATGTCTGCGGACCATCTGATCAAGTATATACGGCAGCCAGCGAACTGCTGCGGGTGTCACCGGAAATTGTAGAAACCGTAGGGAGGGAGGCAGTGGATTTCGGTACTGTTCCTTCCGTCGTTTATGAAGGAAAGACCTATCTCTATCTTCCTTATCTTTACGAAGCGGAGACGGAATCGGCATACCGCGTGCATCATCTGATGGAAGCCGGGCCTCTGGGATCGGCAAATTTGGCAATTGAACGGTTTGAAAAGGAAAATGGTTTCCGTCTGGCGAAGGAACAAAGAGATGCCGTGGAAAAATCGATGAAAGCCGGAATGATGGTGATTACCGGTGGACCGGGTACAGGAAAGACGACACTCATTCGTGCAATCATCACGGCGGCAGAGCAAAATGGACTGGAGCCTGCTCTAATGGCGCCTACAGGAAGGGCAGCGAAACGTCTTGCGATATCAAGCGGGCGTGATGCAGATACTATTCACAAAGCGCTGGAAGCATCCGTGCGGGAAACCGGTAGGACATACTTCGAAAGAAATGAAGCCAATCCGTTGGAAGAAGATTTGATTATCGTAGATGAAGCGTCCATGCTGGATATTTCTCTTTTCTACCATCTTCTCTGCGCGCTGAAAGATGGAGCAAGGCTCATTTTAGTGGGGGATATAGACCAACTTCCTCCTGTGGGGGCGGGGGAGCCTTTAAAAGATTTGATGAGTTGGGGATATGTGCCCATAGTGCGGTTGAAGCGTATATTTCGTCAGGAAGAAGGCAGCGGCATTGTAGAGAATGCGGCGCTTATCCGGAAAGGGGAAATGTGTGTCCCTGATGAAGCGGGCGAGTTTCGTATTGTCTATGCAGCCGATGATGAAGATGCGTATCGGATTGTCATGGATTTATGCAGAGAACTTAATTACGGGAATGAAGAGAATAAAATGCTGCTGCAGGTGCTTTCCCCCATGTACCGCGGTGTGTGTGGCGTGGACCATTTGAATGAATCTTTGCAAGAAATGATTCACGGGGAAAAGGTTCCGGATGGGATGAAATTTTTCCCTGGTGATAAAGTGATGCAAACGAGAAATGATTATGAAAAAGGAATTTACAACGGCGATGTGGGAACCGTCTGGACGGCAACGCCTCAAAAAGTATTTGTCCATTATTTTGATAAAGAAGTAGTATATGAAGGCGAGGAGCGGTTTGATCTCCGGCTTGCTTATGCGGTGACCGTCCATAAAAGCCAGGGAAGTGAATATGAGACAGTGATTTTCATTCTCCGCCCGTCACAGCATAATATGCTCCAGCGTAATCTGCTCTATACGGGGGTGACGCGCGCGCGGAAGAACACGATTCTGGTAACCGCACCTGATGCTTTGCGTCGGGCGTTGGCGATACAGCATACAGGGAATCGTTACAGTTTATTTCTTCCTTTTTTAAATCATGAGGCGCTGTAAATGAAACTGGCCGAGTCTATTTTAGAGCTGTTTTATCCAAGTACCTGTCCGGGCTGCGGGAATCATACTTCGTTGAAAAATTTGTGGTGTGAAAAATGTATACGGCAATTTTGGAATCCCCGTATGCTGAGTTCTTCTTTGACTAAGTATCTTTGCGGCTGTTATACGCTCTGTAATTATACCGGCGGTCTTCGTAAGTGTGTGATCCGCCTGAAATATAACGGCAGGGTGGAGTTGAAGCATGCTTTTCCTCCGCTGCTTACGGTTTTTCCCTGGTGGGAGCGTTTGAAAGAATATGAAACTGTCATTCCTATTCCTTTATCGAAAGCTCGTTTTCGTGAACGCGGATATAACCAGGTGGATATGATTTTCCGTAAATGGGTGGAAACTTCGGGAAAGACATACATCCCGCATGGTATGGTGCGAATGAGAAATACAGAAACGCAGTCACTTCTTACAAAAGAGGAGCGTTATAAAAATATGCGCGGTGTATTTCATGTGAATAAAGGAACATCTGTTAAAGGGAAGAAAATTCTTCTTGCAGATGACATATATACCACTGGCGCTACGATGGAGTCTGCTGCCCATGAACTTATGCGGGCAGGCGCGGAAAAAGTGGTGGGGATTACCATAGCCAGCGGGGCATTGTAATAATAGAAAATCCTGTAAGGGAGAAGAATCAGTCTCTTTACAGGATTTTTTAATTGAAGTGATCAATGGAAAAAGTTTTTGATTTTTTGAAACAGTATGGAAGTCCAGGAAAAGGAGAGAAATGATTTCTGATGCATCAGTTTTCGGGAAGTTGAATGAACCGCTTTTTTACGATACAAAGCGGTCCTTATTCTCTGCGGAAAGGAATGTCTTGCCATGGGAACAGATAGAGATGATTTTGCTGATTCTTTCTTTATCTGTCCGGTTTTTAGATCAAACTCGGCAAAACTTGCGCGGGATTGGAAAGGATTCATTCCGAAGGGCTCCTGTTCCTGTGGCACGGAGGGATTTTTACGATTCTTATCCCGTTTCGAGTTGGCTGAGCATCTTATTTTTTGTTCGATAATCAAATGCCGGTTCTTCCGCCGCCCAAAATCCTGACTTTTGTATTTTTCGGCTGTCTAAATCATAGGAGATGCGTGCGCTGCAATGGGGACAACGGATCATACCTTTCCGTTTTTTTATACTGCTGTCAAATAATTTCAGTTTATGCCCGCATACGTGGCAGATGAGAGTAAATGCCATAGAGTCCTCCTCATGTCTGCTTAAGTATAATCAGAGAGAGACTTAGGAGCAAGTGCGGTAGAAAAAGGATTTTTTGAGAAGTACGATATGATATAATAAAACTCAAATCAATAATCATCGTTTGTGGAGGTGTTCATGGAAAAGAAGCTTGTAGTTGTTGATGGAAGTTCCCTTCTATATCGAGCATTTTTTGGACTTCCGCCTTTGTCATATCATGGAATACCAACGAATGCCGTCATGGGATTTTTAAATATGCTTTATGATATTTATAAAAATTTTGATCCTGAGTACATGGCTGTTTCTTTTGATAAGAACAAGCAGACTTTTCGTTCCGAAGTTTATAAAGAGTATAAAGCAACGAGAAAACCGGCACCTCCGGAATTGGTCCCCCAGTTTGCGCTGATTCGTGAAGCACTTCGTACATTAGGCGCTGCCGTTTATGAAGTAGATGGCTATGAGGGCGACGATATACTGGGGACGCTGGCGGCTCGTTACGAAAAGGAGCTTCCCGTTTTCATCGTAACAGGGGATAGAGATGCTCTTCAGCTTGCCACCAAAGATACGACTGTTTATATTACCCAGCGGGGCGTTTCACAAATGGCGGCGATGACGCCGGAAGCAGTTGTGGAGAAATATGGAATCACGCCTCGGCAGGTTATTGATATGAAGGCGCTTATGGGAGATACATCAGATAATATTCCCGGTGTCCCCGGCGTGGGAGAAAAGACGGCGGCCAAGCTGTTGTCCCAATATCAGACTTTAGACAATCTTTATGGACATGTAGGAGAAATAAAAGGCGCAGTCGGCAAAAAGCTGGCGGCCAATAAAGAGTTGGCATATCTGTCATACCGTCTGGCAACGATTAAGACAGATGTTCCTTTTGAAGCTACTTTGGAAGAAATGAAGCAGCCGGTTCATTTTGAAGAGATGATGGAGTTTTTCCATCGTTTAGGTTTGGAACGCATCGCCGATCGATACAGTACGCTGCCCCGTTTTCGTGAACTGGCTGTATCTAAGAAAAAGGAAATACAGGCGGCAGCTGTGAAGCTGGAAGAATTTCCTTTGCATCCGGATTTTACCGGCAAAGAAGTGTCTCTTGTCCTTCACATGGAAGGGAAGGCGCCTTTTTATCATGCCGATCTGGCGGTGGTAGGATATGGAAATCATGTTTATAGAGCCCTGCCGGAACGGTTTGAAGATGTATGTATGGCTCTTGCTGCGGCGAAGCACGTCATTGTACAGGACAGCAAATCTATTTATGAATCAGACTTTCCTACAGAAGGAATTCCTTTTTATGACATGACCCTTGTGTCCTATGTACTTGAACCGACACGGACGACCTATCCACTGTCGTACATGGCAGAATTATTCGGAACGTCGCCTGTGTTTCCAGATCATTTGGATACGGAAGAAGAAAAAAGTGCCTGCATCTGCGGATTTCTTTTATCTCTTTATGCGACATCATTGGAGCATATGAAATCGAATGGAGTACAATCGCTTTTCGAAAAGATAGAAAACCCGCTTGCTGCTGTTTTGGCAGAAATGGAAAAAGCGGGTATTGCTACTGATCAGAAACGATGGGAAGCGGTCTGCCATGAATTAAAGGTACGGGAAAGGAAATTGCTGTCGCTGATTTACGAGGCGGCGGGAGAAGAATTTAATGTGAACTCACCTAAGCAGCTTGGTGTTATTCTGTTCGAAAAGATGGGCATGCCGGCCGGCAAGAAGACAAAGAACGGTTATTCCACAGCGGCAGATGTGCTGGAAATGCTGGCGAAAAGTTATCCCTTTGTGAAAGATATTCTGGAATACAGAACGATTTCAAAATTGATTTCCACATACCTTGAGGCATTGCCGCTGCTTATCCGCCCTGAAACGGGACGGATTCATACATCATTTAATCAGACAGTTACCGCCACAGGACGTTTGTCCAGCTCGGATCCCAATTTGCAGAATATTCCTGTCCGTACAGCAGAAGGGAGGCAAATTCGTTCGCTTTTCGTCCCGGGGCCGGGATATGACTGCTTTATTTCTTCCGATTATTCTCAAGTGGAACTCCGTGTATTGGCGCATATGTCAGGAGATGAAAGTCTTATCCGGGCGTTTCGCAACAAAGAGGATATCCACAGGCGGACGGCAGCGGAGGTCTTGGGAATTCCGTTTGAAGAGGTTACCTCAGAACAGCGGTCTCATGCGAAGGCTGTCAATTTCGGCATTATTTACGGAATCAGTGACTTCGGTCTTGCCAATCAGCTTGGCATCAGCCGCGGCGAGGCGGGAACGTATATAAAGAAATATTTTGAACGCTATCCCTATATTCATGCGTTTATGAAAAGTATGGTAGAAGATGCCCAAAAAAGCGGACGGGCAAAAACTCTTTTTGGAAGGTATCGGGAATTGCCCGACATCCGCAGTTCTAATTTCAATCGCCGTTCCTTTGCCGAGAGAACCGCAATGAACACTCCTATCCAGGGGACGGCGGCAGATATCATGAAGCTTGCTATGATTGAAGTGAGCCGACGTATAAAAGAGGAGGGGTACAAGAGCCGCGTTCTTCTCCAGGTTCATGATGAATTGGTGGTGGAAGCGGTTAGTGAAGAAAAAGAAAATCTGAAAACGCTTTTAAAAGAAACTATGGAATCCGTTGTGGAATTAAAAGTACCGCTCATTGCCGATGTCCACGAAGGCAAAAATTGGGCAGAAGCAAAGTAAGTACTGGAAGGACACAACGATGTATAGAATTGGACTTACCGGCGGTGTAGGCAGCGGAAAAAGCACAGTTTCCTCTTATATGAAAGAATTTGGCATTCCTGTTATTGATGGAGATTGCCTGGCCATGGAAGCAGTGGCTCCCGGCAACATTGCCATGAGGAAAATTCGGCAGGTTTTCGGTAATGGAATTTTTAATGAAGATGGTTCGCTGAACAGACTGAAAACAGCGGAAATCATATTCAAAGATGAAGAGAAAAGAAAAGCGCTTAATGGGATTATCCATCCTTATATTTGGCGCCGTACGCAGGAAGAAGTTATTGCCGCGCAGAATCATGGATATTTTGTGGTGGTACTTGATATGCCACTGCTTTTGGAAATAGACTGGCAGCTTCGTGTGGAGGCCGTATGGGTTGTGCAAGTGCCTTTGGAAGTACAAATAGAGCGGGTGATGGCTCGGAATGGATTTACTCGGAAACAGGTGCTGGAGCGGATTCACAAGCAAATGCCTACGGAAAATAAGTTAAACTATGCTGATGTTGTTATAGATAACAGCCGCTCACCGGAAGACACGAAGCGGCAGGTAAGAGAAGCTTTAATGCAAATTCCCGGCTTTGTGTTCCCCGGAGGATGCAATGATTAAAAAGCTGAAATACAAAGTAAGAAGAATAGAATTTGAACCACCGAGAGAAAATACGGGCGTTAAAGTGTTTGTCTTTCTTATGGCTGCATTAAGTTTGATTTTTTCATATATTTTTTGTGCGACTGTTTCTTGGCGCCCAAGTCCTATGATTCAGCATATTATCAATGAGAGTGCAGTGAGGGAAGGTATTTCTCCGTGCCTGATTGAAGCTGTCATGCTGACAGAAAGCAAGTTTGATGAGAAAGCAGTTTCCAAAGTCGGTGCCGTAGGAATGATGCAGCTTATGCCTGAAACGGCAGCATGGATTTCCGAACAAAGCGGATTGACGGCAGAAAAGTTGGAGGAGCCTGACCAAAATATACCTCTTGGGGCATGGTATCTGAATTTCCTTTTGAAAACTTACCATAATAATGAAATCCTGGCGCTGGCAGCATATAATGCAGGCCGCGGGAATGTAGATGAATGGATAAAAGAGAATAGGTGGGAAGAAGGATTTTCCGACATAGAAAGGATTCCATTTCCTGAAACGCGGGAGTTTGTAAAATCTGTGGTAACTGCAAGAGATCGTCTTGTGGAGAAAGATAAATGAAAATGGATGAAAAACTGGAAAAGGAACGGGAAGAGCGGCGTAAGCTTTTTCTATCCTGGGATATTGAAAATGATTTGCCTTGTGAAGTGGGTGATTATGTATTAAAACGTATTGATTTTCCTACGATGGAGGACCGTAAGACAGGAAAGGTGAAAACTGACATCCGCGTATATACGGCATTTGCATGGGAAAATGAAAAGAACGGCTGGATGGTAAAGGCTATTTTTGATGAAGAAACTAAAGATTACATGGTGAAAATGGATTTGCGGCTTATGACACTGACGCAACTTGAATCTATTACGGGGGATTTTGGGCAGTTTAAAAAGCGTGTCAGGGAACTGACGCCGAAAGCGATTGAAAAGGAGTTAATCCATTTGGAACGAGTTTCCGTACTGGCAGCCGCTAAAGGTTTCATGAAGTGGGATTATGAGAAGGTGATGCCTGAAAGGATGGGACAGTATAAGCGGATTATTAAGCCGGTGAATCCAGTGGAGGGATTGAATGGGTCTTTCATCATCGGTGCGTATGAGTGCAGAGAACGAAATATCGGGGTTTTGTTCTTTTATAATATTTATCGTGAAGAGTATTATGGAGAACTTCGCGCAGGCGGGATTCCCGTGATTGTCCATCAGTATGACGCAACGACTATCAACGAGTTTTCTTCTCACCTGGAAGCATATTTGGAAAAAGATTTGGAAACGCTTTATGAAAATCCTGTAGTAGAAGATTAAGTAATTTGTGTACAGGAAATTTTGGGTACGAGTTGGCGTTAAGGAGGAAATACTTATATTTTTATGTGATATTGTTTGCAGTTCATACATTATTTATGCTATAATAACTGCCGTAAAGATTGTAATTAGTTTATAGTTTCCAGTAGAGTGAGCCGCGGCTCACTTTTTCTTATAGTAGGAGGATCGATGGGGAGAAAAGAAATTGAATTGGAAGCGGAGAGACTGCTTGAGCCTGCTTTGAAACAGCTTGGCATCGAGCTTATTGATGTAGAGTATGTCCGTGAACGGAACTGGATTCTCCGTGTGTTTATTGACAAAGAGGGCGGTGTTGATTTGAATGACTGTCAGCAAATCAGTGAAAAGGCAGGAGAATTGCTTGATGAGGCAGATTTGATTTCCGCTAATTACATGCTTGAAGTTTCGTCTCCCGGTCTGGACAGGGTATTAAAAAAAGATAAGGATTTTCTCCGTTATGCCGGCGAAGAAGTGGATGTAAAACTCTTTGCCCCCTTGGAAGAGGTCGGCGGGGTTAAAGCCTTTACTGCTGTATTGCACGGACTTTCTGATGATGGGCAGATTATGCTCATCTTTCAGGATAAACCGATCACCCTTGGAAAAGATAAGATTTCACAAATAAGAATACATTTTTCATTTTAAAATCAGGAGGAATCAGAAATCGTGAATAATAATTTGCTGCAGGCCGTAAATTTTTTGGTGGATAAAAAGAAAGTAGAAGCAGATGTTGTGTTTGATGCGTTGGAAATGGTACTGCTGACAGCTTATAAAAAGGAAATGGGAAGCAACGCAAAAACTTCTATTTCACTGGATAGAACCACCGGGGAGTATAAAATTTATGAAGAGAAAACCGTAGTGGAAGTGATTGATCCGGAATCGGAAAACGCAATCAATGAAATTACTGTGGAGAATGCAAAGAAAATCAGTAAAGATTATGAAGCCGGCGATATGCTCCGCGTTGATGTAACACCGAAAGATTTTGGCCGTGTGGCTGCTCAGGCCGCTAAGCAGGTGTTGATCCAGAAGCTTCGCGAAGCGGAAAGAGGATCCATATATGAAGAATTCTCCGGTCGTGAAGGTGATATTATCACCGGTACGGTAAAGTGGAGTGAATCCCGTACCGTATTTGTAGACTTAGGCCGTGTAGAAGGCATTCTTCCTTTTGCGGAACAGATTGAAGGTGAAACATTCCAGCCTAACGATAAAATTAAATGTTATGTACAGGAAGTGAGGAAGACTACAAAAGGACCGGAAATCATTCTTTCCAGAACTCACCCCGGGTTGCTGAAGCGCCTTTTCGAAATGGAGGTACCGGAAATTTACAGTGGTACTGTAGAAATTAAATCCGTTGTTCGCGAAGCTGGTTCCCGTGCCAAGATTGCCGTATATGCCATGGATCCCAATGTGGATCCGGTAGGTGCCTGTGTGGGACCGAAAGGGCAGCGTGTACAAAATATTGTCAATGAACTTCATGACGAGAAAATTGATATTGTTCGGTGGGATGAAGATCCGGCAATCTATATTGCCAATGCACTTTCACCGGCAAAAGTTGTTTCCGTTTCCGTCTGGGATGAAGAACGTTCTTCTTATGTCATTGTCCCCGATTACCAGCTTTCCCTTGCTATCGGCAAGGCAGGGCAAAATGCCCGTCTTGCAAATAAGCTGACCAACTGGAAAATTGATATCAAGAGTGAATCTCAGGCAGCTGAAGAAGGATTTGGCGAAGAAATAGAAGAAGAAGATGATGATATCCTTTCTGATATTGAAACAGCTGATACAGGAGAGGGGGATAATGTGTGAAATTGAAAAAGATCCCTATGCGGATGTGTGTCGGATGCAAGGAGC
>ERZ1673695.2760-NODE-2760-length-12325-cov-9.569845_pt1 | contig 12325 bp, 5 predicted proteins | sample MGYA00580225_ERZ1673695 | MGnify/ENA primary metagenome ERZ1673695 (study PRJEB41218, sample SAMN15661739) | gut metagenome | host: Homo sapiens | place: Canada: London | collected 2015-08-20/2019-03-30 | study: EMG produced TPA metagenomics assembly of...
CTATATGTAATTTATTATAAAATTATAAAAATAGAGCTGTCACTGCTCTTCAATTGCCTTTTTTCTGGAAGGATTTTCACAACAAAAATAATAAAAACCAATATTTTAATACATAAAAGTGCACCACTGCCTTTGATCCCGAAAGGGGCGGTTGGACTGGCTACCGACCTTTTCCCCGCCCATCGCAACGCTGACTGATGCCAAATCCAGGTAAGGGAGCGCCGAGCGAGGACACAGTGATGGATCAGAATGCCGTTTAAATCGCCGGAAACAGGCAGGAGGTACCCCCCCGCATCCCGTGAACAGTCCGAAAAGGCCAGAATGAGGGGGGAGAATGAGCATTGAAAGGCCCCAGAACGTCCATAAAGGGCTCTTAGCGGCGTTTTGGCAGAAAAGATGATGAATGGGTTATGTCGCAATGAAACAAGCATGGAAAGGCCGTTTGCGGCGTTTTTGAAAAGGATCTGTTCTTGTGCCCCGCCCCTACGGAAGTCGGTTCCCGATTCGGAACTGCTTTCCCCGGAAGGCAGGGATATTTTCCTGAATACTTCCAGCTTATTGCCGAATAATTTTCGGCGTAACTTTGCACTAAACGTTCAACCGGACGTTTAGGGGGACATGTTCCCCTCATGGGTGGCCCTTGGCTCGGTTTGCAACTGACGCGGCAAGGGTACCACCTGGACATGGGCTGCCCCTCTCCGCAAGCCCGTTTGCGGAGCTTCTGGGGAATCTGTCCAACCGTTCCTCTTCCGACACGGGGTCGGGATGGCAGGAACAAAACAACTTCTATTATCCTCCGGAGGATAAAAACATGGCCTTTACTGATCCGAAATGGTTTGATTCCACGTACTACATGGCTCAGAAGCTTGCGCAGATGCAGAAAGCCGATCCTGCGGGCAACTGGACTGCCGATTCCTTGGCTACTGCCTTCGCAGCCAACGGTTTCGTTGACCAGAAAGATGGCTCCACTGCCGCTTACGCACATTTTGTGCAGTTTGGTGCTTCTGAAGATGTGGCTCCCAATGCGTATTTCAACGCCAATGAATACTACTATGCCAAGGCTGCCCAATATTTTGGCGTCGAAACGGCTAGTGCCACGCAGGCTGCCGCTGTAGCCAAGTTGATTCAGGAGGCGGGCATGAACGCGTGGACGCATTATCAGAAGTACGGCTCTGATGAAGGTGTGAACCCCTCCAACGCCTTTGACGCCGACGCCTACCTTGACGCCAAGACCGCAGCTCTCGTCGCCGCCGGCGAAAAGCAGCCCGATGGTTCCGAATGGACCCCTGAGGCCGTGCAGAAGGCCATTTCCGACGCGGGCATGACCGTTCTGGAACACTACCTCCAGTATGCCGGTACGGGAGAAGGCGAAGTCGCCCAAGGCGTCACCTTCCCCGTGCCCGACGACCAGAAAGTGCCTTCCAATAACCCCGGCGAAACGTTCACGCTGACGACGGGTATTGATACGTTCATCGGCGGTGACGGCGATGATATCTTCAATGCAACCGAAAGCGAAGGACACTCGACTCTCACTGCTCTGGACAAGCTGGACGGCGGCGCTGGTGAGGATACCCTGAATATCGTTCAGACTGCTGAAGTTAATACCACCACTGCTGGCGCCACCGTGACCAGCATGGAGAAGGTCAACATCACCAGCGGTGCTGCTGTGACGACGGATACCACGACCTGGGGCACAAAGGCGCTGAACATTGTTGCGACTGGTGCTGTGGATGCCACGGTCGCTGACACCACCGACGTTACTGCTAGTGGTGCCAGCACTACTATCCTCGGTGGCAAGGCTGTGTCCGTGACCGGAGGTACCGGCGCGACCTCGATCACCGGCGATGGCCTGACCACCGTTTCCGTCAAGGGCGGTGGCGCGGTGACCATCGACAACACCCTAAACGCCGTTTCTTCCACGGGCACCACCATGACGTCCGTTATCCTTGACGGCGTTGACGCTAACAGTGAGATCAAGGGCCAAGGCCTGACCGACGTTACCGTCAAGGGTGTGACGACGGCTGCGCGTACCGTCGAGATCACCAATACCAAGGCCGATCATGCCCTGACCGTCAATGTCGATGGGACCGGGTATGACGCTAGTGGAACCGCACAACAGACCATTGTTAAGGACGCCAATGCCACGGCCATTACCGTGAACGCTTCCGGTGATAAGAGCAGCCTTGCTCTTACTGGTTCCACGGCGGCCACATCCCTCAACATCACGGGGGATGCCGCGCTTACGCTCAAGGCTAGTGACCTCACTGCCCTGACCACCATCGACGGTTCCGCCGCTACGGGCGATCTGAACCTCGGCACGCTGAATGCCGCTACTGTCAACGTGAATACGGGTTCCGGCGATGATACTTTCTCCATTATGGCAACTGCCAAGGTGGCGGTTGATGCCGGCGCTGGCGACGACACCGTTACCCTTGGCGCGGCTATTGCCGCCGGTTCCACCATCAAGATGGGTGAAGGTGATGACACGATTAAGGTAGACACTGCCCCGTTGACTACCGAAGTTGGATCTATTGACGGTGGTGCTGGCGACAATGATAAGCTAATCTTCACCGACACTACGTATGTTACGGATCTCGCTCATGGTGCTGTCTTTACCGGCTTTGAAGTGCTGGAACTGTCTGCCTCTACCGACAAGATATTTGATACCTCGCTCATTGCAGGTATCAAAAGTTATGGCGTCGGTACTTCCTCTGCCAACGTTACCCTCAGCAATATCCTCAACAATGCTACCACGACCGTAACGGGCAATGTGGCTGATGAAAAATCGCTGACCGTTGCCTTGGCTGTGGATACCCAGAATGATACGCACACCGTTGTGTTTGATAACGGTTCCTCGACGGCTGCCGCTGGTGTCGAGCTCGGCGGTTCGACCGGTGGAGGATTGACCGTCAATCTGATAGAACATCTCAACTTTGTGTCTGATGGCAATGCGAATAGCGCGAACACGATTGCTTCGTTGAATGCCGATGCCTATCTCAAGGACATCACCATCACCGGCGATCAGGATTTCACCATCGCGAAACTGGCGAACGCTGTTACTACAGAACTGACCATCAACGGCAGTGCTGCTACCGGCAAATTGACCATTGATGCCTCTGTCGCTGGCAGCACGGCTGCCATCAACATCAACGGTGGTTCCGCCAATGATACAATTAAGGGCGGCGTTCATGGCGGCGTTATCAACGGTGGTGGTGGAGCCGACGCCATTACCTTGGCTGCTCCTGGTGCTGAGGATATCCTCCTGTACACTCAGGCGAGCGACTCGACCCAATCGAACATGGATACTGTAACTAACTTTACGCACGGCGAAGACAAGATCAACATTGCGGCGCTCAACCTTGCCCAACAGGCTGTTTTGAATGCTGCAAACGTGGATCTGACCGCTGCAAACTTGTTTGCAGATGCGGGTGTCGTTTTTGATACGAACACTAAAATAGCTTACATTGATGCCAATAACGACGGAGTGTTCACCGCTGACGGCGATATGGTGATTCAGCTTACTGGTGCGACTATTGACGCTAACGACTTCATTTTTGCCTAATCCATCCTCAGACGCCAGTCTGAAGATGGACTGATTTTAAATCCCCCGCCCTTCCTTCACCGGAGGGGCGGGGGTTCTTTTTGATGCCCCGCAGCTCAGGGGGAACCTGCTTTTCCGCCATTGCGCCTTTCGCGCGGCGCATCCTTCATCGGCTGGCTGTCGGCGCACGGTGATGGGGTTCAGGTTGGCGCCCAGCCTCCGCATGGTCCTGCCCCGCCCGGGCGCGCCGGGGCGCACGGCGTTTTTCAACGGCTACAGCCATCCTACGGGGACAGTGCATACCGTCTCCGTGAGCGGCAGGGATTCTTTGCACAGGCAGATGACGGCTCCTTGGCCTACGGGCAGGCCCAGCCGTTCGAGCGCTGCGAAGTGGCGGATGTCGTTTTTGTCCGGGGAAGCCGTCTTTTTGATTTCAAGGGGATGGAACACGCCGTTTCGGACGAGCAGGCCGTCGAGCTCCTTGCCGTCCTTGTCCCTGTAGAAATAGAGCGGGGCCTCCATGCCGTTGTGCCACCAGCCGCGCAGGATTTCGCCGATGATCCACGTTTCGAGGATGGCCCCGGACATGGCCCCGGCCTCCAGCGTCTCAGGGGACGACCAGCCCGTCAGATAGGCGACCAGCCCGGTATCCAGAAAATAGAGCTTGGGGGTCTTCACCAGCCGCTTGGTCACGTTGCTGTGCCACGGCTGGAGGAGCCAGATCAGGCCCGAGGCTTCCAGCACGGACAGCCAGTTTTTCGCCGTATTCGGATGCACGTCCGCGTCCCGGGCCAGCTCGGCCATGTTCAGCAGCTGCCCGGTCCGGGCGGCGCAGGCCCGCAAAAAACGGAGGAAGGCCAGCTCGTCCCCGACCTGCGCCAAATCCCGGACGTCGCGCTGCAAATAGGTCTGGACATACGAACTGTAGAAAAGCTGGTGCGTGGCTTCGTCGATGCCCTTCCCCACCAGCGCGGGGTAGCTCCCCGCCCAGATGTTCCGGTACGCGTCGGGAAGGGACAGGAAGGGCGGCTCCGCATACGGCGCCTGTGAGGACGGCATGAACGGCGCGGCATCCAGCCCGTGCCCGTTCTTTTCCTTTTGCGACAGCCCGGACAGCCGCACGATGGCGATGCGCCCGGCCAGCGACTCCGAAACGCCTTTCATGAGGTGGAACTGCTGGGATCCGGTCAGCCAGAACATGCCGGGCCTGCGCTGCGCATCCGCCGCCATCTTGATGTGCGGGAGCAGCTCCGGCGCGTACTGGATTTCGTCGATCAGCACGGGAGCCGGGAAACGCTGCATGAACAGGGCGGGGTCTTCTTTCGCCAGCTCGAGCACAAGCGGATCGTCCAGCGTAACGTAACGCCTCGGCTCCTCCGCCGCTTCCGCCAAGCGCCTGAGCAGCGTCGTTTTCCCGACCTGACGGGCCCCCGTCACCAGCACGGCGGGGAAAAGCCCGGAAGCCTTAGCCAGAAAAGAAGAAAGCGTACGGGGAAGATACATACGAACCTCGGCTATTATACATTTAGAATATGGATTGGACGGTAATCCATGAAACCTCCCGTGTCCATTGCTTTTTGCCCATGCCGCGGACGCGGGGAAAGGGCGGCTCCCTTAAAAGCCGGGAAAAGGAGCCGGGGCGTCAGAAACAAAAGCCCCGCCCCTCCGGTGAAGGAAGGGCGGGGTGAATCAGCTTAGGCCGCCTTCAGGCTGATGCCCGAGGAGGGTTAGCTAAACAGAATATCGCCCACTGCGATGTCAGCGGCATGTACGCCAGCCAGCTTGATCACCGTATCGTTGGCATCAACAGTAGTGCCAGCATCACCACTTTCAAGCACAACATACGTTCCCGCAAGCTCGCCGGTCAGTTCCACGACATACGCGTTATCAGTAACAAGCTTATCCTTACCCGCATCCAACGCGGTAGTCAGGGCAGCAAGAATATCGACATTAGCATTGGCAACAGCAGTGCTGGTGATATGCACATTCGTCGTCGTACCCGCAGTGCTTGCATCGGCAGCCGTCAGAATCTTATCGGTGCCAGAGGTGAAGCCGGCGATGGTGCTCATGTCCGCAGCGTTGGTCCCAGCTACGGTGCTGGCCACAAAGGCATCAGCGCCAGCACCAAAGGTGATCTGGTCGTGACCCTTGGAAGCCGTCACAGTGCCGCCTTCGGCACCCAGCTTGATGGTGTCCTGAGAGTCGGATCCGGTGACGTCGAGCTTGGCTTCAAAGCCGGTGGCGTCAACGGTAAAGCCCTTGGTACTGCCCTTCAGCGTAAGGGTAAGGTCCTGATCGCCGGTGAGGTTCAGCTTCGCGTTGTCGCCGGTGAGGTTCAACACGTTGTTGTCAGCAGTAAGAGTACTAGCCTTTTCTTCCAGCAGGCCGGTGGAGCTGATGTTGAGCGTGGTGGCTCCTTCCACCGTAGCCGAGACATCGGCAACAGCCTTACCATCACCTGCAAGGTTCAGATCCAGAACGGTGTTCCGGGCGGCCATCGTGATGTTGTTATCCGCCGAAACACCCGCCTCAAAGGTCACGGTGTCGTTGTCCTGAGCATTGGTCAGAACAATCTTGCCCGAATCAGAGACGAGGAAGTCAGAGAAATCCACCTTTGTGGAGTCAACCGTGAGAGCAATGTTGCTTCCGGTCACACCCAATACCTCAAACCCCTTCACCGCGTTCAGGCCGGCATTGGCAGCGTTGAACGTAGCATTATTCGTGAATACCAGCGCGTCGGTGCCTTCACCGCCGTTGACGGTGGCGTCCTTGTTCAACTGGGTAAATTCCAGCTTCAGGACGTCGTCGCCGGCGCCGAGGTCAATGGAGGACCCCTTTACCAGAGCCGCGCCAAGGGTCACTTCATCATCGCCTTCGCCGGTGGAAACGGTGACGGCATGGGTAGCGGTGTTTCCCAACACAAAGGTGTCGTCGCCCGAACCGGTGGTGACGTTGAGGGTCGCATCGTTCAGCGTGCCGAGAGCAAGGTCGCCCTTGGCGGCGCTGCCGTCGATGCTTTCCAGCTTGGAGACATCGGCCAGACCGTCAACGACCAGATCGGCTTCGCCGGACACGGTCATGGTTTTCAGCGCGACGGAAGCGCTGCTAAGAGTCACACTGTTGACAGTGGCGCCGTTGCTGGCCAGGTTAAGAGCTTCGGCAGCCGCATCCACCAAGGTCACGCTGGTCGTGGGAACCCCGTCCTTGCCCACCTTGCTGGCGTTTTCAAGCGCCACGTTCAACGCGTGGTTTTCGGTGGTATTGACGACGGTGACGGAACGGTCCTCATCCAGATTCTTCACGGTAACATTGGCGATGCCGTCACCGGTCAGCGTCATATCCGCGCCAACGCCATCAAGAGCCACGTCGGTCAGGGTGGCGTTGGCCGTCAGGGTGGAAACGGTCCCGGCCTTGAAGCTGGCCTTTTCAAGTCCTTCCCATCCGGAAACGTCGTAGGTTCCACTACCCGCAAAGGCTTCCAACTGCTCGACGTTCTTGACGGTCTGCAATCCCTTGTTGACGTTATTCACGCCATAAAGTTTCAGCGTATCCACGCCTTCGCCGCCGTCGATGCTGTCGCCGGAGGTAAAGGTGCCCTTGCCGTCCTGAGTGGCGCCGATGATCACATCGGAACCGTTCGTGCCCACGATGGCGTCAAGGTCAGGCGTCAGCACATAGGTGTTTCCGGTGACTTCAGCAGGCACTTTCTGGTCGTCGGGCACGGGGAAGGTGACGCCTTGGGCGACTTCGCCTTCTCCCGTACCGGCATACTGGAGGTAGTGTTCCAGAACGGTCATGCCCGCGTCGGAAATGGCCTTCTGCACGGCCTCAGGGGTCCATTCGGAACCATCGGGCTGCTTTTCGCCGGCGGCGACGAGAGCTGCGGTCTTGGCGTCAAGGTAGGCGTCGGCGTCAAAGGCGTTGGAGGGGTTCACGCCTTCGTCGGAACCGTACTGGACATAGTGGGTCCACGCGTTCATGCCGTTTTCGGCGATGATCGCCTTGACGTTGGCGATGTCGAGCTCCGTCACAGCGGAGGGTTCCACGCCGTAGAACTGCGCGGCCTTGGCGGCGTAGTACTCGCTGGCGTTGAAATCGGCGTTGGGGGCCACGTCTTCATTCGCGCCAAACTGAACGAAATGTTCGTACGCGCCGTCTTCGCCGAGAAAACCGTTCTGGGCAAAGGCATCGACGAGTTTGCCCGTAGTCCAGTTGCCGGCAGGATCGGCCTTCTGCATCTGAGCCAGTTTGGCGCCCATATAGAATTCGTAGTCAAACCAGGTGGGATTAGCCATTGTGTTTATCCTCCGGAGGATAATAAAAAGTTGTAACGAGTTCCCCGAAAAACCGGCCCCATGCCGGGAGAGGAACGTTTGGACAGATTCCCCTGAAACTCCGCAAACGCGGCTTGCGGAGAGGGGGCAGCCCATGTCCAGGTGGTACCCTTGCCGCATCAGTTGCAAACCGAGCCAAGGGCCACCCATGAGGGGAACGTGTCCCCCCCAACGCCCGGGAGAGGGCATTGAGTTCGAGTCAGGATGGGCGGAGCCCCATCCGGGATCGCTGGCCGACGGATTCCCTGCCGGCCGGGGAAAGCGCTTCGGCAAGGAAGCGCTTTCCATAGGGGCGAGGAACGAAATATATTTATTTTACTTATCTTCTTGCGAAAAACTCTGTTTTCCATTCAGGGCGTAGTTCAGGCGTACCGAGTTGAAGAGCAGTGACAGCTCCAGAAAAAAAGGCCGGCTCCAATCGGAAACGGCCTTTTTATATTGATTTTATTTATTTTTTATAAAAAACCAATAGACAGTGCACATTCTGCCCAGCACTTTGTCCAGCACAGCACCTCTCTTTTTTGATTCGGAATTTCCGACTCCGCCCAGAAAACAGGGAAACGCGAGTCTATCTGCATTTTTTTACACCTACTGATTAAAGCTATTTCTAAATAAGAACAGAGTAGGCCGGTGGCCTCTTGTAAAGAGGGAACCAGACCCACTCTGTTTTGCCCAGCATTTTGCCCAGCACGAAAGCGGATGCGTCCCAAAAAGTTGATGATGGGAAGGCGAAAACACTTTCATGCTTTCTTGATTGATTTTCTTCAGTTGTCCTCCGACATCTGTTCTTCTGAAAAAAAGAAAGAGCCTCTAACGGCGTGGCGGATGAACCCAAACACCCATCCACCGCTCAACGGTAAAAACAAACCGCCCCCACTCACTCTACTCGTCTATTCTTCCTTCAGCTGCCTTCCCATGAGCGCTTGTACAGCTTCGCGGGGCGCGAACCCCTCATACAAGACGCTGTACATCGTGCCGGTCACGGGCATGTCCACGCCGAGGCGCTGCGCCAGCCGGTGCACGGCCTGCGTGGTCTTGACCCCTTCGGCCACCATGCACATGGATGAGGCGATGTCTTCCAGGCTCTCACCGGCCCCGAGGCGCAGCCCGACCTGACGGTTGCGGGACAGATCGCCCGAACAGGTGAGCATGAGGTCCCCGAGCCCGGAAAGGCCCATGAAGGTCGACGCCCGCGCCCCAAGCGCCACACCAAGGCGGCTGGTTTCCGCAAGGCCGCGCGTGACCAGCGCCGCCCGGGCATTCAGGCCGAAGCCGAGCCCGTCGCTGAGGCCCGCAGCGATGGCGATGACGTTCTTGATCGCGCCGCCGAGCTCCACGCCCGGCACGTCCGTACTGGAATAGGATCGGAACCACGGCGTGGCGAACACTTCCCTCAGCCGTGCCCCAAGCCGTTCGTCGCGGCAGCCGAGCACCACCGCCGTGGGCTTGCAGGTCGCCACCTCAAGGGCAAACGACGGCCCGGAAAGGACGGCATAGCGGTCCACGAATCCGGGCAGCTCTTCCCGGACCATGCGCTCCACCGTAACCAGCTCGGAAACTTCGATTCCTTTTGCCGTATTGACAAGAACGCAGTCCGGGGGCACAACGCCCGCCAACCGGCGAAGCGTCCCCCGCATGGCTTGGCAAGGGACCGACAGGACCAGAATGGAGACGCCCGCCAGCACTTCCGCCTGTTCCGGACCGCCCGTATCCCCGGCAACAGCCCGGATGCCCGGATGCAGCGGTACGCCCCGCAGGTAACGCGGGTTCTCATGGTGCGCGTTGATGTGCGCGGCCTGCTCCGTATCCCGTAACAGCAGTGCCACCGAATGCCCGGCATGGGCCAACAGATGGGCCAGCGCCGTACCCCAGCTTCCGCCCCCGAGAACCGCTATCGAAGTTTTGCCTGACATACACTCTCCCGTGGAAAAATCGGTGGAAAACCGCCGGAACGGGCCGTTTGCTCCGGCTTGCGGCCCGGGCGGATTCAACATACAATGCCCGTTATCGTTTCCTAAAATCATCCTATGAGGCTTTTACCATGTATCGCAATACAAAAAACGTTCCTTACTATGTGTTCGGGCGGGGATCTCTGGCTCAGCTCGGCGACTTGCTGAACCCCCGCCGCGAAGCCGTGGACGGTCCGGTCGTCTATTTCGTCGACCACTTCTTCCGCGATCATGAACTGATCGGCCGTCTGCCCATGGAAAAGGGCGACCAGCTCCATTTCGTCGACTCCAGTTCCGAGCCGGAAGTCACCCGCATCGACGCCTTCAAGGAAGCCGTATCCGCCGCCGACAGCCGCACCCCCTGCTGCGTCGTGGGCATCGGCGGGGGGAACGCCCTCGACACCGCCAAGGCCGTCGCCAACCTGCTCACCAACCCCGGCAAGGCCGAAGACTATCAGGGATGGGAACTCGTCAAGAATCCCGCCGTCTACAAGATCGGCATCCCGACCCTTTCCGGCACGGGCTCCGAGTGCTCCCGCACCTGTGTCCTTACCAACATCCCCAAAAATCTCAAACTGGGTATGAACAGCGACTACACGGTCTATGATCAGCTCCTGCTCGATCCCGACCTGCTCGCCACCGTTCCCCGCGACCAGTATTTCTACACCGGCATCGATACCTTCATGCACTGCGTCGAATCGCTTCAGGGCAGCTACCGCAACGCCATCATCGACGCCTTCTCCGTACGCGCCGTGCAGCTCTGCGAGGAAATTTTCCTCTCCGACGACATGATGAGCGAAGAAAACCGCGAAAAGATGATGATCGCCTCCTACATCGGCGGCATGGCCGCCGGGAACGTGGGCGTCATCCATCCCTTCTCCGCCGGGCTCGGCGTCGTCCTGCATGTGGCCCACGGCCTCGGCAACTGCCTCGCCCTGAACGTCCTTGGGGACATCTACCCCAAAGAATACAAACAGTTCCGCACCATGATCGAACGGCAGGGCGTCAACCTGCCCACCGGCATCTGCAAGGATCTCACCGAAGAGCAGTACGAAGGCCTCTATCGCGGCTGCATCGTCCACGAAAAGCCCCTCACCAACGCCCTCGGCCCCGACTTCAAGCAGATCCTCACCAGGGAAAACCTCATCGAACGCTACAAGAGCATCTAGCGGGGAGCGCCCCCGGCGGGCTTGCCCCCGCGAGGGACCATGCGGCCCCTTGACCCGCTAAGCGGGGAGACGGAGGCCCCTCCGCAGCGCCAATTGTCCCGAGAAACATAAGGGAACCCGAAGCGGCTATACCGTTTCGGGTTCCGCACTGGGCAATCAGAGACAGGACATCTTATGGACATCAAAGTCAATTTCAGCGGACGTGCGATCAAGTACACCGAAGACGAGATCGCTGTGGTCGTGGAAGCCATGCGGAACGCGGAACCGCTGACGCAGGGCAAGCATCTGCAAGCCTTCCAGAAGGCGTTCGGCGAGTACATCGGGGCCGAGCATTGCTTTGCGGTGATGAACGGCGTGTCCGCGCTTGAACTTTCCGCGCAGCTCTGCAACTTCAAGCCCGGCGATGAAGTCGTCATCCCCTCGCACACCTTCACCGCCTCGGCCTACCCCTACGCCAAGAAGGGCGCGAAGCTCGTCTGGGCGGACGTCGATCCCGTCACGCATGTGGTCAACGCCGAAACCATCGAAAAGTGCATCACGCCCAAAACGAAAGCTATCGTCGTCGTGCACCTGTACGGCTACGTGGCGGACATGCCCGCGATCATGGAAGTGGCGAAGCGGCACAACGTGCTCGTCATCGAAGACGCGGCCCAGTCCATCGGCGCGGACATCGACGGCATCAAGTCGGGCGCGTGGGGCGACATGGCGATCTTCTCGTTCCATTCCCACAAGAACCTTACCACGCTCGGCGAGGGCGGCATGCTGGTGGTCAAGGACCCGAAGCTCGCCGCGCTGGTGCCCGCCCTGCGCCACAACGGGCACTGCGGCTATCCCGAGCCCCGGCCCAACTACTGGACCCCGGCGATGGGCAATGTGGACATGCCCATGCTCGACGGCGACATGCTCTGGCCGAACAACTACTGCCTCGGCGAAATCGAGTGCGCCCTCGGCGTCAAGATGCTTGAGCGCATCGACCGGATCAACGCCGAAAAGCGCGCCCGGGCCATCCGTTTCATCGACGCGCTCAAGGATTACCCCGAGCTGGAGTTCCTCCGCGACGACACCACCCGCCACAACTACCACCTGCTCGTGGGCTGCATGAAAAACGGCAAGCGCGACGCCTTCATGCACGCCATTTCCGAAGAAAAGGGCATCAAGTGCGTGGTGCAGTACATCCCGCTCGACCGCTACGATTTCTACAAGAAGCTCGGACTCGGGGAAGCCAACTGCCCCAACGCCGACGCCTTCTTCGACGGCCAGATATCCTTCCCCTTCCAGCACTGGCTCAGCGAAGAGGACTTCGGCTACATGCTCAAGTCCACCCGCGAAGTG
>ERZ1673695.2771-NODE-2771-length-12253-cov-11.603214_pt1 | contig 12253 bp, 12 predicted proteins | sample MGYA00580225_ERZ1673695 | MGnify/ENA primary metagenome ERZ1673695 (study PRJEB41218, sample SAMN15661739) | gut metagenome | host: Homo sapiens | place: Canada: London | collected 2015-08-20/2019-03-30 | study: EMG produced TPA metagenomics assembly of...
CGTGACACTGGGGCTAAATCTCCGTGCAAGTGGTGCTCATGATCCGAAATTTACAGGAATGGTGGCTCTCAAAGTCCGGACAGGTGGCTCAAAGAGCCCCGGAATAATCACAGGACATTTTATTTTTTGTCACAGTTTTTGTAAGAGCACTGTCCGATTCGATTTCTATGAATTATTGCTCTTAAAGCCCGTAAACAAAGCCTTTCTATGAAAAACACCGGCTGTGATTCGAACAATTTTGTTCAAATTACAACCGGTGTTCACTTGGGAAGGATAGCATAAAATGAACCTCTCAATGTATGGGATTGAACTCGCGTTAACGTGTTTATTAATGAATTGTTATGCTTCATAGTTTGGCGAGAGTGTTAAGTTAAAGGATTTCGCGGTTGACTATAGTGGCATTCGGAAATGACTCGGATAAAAGTGTTTTAACTGATTCATTCTTGTATGTCGATTCGAATTCAATCTTTTTAATTTGATACTTGTCTGAAATAAATTCTATCATTTTCTCCTCAACTTCTCGTCCTAATGCCCGGCAGGATAGACTAAAAAGAGTTAAGGTATCCCATTCAACCTCAATTGCACCCACAAGTCCCAAATCAGAAAAGCAGTCGGAAACCGAAACAGAATACAGTTTAACAGTTGCAGAATTAATGCGTTCCTTGATTTCAGTTACTGTATATCGCCTGCCATTGGTGCATTTGTTTGTCCGTTGGGTGAGCTCTGAGATCCGGCTAAATTCAATCGGCGCTGCCTCGTGAATATCCATCTTGATGTCGAGAGCAGCTATATAATCAGCATAATCCTTATATTTCGCCTTCAGTTCCTCACGATCCTCATTTGTTCGATAAGTTTCGTTGCGTTTGTCGATGTCCGCTATGCTGACGTTGCTTTTCAGATTAAAGCAGGAGAACTGCTCATAGTCCATATCTCGCTTAAAAAGAATAGTGGTAACTTCCGGCAACATTGCCTTTACAGCCTCAATCTCAACAGGAGAGTCATCAACAAATACCATGCTGTCAAGACTGATATTGAGTTTCTCCGCAATTTTTTGGATATTACTGGGTTTGTCCTCCCAATTTACCTGAAAGCAGGCAATCTGCTCTTCTTTTAAAACCATCTCGCTGTGCTCGTTAAACATTCTTAATACATCTAGCAGATCATTCTTGCTGCATACGGCAAGAATGACGCCATGATAATAGAGTGACAGGATAAATTGCTGAAAATCTTGATATACACGGCCTAATCCGCTACTGCTAAGCTTCAAATTTTCAACTCCGTCTTCGGAGAGAATGCCGCCCCAAAGCACATTGTCGCAGTCTAAAATAAGGCACTTTTTAGTGATACCTTTCTCAATAAGATACTGTTTATGAATTTCCTTTACTGCAGCTTCAACTAAAGTTTTAGAATATGGAGCATTCCAACGATATTTACCCTTTGGGCTATAGGCATTAGCAATGCCCACCTCTGCAATTAGGTGTTTTAGATTAATGATAGTAACTTTGTCGCAAAGAGTATCCATCAATTTTAAGTTTACTTCGTCAATGAGAAATTGTGGAATATGTCCCATAACTTTGTAAATAGGCTTAAAACAATCTTCAAACAAAAACCACAGAATTTTTGCGTGAACATTTGTAGCTAAATCAGTGTAGAGATGGCCACATAATCTGACAATGTGGTCTTTTATCTGTAGATTAAAGCCACTCAGTATCTCGGGGTACAGTCTCTCGATGTTTAGCCAAACGATAATCAAATTTGATGCGGAAAGTTTCGCTTTGAATGTATCTTCGTTATGCTCGCCATATGGAATAGGGTGAACATTTATGTCTATCTTTTCAAAATTAGATTTCAATAGAAGTAAAAAATGAGGCTCAAATATGATGTTTGATACGACAGATATAGATAATGAATTGTTCATTTTATCACCCTTGAGTTCAAAGCAGAAGCTACTACCATTGTTATCTTGTTGAAAGTACCCATTTCTTCCATCAGCAGCTTCTCATCAGGAATTTCTATCTCAAAATTATCTTCCAACGCAACAACAATTTGAATGAACGAAATGGAGTCTATTCCTATAACATTTAAATCTTCATCAAATTGCCATGGGTAAATTTCTATCCCAATATTAGTTTTAATTATATCAAGAACCTTTTCACTTATCTCATTGCTGCTCACCTAAGAATACCCTCCTGTTCATATTTATTTTTTCTATGTCTTTCGCAGTTAAATCATCCTTTATTAAGTCATAGAGATTTTCCGTTTCTAAACGCATTGTAACACTACACTTCCACTCTCTCCTTTCATTATCGTTTAACCCATAACAATTCAGCAACCGCTCTCCCTCATCGGTTTTAAAAGCCGATATATACTCTCTAAGAGTTTCATCTTGAAAAAAAAGTCCCACATGATAAAGAACATAATATACAAATGGGATGATTTCATAGAATTTGCTAAGGGTGTATAGTTTATCTAACGGAATATCTTCTAGGTTATTTTTCAACAAAAAATATACATCATCAAACATACTCCGCTTTATGCTTTTTCGTGTGGCGAGAAGAAAAATAGAGTTCATATCTTTATAATGATGCAATATAAGTTGTATCAACATCTTTATAGGGGGTAATGTTTTCATATTGCACCCGTAAATTTCCGTGTCAATAATGTCTTCAAGAAAGGTATCTATGTCTACGCATTTACCTGCGTATTCTCCCCAAAAAATACTATGATTAAGATCTAAATAAATATATGATATTTTTGTCTTTTTTATATAGGTAGGACTTTGATGGGACATGCTTATAGTTAAAACCTTATCGTATTTGTTCTTTATGATATAATAAAAGCCATTGTCGTTAAGAATAACTTTTGCAATCCCAATGTATTTAGGTGATATTAGTAGATCGATGTCCTGACTATTGCGTTTCCCCAGCTCTCCATAGGCCATAAGCGACAAGGCTTCTCCTTTTATAATAGCATATGGAAAATTAAAGCGTTTTACAACCTCAAAACATTCCTTGTAACTCAATATTTTTTTCAAGTGTTCTATATTTATTTTATCCAAGGCGACCTCTCCTGACTTTTAGTTTTGGTAAACGGCCAAGATTATATGTTCGGCATTTATATCTATTTTTTCAACAAGATGAAATATCTCTAGCTTATCTAAGTATTTTAAAGTTGACCGCAAAGGGCTGTACAAAAAAATTGTAGTTTTTCTATCAAAATAACTTAACGATTTCATAAGATTTTCGAAAAATCTGACATAAACTTTTAAATGGAATGGATTGAAGAAAAAGAACTTATTTATAGTGTTATCAATTTCGATCTTTTGTGCATCATCATTAAGTAATGTAAATACAGTATTACTTTTTGTTCGACTTACATATTCTTTAATGTTATAACTTGTAACCTTAAAGTACTCTTCGTTAATTTCACAACCGCTTACTCGATTACAGCCCATGTATGATGCCATAAAAAGGACGCGCCCTTTACCAAAACCAACATCCATTATATGATCCATATCATCAAAGGGATATACTTTAAAAATATATTCTAAAAAAGAATAGTTTGTCGGTTGATAACGATAAAACAACTTACCGTCAAAGGTTTCCTGCCCATCAAGGACGGCCGAAGTATCCACTCCGAATAATTTGTCGTAGAAATTAGCCTTTTGAATTTCATTACGACTTAATGTAATCATATCACTTAAATTATTTTGATTTTTCTTTTGCATCATATTTCCCTTTACTTATACCATTGACTTTGCAGATTATATAACTCGGCATATTCCCCGTTTTTATTCATCAATTGGGAATGTGTCCCCTCCTCTGCAATTTTACCGGACTTCAATACAATAATTCTGTCAGCGATTTTGACCGCTCCAAGTCTGTGTGTGATAATAACTGTTGTTTTTCCCTTAGAAATCTCTACAAACTTTCGATAGACATTTGCCTCTTCAATAGGATCGATGGCAGAAGTAGGTTCATCTAAAATGATAAAATCACAATTGCGGTAAAAACCTCTCGCTATAGCTACTCGCTGCCACTCGCCTCCAGATAGATCAATCCCGCCGAACTGTTTAGATAAAATGGTGTCAAGCCCATCGGGAAAGCTATTTGACTTATAATCTAGATCTGCTTTTTGACATGCCAGCTTTACCCGTTCTAAATCGTCATCCATTTGTGGTTGGCTAATAGAAACATTGTCTTTTAAGCAAAACAGGTACTTATAGTAGTTTTGAAATATTGCAGATTTATTATGATAAAAGCTTTTTTTACTATAAGCTTGTTTTTTTAAATGGTCATATTCAATGCTACCATCTGTTGGGTTATATAATCCGAGCAGTATTTTGGCTAAAGTTGATTTACCCGAACCATTTACACCGACAAAAGCAATTATTTCTCCTTTATTTATAGTTAAGTTTATATCTTCAAGTGATTTTTCTGTTCTTCCAGGATAGGTGAAAGATACATTTTTGAGCTCTATATTCTGCTGAAATGCATATTCCTTTTCCCCTTGCTCTTCTTCTTTTTCATCTAAAAAGTTTATAAAATATTTTATGCCATTATAGTCGTAAGACAAAAGGTTTCCTATTCGGTTGACAACCATATTTTCGAGAGCGGAATACATCTTTTGTATGTAGGAGAATATCGCCGCGAATTCACCGATAGTAATATATTTATTCATTAGTGAATCAAACAGAAGCCAAAGCACACCATAGAAGCCAAATAGATTTAAAATCTTTGAGGCTAAATTAAACATTTGAGATCGCACGTTAGACTTCCAGTTTTTTCTATTAATAACTGTAAGCAGGTTGGTATGCAATTTAAAAAAGTGTTGAAAGGTTCCAAGTATTCTGGTTTCCTTTACAAACGAATCTCCTGATAAAATATTTTCATAATGACCTAATTTTCTTCTCAGATATATGGTTTCTTCATTTAATTTTCTTTTTTCAATTGTATTCAATAATTGCGTTATTACAATTGGTATAAATATAATTATAGGAGCTATAAACAATATATCTCTTAAGGAAAATAAATATATTCCGAGAAATACTAAATATGGAAGATCTTTTATAACTAATCCAATTATATTAAAAAGATAATATTCTACCGAAAAAACGCCTTGCATTGCAAGATTCAAATTTTCATTAAACTTCGCATCCTCAAAACGTATAGCGCTAATCTTTGCGATTTTTTTATGAAGTTTTTCGTCCAATGAATTATTGAATCTTTTTTCAATCCGAAAATCTAGAAAGTCTATAGCAAAAGTTACAAACTCCGCCGCAAAACTCAACACAACAAATATCAGAAAGACGTTAATAACGCCGCTGAGCGTCTGACTTTGGACAGCTTCTGCTGCCCCATCAAAAAATTTTGATGTGATTTGAATTGTGAATATTGAGATTACGCTTGTCAAAATAATAAACAATGAATCAAGCATAATCATCTTCGGAGCGATTGATAAAGCAATGGATATTATTTTTCTTGGTATATACAATATTTTTTTCATCTTAATCATACCACTCACTTTGATTTTTGAACATTGTTGCGTATGTGCCGGATAATTGTATGAGCTCCTCGTGCGTTCCTTGCTCTATTAGCTCACCGTTATCCATAACAAATATTATATCGGAATCTTTAACTGACCCCAAACGATGACTAATCAGTATGACAGTTTTGTCCTGTGATATTTCATTGAAAAGACGGTAAATTTCATACTCGCCTTTAGGGTCAAGGGACGCTGTAGGCTCATCCAAAATATATAAGTCCGTATTTTTCATGAGCAATCTAGCTATAGAAAGTCTTTGCCATTCGCCACCAGATAAATCCTGAGCATTTGGCTCTATTTTGCCTAAATAGGTTTCTTCGCCGTTAGGTAAGTGTTGCAATACCTTTTGTAATTCTAATTTCTGAATAATTTTTTTTCTTTTGTTATTTAACAGCTCACCATTATCATAATGGATGATATCTCCAATATCGATGTTATCCCGAAAACTTAATTCATAATGAGAATAATCCTGAAAACAAACACCGAGCATCGTTTGCAAATCATTAATCGGAATATCTTTTAGATTTTTATTATTTATAAAAATATCTCCAGTATAATCAGAGTATAGTTTTGTAAGTAGCTTAATAAGAGTGGTTTTTCCCGAACCATTTTTGCCGACAAACGCATATTTTTTATTTTTTTCTATTCTGAAACTAACATTTTTAATTACCTCTCTTTTAGTAGAAGGGTAGATAAATGATACGTTGCGGAACTCTATACTTTCAAAATGGGAAAAGTTTTGACTAGGTAATTGGGTAAACTCAGCAGAAGTTTCAAACGTACTAACTTCCTTTAATTCTTTTAAAAATTCTTTTTGCTGTGCGATTTGATCCACAAGGCCTATAAAACTACTTACTAAGCCAGTAATCAATGATAATATATTTGATACCAGCGCAATCAGGATTCCTATGGAAATCAGTTGTCTAACAGCACAATAGAGTACAGTAAAAATAATGATAAATGCTATAAGTAAATTAATGGATTTAGTCAATAGTCTAACGCATAATATTCTATTGTTTGCTTTAAACATTTTGTCATCTAGTTTATTTTGCATATTGAGCCATTTGTTATTAATGACATCCGTATACTGAAATAACGTTCGCTCATTTACAGTACTCCTATCCTTCAATATGTATGTAGAATGGTACAGCTGCATCTCGCCAGTATAATTTTCTTTTTGCACTTTATATTGGCGAATACTGTTCCTATAAGAAAGATATGAAAGAGGAATAGTGGAAACAATAATAATTAATCCGGCCTGCCAAATATTGTTGGCAATAAATATTGCTGCAATACTGAAAAATTGAATAAAAAAGCTAACTATACTCAATAGGACGTTAAAGGAAGATTGCATATTGCCTATCATTGCGCCAGTTACACGCTGCACCAAAGCATATTGCTCTTTGTTTTCATAATATTTATATAGTATACTTGCCTTAAAGCAAAGATTATGTTTCGTAACAACATCATTTACTTTAATGCTCATTTTACTATTTATAAAGCCTTGAAGTATTCCAAACAGAAAGCTAAAGCCCAAAAAAGCAATAAGAAGCCCTATTGAAAGATAAATGGAGCTATACGGCGCCGTACCATTGAATATATTTCCCGCGCTATCAATAAACCCTCCAATAAGCAGAATAGAAATGCTTGGAAACAATGCTTCAATGAATTTTACAATGGTCAATAAAACAGACGAAAGCGGGGCAATTTTATAAGAAAATGTTGAAAGTTCAAAAACATTATATTTTTTAAAATAGTCAAACATTATATTCTTCACTACCTCTATAAGTAGGCGGGAGTAAAAGTTCCCAGTTTTATTTCGCCTACTATCTGAAATCATTCACGGCTTAGTGATACTTAGTGCATATTAAGGTTATCTGCTGTTCCCGTTAGACGCTCCCGCGTTACATTTTTGACAAGTGCCGTTACATGTAGAACATGTGCCGGTGCAAGCTGCCAATATTTCAATATCTGCTAAATCACTTAAATCATAGTCAAGAGTATCAATTAGATTTCTTAGTTCATCTAGACTAACCTTCTGTAATTCCATAAAACCATCCTTTCTTAAAAGCAATAAACGGTAAAAGCCGTGAATGATTTTCAGCCATTCTTAAGTCGCTTCCATAATGCATCTTATTATATCATTATAGTCATTTGACATTTCCAGTTTTCTGAATGAACATGTCAGTAAACCATTTATAGATTGCACAAATCTTTCATCTGCAACCAAATCTGAATGTATAGAGCAAGCTCGAAGGAGTTTTTTTATATTTATGCTCTTAAAATCAGCAATTGAGGAAGACACATGACCGTACTCTGGTATGAAAACCGTATCAACTACGTTTTCGCAAAAAACGTTATTGGAGTATATGTCTGTTTGATTTTCGTCTCTTTCTGCTCTTAAGTAACCATCTGACATTATTAATCCGTTTTTATCTTTTCTTTTGCTAAAAAGAATAGGAATGCCTTTTATGTATATATTATTGTCATGATATTTCCAAAACGCAATATCATCATTTATAGGCTCATATCCGTTATGAATCAGATTTAAAAACAAAGTGGTTTTACCGCTATAGCTTCCGGCTAAAAAAACAAATGCTTTTCCATTTTTTTTTACCGCAGAACAATGTAAACTGTATATATTTCTGCATGAATTAAAATAGCTTATAATTTTTTTAATTCCATAGATTAATTGCGTGGACGCATCTGTTTCATCACCCACAATGGCTAAAAATTCTTCGTTTGCCTTTTTAATAATATTAATATATTCATTTGGATAATGATACAAATGTACAATATACTCATTCGTTTCAAAAAATGTATTTGTAACATTTTCTATATACATTGGATGCTCTTTTGTCAAGATTTCGCCTTCTATGTAACTCTTTTTATCGTATCTTTCTCCAAATAAATGTCTATCAAGAATAATCGTAATACTGCCGATTATATTTTGGGGAGTATCAATTGTCCTGTAAACAAAAGCTTTTGAATAAGACATATATACGACCTCATCCGCTGTATTATACAGCAGCCGTATATATTTATCTTCATACCTTAAATATAACAACTTCAATTCACTTTTGAATGGAAGAAAAACAATATTATCTTTATACTTTGATAATAAATCCACGCTAATCTCTCCTCCCTGCAATATCATAATATTTTCCGTTCAAGCACTTATTGTGAATTTCAACAATATATTCAGGCGTAATGCTATCTACAACTTCCATAACTTTTGACGACTGAAGAATCTCATCAGCTCGATTAAAACAGATTGACTTAAACTGTAATTTATGATATTCAAGCGGATTAATGATTTTTTCCATGAATGGAAACAAAAAAGTTCGTTTCATGCTTATTAACAATTCGGAAAAGTAACCTAATTCAATAGAATATAGTAAATCCATCGTATTTTCAAAGTCAGCAAAATAATAAAATATCAATATACAGGCATTTTCGTATTGTTTTGCAGCTAGATCAATAAGATGATTTCGTGTTTTTCGAAGGAAGTTATTAATATATGTCTGATAAAAAACACAAAGAATATTCAATGCGAACCATTCTTTTATCGAATCAACTTTTTTCAATAGAATACCCGTCATACAATGTTTTGGTTTATATTCTTCAATCTGAAGATTATTCTGTTTACGTGCCCTTTTCAACTCTTCATCACATAATAAAATAGAATCGCCTTCATTTTGAATATCCCCAAATTCAGTCACACTTTTCACTATTCTTGATATAGTTGAATCGCTAAACTCTCCTGAGATAACTAGATATTTTTTTGATTTGGAGAGTTCGTTAAAAATAAAGCTTCTTACCATAGTATTATCAATTCCAAAGAAACTATTTTCTAATATAAGGGTGGGCATATGCAAACCGTCATTTTCAGAAAATACATAATATTCCAGCTTTTCTAGATCTAATAATTGATGATTGCTTGCTGTTTTTCTATTTTCGACATGAGCTATCACCTGTTTTTCTGTGTCCATAGAATCCGAATCAACCTGTAGATTTCTGAAAAGATTTAAGAAACTATACAATAGTTGATTAAAATATGGTGAAAAGGTTTGTCCATAAAAGCAGGTATGTTCTTTATCTACATAAGCGTTAGCAAATATAAAAGGATTGTCCGCACAAAACAAACTCTGTGCCAAAAGATGTTCAGTGAGATGAGCCGTTCCGTTAAAATATCTTATATCGTCTTTCATGCCGGATAAGATAAAATAGCTGATAGAAAATACACTTTGTGCCGCTTCGTGATTTATAATCAACGTCAAATATTCGCCTATTTTATGCTTAGTTATCATCACCACTCCTACCTCCTAATTCATTAAAATATAATCTTCATCCCCAAACGGGCAAGCCGGATCAATATCGAAATACGTTCCATAGCGATTGAATGTTCTGACATAGCATCTTTTATAAAAACAATTCGTATACATATGACATGTATAACATTTGGTGCCTTTATATCGTTCAAAAAAGTAAGAGGGATTATTCATATTCAGGGCAGCCTGTGAATTCCATGTTTCCAGTATAGAGGCGTCTTTGAGATTGCCAGATACAAAATCTTCGCAATGATTCAATGAGTCGCAAAATAAAACGCTTCCGTCATAACGTACGCTCATAGCGTCGGTGAATCCGCCGCAAAATGTCCGAGTCTTATCGTTATTTTCTCTCTTATTGGGTTCATGTAAAGTAAAATCGCTAAAAATTCCTCTGCTTTTTGCCTTCTCAACTAGCGGCGGCATTTTCTCGTTCAACCACAAAAATTGTTCGTTGGTTGGAAAGAGATAATCTTTATGACGATTTCCTGACATATAATAATAAGAAAATCTTATATACTTGGCGCCGAAATTCATAAGCTTTTCGAATAGATCAGGCAAATCATATATGTTTAGCGATGTTACAACTGTATTAGTGCAAAGCACCAAATTTTCTTCCAAAATGTTTGACATAGTTTCTTTTACTTCTTTAAAAGCGCCTTTATCACCCATCATTTTATCTGCAGTAGCAGCATTAAAAGAGTCTATACTAACTTGGATTTCCTTTAGCCCAATATTTTTAAGTTTTTTTACATCTTCTTTACTTAAAAACGCTTTGGTAGAAACTGACCAAACTCCTGTAAAATGCTTTATCATAATGTCTATATAATCAAATATATTACTTAAAACAAAGGGGTCGCCACCACTAATTTCAATCTCTTTTACCCCAATGCTTGATGCTTCAATAATGATTTCTTTAAAACGCTTAACAGAAATAAATTCTGAATTTATCATTTTTTCCTTAGAAAACTTTGCGCCAGCAAAGCAATATACGCAATGACGTGGACAGTAATCAGTTAAATAAAACTTTATTTTTTTAGGAATTTTACTTTTTTCAATCGGACATTTATAATTTTTCTTTTGTTTTAATATAGTAAGGCTTTCATCCACCGATGGCTCTGCTGTAGTAAGTCGTTCTCTATTATCTATTTCAATGTAGTCCGATAGTCTATTTATAAGTTCACTCACATGCTTATACGTATCAATTTCGCTTAATTTAAGTAATTCATTAATTCGCTTTTCGGCGTTTGGCAAAGTCATGTTCAAAATACAATGTAACATAAATGCTGTAACAGGATTTAAAAAAACGCATTTATATCCTGTAATTGAAAGAATGTAATTATTATCATCGACAATTCCTAATCTGTACTGCCTTTTTAGTCTATAGTTTTTACCAGCGTCGTACATAGCCATTATCCTTTCTTTTACATATAATTTTAAATATCAACTGCGAAAACTCTCTACATAATGCGAACTTGCTTTTTTCTCTACAAAGTTTCCAACAAGGTAATACTCACTATAACATAAAAAGCGACACAAAGCGCAGTTACAGCGCCTGTGTCGCTTTTTATTTCTATTATAAAAAAGTGCATAATAAATCTAGGACAATTAATTCTATACTGTTCATTCGAAAATTTTTTCATACATTTTTGATGTTTCATTTATTGTCACATCCTCTTGTCTAATTTCTTCAACTGCCATTAGATTCTTCGTGTTATATTTTTGCTTTTTGTGTAATAATATCACATATTTTTTTAAAAGTCAACCATTTATGACAAATTTATTATAATTCAAAAAATTTTGTTGTGTATGTCTGTTGCTTTCGACGGCAAATACGCACAATAACTGCAATAGTTTTTATTTATAGGATGCAAAAATACAATCTATGCTGTGTAAAAACTATATTCCATTATGCTTATTTCTCTTTGTTATATATTTTTTAAATGCATTAATTTTCCATCGTTACTGTTTTTTTTTAATTCTGCCTTTGAATATGACTATCAGCTCGGTTTTGGAAACCACTTTGATGTAGTCGACCAGTTGTCTGACGGCAGTATCATCGAAATTTATCGGATGATTTTCAGAGCATTGAGGGTTCCCAGCACTTCGTCCAATCTGGATTCATCCGCACCGGTCTCGACCTGTCGCTTTTTTTTCTGCAATGACCTTTTTGACTTCAGTAATCTCTTTTGACAGGGCAATGAAATCCTCGCCTGCGATGTTATCTTTGCCTGCCATCCCCCTGACCATGCTTTTGAGCTGTTTCAGCCTCATCTCATCATTTGTGATGCTGTTCTCGTCAGCCGCACCATAAAACATTCGTATGTTGAAGTGCTATAATAAAGTTGTAACGGAAGTGGCTAATAAGATATAATCAATTT
>ERZ1673695.2783-NODE-2783-length-12204-cov-11.971850_pt1 | contig 12204 bp, 12 predicted proteins | sample MGYA00580225_ERZ1673695 | MGnify/ENA primary metagenome ERZ1673695 (study PRJEB41218, sample SAMN15661739) | gut metagenome | host: Homo sapiens | place: Canada: London | collected 2015-08-20/2019-03-30 | study: EMG produced TPA metagenomics assembly of...
ACGTTTTTTGCGGTAGCCCGGTTCGGAACAATGGTGGAAACCGTGGCGTTTCGCGTCCCGGGAGATTGTTCTGTATTAGTGCAAAATCTGCGTCTGCACCTTGTAGGGAACGGATTTATCCGTTCCGCTTTTTTAGAGACGCATTACTGCACCTACGGATACGTTTTTTGCGGTAGCCCGGTTCGGAACAATGGTGGAAACCGTGGCGTTTCGCGACCCGGGAGATTGTGCTATATTAGTGCAAAATCTACGCCTGCACCATGTAGGGAACAGGTTTGCCTGTTCCGCTTTTCAGCGCCGCTTTCCACGCATTCTGCGGCTGCGGCGGACGAGGAGCAGGATAAACACCAGCAGCAAAAACACCGCGATCGAGCAGACTATGACCGTTGCGAGCTTTTGCTCACGGCTCAGCTCCTGCGGCCGAACGGTCTGCGGCTCGGGCTCTTCAAACCGTGCCTCGCCCTGAGAAACGAGCGTCACCGTTCCGTAGACCGTGCCGTCACCGGGGTCTGAAAACGTGACCTTGCCAAGCTCCGTGCCCTCGGCCGGAACATCCGTCAGCGTCTCCGCATAGAGCGTGACCTCGCTTTTGAGCGTTGATGAGTCCAGCGCCTTTTCCGCAAGCGCGTTTATCTCCTGCGAACACACGAGCGTTATCTCGCCGCGCTGCCCGCCTTTTTCGATCGGCTGCGCCGCCGCAGGGTAGCCGCGCTCAACGATGCTGCGGTAGGAGTAGTTTTCAAAGTACCAGTCGAGCAGCGTCACCGTGTCGGCAAAGCTGTCGAATTCTTTTGCTGCCGCGTCGCCGCCTGCGCCGAGTACGACGGCAATGACGTTCACGCCGTCGCGCTGCACGGCGCTGACCAGGCAATAGCCGGCCTTTTCGGTGTAGCCGGTTTTGATGCCGACCGCGCCGGGGTAAACGTACTTGTCCGAATACGGCGAATCGGGCGTTATGAGTGCGTTCGAGCTTTCCAGAACGCGCGCCGGCGAGTCGTTGGTCGCGCTCGTCGTGTATTCGCGGCAGCCGACAAGCTGAGCAAAAAGCCGGTGGCGCATGCCCTCGCAGGCGATGAGGAAAATATCCCTCGCGGTGGTGTAATGGTTATCGTCCGGCATGCCGTGGGTGTTTGCAAAATGCGTGCCGGAGCAGCCAAGCTCCGCGGCGCGCGTGTTCATGCGCTCGACAAAGGCGCTTATCGAGCCGGAAATGTGCTCGGCGATGATGTTGCACGCCTCGTTTGCCGAGGCAAGCGCCGCGCAGTAGAGAAGATCGCGCAGGCTCATCGTCTCGCCGCGGTCAATATACGCGGTCGAGCTGTCGTGCTCAAGGCCGGTCTTGCACGCCGCCGAGGCCGTCACCATGTCGTCGGGCGAAGCCGTTCCGGCCTCTATCGCCTCGACGGCCAGCAGAAGAGTCATTATCTTCGTAAGGCTTGCCGGCTCGCGGCGCGAGTATGCGTCGATATTAAAAAGTATCCTGCCGCTGCCCATATCGCCGAGCAGCGCGCACTGTGCGCTTTTGAGCTTCGGCGCGCCGTCATCCTCGGCGAGGGCGCAGGGGAGCGCCATGCCCAGCACAAGGCTCAGGCATAGGGTGAGTGCCGTTATGCGCAGTTTCATCATTATCTATTCCCCACAGCTTCCGTTTATACCATATATTATAGATATATTTTGCTGCCGGCGCAAGCGGTAATCGATGTTGTTTTATACGTTTGCAAATTTGCAAAGCTGTGTTATAATAAAGTTTCAGACAAGAATATTATATAGGAGGTAATAACCTTGACTAAAATAGACATTTTCTCCGGATTTCTCGGAGCAGGAAAGACCACGCTCATCCGCAAGCTCATCGCGGAGGGCTACAAGGGCGAGAAGCTCGTTCTGATCGAAAACGAGTTCGGCGAGATAGCCGTTGACGGCGGCTTCCTGCGTGATGCCGGCGTTGAGATAACCGAGATGAACTCCGGCTGCATCTGCTGCACCCTCGTCGGCGACTTCACCGCCGCGCTGCATAAGGTCATTGATAAATATCACCCCGACCGCATCCTCATCGAGCCGTCGGGCGTCGGCAAGCTCTCCGACGTAGCAAAGGCCGTCGCGAGCGTGCCCGGCTGCGAGATCGGCGCAAAGGTCACCGTCGTTGACGCCGGCCGCTGCCGCATGTACATCCGCAACTTCGGCGAATTTTTCAACGATCAGGTTCACAATGCCGACGTTATAGTCCTCAGCCGCACCGACTCCGCCGCCGACGGCAAGGTCGTCACCGCGACCGCGATGCTCAGCCAGCTCAACCCCAATGCGACCGTCATCACCACTCCCTGGTCGGAGCTTGACGGCAAGCAGATAGTTGACGTTATGGAGCGTATCGACTCCCTTTCCACCACCATGCAGGAGATGGAGCATCACGATCACAACGAGCATCACCACGATCACGATCACGATCATGACCACGAGCATGATCATGACCACGAACACGGCGAAAGCTGCTCCTGCGGCTGCGGACATGACCATCACCACCACGACGCCGACGAGGTGTTCACCTCCTGGGGCGTGGAGACTCCGAAGAAGTTCACCGAGGAGGAGGTCAGAAAGGCGCTGGGCGAGTTTGATGAGGACGCGAGCTACGGCACGATCCTGCGCGCCAAGGGCTTTGTCGATTCCGCCGACGGACAGTGGATCTATTTCGACTACGTTCCCGGCGAGGCGGACATCCGCCGCGGCGGCGCTGCCGTCACCGGCCGTGTGTGCGTCATCGGCTCGAAGATAAACGAGCAGGCTATCAAGGAGTTGTTCGGCATTGAGTAAGGTTAAAGAGGTTCCCGTTTTTCTGTTTACGGGCTTTCTCGAGAGCGGAAAGACCAAGTTCATTCAGGAAACGCTTGAGGACAAGCGCTTCAACAGCGGCGAGAGAACGCTGCTGATCGTCTGCGAGGAGGGCGAGGAGGAGTACGCGCCCGACAAGTTCTCCGCGCCGAACGTTTTCATGGTCAATGTCGAGGAGCAGGCCGAGCTTACGCGCGCCAATCTGCGCAAGTGGCTCGACGAGCACGACTGCGAGAGATGCGTCATCGAGTACAACGGCATGTGGATGCTCGACGATCTGTATCAGGCGCTGCCCGAGATGTGGATGGTGTATCAGGAGTTTTTCTTCGCCGATGCGCGCAGCATACTCAGCTACAACGCCAATATGCGCAACCTCGTTTATGATAAGCTCAAAAGCGCAGAGCTGACGGTTTTCAACCGCTATGACGATTCTATCGACAAGATGGAGCTGCACAAGCTCGTTCGCGCCGCCTCGCGCCGCAGCGACATCGCCTATGAGTACGCCGACGGCACCGTCAAGTACGACGAGATCGAAGATCCCCTGCCGTTCGACCTTGACGCGCCCATCGTCGAGATCGGCGACAACGACTATGCCGTGTGGTATCGCGATATGTCCGAGGAGCCGAAAAAGTACGAAAACAAGGTCGTTCGCTTCAAATGCCGCTATTTAAAGCGCAAAAAGGTTCCGGCCGGAAACTTCATAGTCGGCCGCCACGTTATGACCTGCTGCGCCGAAGATATCCAATTTGCGGGCCTTATCTGCCAGTGGGAGGATTCCGACAGCATCGTCGGCGATTCCTGGCATGTGCTCACCGCGCGCGTCAACTTCAAGTTCAGCCGCGCCTACGGCAAAAAAGGCCCCGTGCTCACCTTCATCGAGGACTCGCCCTGTGAAGTCCCCGAGCAGCCCGTCGCCACATTCTTTTAGAGGCGATTTGACGCACCTACGGATACGGTCATCTCCGGTATCCCGGTGTCGAAGATACCGACCAAACCGTAAAACTCCCGCCACACATTAGTGCGGAGTTGAATTTTGCACCGCACCTGATTGGCTCCACTGTCTAGGGGAGCAGGCAGCTTGCTGCCGAGGGGTTGAATTAAAAAACTATTAACTATCAGCTATTAGCTCTCCGCTGCGGCCAACAGCCGCTCGTAGGGAACGGATTCATCCGATCCGCATGTTATGGTTTAGTCGGCAACTCCCGGTCGGGCTGACGCAATAAATGTATCGGTACAACGCTAAAGCGCCTCTAAAAAAACGCCTCTAAATGTCTTCCCCTTGCGGAGCTTGAGGGGAAGATGCCGCTTGCGGCAGATGAGGTGTTATTAAATCTTTTCCCGTCAGGCAAAAACATTATTAAAAACGGGCGAGCAATGCTCGCCCCTATGGGTGCAGGCATAGATTTTGCACCAATATAGCCCAGACTCCCGGGATGCGAGGCACACGCGGTTTCCACCATTGTTCCGAACCGGGCAAGCGCAATAAAAACAAAAAACGGAGTCGGTTCGCCTCTAAAAAAGCGAAACAGCATGGTTTCTACCATTGTTCCGATACCGGGTTCGCGCAATAAATGTATAGGAGAAGCGTTAATTCGCAGCTGAAAATGGATTTTAAGAATAAAAAACCGTTTGAAATATTCGTCGCATACATAGTGCGTGAGAAAAAGCTGTTTATAATCGACACGATATGCGCGGTGCTGGTCGCGGCGATAGACCTTGCATTTCCGTATGTGTCGAAAAACAGCATGCAGACCTATCTGCCGCAGAGCATGTACAAGACGTTTTTCATCGTTATGGCGATACTTGCGGCGGCGTATGTGCTCAAGGCGGCGCTGTACTATGTCATCACCGTGCTCGGCCACCGCATGGGCGTCAACATTGAATCGCGCATGCGCGAGGATCTGTACAGCCACATGCAGGCGCTGTCATTCGGCTTTTATGACAAAAACCGCACCGGCACGCTTGTGAGCCGGCTCACGGGCGATCTGTTCGAGATCACCGAGCTTGCCCACCACGGCCCGGAAAACATCATCATCTGCGCGCTGACGATCGTCGGCTCAATGCTCATCATGTTCACGATAAACTGGCAGCTGACGCTCGTTCTTGCGGTGCTGCTGCCGCTGTGCCTGTGGTTCACGCTCAAGTGCCGCGTGAAGATGAAGGATGCGAACATGGAGGTCAAGCGCAAGATGGGCGTCATCTACTCCGCGCTTGAAAACGGCGTTTCCGGCGTGCGCACGGCCAAGGCATTTGCCAACGAGGCGCTTGAAAAGCAGAAATTCGACGCGGCAAACGACATGTACCGCGGCGCGAAAAAGGAATACTACAAAACCATGGGTGCGTTCATGAGCGGCATGGAGTTCACGACCGGCATCATGCCCGTCGTGGTCATTGCCGTCGGCGGCGTGCTTATCATGAACGGCCGCTTCAGCTACATAGACCTCATAACCTTCACGCTTTACGTTTCGACCTTCATCAACCCCGTGCGCAAGCTCGCGCAGTTTGCCGAGATCTACATGCAGGGTGCTGCCGGCTTCGAGCGCTTTCTTGAGATCATGCGCACCGAGCCCGAGATCGTCGATGCCCCGGACGCAGTCGATATCGGCCGCATCCGCGGCGATATCGCGCTCAACGACGTTAGCTTCACCTACGACAGCGCCGAGGTGCTGCACCACGTTTCGCTGCGCGCCGAGGCAGGCAAAACGCTCGCGCTCATAGGCCCGTCCGGCGGCGGCAAGACCACGATCAGCCAGCTGATCATGCGGTTTTACGACGTGTCCGACGGCAGCGTCACCGTTGACGGAACGGACGTGCGCGGCATAACTCAGGCCTCGCTGCGGCGCAACATCGGCATCATCCAGCAGGATGTTTACATGTTTGCCGGGACAGTGCGCGAGAACATCCGCTACGGCCGCCCGGACGCGACCGACGAGGAGATCGTCGAGGCCGCGCGCCTTGCCGAGCTGCACGACGAGATCATGCAGATGCCCGACGGCTACGACAGCTACATCGGCGAGCGCGGCGTGATGCTCTCCGGCGGCCAGAAGCAGCGCATATCCATTGCACGCGTGTTTTTGAAAAATCCGCCCGTGCTTATCCTCGATGAGGCGACCAGCGCACTGGACACCGTCACCGAGCGCCGCATTCAGGCCTCGCTCGACCGGCTGTGCGTCGGCCGCACGAGCATCGTCATCGCCCACCGCCTGTCAACCATTCGCAATGCCGACAGCATCGCCGTCATCGAGCACGGCCGCATCGCCGAGCAGGGCAATCACGAAGAGCTCCTCGCCCTCGGCGGCACCTATTTTTCGTTGGCGAATTGAGGCTGCTGCGGATACATATATCTCTGGTAGCCCGACCGGAAATTGCGGAGGAAACCATAGTGTTTCGCGTAACATGAATGCGCCAAAGTCCTTTGTCGTCCGACCGGAAACAACGGAATAAACCGTGCGGTTTTTCCGTAGCTTACAGCCCGACTCACAGAAATCGTAAGGAAGTCCTGCGTCCAGTTTTTCTTCTTCCGTCATTCTAAGCCCCTCAGATCAGATCCATCTTATCCCACAGGTGCTGAGTCTGCGCAGTACCTGTGGGATAATTTTTTCGGTTATTGAATTTTCTGCTCCGAGTCAGCGCGGTACGGTATTTAGCCGGAGATCGTAGCGGCAAGATTACGATGGACATTTACGCTAAGGTGAAATATAATAGACCGGAGGAACTCATCCGAGCAGCTGATCGAGCATGGATGTAGAATGAGGTGAAAAATATGTGTACAGCAGCAACTTATAAAACAGAAGATCTTTATTTCGGCCGCACGCTCGACTACGAATTTTCCTACGGCGAAACGGTCACCGTCACGCCGAGAAATTTCAGGCTTGAATTTCGCCACATGGGCGTAACGGAGCGGCATTTTGCCTTCATCGGCATGGCGCATGTCGCGGATAACTATCCGCTGTATTACGACGCGGTGAACGAAAAGGGGCTGTGCATTGCCGGGCTGAATTTCGTCGGCAACGCGCATTACCGCGAGTGCCGTGAGGGGAAGGACAACCTTGCCCAGTGGGAGCTGATACCGTGGATCATGGCCCGGTGCGCGTCGGTGAGCGAGGCAAAGGCTCTGCTTGCCCGGATAAACCTCACCGCCGAGCCGTTTGCTCCGAATCTGCCCACGGCGCAGCTGCACTGGATCATTTCGGACAGAAGCGGTTCGATTACGCTCGAAAGCGTCAGCGACGGGATCTTCGTCTATGATAATCCCGTTGGCGTTTTGACGAACAATCCGCCGTTCCCGATCCAGCTGTTTAATCTTAATAACTATAGGGGTCTGTCCGTCGATAATCCGGAAAATCGATTTTCCGAGCAGCTTGAGCTGAACGCTTACAGCCGCGGAATGGGTGCTATCGGCCTGCCCGGCGACCTGTCGTCTGCGTCCAGATTCGTGCGCGTTGCTTTCACCAAAATGAACTCGCTGTCAGATGACGACGAGAAGTCGAGCGTCAGCCAGTTTTTCCACATTCTCGGTTCGGTCGATCAGCAGCGCGGCTGCTGCCGACTGGCGGACGGAAAGTACGAGATATCCATCTACACCTCGTGCTGCAACGCCGATAAGGGCATTTATTACTATAAAACCTATGATGATCACAGTATAGTCGGCGTTGACATGAACCGCGAGGAGCTTGACGGCTCGGCGCTCATAGCCTATCCGCTGAAAACGGACATGGAGTTTGAGATCTTGAACTGAGGGAATTTGTTGTGGAAGAGATAAAAACCGGCCGCTACCGGCATTTTAAGGGCAACGAATATCGCGTTTTGTACGTCGCAAAGCACAGCGAAACGCTCGAGCCGATGGTGGTGTATCAGGCGCTGTACGGCGAATATGGCATCTGGGTGCGCCCGGCGAGCATGTGGAACGAGCTTGTCGAGCGCGACGGCAGGACGTATCGGCGCTTTACTTATGTAGGAGATCGATAACATGATTTTTCTTTGCTACCCCAAATGCAGCACCTGCCAGAAGGCGCAGAAATGGCTTGACGCAAACGGAGTTTCCTACGAGCTTCGGAATATCAAGGACGATAAGCCCACCGAGGCCGAGCTGCGCGCGTGGCATAATCTGAGTGGATTGCCGCTGAAAAAGTTTTTCAACACAAGCGGTCTGCTGTATAAGCTGACGAGAGCCGAACCCGTATCGCCTGTCAGCGCGCCCTTTCGGCTATTTTCGCCTTTTTTGTCTTGATGGGCGCCAGCCCACCTGCACCAAAGAAAGCCGAAAATATCTCGAAAAGCACAGCCGACAGGTGCTCGCAGTTTTGCCGGAGCAGATTTTTGCTCAGGCAAGGCAAAGCGCGAAGAGAATACTGTCGTATTGTCAAGAGCTTTAACGCAGCGTGGGCGGAAATCTGCCCGTCAAAACCGATATGTGTTCGACTCTCGTCAGCTTAAGGAGCAGGGGCTGAAGGATAAGCTCCCCGGCATGACCGAGGACGAGATGTATGCCCTGCTCGCAACGGACGGAATGCTCGTCAAGCGCCCGATGCTCATCGCCGACGACTTCGTTCTGGTCGGTTTTAAAGAGCCGGAATGGGAAAAAGCAGTGAAGCATCAGTAATGAAAAAACCGCCTAAAGGCCGGCTGACATAAGAAGACACACGCCAAAAAAGGCGGAGCAAGCACGAATGTCTATGTTGCGACGGCTTGGTATACACAAAGTATGCCTGCACGCCGCGCCTCGACCTCGCACTTGCTCCGTCATTTTTGGTGCTGCGCAGTTTTGAAGCTGAGATTTTTTGTTCCTGCAAGGACAAAGTCGCTGAGCATACTGACGTATTCTCAAGGCTTTGGACGCCGCAGGGGCGAAAAAGATCGCTTCAAAACCGTATGTTTTCTTGTGTCAACCGGCCTAAGATTAGGCGGTTTTTCCTATTTCGCGTAGCGGTTTATGAACTCTGCGCGTGTTTTTGAGTACATGATCTTCTGACTGCTGTAAAGGCCGAAGTAGCCCGAGAGCATGTACGATATGCCGCAGGCAAGCGCGAAGTACAGCAGCTCGCCCGAGCCGAACAGCTCGACCGACAGGATGATCGACGCTATCGGGCAGTTTACCGCGCCGCAGAACACCGCGACGAGCGCGATCGCCGACGCGAACTGCGCCGGTATGCCAAGCAGCGGCCCGACCGTGCAGCCGAGGACCGCACCGATGAACATCGTCGGCACTATCTCGCCGCCCTTAAAGCCGAAACCTATGGTAACGGCGGTGAAAGCTATCTTCCATAAAAAGCCCCAAGCCGGAGCCTTGCCCTCGCCGAGGGCGGAGGCGATGATGTCGGTGCCGATGCCGTTGTAGCTTTCGTCGCCGACGATGAGCGTCAGCACGATGACGATAACGCCGCCCAAAAATGCGCGCAGATATATATTTTTGACGGTTTTGGCCGCAAATTGCTCGGTTTTGTGCATTGCAACGCAGAACACGATGCTGACCAGCGCACACACGACGGCGAGGACGCACACGCGCAGCAGCAGCCCGAACTCCAGCGGCGCGAGCGCGACAGAGTAGCGCATTGGTGCAATGCCGAACAGCAGCGACACGCCGTACGCCGTCACCGACGCGACGAGGCATGGGATCAGCCCCGAGTAATGCAGGATGCCGACCGATATGACCTCAAGCGCGAATATTGTTGCGGTCAGCGGTGTTCCGAACAGCGCAGCGAACACCGCGCTCATGCCGCAAAGCGTGACAAGGCGCATGTCCTTGTCATCAAGCTTCAGCAGCCGTCCGACGCGGTAGCCGATGCCGCCGCCGATCTGAAGCGCCGCGCCCTCGCGGCCGGCCGAGCCGCCGACGAGATGAGTGATCGCAGTTGAAACGAAAATGACAGGCACGAGCATGATCGGCACATTCTCGCCGTCGTGGATCGAGTCGATAATGTTGTTTGTGCCCTCGCCCTCCATCTTGCTCACCCGATAGATCAGCGCGATCGCAAGACCGCCGATCGGCAACAGGAACACCAGCCACTGGTGCTGCGCCCTGAACGATGTTGCAAAATCGACCGTCAGGTGGAACGCGGACCCGACCAGTCCGCACACAAGCCCCGTCACCACCGACAGCAGCACCCAACGATAAAATGTTCTGAAATATTTTCCGACGCTTATCGCGCCGCTTTTAAAACTGTCCACTGTTATCCATACCTTCTTTTTAGAGACGCTTTGACGCAGCTACGGATACGCATATTGCGATATCCCGGTGTCGAGGGTGCGGAGGAAACCGTAGTTGCCTCGCGCACCGCGAGATCGTGCTATATTAGTGCAAAATTTGCACCGCACCCAATTATCTTCCCCTTGCGGAGCTTGAGGGGAAGATGCCGCTTGCGGCAGATGAGGTGTAATTATATCCGCGCCGTAGGCGCTATATTTTTTTAGAGGCGCATTAACGCTGGTGCCGATACGTTTTTTGCGGTTGCCCGACCGGTAGGTGCCGACAAAACCGTCACAGCGGAACGGATAAATCCGTTCCCTACGAGCACCTTTGGCCGCAGCGGAGAGCTAATAGCTGATAGTGAATTAGGCGCTTTTATTCAACCCCTCGGCAGCAAAGCTGCCTGCTCCCCTTGATAGGTGAGCCAATGGGTGCGGCGAAAAACTCAGCTTGCACTACCGGGTTGCGAGGTAGCCACGGTTTTCTCCACACCCTCGAACCGGGCAACCGCAATATGCGTATCCGCAGCTGCCCCAATTCGCCTCTAAAAAACCATGACGCGGCGGCGCATGTAGTCGAGGAAATTGTTGTACTCGGCCTCGTCGATCCTGCGCGGAGACGACATGATTATGAGCCTGTGACCCCTGCAGTCGCGGTGATACGGCAGATGCGTGTAGTCATAGTCGTTGGCGATAAAGCCGTTTCGCTCGTAAAAGCCCTTTCTGCGCCGGCTGATATCGTCCACGGGCGGATCGATCTCCAGAATGATCGTCTTGCCGCGCGCCCGGAGCAGCTCCAGCGCACGTGCTCCGCAGCCGCGGCCGCGTACATCCGGCAGCATGCAGAAATGCTCGACGTAAATAAAGTCCGCGTTTTCCCAGCTGAGCACCGTTCCTACGAAGCTTTCGTTTTCATAGATCAGCTCGAAATGATACTCCGGGTCGCTCATTATTTTTGCCTGAGAATCCGGCTCGCGCTGCTCGTTGTAGGGAAAGCTCATGCCGTAAAGCTCCATTGCAGGAGCAAACATCTCGTTGTTTATATTATTTATTCTCACGAATTTCATTTGCTTTGTTTTTTACCTTTTCGCTCAAATTTTTTCTGTGCTCCTGAATGCGCTCAAATGCCGCGCGGTACTCTGTCTGGCTCAGGCGCGGGAACGCCGACAGCAGGTGACGGTGGACAAGGTTGCGCTCCTCGAGCAGTCCCTTGAGCTTTTCGCGCAGACGCTCGGCCTCGGCGCGGCTCTCCTGAACCTTGAGCGTGCCGTCGGTCAGACCGTCGCCGATGCCGTAGGACACCTTCTCGAGCGCCTTTGCCACGTCGTCGATCGCACGCATATGCGCATCGAGCTTGAAGGCGTTCACGGCCGTTATGCCGAGGTCGCACAAAAACGCCGCGGAAATTATGCACAGCATAATATTGCCGTGCGTGCGCGGTATGGCCTCGATCAGATACACAAGCTTCATCGCCATCGGGTGGAATATGTACAGGATGCAGATGCAGCCCACGCCCCACAGCAGCGAGAATTTCAGACATACATAGCCGCCGATGTTGAAGGCGTTATCCGTGTAGTCCCACAGCCGGGTGTGCATGAATTTCTCCGATGCCCAGCCGACGATCAGCTCGAACACCGAGCATATGATCACGCTGCCTATGTACACCAAAAACACGTTATCCTTTATCGGAGTCAGTGCCAGTATGACCGCAACAAGGCCGTAGCCGTAGATCGGGCAGATCGGCCCGATGAGGAAGCCGCGGTTAATAAATATGCCCTTGTTTGCCGCGTGGAAGATGACCTCCACACACCAGCCGGCAAAGCCGTAAATGAAAAACAGCCACAAAAGCTGCGTGAAGTTATAACTCAAAAACCATCAACCTTTCTTTTTTAGTGGCGCATTGGGGCACCTACGGATACATATATCTCTGGTAGCCCGGTTCGGGACACTGGTAAAAACCGTGGTTGCCACGCGCTGCGTTAGTGCGTTGCTGAGTTTTGCTCCGCACCTTGTAGGGAACGGATTTATCCGTTCCGCGTGTTATGGTTTTGTCGGCACTTTCCGGTCGGGCTGACGCAAAAACCGTATCGGTATCAGTGCTGACGCGCCTCTGAAAAACCGCTTGCGGCAGATGAGGTGTAATTATATCCGCGCCGTAGGCGCTACATTTTTTCAGAGGCGCATTCACATTGTGCC
>ERZ1673695.2784-NODE-2784-length-12200-cov-7.793907_pt1 | contig 12200 bp, 12 predicted proteins | sample MGYA00580225_ERZ1673695 | MGnify/ENA primary metagenome ERZ1673695 (study PRJEB41218, sample SAMN15661739) | gut metagenome | host: Homo sapiens | place: Canada: London | collected 2015-08-20/2019-03-30 | study: EMG produced TPA metagenomics assembly of...
AGGGCTTCCGTATGCTTACGTTATGTAAGTGTACGGAAGCCCTTTTTTGTTGCCATAAAATCCAAATGAGGTGTGAAATATATGCCCAAAACTGAATTTGACTACAACATCGCTGTTTAATTCTGTTTATACGTTGACAAACTCAACATTTGCGGGGTTTGAATATGATATGCGTATGAAGATGATTTAGGTAAAAGAAATCACAGCACCCGTTAAAGTGCTGTGAGTATTAACTGCTCGATAAATTGGAATTTGAAGCTGAGCCAGCTTCACCGCATTTTTTAGTTATTTGATATTTCATAACATTGATTTAAACTGATACAAATTGGAATTTCTTTGATAGAAATCAAATATATTCAACACCTGATTTATTAAGCCTTTCGTGGGCTTTGGCAACTTTTTTAGGAGAAAACACCGTTGCGGTTCCTTTGCTGATAATTTTTGCATTTATTCCCCGTTTTGCTGCGCCAAGTGCCGTTGCAGTTACGCAGCCACATTCGTCCAATCCGCAAAGATGAAGTGTTTCGTATCCTTTTTTCTGAATAAGCTCACGCAGTTTCTTGTTTGAAAGCGCATCGCTAAAAAGTTTATCAAAACAATAATCTGACACAATGTCTAATCCTCTGAAAAGTTCGGCACCCTCCGTTCCTGCTATTGAATAACCAAACAGAAGTCGATTGGTTGGTAAATCCTGAATAATATGGCGTATGTAAATAATATCACAGAAATTATCTTGGTATTGGTGTATAAGTTCATTGACTGCGGCTGTAAGTTCAGCGGTGTTGTAGGAAAATATATCCTTTCTTTTTTCATAAAGGTAGTCATTTTGCATATCTATGACAATCAGTGCAGTTTTCATATTGATTTTCCTCCACAAATTCCGATTTGTCGAGCAGCTTATGCTCGTTAAATAGATTATACCATACTCATCACAAAGATTCAAGAAATATTTCCGTAGAAAGGCAGGTGATTATTTGAAGAACAAAAGCTTAGAGGAGATACGCCAGCCGTATTTCTCGCCGAAATATAAGCCGCAGAGCATTGCGCAGGAGATCGCTGTGTTCAAAATCAAAAGCAGAAATTCCCTTATATCGTTCCCTAAGTAAAAACTTTCGCCTGCAGCGATTGGCATGAAAAGAGCGTTTATAAAGCTCACACAAAGCAGCACCGCATACGGAAGAACATAGTATCTGACATTGCCCTTTATGTTGAATTTGAGCATCGAATCCGACATTCCCTCTTTGGTGAAAAATCGGGTGAGGAAATTCGCTATGGCAGGTCCCATCATACTCCAGACTGCAAATTGGCTCATCGGAGTCGCATTCTCTGGGTCGTCATACATAGTGGGTTCGTCGGGAAGATATAGGAAAATTATCCCCTACACCGCCGACAGTACTATCGCAAGAAGTGGAAAATGCATTCCTGGATGAGTCTGTGGAAGTGGCAAAAAGGCTTGCACCGACCGGGGAAGTGACCGGGGCGACCATTCTTTGGAAGGATCACGACGAAGCGATCGGGGTTGGTGTGACATTTGAAGATGGAAGCGGGTATGCTTTTCACTTGAATGCAAGGCAGGGCGTCCACCAGTGTGAATATTACCCGGATGCAGCAAGGATGTGTTGATTATTTTGGTACTGTTATACAAAGCCTGAACATGTAGGTGTTCGGGCTTTTTTGTATTCGGTACATCCCACAAAAGCGGTTCAGCGGCTTTGTGCAGGGTTCCTATACAATCCGTTGAAAATAAACAGCAGGTACATTCTCTACCGCCCTATACATTTAAAACAAAATTCAGTTGACATTGCATTGGATAGATGGTAAAATAGCATAAAGGGCAGTTTGTCGGCACGGAATGAGGGGCGGTACTGCAAAGGTAAGGGGATTGGGTCATTATGAGCATGCAGACAGAAGCAGCCGGGATTCCGGCATACACACCGGTGGTTACCGGCTCAGTTAAACAATATGTATATAAACGGAAGGGCTGCCTGGTGGATCGACAGATCCGGCTGCTGGCGGAAGCTCCGAGAAACGAGGCTTGGGCATGCCGGGTGGAGCGGCTGGCGGCGGCACTGGTGCTGCTGCCGGATTCTGTTACCAGATTCTGCACCCGGACGGATACGTTGGAACAGCTGGAGGAGGAGGTTCCCGGCGTGCATGCAAACGCCAGGGAAGCCCTGGAAAAGGAGGCTGCCGCCCTGTCGGATCGGGTGAGTCGGGATTCCCTGCCGCCGCTGGAGCTGCCCCGGAAGGAGGAGCAGTGGTGCACCCCGGCGTACTGCGCCCGGGCGGCAGAAATCTGCGGCGCACGCATTGCCTGGTGCAAGGATGCCATGGCATTCGAGCCGGAATTTCTCACCCTGTCCGAAAGACTCCGGAGCCTGGTGCCGGATACGGGGGCGTTTGAACTGGCGCCGGTGGTGCTACGGTCTGCCATGATCGACCAGGAGGTATTCACCACCGCACGGACGGTGCTGACGGCGCCGGTGTATGACTGGCTGCCCCAGGTGGCACTGCTGGAAATGAAATTTCACCGGCTCAGCCCGGAGGAGCGGCAGCAGCTATGCAGCGTGCCCATGCTGGAAAAGCTCATCGGGGCATTCAAGACCTGCATGGCGCTGGAGGATCGGATGGCGCAGGATCCGGTGTTCGGCAAGAAGGTATTCAAGGAGAAAAAACGCTGCCGGAAGCGGAACATTCCCTTTCTTTCCAGCAGCATCTATAAACAGTGCAAACAGCCCCAGGTGGCGGATATGCTGAAGAATCCGGATCTGCGGCAGTGTACGGTATGACAGGTGAGGGCATGAAGATGGACAAGGATTATCTGTTGAATCAGCAGCGGCTGACGGAGCTTGCCGCCGCATTCGGGGAGCGGTGCGCCCGGGCGCAGGAGGCTGCCCGGCAGGCGCATGGGGAAAACGAGCAGACCTATCAGCGTGCCAATGGGGATGTATACGCTGTTCCCAGAAGCCAGGTGGAAACCGATCTGCATGCCATGGAGGAGATGATTGCGGAAATTCAGCGGATCCAGAAAAAATTCCCGGCGGACGGGCCGTTGCTGTCGGAGGTGATTGCAGAAACCAAGCCTCTGCCCCTGCGGGGGAAGAAGTGCCTGGATGCGTTCTCCATGCATGCAAAGGCGTTTCTTTCCGCCGCAAAATCCCTGTGCGTGCAGCCGGCTGCCCAGGATGAAGCCGTGTGCGAGCGGCTGGCGGTATCCTACTGCAACGCAAGGGCGCTGTACCAGGAACTGGATGCATTGCTGGATCGGGACTATCCCACAAGGGCGATCCGGGCACAGCTGCGTCGGGATCGGGAGGATCGGGGCGAGCAGATCGACAGCACCTGCCGGGAGCAGTGTGATGTGACCCGGTGGCAGGCGTATGGGGAATGCCGGGCACTATGTGAAGGGCTGAACCGGCAGGCGGCACAGGTGCGCAGCGATTTGCTGTCCTGTGACCGGCTGGGGGCGGAGGAAGCCCCCAAGCAGATCCTGCTGGGGCGGGCGGCATTCACCCTGTCCCCGGAAACGGAGAGGTTCTGGCAGGAAAATTTCCACCCGGATCCGGAGGCCTTCTGCTCCAACCCCTTTTATGTGGAGCTGAACCCGAATTTTTCCTCCATTGTGGTGAACGCCACCGGTGCACAGATCGAAAGCCGGGAGTTTGAGAGCCTGTTGGTGAATTGGTTTTTGCAGTTTCTGGTATCCTTCCCGGTGAAGGCGCTGCACGTCTGCGGCATGCAGGGGGATCTGTCCGGTGTGGTATGCTCCCTGGTGTCGGAGCTGACCAACGGGGTGGGGGAGGCTGTTACCTTTGACGGCCCCAAAGCCACGGAGGATGCCATTGCCGCAGGGGTTGACCGGATCAGCAGCCTGATGGAGGAGCGGATCCGGTTCTACGGCAGAAAATACGCCAATATTTACGACTACAACGCCCATTGTCCGGATACGCCCCAGCCCTTTGTGCTGGTGGTGATCCACAACTATCCCTATGCCTTTGAGGAACGCTCCGTCCGGAAAAAGGTGGAGAATCTTCTGGAAAGCGGTGGGCGCTGCGGCATTCTCACCCTGCTGGTGAACCATACGGACGCCCGGCTGACCCGGTTCGGTGAGCCGGTGCCGCCCCTGGATGCGGACAGGTACGGCTCACTGGTGGTGACCTACACCGGGGAGGGCTGCTTCACCGCAGGGGGCAGAGCATACAGGGCGGACATTGCCCAGCCGGCGTTTTCGGAGGGGGCGCTGTGGCAGCTGCTGGCGGATTCCACAAGATATGTGTCCCGGCCCATCCAGCTGGATTCCCTGCTGCACGAAGCCTATGACCGGACGCCCTATTACGATGAATTGAAGATTCCGGTGGGCAGGAGCGGCAACCAGGTGCAGTACTTCCGTCTGGATGTGGAAAGCACCGGAAAATCTGCTGCTCTGATCGCCGGGGGCACAGGCTCCGGCAAGACCACGTTTCTGCATACCCTCATCCTCAGCGGCGCAATGGCGTATTCTCCGGAGGAGCTGGAGTATTACCTCATTGACTTTAAGGATGGGGTGGAATTTTCCAACTACTTGAAGCGTCCGGGGGAGGCCAGCGCCTACATTCCCCATGTGTCCTTTCTTTCCCTGAAAAACCGGGTGGAGGACGCTTATGATGTGCTGCACAAGATCTCCGCTCTGAAGGAGCAGCGGAACCGGCTGTTCAACCGGGCAGGGGCAACGGATTTCAAGACCTATCACATGAGCAAAAAGGTGCAGAGCGGGGAATTGCCCAGGCTCAAGCGCACCATTGTCATCATTGACGAGTACCAGAATATGCTGGAGGCTACCGGAAACGGCAGTGCGGCACTGGCGGCAAAGTGCTCCGCCCGGCTGCTGGCGCTGCTCAAGGAGATCCGGAATGCCGGCATCAGCATCATCCTCAGCAGCCAGGCCATTTGCGTGGGCAGGGAGGCGAAGGATCAGATTTTCAACCGGATCGTGTTCAGCGGTTCGGAGAATACCATCAACAGCGCCTTTGAAACCAGCCGCAGCGGAGAAATGATGAACGATTTGCAGCAGGAGCGGGGGCTTGCCTACCAGTCGGAGGACGGGGGCGTGCATGCCACCCTGTTCAAGGCGGCGTGGGCAGGGAAAACCAATGGGGCGGAGCATCAGCGGATCGCAAAGGAGATCTGTGACAAGTGGGCGAATATTCCCGTGCCCCCCATGATCATTTCCGGCAACGAAGCACCACTTCTGGTGGGGGAGGGGAACTCCGATCTGTGCCGGTGCGTGCTGCCGGAGCCGGGGGATACCGGGTATCAACTGGTGCTGGGGCAGTCCTTTCTGTCCGATGAGCCGGTGGGACTGGAGCTGTCCAGCGGCACCTTCTCCGGCTATGTGATGCTGGGGGAGCTGTCCAGGCTGCGTGCTCTGGAGGCTTCTGCGGCATTGAGCTTCTTGCAGCAGCTCCGGGCGGAGGGCTGTCCCTTGGCGGATGCAGTCACCTACTGCGACCTGAACTACACCAGCCAGGGGCGCAAATACAGAAGCCCGTTGGAGGATATGGCGCCCATGCTGTCCGGCAGTGTGGCATACATCAAGAACGAAGGGGATGCGGCAGGACAGATCACCCGGCTGCATGACCTGTACCATGCACGGCTGGACGGGCTGAAGGCAGGGGCGGAGATCGACCTGAGCCCCAGACTGCTTATCGTCAGCAGCGCCCGGAATATCCTGGACTTTGCGCCGGAGCAGGCTGCGCCCCGGGAGGAACTCAGTGCCTTTGACCGACTGCTGATGGATACGGACGGAGGGGCTGCACCGGGGGCACGGGAGTTGAGCCAGCAGTTGGAACTGCTGTACACACGGGGCTATGAGCAGCATATTTTCGTGATCCTCACGGAAAAGGAGCCCCAGCGGCTCCGGGAGCTGATCCCCAGAGGCATCCGGTACCAACGGGCGGTGTTCTGCTCCAGGGAAGCCCTTGCGGCGGCGGACTGGAGCAACGGCGGCGAATATGTGTCGGTGGATACCCTGGCGGCAAACTGCTGCGTGGTGCTGCCCAATGTATCCAAGGTGCGTCCCTATCAGTACGAGAACTGGAAGGGCTGGTTTGACCGGTATCGGGCAGCCCTGCTGGATGGGTGAAGGGAGCCGGTATGCAGGATAAATTTTTTGTAGACCTTGCCCGGTTGGAGGAGTATACCGCATCCTTAAAAAAGCAGCTGGATCGGATGCAGGAGGCGGAGGCGTACCTGCAAAAGCGCACCCGTGCCCTCAGCGGCATGCTGGAGGATCAGGTGACGGTGCGTCTGGAGGAGGAGCTGGGCTATATGCGGCAAAGCGTGGATCGGCTTGGGGGCGAGATCGCCCGGCAGGTGTCGGATACGAAAAAAATGGCGGAGCTGTACCGGATGTATTTGCAGCGGGGTGATATTTTATGAGCGAGCATACCATACGGGCGCAAACGGAGCATCCGGAGGAGGCGATCCTGGCGTTCAGCAAGGAACTGGGGGAGTATGTAGACACCATGTCCCGGCTGTTTTTGCAGCTGAAGCAGGAGCATGCCAATATGCATGACTTCTGGCGTGGGGAGCAGTATGACCGGTTCTCTGCCTTTTTGGACGCTACGGTGGCGGATGCGGTCAAGCAATTGAAGCTGCTCCACGCCATGGAGGGGGATCTTGCCCGGAAGGCAAAGCTGCTGCGGGAGGCGCAGCGGCAATGACCCGGATGCAGAACCTTGCCCGGTGGGATGACCCCCTGGGAGAGCGGCTCAACGGCATGACCCGGCAGGCGTGGGGGCTGTTCACGGAGGAGCAGGCGGCATTTGAGGAGCTGCTGAAGCCCCTGGAGCAGACCTGCCCGGAGGTACAGCCCCTGACCTTTGATCCGGCGTCCCTTGCCCCGCCGGAGGAGTAGCGGCGGAGCATGCGGAACGGGCAGATGCGCCAGCGAATGGTTTGCCAGATCGTTTGGATGCGACGCAGGAATACTTCCGTATTGCAAGGAGCTTCCGGGCGATATGGCGGAATATTCGTCAGCAGATGCTGCACAAAGCCGCCAGGCGTGCTTTGCGGTGTGTTGTCCATGATGCAGCAGACCGCACAGCAGCTTGCCCGGCGTGGGGAGCATGCGGAACGGTCGGCACGGGCGGAGCAGACAGCCGCCGGAGAAAAGTGCAGGCAGATGCAGCAGCAGCTGGATCAGGTGCGGGAGCTGATGGTGCAGAACCAGGCGGCGCTGTACCGGCTGGAGGCGGCACTGTGCCGGGAAAAGGCGGCGCAGGAGGCGCTGGAGGAAGCCCAGCGTCAGTACCGGGCGGCAAAGGCTATGCCCCTGCCGGCAGAAAACGACCCCTCCTATGCCTTTCTGGAACAGGGCAGACGGAATGCCCTGAAACAGGGGGCACGGCAGATCGCCGATGCACAGGAGCGGATCCGCACCGCCCGGCAGGAGGCGGAGGAGATGGCGGTACAAATGGGGGATGCGGCACCGAAAATGGATCAGTGCCGGGCACGGCTTGCACGGCTTGGGGGCGCAGTCACGGCACTGGGCAGTCAGATCCGGACACTGGAACGGTTTCTGGAATCCCTTGCTACGGGTCTGGAGGCATATGAAGCACAGGGGCAGACCCACCTGTCCGGTATGGAGCATGCCATCCGGTGCATGGAGGAGCCCCAGCAGCTGGGAACACAGGCGTGGAAGGCGATCTCTGCCTATGAGGATGCAATGAACCGAATCAGATACTAGGTGATAGCATGGAACGGATGGAAACAGCAGCGCCCCATGCACTGCGGGATACCGCAGACAGGCTCCGGCGCACTACAGAGCAGTGCATGGCAGCGCAGGAGCGGATCAACAGGGCGGTGCATCAATACCAGGAGGCGCTGGACGATCGGGTATCCGCCGGAGCGGCACAGGCATTACAGGTAACCGGTCAGCGGCTGGAGGCGGTGTATGCGGCTTACGCAGGGGCATACCGACAGCTGCACCTGGCGGCGGATGCGTTGGAGGCATACGAGAAGCTGGGGAAATAGCACATCGAAAGGACGATCAGAATGGACAGGGACAACAGAGAGGGTATGGAGCAGGCGATCCGGGGGGCGGAGGGTCTGCTGGAGCTGGGGCTTTTCACAGAGGCGGAGGCGGTGTTCCGTCAGCTGGCGCAGGAGGCACCGGAGCATTACCGGGTATGGCTTGGGCTGGCACGGCTCCGGAGCAGGAATTTTACCCAGCCGGATCCCAACGCACAGGGCTTGCTGGAGCGGGCTGCGTCCTTTGCCATGACGGTGGACGAATACAATGACCTGAAAGCCACGGTGGGGAGCTATGCCCAGCTGCCGCCCTTTGCCCATGGGGAGCAGGCACCGGACCGGATGCCGGACGTGGAACAGCTGGAAAAGCTGCACCCCATCAGCGTGCCCGTGTCCAGCCAGGAGGCAGTGCTGGAGGCAAGGGAGGCTGCCCGGCTGAAGTATCTGAAATGCCTGCTGCTGATCGTGGTGGTGATCGGCTTGCCCACCGCATTCATCGTCAGCTGCAGCAACGGGGTGAACCCCATTACCAACGCCCTGCTGTCGGATTCTCAGCAGGAGGTGCCGCCGCCCACCACCCATCCTGCCACCACAGAAGCGGCAACGGAGCCGGAACCGGAACCGGAGGGGTGTCCCTATGCAGAGCCCACGGACACGGTAAAGCCCGGCGCAGAGGGGGAGGACGTAAAGTGGATCCAGTGGCAGCTGGTGCGGCAGGGCGCAGAGCTGGAGATCACCGGGGCGTTTGACGAGGACACCCGGCAGGCGGTGCAGGCATTCCAGAGCGATCGGGATATGAAGGCTGACGGCATCGTCGGGGAGGAGACAAGGGAGAAGCTGGGGGAGTGAGAGATTGTAAAAGCAGCAAAAACAGAACCCCATAATTGTGCAGAATGCCGATTTTTCTGTATTTTTACAATAAAACATTGAAATAAGCCCCGCCTTGTGTTAAACTATTAAAAGAAACCAAAACCGATCCGCAGTCGCATACAGGAGGGCATTATGAGAAACATAGAGGACAAGATCCACGCCAAACAATATATGGAGTGCAACCACTGTGGGGAACTGATCCCGGAGAAAACCCGGCGCTGCCCCCATTGCGGCAAGCTGCAGGTGTCCGCCGGGGTAATCGCCCTGATGATTCTGATCCTGTGTATGATCCTGGCGGTGATCCTTGCCATCCCCCTGTTTTTCGGACATTTTATGGACAAAGCGGAGGAATATGCAAACGATTTCGGGCAGCAGGTTCAGTCCCATTACAGCAGCGGGGCGGATTCCCTGCCGGAATGACCGGAGGATGGACGGCGTTCCTGGTGGGTGATGCAGGGTATTTGCAGACGTAGTGCCCTCGCAGGATTCCCCTACAAAAAAAGAAACCGCACAGAACGGACAAAAGCCCAATTCTGTGCGGTTTTTGCATGGTCTGAGTGACGGGACTTGAACCCACGGCCTCTACCACCCCAAGGTAGCGCGCTACCAACTGCGCCACACCCAGACACGGGGGTCAGTAGTCAGATCAACTGACTACATGATATTATAGCATGTCCATCCGGATTTGTCAACAGGAAATTCAAAAAAATTTTCCCTTTGGCGGATTGTATAGCTTTTGCAGATGGACTTTGTGCAGATTTCAGAGGTTTTGCCTTGTTATCTCCGTAAGAATTGACTTTTCCCACAGATGCTGTTATACTTTTAAGGCAACACCGCACAAAGCCGACAGGCAGGCTTTGTGCGGTATTGCCTTAAGGTAATTGCATGAATCATTGCATAAAAACGGGGCTGTATGCCGGCGAAGGGTGCAGGAATCCCGAGGAATTGAGGTTGAACAATATGATACATCATTGGATCAGAACCGGGTTGGATCGGCTCCGGCGCACAGGGGCTGCCCTGACCGCTGCCGCATGCGCATTGGGGCTGCCGGGATTTTTTGCCCGGCAAACCCCTGCTAGCGCCGCCAACCTTGTACTGGTGTATGCGGAGTCTGTGGAGGCACAGCCTGGCGACACGGCGCAGGTGTCCCTGTATGCAGAGGATAACGGGGGCTTTTCCGGCATGGGGCTTGTACTGGAGTATGACGGGGCGCTGGAGCTTGTAACCAACGAGTATGGCAAGCCCCTGTATACCTATGGGGATCTGATCGGCTCCGACACCTGCATGATCCTGGAGGCGGAGGGCAGCAAATGCGGCGTTGCCATTGCCTCCTCCCAGTTGATTCAGCAGGATGGCACTCTTGTGACCCTTTCCTTCCGGGTGCCCCAGACCGCTCAGCCCGGGGACACCTTCGCTCTGAATCTGACCGCCAATGCCGCCTATGACAACAGGGACAATGCGGTTTCCATCCAGACCTACAGCGGCAAGATCCAGATTCCTCAAGCTACTACAACGGAACCCACAACCACCACTGAAACTACTACCACTACAACGACCACCACTGAAACCACTACTACCACAACCACCGCTGAAACTACCACTACTACAACGACCACCACCGCCCCTGCGCCGGTGGAATTTTCCGTGGGGCATGCGTCCGGACTGCCGGGGGAAACCGTGTATCTGCCGGTGTATGTGGGACCCCATTCCGGCATTTCCGATATGGAGTTTCGCCTACAGCTGCCGGAGATATTCCACTCTGTCTTGTCCAATGACGAGTACCAGATTGTGGGCATACCGTCCCTATGGAGCATAGGTTCTGCACACAATACCACCGGCGGACTGGCTTTAGCACTGAACGCCGGATTGAACCCGGATGTAACCGGGGAACTGTTCCGGATTCAGCTGGTGATTCCGGAGGATGCAGCACCGGGGGAATACGAGATATCCGTTCAATCAGTCGCCATATGGAATCCGGAGGGGACGGCATACACCTGTGCAGCCGCTCCCGGCTCTGTGCAGATCCTGATGCCGGAAACCACTACGGCGGAAAGCACTACGACTACCACCATGACCACTGCCACCACGACTACTACAACCACCGCCACTGAAACCACCACTGCCCCCGGTACGCCGGTGGAATTTTCCGTTGGGAATGTGCCCGGACTGCCGGGGGAAACCGTGTATCTGCCGGTGTATGTGGGGGAGAATCCGGGCTTGTCCGCTGCTGTGCTGACCTTCCGGTACGGAGGCATGCTCCAGCCTGCTGACGCCAACAGCACGCCCCAGGTGCAGTATCTGAAGGCCGGCTACTGGGGGGAGGTCAGCTACGATACCCAACTGCTGACCGTATCCATGCATGCCGCCTGGAGTCAGTATGAAAACGGGGAGATTCTGCGGATCCCGGTGGTGATTCCGGCGGATGCGGTGCCGGGCATTTATCCGGTGACACCGGAATCTGCCAGCTTTGCAGCGATGGATGGGAGCACCCGGCAGTGCAGCCTGTTTGCCGGGACGGTACAGGTGGTAGGAGCAGTGACCACCTCCGCCCAGGTCACGGAGAATACCACCACTACCGGGTATACCACGACCGCTACGGAAGCTGTCACCACAACGGAAACCACCATTGAAACGACCACAACCACCACAACGGAAACCACCATTGAAACGACCACAACCACCACAACGGAAACCACCATTGAAACGACCATAACCACCACAACGGAAGCTATCACCGAAACGACTACAACTACCGCTGCGGAAACAACCACTGTGCCCATTCAAACCACCACAGCCACCCGGACCACCGCTCTCCAGCCAGGCTATCTGCCCGGAGACGTGAATATGGACGGCAGGGTAACGGTAGCGGATGCGGTGCTGGTGCTGGAGGCATGCGCCCGGATGGCGGCAGGGGAGCCCTGTCCTCTGAGCGATGAACAGCAAAAGCTGGGGGATCTGGTGCCGGATGGGGTCATCAAGGTGTCGGACGCAGTGGAGCTGCTGGGGATCATTGCACGGGGGATCGCAGGGTAAGCTCCGACGCTTGCTAGATATGTTGAACCGTACTGTTTTTGCAGTACGGTTTTCTTTTTAGTGACCATCTTTTCCGGGCGTTTTTTATGCTCTGCGTGCTCCGTTTACGCAGGAGCGTTCTACCAACCTCTTGGGGAGATGTGTGTTTTTTTATTTGTTTAACCGGATGGGTCACGCAGTACGGATCTACCAACCTCTTGGGGAGACAACCCGGGGAAAGGGGGGCAGCCCAGCTGCAATCCCCCTTCCCCTTCCGGGTTTTCTCCCCCAGTCCCCCGCTTTCCTCC
>ERZ1673695.2787-NODE-2787-length-12184-cov-8.882348_pt1 | contig 12184 bp, 11 predicted proteins | sample MGYA00580225_ERZ1673695 | MGnify/ENA primary metagenome ERZ1673695 (study PRJEB41218, sample SAMN15661739) | gut metagenome | host: Homo sapiens | place: Canada: London | collected 2015-08-20/2019-03-30 | study: EMG produced TPA metagenomics assembly of...
AAAGTCTGTTGTCACAGGCATTTTCCGTGTCTGACGTTCACCTATGACTGCGAAAGTGCCTCTCAAGGTGCACCTTAGACTGCGGTTTCAAAACCCCGGAAAGCCCCGCACTGCGGGGCTTTGTGGCTGAGAGGTGCCCAATTAGGGGCACCTCTCTTTATCTTGTGCTAAAATCGAACGGCCTTCGCCACTCGAAAAACCTTCCTGTAAAGTTCGGCTTTTCGCCCAGGACCGTTCCCGCGAATATCGCCAAAAAGTTACCGCTACAACTCCGTCCCAAACCGCTTTTCATCGCATTTTTCAGCCTCTCGCACAAACGGCCCACGTTCGCTTTCACAGGTGAAATCGGGTACACACTCGTCTTTCGGCGAAAGATCGCACACAAGGGCACACACGGCGAAACAGGGGCGTTTCGGACGGGGGTGGTATCACTACCCTCGGAGCGTTCCGCACGTTCACGAACATCCCCGGGCCGGGTATCAGAACGGCGTACTTTGCCGCTTTTGGGTCTTGGCCGGGTGTGCTCTCGAAGAACGCAGAAAGCCTTCGGGACAGCAATGCGCTTATGCGCGTCGCGGCCCCGCTGGGCTGCGTGATCCGGTGAGTACGCTATGGATTATGTGGTGAGCATGATTTGCCACGCATCGGCCACTTCTCTATCGGTGGTTTCCACTCACTGCTATACATACATTTCCCAGTTCTCTGTGAACCCTCACCATCGGCAGAAGAGAAAAAGTCGGCGAAGATGCCACCGCAACTCTGTTCCCAACCGTTTCTCATCCCGATTTTTAACTTCTCCCACAAATGGCCCACGTTCGCTTTCACAGACGAAAATGGGTAACACACTCGGCGTTCCGGTAAAGATCGCACACAAGGGCACACACGGCGAAACAGGGGGCATTTCGGATGGGGGTGGTATCACTACCCTCGGACTGTTTCACACGTTTCGGAAACCCTGCGTGGCCAGGGGATAGAACGGCAAACTTTGCCGCTTTGGGGTCTTGGTCAGGGGTGCTCTCGAAGAACGCAGAAAGCCTGCGGAACAGCGATGCGCTTATGTGCGTCGCTGTTCCGAGGCGTCGCGGCCCTGCTGGGCTGCACAGTTTTGTTGCCGCTGCTCATTCAGCACGATTCAGTGGGATATCGCAGACTGGAGCAGGAAGTGTCTGAAGGTTCCGTCCGCGTTGTTCTGTAAAAAGAAATGCCCCTGGCAGGTCACACACCTGTCAGGGGCAGATCGGCACCATGCCGAACAGTTTCACCCCTATCATAGGGGTAGAAAGTGAGGATGTCAATGAAAACCACAAAAATTACGATCAAAAATCTGTTTGGCATCCGGGAGACTACCCTTGATGGGAAGTCCGTGGAGATCTCTGGCCCCGAGGGGAGTGGAAAGACATCTGTGCTGGATGCCATCCGTTACGCCCTCACCAACCGTTCTGACCGGGATTATATCGTCCATCAGGGCGCCGATGAGGGCGAGATCATTATTGAAACCAACACGGGGCTGTCTATTGATCGAAAGGCTCTGCCCACCAAATCTGCCGGTACGGTGAAGGTGCGGGACGGCTCCATACTTCAGACAAGACCGGCTGAGTTTTTGCTCCAGATCTCTACGCCGCTCCAGTTGGATCCGGTGAAGTTTACGCAACTCTCCCGTCAGGAGAAGAACCGGGAGATCCTGAACCTCATTGAATTTCAGTGGGATATGAACTGGATTAAGGAGCAGTTCGGCGAGATCCCGCAGGGTGTGGATTAGGGGGATGTGCTCCTACATTCACCATCGGAATTATAGAGGAAGATACTTTGGGCCCTACCTTTTCCGCTGATATTGAGACTGAAAAAATCAGAAAATACATCAAATAAGTCTAAAAATGTCCGATTCCCGATGATACTTTATATGATGATCACTTCTGAATTCAACGATTGATGTGGTGTAGTTTATTCGTTAAGTTGGAGGTTGGAATTGTGACTGAATTGCCAGGGATGATTTTGGGCGGGAAGAGGAATTCCTGCGTTGGAAGAGACGGATTTTCAAGACGCGCCAGAATACGATGCCCAATCGTAGCCGCGATATTTGCGGTGTCGAAATCTGCATATGTTGGGCGGACGATCAAAGAGTCCCAATTGCTCAATTCGTTGTGTGAAACCAAAGAGATGTCGTCAGGAACTACGATGTTCTTTTCGCGAAACGCCTTTAAAACACCTTCTGTAGAAAAGTTGTTTTGAGAGAGGATAGCTGTAGGTGTATCTGAAAGAGAACACAAATATTCAACTGCGTCAATGCCGCCTTGGCAGGTAAAGCGTCCATCAAACATGAAGGGATAAGATTCGTCTATAACGATGCCTTCATCTTTCATGGCGGTGCGAAAGCCGTTTAAACGGGATTGGGAGTTGCTTAGGTTTCTTGGACCGTGAATCACAAAAATTTTTCGATGACCTAACTTGAGAAGTTGTTTTGTCAAAAGGTAAGAACCCTGATAACCGTCAATGTCAAAAAAATCGTAGGTAAGGTTTGGATAAAAAACGCGGCGATTCACTAAAATCGTCGGAATTTTTTGGCTGATTTCATAAACTAAACGTTCGTTGTAGCCTGTTGAGTTCAATATCAACGCATCGACATTCTTGCTCAGAAAGCTTTTTAAATAAGTGAGTTCGCGCTTGCGGTCTTCGTTCGTGCTGCAGAGTAATAACATATAGTTTTTTTTGCTGACAATATCTTCGATTGCTCTGGCCATTGTGCTGTGAAAGGCATTCGATATATCGGGGACCAAAAAGCCGATTGTGTGGGTGCTGTTTGTTTTTAAACTTTGAGCGCTGGCATCTGGAATGAACTGCAGTTGTTTAATAGCGGCCTCCACATGACGCCGCGTTTCGGCGCTGACATAAGAGGTGTTATTTAAAACTCTGGAAACCGTTGCGGGAGCGACATTTGCTAATTTTGCAACATCTGAAATCGTCACTTTCTTGCTCATAAAAACCTCGACGCTTATATGTAATGTAAGAGTAAACGGAAAGGAAGCGCTTGAAAAAACGGTAATCATACAATAACTGGAGATTTGCATATCAACGCTGAGGAAAATCTATATAAATTCTAACAGACATACAATCATTTTTCAAGAGCTGGCCCCGATTGTGTGCAAGAAATAAAATCAGGAGTTAGACACTAACAACAAAATGGAAGATCATATTTTGGAATAATCAACTATTGTATTTTCTGGAAAAACATGATAATTTTAAGAAAAGATGAAAACGATTCCATAAAGAAAGAAAAAATATAGTTATAATGCACAAATAATAAAACAATTTTACATACAAATAAGACATAATGGCACATGTGAAATGGAAAATGTGGAATCGGTAACATATTGGGAATATGGGATAGGAAAGCCCTCAAAGGTCCATGCGGACTTCGGAAAATTGAAGGCGGGATCTTCTGCCCATTATACCATAATTATCAGGAGGAGGCACAGGGAAATGTAGCGCAAAACAATAGAGAAGATATTCGACTATTGATTTTTTAATACGGAGGTAATGAGGTAATTATGAAAATCGGATTTATTGGCCTGGGTGTTATGGGCCGGCCTATGGCAAAAAACCTGCTGAAAGCAGGCCATGAAGTGCATGTGTATGACGTTGTGGCCAAGAGCGTAGAAGATCTGGTCGCAGCTGGCGCAACGGCAGAAGCTGGCAATGCGGAAGTGGCGCGGGCGACCGATGTCGTCATCACGATGCTTCCCAACTCCCCCCATGTGAAAACGGTTGTTCTGGGGGCCGGCGGCGTTCTGGAAGGCGTTCATCCCGGATTGAAAATCATTGATATGAGTTCCATCGCTCCTCTGGCGACCAGAGAGGTTGGCAAGGCGTGCGCAGAAGCTGGCGTTCCCATGCTGGAAGCACCGGTTTCCGGCGGTGAGCAGGGTGCGATCAATGGAACGCTTTCTCTGATGGTCGGCGGCGACAAGGCACTGTTCGAGGAATTGAAGCCCGTTTTGGAGGCCATGGCGACGAACATCTCTCTGTGCGGCGACCTTGGCGCGGGCAACACGACCAAGCTGATCAATCAGCATATTTTGGCTGTTGAGATCGCAGGTATTGCCGAGGCGTTTGCCATGGGCAAGAAGGCGGGCGTTGATCCGAAGGTGGTGTACGAGGCCATTCGTGCCGGCGCGGCGGGTTCCAAGATCATGGATCTCAAAATGCCTACTGTGCTGGAACGCAATTTTAAGCCCGGTTTCCGCCTGGACCTGCACATTAAGGATCTCAACAACTCTCTGGAGACCGGTCATGCTCTGGGCAGTCCGATGCCGATCGCAAGCGTGGTCATGGACATGATGAAGTATATGTCCGCAAATGGACATGGCGCAGAGGATCATAGTACCCTGATGCAGTACTACGAGCAGATCGCTGGCGTGGAGATTGTCAGCGAGGCATAAATCACATTATTAAATAAGGAGTATTAGTTATGAGCGAAAAAGAAGTTAGAGTTGCGTATTCTGAAGGCCGGATCGGCCGCATCGTCCTGGCCCGTATCCTGCCCGGCACCGATATGTGCGAAGGCATTACCAAGATCCTGAAGGAAAAGAACATTCAGAATGGCTGGGTCGCCATGATCGGCAGCCTGGAAAAGACCAGCTACTATTATCTGGAAAAGAACGATGCCAAGTTGGGCGCTGGTTACGGTGCTGCCAATGAGAGAACTTTCCCTGTGGAACTGTGCAACGCCATGGGCCTGATCTGCGAGGGCGGCCTGCATATCCACGCCAGCATGTGCGGCGATGACGGCGTGTTCTACGGCGGCCATGTGATCGCGGGCGAGAGCCCTTCTCTGGCCACCATCGAAGTTATGATTGTGGAGGTTGTTGGCGGAAACTTTGTTAGAAAGTATGACGAAGAAGCTGAGGGCAACCACTTCGCTCCCTACGAAAATTAAGTTTTACTTTAATGTATAGAGGCCGGATCTGATTTGGGCTGGCAAGGCTGCCGGCCCAAATCAGAAAAAGCCTTTCGATAAAGCGAGGAGTACAGAGACGCTTCGAACCGAAATCGAACGTTTGAGTAATACGAAGGAGAGCATTATGAAGAAGATCAGAGATGGATTAGCGCGTATTGTAAATGGCATTGATAAAATCGAGCGATTTTTGATTACGGTCATTTTCACTGAAGTGATTATCGTGGGTTTCGCCCAGGTTGTGTGCCGATTTATCCTGCGCACACCACTGCCCTGGTCGGAAGAGCTGCTCCGGTTTAGTTTTATCTGGCTGACCTATACGGCATCCAGTATGGGCATTATGGCTGGGACGCATGCAAATGTAACGGTACTTACAGACCGCCTTTCGGTAAAGAGTCAGAAAGTGCTGCAAGTTTTTATTGATTTGCTGACTGCTTTCTTCTGCGCAGTTGTTTTTTATTTTAGCATTACCATTATTCAAACCCAGATTGCAACCAATCAAATCTCGCCTGCAATGAGAATTCCCATGTATATCCCCTATGCCGGCATTACGGTCTCTTTTGGCTTTATGATAAGCGCGCCTTGTATGAACGCTATCTCATGGGCGAGATTGACCTGAACACCTACAAGGCGGAAAAGGCCGCGTGTGACGAGCTGCTTTTGAAAACGAAAAACGCCTATGCCGCAGTATTGGCACAGACGAAGCAGAAACAGGACGAACAGGCACGGCAGGACAGCCGCATGGAAGCGTCCAAGGCAATTTTCGATGCGGACACGCTGACCACCGAGCTGGCCGAGCTGCTGATCGACAGGGTGCTGGTGTACCCCGACAAGCGCATTGAGATCGCATACAAAATCCAGGACATTTTTGATTGAGGTGGCAGTCATGAAAATCGCTTTCTATTGCAGAGTGGGCGGACAGAGCTTCGGTTTTGTCCTCCCCGATGAAGCTGACAAGCTCCGCGAGTTTTTCGCCGAGCATCAGGATAAGCCTGCGCTTGAAAATCCATCAAGCGCAAGCTAAAAATTTTTGTCGTGTGCTTGACATACGGGTGGCGCAAGTCATGGAATCGAATGTGTTCCGCGCCGATGGCCTTCAAAATTTTATCGTGGGTTCGCCGGAAAGCGTCCGGGTCATACATAGTCCCGGTCTTGGGCGATGGAAACAGATACGGATTGCGAGAGTGCTTTTTGTGTTTGGCAATCAGCAGGTCGACCGCTTGCTGCGGAAGGGCCAGCGTCAGCACGGAGTTGCGTGTTTTCGGTGGACTGACCACCAGTTCCCCGTTGATTCGATTTACCTGCTTTGTGATAGAAAGCGTTTTGCTCTCCACATCTAAGTCCGTCCATTGGAGGGCCAGCAGTTCACCCCGCCGCAGGCCGGTGGTCAGCTCCAAGTAGAAGGCCGCCAGAAGGCCCCAGCGCTCCGCTTCCGCAAGGTACATCCCGATTTTCTCTTGCGGCAGGATCTTCATTTCTTTCTTTTCCAACTGTGGCAGCTTGCAGCCCTGGGCGGGGTTGGTGAGGATCAGCCGCTCCGCCACCGCCTGCTCCAGGCAGTTGTGCAGCAGCGTGTGAACACCCCGCACCACTCTGGGGCTGAGGCTTTTGTCCCTGAGTTCAGGGAAGTTTTTGCGCTGGACTCGCCCAGTTTTCTGGAGATTGTTGTAAAACCGCTGGATCTGAATGGTGGTCAGCTTGTCCAGCGGGATGCTGCCGATTCCGGGGATGATGTGGTTCTCGATGTAGTTCGTATAATACGCCTTTGTGTTGGGCCGGATGCGGGGTTCGGCGTAGACCTCGTACCACGTTTTCATCCACGAACTGACTGTGTAAGTCCCTGCTTTGGATACGTCTAACTTTTGGCTTTCGCTGATCGCGGACTTGAGTTTTTCCTTGACTTCCGCTTGCGTCTTGCCCAACACGTTCTTGATGATCCGTTTTCCGCTCTCCGGGTCATAGCCTGCGGTGTAACGGCCTTCCCATCGGCCATCCTTTCGTTTCCTAATGTTGCCCTCTCCGTTTGCTCGTCTTTTCGGCATGGTATCGACCTCCTTTGTAACGGCAAACCATACCGTAAACAACACAGGAAAGCTACCAAAAAACGGAACCGTTATCAGAAAGTTATCATTTGCGCTTAGACCACGCTGCCCTATCTTTGTCTATGGCGGCGCAATTTTTGCGTTGCCGGGGGCGTTCTCTTTGGTTTCAGCGGTGCGATTTTTGAACGGATGAAAAGTCCTTTTTATTGACTACAGCGGCTCAAAATATGCACATCTTACTCAGAAAATCGCCGCTGTGCTGAAAGCACTTTTTTGAGCGGTTGAAAACGAAAATTTCCTCAACCGCCTGCGGAACGTCCACCTTGAAAAGTCTGCTGTTGCTGGGGTCTAATGCCCCTCATGTTCACCTACGACTGCGAAAACGCCTCACAAGGTGCACCTTATGGCGACGCAATTTTTGCGCTGCCAACTTCCCTTTTTCAACAGCCTCCAATATGCGCCATCTGTGCCGCTTTTGATGCTTGCTGAATCAATTAGCTTTCATATTGGGCATCCTGAATGATAAGCTGTTCGCACATCGACTCATCGTTTAAAGCCAATAGATCCCCTGCAATATCAGCATTTTCAAAACGAAGAACATCTGCATCCTTTCGCCCGAATGCTAAAAGATCAACACTTCCATACCACACGATGCTTCCATCTATGACGGCATAGCGCTGGGCCAGCTCTTTGCGCAAAACAACATCCACATTGGCTTCCTTCAGCAGTTCGACCGTCGTCGCAGTTTCTACTCTGCGAGTTTCGTCTGCCTCGGATTCATTAACGGTGTAGATCATGACCTTTACGCCGCAAAGGACCGCATCCCGCAAAAGCGGCAATAGCCGTTTGACACGTCCCTGCTGCAGAAACGGACTGACGATGATAATACTCCTTGCCGCATCGGACAGGTCTTGTTCAAATGCGGACATGGCGGTGTGGCCATTATAGATCATACTGACGCGTTCATCTGCTGCACCGAATTTCACCTGATATCCGAGATCTGCGTAGCCTTTTAGTCGTTTGTGATACATTCGCTCCAACATGGGGATGCGGATGTCTACATAGTCATAGATACGCACTTCATGCTTCCCTTCGTAATTCCGGTGGAGTCGCCCCGCATACTGTGCCAGTGTTCCTTTCCAGGAAATCGGCATCGCCAGAAGGAGCGTGTCCAGCCGGGGCGCGTCAAAGCCTTCCCCAATATATTTTCCGGTTGCCACCACGACTACTTCTTCATTGGCGGGTGTTGCATGTAATGCGTCAAGTTTTTCCCGCTTTTCCTTCGGTTTATCACTACCCACCATTAGGAAAACATTCTGCACCTGTGGCTTTAAGAGCATGGCCAACTGTGCTGCGTGTTCCTTTCGTTCCGTTAGAAGGATCGGAGAGCGACCTGCTCGTACAAGATTTATTGCATCTTCCACCAGCAGAACATTTCGGTTCCCATTTTTGATAATAGCTGCATACAGATCCTGAATACTGTTGCCCTCCGAAGCTCTCGCATGGGTGAATCTCGGAATGACAAAGTGAGAAAAAGCACGTTTCTCTGCCTGACTTTTTGCATCCACCAGGTAACGGATTGGCCCGCACTGCATAAAAATGATGGGATGGTGACCGTCCTTTCGCACGGGGGTGGCGGAAAGGCCATAAACATATTTTGCTTCAACCGCTTTCAAAACTTTCTCAAAGGTGAATGCCGCTACATGATGGCATTCATCTACGATGACCATTCCATAGTCTGCGACGAAGGGCTTGACATCCTTTTCTTCTCCCTCGAAGAGAGACTGCATAATGGCGATATCAATGATCCCACTGTGAGTATCTTTTCCCGCTCCGATTTGCCCGATGAGACTACGCCGCTTTTTCCTGCCGCGTTTTTTGGGCAGCTCCGGTAAAACCTCATGGATGTTTAAGAACTGTTCAAGGGATGATTTCCATTGCTCAAGCAGAGCGCTGGACTGCACCAAAATCAGAGTGTTGACCTTGCGTTGCCCAATCAAATACGCGCCAATCACCGTCTTACCAAAAGCCGTGGTCGCGGACAGGACGCCTGAGTCCTCTACAAGCAGCGCCTGTGCTGCGGGCTCCTGTTCTGGGCGTAGCGTTCCGCTGAACGATACGTCAAGAACTTTTCCGCCATAGCGTCTGTCCTCTGTAATCACGGGAACCTCATATTGCTCCAGCAGCCTTGCCGCCAACTCTCCGCACCCTCTTGGTAAACCTATATAAGTGTCATCTTCGTAGCCGCAGTCCAGAATACGCGGCGTTCCATATATAGGCAGACGCATGGCCTGCTTGGAGCGAAACTCTGGGTTGGAGAAAGCGGCCAAACGTTTCAAAACATTTAATGCGGCCTGAGAAAAACCCGTTTTTTCAATATAGAGCAAGTTTGTCATGATTAGATTTACACGGTCTGGAAAGTCACTCCTTGTTAGATGCTTTCGCACATTTTTTCGCTGCCACGGCGGAGTCCTTTCACTGTCATCCGCCAACACGCCAATATCTCCATCTCCACCGGCAGCAATCAGGTATTCCGATAGTTGTTCTGGCGTAATTTGGGGAAGAGAAAATAAAAATGCCCACTGGTCTGGATGAGGCACAAATTGCTCATTTACAAAAAGCGTGTTTCCGTTTCGCTGGGCCTGTCCCTGAAAGGGTAGGGCAATCAGATTGCCGAACCCACCCTTGGGCACGGTATCCTGCGTGGGAAACAGCCGGTCATAAGAGGAGAACGACAGCTCATGGCGGCGAGCCATCGTTTTGGTCAGCAGACTGCTTCCCATCCGCCGTGCGTCCGCCGCCGGGACCGGTTCAGAGAAGAAAAACCAGACATGTGCGCCGTTTCCAGAACGGGATCGTTCCACTGCGGGAGTGAGGCCATATTCCTTACAACACTTGCAGAATGCGCTGACGTCTGCCTGCCAACTTGCCTCGTCAAAATCTGCTGCCAACAGATATGTTGTGTTGTCCTCAAGCATGGGATAAATGGCGATCACATCACGGCACAGAGGGTCGCGTCCCATTAAATGGGCCTTGACTGTTTCGGCGGCCAAGGGCAGAAATTCCCGATTGGGGCAATTCGGGCACCGGTATTCCTTTTTATCACATAGACCGTGCTGCCATTCGTTTTTGCACACTGGTGTATAGCCGCTTTTCCCTGTTTTGACGCTGAAATAGCGCCTTGCATAAACATTTTCGCGTCCCCTGAACAGTGAAAGAAAGAATTCGATCTTTTGCTGCGCAGAACTATGGGTGTTAATAGAGAATACTTGATTTTCACAGACTTCGCCATTGTGCCATAGCTCCTCTGGGCAAAGAGCGCGGTTACCACAGTTATCTACGCAAAGGATAAGTAGAGATTCTTTCTCGAGCACGGGCAGTGATTCCAGAAATGTATACTCCGTTCCGTTGATGCGGGATTTTTGTTTCATTGGGCAGCACTCCCATCGTTTATGGATACAGCAAATAAGATTTCTTGCAAATATTATAGCATAAGATATCTGAACGGAACATAACCTGCTCAAGAAAGTTGTAGAATTCCTTTGAGTAGCGGTTGTATACTTGAAATTTTTGTGTTAAGATGCAAGAGAAAAAGTATCTTCGTGGAGGTAGCATAATGAGTCGATATGAGTTTTCATTATTGCAGGAGGTTTTGCTGGAAAAGGGCGCAGGTGTACTTGGCGATTTATCGCGCTATAAACGGCAGAATAGGATTGAAGAACGGACACATCCTGTTGCCATACTCTATTCTTTGGTTTGGAATGCCAAGCAGGACATCTTATCCGCAAAATCAAAAGAGGAATTGGATCGGATCGAAGGTCAGTTCAATCTGGCAAACCAGTTTCTTTTCAAAGCGGGGAGCCTGTAAATGTATATTTCGCCGAATGATATAACCGCATTCGAGGAACAGGATATTGAGACTGTTTTGGCGGATGAACTTGCTGACAGTGAAGACCGTTATGAGCCAACGAGTTATCCGACTGCCGTATTGTTGGCTGGACAGCCGGGGGCGGGGAAAACAGAATTAGCTTCGGCGATGAGCGGTATGCTTGATGACAACGCATTTTTCATCAACGCCGATGAGTATCGTCGCAGGCATCCAAACTATCGCGCCATATATGAACATTATGGGGCGGACGCGGTACGAATAACATCCGCGTTTTCAGCAGCCGTCACGGAGCGCTTAATTAAGGCACTTTCGAGCCGTCAGTTCAATCTCATTATTGAGGGGACAGGAAGGACGGTGGAGGTACCAAAACGCACGGCAGAACTTCTGAGCTCTAAGGATTATAGGGTAGAACTGGCGGTTTTGGCCGTCCGTCCAGAGGTATCCTTGACCAGTACACTGCTGCGTTTCTACCAGATGAATGAAATTGGAACAATCCCGAGAGCGACCGCTATTGCGTCACATGATGTCGTGATAAAATCGTTGCCAGATAATTTAAATGCTCTTTGTGCCGAACCCGCAATTTCACGCCTTACCATTTGGAATCGGGAACTTCAGCGCTTATATGACAGCACACTTGATTCTATTGCGCCATCCGTGGTTTTGACGCAGTTGTGGAACAGCCCATGGTCTGCGGAGGAGTTGCGGAAGACGGAGGAAACAATTCGTCTTTTGCGCCAGATGGAAGCAGTCAGCCAACTTGGACAGAGTGAAGTCATCGACGAACTGGAGCGCAGGGTGTCTGCTGTGGAGCTGGAGGAACTCCAGATAAAGGGTTTTGACATAACAATGCATTGAATACTCTATCTTCTTTGCCGACCGTCATGCTTGACGGCCGGCTTATTTTATTTGCATCAACGGACTTTACTGAAAATCTCTGCTACTGTTCCAATTCTTGACCATACGACTGGTGTCCGGGAGGGATGCGCTTCTGCCGCATCTGCGCCAGCCGCTGGCGGGCGATTTGAATGTAGACAGCGGTGAGAAGTGGTACATTCCGAAAGATGTTCCTTGACTACAGCGGCGTAAAATATACCCGTTTTCCCCAGAAAATCGCCGCTATGCAGAAATCACTTTTTTGAGTGGTTGAAAGTGGCGGTTTTGCTGATCGACTGCGGAATGTCCACCTTGAAAAGTCTGTTGCCACAGGCATTTGCCGTGTCCAACATTCACCCAAGACCGCGAAAACACCTCTCAAGGTGCACCTTAGACTGCGGTTTCAAAACCTCGGAAAGCCCCGCACTG
>ERZ1673695.2800-NODE-2800-length-12118-cov-5.158667_pt1 | contig 12118 bp, 8 predicted proteins | sample MGYA00580225_ERZ1673695 | MGnify/ENA primary metagenome ERZ1673695 (study PRJEB41218, sample SAMN15661739) | gut metagenome | host: Homo sapiens | place: Canada: London | collected 2015-08-20/2019-03-30 | study: EMG produced TPA metagenomics assembly of...
GTCGCCGTTATCGCGCAGCAACTCGTTTTTAGCCCAAAAGCATTCGCCAAATCAGTGTTTGCGTATCCGATAGCAAACCGCCAATGCAAACGCGCCGAGTACTGCCGCAAACGCGGCGGGTTCGGGAATGGCGGCAAAATGCAGCACGTTCGCTTCTCCGTTCCAATCCAGCGACCATACGCCTTCAAGCAGGCCGCCGGCCGAATCGTATGCGACCAGGCTGACGTATGTGTCGGTTGACGGCAAATAGAGGCGGTTGTCTTCTATCCACGGGTCGGAGCTGCCGAGCATAAATGAGCCGTCGATATAATTGCGGAAAATTATCGACATGTTTTCCCCCTCGCCTTCCCTGCTTCTCAACGACTTTACGAGAAAGGTTTGCCCCTCGGCGATCAAGAGTTCCAATGTGGAGTTTGAGCGCAATGTCAGGATGTCCAAGGCGTTGGACATATACGCGTTTATTTTCAAAGTGGAAGCGTTGTTGCTGTCGAAATCTACGGTCGACAGATTCTCCAAAACGTTTTGGGCGCGGAGATTGAGCGTAGTTGTGCCGGAGCTGACCCTCAAACGCGGAGCGGAAAGTCCGCTTCCGTAAATGTCGTACACGCCGCCGTCGGAACTTTGAAGGTCGATTGCGCTCGCAAACAGCCCGCCTTCGCGCATGGCGAGGTTGGATATTCTGAAATAAGAAGAGTTGTTTTCCGTATCCGACATCACGGAGACTGTTCCCTTGACGTCGAGGGTTCCGACGTAGAAAATCGTGCCGTAGTGTGACGGGTAAGTTCCGGATATGGAAAAATCCCCGCGCTCTCCGACATTTATCGTGCCCGTGAAGTTTATGATATTGTTCCAGTTGTCGCTAAACTCCGCGGCGCTCGTGACTATCATTCTTCCGTATTCGGCGCCGGAACCTATATTGACAATGCCTTCGCCGGAAAAGGTCGGGCTGTAATTGAAAGCGTAGTTTACTTGCAGTTGCGCATAATCGCCTAAAATGTTCAAAACGCCGCCCGAAGCCACCTCGTAGGTATTCCACCATTCGCCGTGGATTGTCTCGCTGCCGGTGACGGTGTACTCTTCCGAGAGGGGGCTTGACGGAAGTTCCGCCATGAGCGCGGAAGCGGAAAAGGCCAGAGCCGAGAATGCGAAAGCGGGCGCGAATTTACGGAGTATTTTTGACATATTCATGTTAGATTCCTTTAATTTGCAAATCTACAATTTAGCTATAAACAAGTCAAGCAATAATATGCAACATCTCCGCGCCCGCGGGAACAACCGCCAAAACTCCCGACGAAACCTGCGCGGCGCAAAAAGGTCGGCATCCGTTCCCGCGGGGAATGAATCTTACTTTCGCAATTTTTCCAAAATGGCCGCGGCAAATTCGCGCACGCCTTCCAGGCCGCACAGCTGCGCGCGGCAAAGAAGATTTTTTGCGGCGGGTTCGAAATATTTTTCGTATCCAGCCATGCCTTTTTTGCGCGACAGAAAACCGTACGCCCCGAGCGCCTGCAAAAGCCGCTCTACCGCCGCAAAATTCAGCATTCTCCCGGATTCCGCAAAGCCCGGGAAATCCGCGCGCGGCATAAAGGCCAGGTATTCGCGCAACGCGGCGTCTATGAAGTCTTCCCCGAACGGCTCGACATACGGGTCGAACAGCAGCGACGCCATATCGTAAAGGGGGTTGCCGAATCTCATGCCCTGGAAGTCTATCAGAGCGATTTTCCCCGCCTCGGAGACCATTACGTTCTGCGACTGGAAATCGCGCAGAAGCGGCGACTGCGGAAAGCCTGCGAGCTCCCTTGAAAGCGTCCCGAAATCCTCTTCGGGGCGGGGAAGCCCGATTCCGAAAACCCCGCGCGCGCACTCTTCGAAAAAGTAGTTCTGCTCCCAGGCGTACAGCGCCCCGTCGAACGGCGGGCACAATTCGATTCCGGCGCGCGCAAATTCTCCGGCGGAAATCGAGTGGACTTTCTTTGCCGCGCGCAGGGCGTCAAAATAGAAATTCCGCCTGTCGGCCGGCGGAACCGCGCCCAAGTCGCGCGCTCCGGCGTCGCGCATTACGATCATGCGGCTTTGCGGATCGTGGAATTTTACTTCGGGGACGGGAATCCCCCTGCCATGCAGAAATTCGGCGAGGGGCGCGTACAGGAAATTCTCGCGCGGATTTTCGGCGTAAAAACACGCCACCAGCTTCTCCCCGTCCCGCGCGAATTTGTAAAACTTCCGCGCGGACGCCCCTTTTGAAACGGGGACAACTTCCCCTTTGTCGGGGGAAAATCCCTCAATGCAAAGGCGCGCGAGCGCCGTCCATCCGTCGGGCGTGGCTTCGGCGCCCAGCCGCGCATATTCCGAAAGCGTGCCGATGTCGGCCCAATCGCCGGCGTCGTCGAAAATTCCGGCAAGCCGCCCGCCCGAGTGCAGTACGTCCAAAAAGGTTTCGACTATCGAAAATTTATCTTCCGCCCTATCCGCAAAAAATTTGAATGCCGGCGGGTTCAGTACGAAAAAACCCGCGTATTGGGCGAGCCTCCCAAACGGCGCGCCGAGCGCAAACCGCATGTCGCGCACGTCTCCGGAGTCCCCGACGCCGACATTCGGCAGGTTGCCCGAGGAGCGCAGGCAGAGGGTTGCCGCGCAATTTTTGTCGGCAAGATTCGCCTCCGCCGCCGCGAGGAATTCCTCCGCGGGCGAGGAAAAAATTATGTCCCCGTTGTGGACCGCAAGAGGCTCGGACAAATCCAGGAGCGGCAGCAGATTTTTGACCGCTCCGCCCGTGTCGAGAATCTCGGGCTCGCAGACTAAGCGCACCCGGCAGTCTTTGTAGCGGGCCTCGGCAACGCGCGAATAGGCGAACGTTCCCGCCGGAAGCCCGAAAGCCTCCGCGAACTTTTCGGGGAGGTGGTGGACGTTCACGAAGAAATCCCGGATTCCCGCCGGGCGCAGCTTGTCCATCGCCGCGAACAGCGCGGGGCGCCCACCGGCCGGCAGGAGCGGTTTGGGAAGCCTGTCTGTCAGCGGCCTTAGCCGCGAGCCGTAGCCCGCGCACAATATCAGCGCCGAACGGATTTTACCTTTCATCGCCCGCACATAATGGACGGCGCGCGGATTTTTACAAGCCCGCAAAATCCGCGCCCTCCGAAAGGTTTTTTGCGCGTTTCAAAGATTGACACGCGCGGCGGGCTGCGGTAATTTTCCGCCTTTAAAAATTTACAGTATGATTACTTGGATTCAAATCGTTTTGCAGAAACACCACAAACCCGTGTTCATGGTGCTGCTTGTGGCAATCGTGATAGCCTTCGTGTTCACGATAGGCCAGGTTCCTTTCCTCGGCGACAGAAACCGTTCCTGGGACAACGCCAAAGAATTTTACGGCTACGACCTCTCCGACGAGGGCGTGCGCTCCAACCTACAAACCCTCGCAGTCTACGACGCCATACTCGGCAATAAAAACCTGCGCACCCAGCGGCAGCTCACGCAGTTGATGCTCCGCCAGGCGTACCTGCTGTCGCTCGCCCGCGAGCTCGGCATAATCCAGGTTTCGGAAACCGAGCTTAAAGAATACGTGCAGTCCGCGCCGGCTTTCAGAAACGCGGCGGGAGGCTTCGACGCGGCGGCGTGGAAAAAGTTTATCGCCGAGCGCGGGCGCATGAGCGAAGAGGCCCTGTCGTACGTAATTGCCCAAAACGCGCTCGCCGACAAGGTGGAAAAGCTTCTCGGAGGCCCCGGATACCTGCCGCTCTCCTACGTTGAAAACCAGTACAAAAAATACTACGGCAAGTGGGATTTCGCCGTTGCCGCACTCTCATTTGAAAATTTCAACCCCGAAATAAAGGTCGATCCCTCCGAGCTCGAAAAGTTCTTCAAGGAAAACGCCGAAGCGTACAGGATCGGCGACGGGGCGGTTCTCGAAACCGTGTTTTTCCCGTCCGTAAAATACGCCGCCTCCGTGCCCGCGCCAACCAACGCCGAAATTTCAGCGTTCTACGGCTCCAATATGCGCAAGTACGCCACCCAGAAAGACGGCAAGCCCTATGTGCCCGCCCTCTCCGAAATAGCGGACAAAGTCAAGGCGGACGCGCTCGCGGACTCCGCCCTCCGCGCCGCCGCAAAAGCCGCGGAAAACCTCGCCATCTCCATATACGATTCCGGTGCGAAAATGGGCTCCGCCGAGCTCAAAAAGCTCGTCGCCGATGCAAAGGCAGAGGTCAAAAAACTCCCCCTCATACGCAAGACGGACTCCGAACTCCCCAAAGGCGTGGAAATTTCCGTCGCCCAAGCCGGCATGGAACTCGACGAAAAAACATTTTTCTCCGACCCCATTCCCTCCGAAAACGGCGTGACTGTCGTAATCCTCGCGGAAAAGGTTCCGTCGTATCTGCCCAAGCTCGCGGACGTGAAAGGCAAGGTTGAGGCCGACTACAAGCTTTCGCAAAAGAGAAAACTCTTTTCCGAGCGCGCCTCGGCGCTCGACAAGGCGCTTCAATCCGCCAAGGACGAAAAGTCTTTCGAAAAAATCGCAAGGGACGGCGGCGCGAAAGTTTCCAACTACAAAGATTATGTAATCGCTACCGCCCGCCCCGACAACGCCTCCTATGCGGTGTATTCGGCGGCGGCTTCCGAGCTGCCCAGGCTTGCCCCTGGCAAAATTTCCCCGCTCCAGACGATCGCGGGCGATGGCTACATACTGTTTACCGCAAAGTTCACTCCGCCCGCAATGGACGCCTCCAATAAGGATTTGGCCGAGATGAGGGCCAATGCCGAACGTTCATTCGCGGAAATATCCGCCGGCGGGGTAGTGGCGGAAATGATATCGAAAGAGTCCGCGGCGGCGGCTCCCGCAGAATCCGAATAGCGCGGCACAAAGGCAAATAGGCGCCTCCTTTATCCCCAACGGCTTCTATTGCGGCGCGGATATGGTGGCGTTGATTTGCCGGAAGCGCAGTTGCCGCAGGGCGCTGATTTAAAGGGCGTTTTAACGGCCGGTTGTTTGTTCCGGCGTTTACCCTCCGGTGTTATCTACCGCGTTATGTATATTGAGAATCTGATTTTGGAGAGAATGAAGTTAGCCCCCATATTTTGGGAGCTTTCGGAGGGGGAAGGGGCATTCGGAGCAGTCGTAAACCGTTTGCAATTCCGCTTAAACTTTTCCGCCAATAAGCTGGGCGGGGTTGTGAAAACATTTTAATGCGATTCGTGAATATTGCAGACGGGTTGCGGCATCGCTTTATACGCAGCGAGGGGAATATTCTGGTTTCTGTACGCGTCGGCTCCGGTTAGAAATTGGAGAGCATCGGTGCAGGAAAGATAGTCGTTGTTGGCAATTTTCGATTCTCATTCGGCGTCATATTGCCGTCTGTTAGAATCCCGTCTGCTGCTCGAATATTTCGGAAAATTCGGGAGGAGACGCCGCAAAACCGCATGATTGCGGAGCGCTTTCGCTGCGGCTCGCAGATTCAGATAGGCCGCGCAAAGTGCGCCAATCGGTTCTATCGAAAAAAGCCTCCTTATATATAAGGGCGACCATAATCGTGAATACCCCGCGGACATCGCAAAGCTCGCCACAATAGAGTTTGCCGCGCATCGGATTATCCTTTCGCCCGTCCGACGACGGCGCGCGACGCGCGAAATGAAGCGGCAATCGCGTTTCAATGCCCTTGCAAGTATTTTACAGAGGCGTTTTATTTCCGGTTCGGCGCGTGATAACGATATGTTCGTAAAGGGTTCGGCGGGCGAAATCCGTTCCACAAATCTTACTTCGTTTGGGGGTATCGGCGCAAAAAGTTTCCAAACTCAAACCCGAAGTCCGAATCCGCCCCAACCCATTTATTTTCCCGTAATTTCCCATTATTTCTCGCCATTTCCAGTTTCCAAACTCGTCTTTCAAACATCGACATTCCCGCAAAAAAGGCTTCGGCAATTCCCGAAGCCTCTCTTTGCCCGATAAAATTCGGCCTACGGCTTGTCAACTACGCGGTTGCCTTTGACTACGAGCCCTTCCACCGTGTCGGCGTCGTAGTAGACGCCCGGATTGGGGACGAGCGGCGATTCTATCCAGATGTTGTTTGTTATGCGAGTGTTTTGGGAATTGTTGACGTAAAACGCCGCCCTGTACGCGTTGGGCGACATACGCTTGGCGGTGTTTTCAAAAGTGTTGTCTTTGAAGGTGACGTTGCCGCTCGAAGATATCAGCGCTATCAGCCCAAACGAGTTTTTGAAGGTGTTGTTTTCAAAGAGTACGTTCGAGATTATCGGGTAGCGCGTCTGCTCGAAAGACGGGTCGCGGCGCAGGTATGCGCCTATGAAGATGTCGCGCGCCTTGTTCTGGTATTTCCTGTCGCATACGTTGACGCTGTCGAACTCGCAGTTGCGGACAACGACGTTGTTTACGCCGTACCCCTCGCTCCACAAGTTGAAAGTGTAGCCCGTTTCGAGCTTTATCCCGCCCATTTCGATATGGCTGAAACGCGTGTTTTCTATCGTCACGTTGCTGCTTAGAATCAGCAGGCCGCGCGCCCTGTTGCCGTGGAATTTGCAGCCGCTTATCAGCGTGTTTTGGGAGTCGTACACGCGGTTGAAGAGCACGAACCCGTCGAATTTCTGTTCGGGTATCGCCTTCTTGAAATGCGCTATCGTAGCGCCGTCCTTCCTCTCGACGCGCTCGATTTCCGATTTGAAGCCGCTCGGCGAGTAGTCTCCGTGGCGGAGCTCTACGACGTTGCCGGGTTCGAGCGCCGCGCTGCGGGTTTTTATCAGCAGGCTCTTCCTGCCGATTTTCACTCCGAAAGAAGTGGTGTCGTGTATGTTTATGCAGTCGTCTGAACCGAGGGAGAACTCGCAGCCGAGCATTTTGAAATACCCTTTGGATCGCGCGAAGTGCAGGTGGTCGGCGGTTGTTGTTATGACGTTTTTGGGGAATCCCGCGCGGGGGACGATGTTTACGTTTATCAGCTGCCAGTATTGCTGCCCGCCGGAACAGAGCAGCCCGTGCCCTTTGCAGGAATGGATGTTCACGTTCTCCATCGTGAAATGCCTGTTGTTCACGAACGCCATTCCGCCCATGCCGTAATAATAGTGCTGCATGCGGTAGAATTTGCCGATATTGTCCTTTGCGATGTACGCGCAGTGCCCTGAAAAAATTCGGATTTTATTCGGGGCGGGCCATTCGATTCTCGGCCCCTTGTCGACGGGACTGTACCCGAAGCCGATGCCGTTCATTCCCTCGACGCCGATTTCACCGGCTGCGGTGTCCCACGGTTGGAGGTTGGCGACGCGCACATTCTTTCCGTAGAGCGGATATTTTTCGTAGTCGACTATCTCAAAGTCGGCGTAGCTCTCCTTCCCGTCCCGCTTTACTTCAACCGCCTTGACTATCGCGGCGAGCGGCTCGGTATCCCAGTCCCAGTCCATGCTGAAATTGCATATTTTCGTGCGCAGGCAATTCGTCACGGAAATATTCGCTCCCCCGCCGTCGCGGCGGTATATGAAGAGGGAGCCCTGTCCGTCCACCGTAAAGTCCGTGAACCCGTCTATATTGACAGTAGAGTTCGAAAAAAACTTGTACGTCCCTTTGGGGATTACCAGCTTGGAGGCGTTTTTCTCCCTGCATGCGGCGATTGCCTTGTTGAGGGCGGCGGCGCAATCCTCGTTCCCCTCCTCCATGCCGTAGTCCGCGGCGTTGACCGTGGCGCCGTCTTTCGGGGCGGGGAGGTCTATCGAAAATTCGGGCGCGCCCGTCGGAAGGCCGCCGGTATCCCCCTCGAATTTCGGGCCGTTGCCGCGCGCGCTTATGAAAGTTTCGCCGTCGCCCTCCTCTATCGAAAAGCCGCTTATGGAAGCTTTGAGCGGGCCGGAGATTTCGAGGGACACTGCGGCGTTCGCGTCTTCCGCGCCGACTTCAAACGGCATTTTCACGAAAGATTCGCCCTCCGACGCCCCGATATGCCGCTGCGCCCCGGGGGCGAAGAGCCTCATGTGCGCGAGCGCCGCGGGGTCGGGCGACGACAGGGAGTATTTGAGCTTTGCGACGTATTTGCCGCCCGCCTTCAAGAGCCCCGGCTTCGTTGAAAGGAGAATCTTTTTGCCCTTGTTTTCGGGGGCGCTTATTTGCGCGCTCTTCATGTCTTCCGAAATCGCCGCGGCGACAATGTCGATTTTTGCGAATTTGCCCGTTTCCGAGAAGCCGTCGAGCACGCGGTTTTGCGCCGCGCTCTCCGGCGCCGACAGGGCTGCCGCATATGTTCCCAAGACGCAAAGAAGAGTTTTTATTTTTTCCATATTCCCTTTCATACGCATGATAAATTGCAGCCGATTTGGTTTTTGCGGGGCGACCGCAGCGGCTTACCGGCGCCTTATGCTCGAATGCTGCGCATAGTATTTGCCGAAGTTTTCGGGTGGGGGAACGTTTCGGGAGATGTCCTCCATCATCTTTTCGGCGACCCTGAACGCTCCGAATATCGCGCGCTCGGCGGCCTCGCCTTTCGGCGCGTTTTCCGCGACTTTCGCGCACCAGTACTTCGCCCTTTCGGGGTCTTTCGGCGTCTCGAAGCCCTTCCAGAACCGCCACGCGACGTAGAGCTTTGTGGAGTCGTCGGCATTTTGCGCGCCGCGTTCGAGCCATTTTGTGGACATCGCGTCGTCGCGCGGGAAGCCGTTTGAGCCGTCCGCGTAAAACGACGAGATTTTGAAGCAGTACGCGTTGTCTTCCTCCGCGAGCTTTTCGAAATAGAATTGCGCCTTCTCGGGATTTTTCGGCAGGAACCTGCCCTTGGCGTACATCTGCGCGATTTTTTCCGTCGCCTCCCTGCCGCCGAGGTCTGCGGCCTTTTTGTACCAGTAGATCGCCTGCGACCTGTTGCGCTCCAACCCCCCTTTGCCGCTCATGTACTGCGAGGCGACCGAAGTCATCGCGTCCACATTTCCCTTCTGGGCCGCGGCGATTTCGAGCTGGGCGTATTTGCGCGCCCACATCTTTTCATCTTCGGGCCTTTCGAGGTTTTTGTAGATTTCCACGAGCTTCAAAATTGACTCCGCGTGCCCCTCGTTTGCGGACTGGGTTATCCAGTAAACCGCCTTGATTTGATCCTTGGGGACGAGGTAGCCGTAGAGGAAGGCGTTGCCGAGCGACCATTTGTCGGCGGGCGTGCCGTTTTTTGCGCCGAGCTCGCGCCAGCGCACGGCGGCGTTCATGTCGCGCGGGACGATTTTGCCCTCGGCGTACGCGCACCCGAGGAATGTCTGCGCGGGCGCAAATCCGCTTTCCGCCGCCGCCTTGACGTATTCGAGCGCGAGCGCCGGATTTTTTCCCACTCCCCCTTGCCCCGAGGCGTACAACACCCCGAGAGCGAGCTGTGATTGGGCGTCTCCGGAATCGGCTTTTGCCCGGATTTTGCCGATGTCCGGCCCGTCAGCGAAAGCGGCGGCGGATATCGCGGATATGGCGAGGACGAGGGTGGTGATCTTTTTCATCGCGGAGCTTGCGTTTGGGTTTTCTGTACGGCGAGCAGCCCGCTCCTGCCCGGGAACGGCGACATTTCGATTTCGCAGACGGGCAGTTGCGACCGGTTTGCGGAAAGCTCCCGCGCGCGGGCTTCGAGCGGATAAAATTCCACGCCCCTGCCGCGGGCTTCGGAGATGAATTTGTCGAACCATTCGAGGTACGCCATTCCCTCGAGCTCCGCGTGCGCCGTGAGCACCGAGTATTCCCGCGCGCGCATAGAGGCGAAGTGCATTTCGGCGACCTCCCCGATTTTCACCGTTCCGAGAACTTCGTCGAGCGTCGGGAGCGTCGACGGAATCTGGATTGTCTTGAAAGTCCGCCCGCCCATTTTTGGTATGAACGGAAATTCCCCGCGGACATCGGAGGCGTACAGGAGGTTTGCGGCGTCCTCGACTTCGAGCGCGGCGGGTGAAATCTGCCAGCCCGGGGCGCCGCAGCACTTGGCTTCCGCGCCGAACACCTTTTCAAATTCCGCGCGCGCGTTTGAAAATTCCGCCTCGATTTCGGTGTCGCGCATGGCGAACAGGTAGTCCTGCCACTTGAAGTGGTCCCAGCAGTGGATTCCGCACTCGAAGCCGTCGCTTGCGGCCGCCGCCATCTGCGCCGAGCACAGGCGCGCGATTTTCGGCGCGGGCAGCAGCGTGCCGTAAAGCAATGTCTTTATCCCGTAATTGCCGGCTACGTTGGAGCGCAGGCATTTTTTCAGAAACCCCTTCCGGAAAATCCGGCGCAGGGCCTTGCCCGTGTTGTCGGGGCCGAATGAGAACAGAAAAGTCGCCGGAACGGCGCGTTTTTTGAGCAGCTTCGCGAGCGCGGGAACGCCGTCCCGCGTGCCGCGGTATGTGTCTACGTCTATTTTTATGGCGAGTTTCATGCGAGGGAGCCCGCCGGCGCGTCAGCCGAGCAGCTCGTAGTCCTTTTTCAGAATGTGGTAGTCGAGGGTCAGTTTGAGGGCCGTGCGGAGGTCGGTTTTCGGCTTCCAGCCGAGGGTTTCCTCCGCCGCCTTTATCGAGGGGACGCGCCGCGAAACGTCGGCGTACCCGTCGCCGTAATATTCCCTGGCGGAAATGTCTTTCAATGCCGCCCTCTTTGCGGCTTCGGCGTATTCGGGATATTCCCCGAAGAGTTCGACGAGCATTTCGGCGAGCCCGCGTATGGAGAACTCCATGTCGGGGTTGCCGATGTTGAATATTTTTCCGTCGGCGCAGCCGTCCTTGTTTTCAAGGATTTTCAGAATGCACTCGACGCCGTCGTCGATGAATGTGAAGCTGCGCTTTTGCGCGCCGCCGTCCACGAGCATTACGGGCTTGCCGTTCATTATGTTGTGCGCGAACTGCGTCAGCACGCGCGACGAGCCCTCTTTGGGCGACGATATGTCGTCGAGCTTCGGGCCTATGAAATTGAAGGGTCTGAAAAGCGTGAATTTGAGCCCCTCGTGCTTCCCGTAAGCCCATATCACGCGGTCGAGCATCTGCTTTATGCAGGAGTATATCCAGCGCTCCTCGGCTATCGGCCCGAGCACGAGCGGGGATTTGCATTCGTCAAACCTCTCGTCGGGGCACATGCCGTACACTTCGGAGGTGGACGGGAAGACTATGCGCTTCCCGTGCTTTGCGCACTTCTTTACGATGTCCGCGTTGGCCTCGTAGTCGAGACTGTAAACCCGCAGGGGGTCTTTGACGTAGAGGGCGGGGGTGGCGATCGCGACGAGAGGCACGACTGTGTCGCACGCGGCTATCTGCCCCTCGACCCATTCGGCGTCCTTCACGATGTCCTTTTTGTGAAATTCAAACCGCTCGCGCCCGAGGCAGTTTTGGATCTTGTTCGACGCCAAGTCCGCGCCGACAACCGTCCAATTCGTTTTTTTGAGGATCTTCCATGCCAGGGACGAGCCTATGAAGCCGTTGACCCCGAGTATTAAAATCTTTTTGGAACTGTTCATGATTTGAAAATCGAGTATTGCCCAAAGCGCGGGCGCCCGCAAGCCTTTTAATTTTCGGGTTCGGGGATTGCCGTCCCGCGCCCGCCGGCGGTGGGAGTCGGTGTTTCCCGTTCCAAGCCGCGCGGTTTTATCCGCGCTTTTCTCCCATTCTCTTCGCGATTATGGAGACTATTATGAGCTGGTATGCGTGGTATAGCATTGTGGGCAGCAGCACCACCCCGATTATCGCGGGGTTTGAAAAGAGCACCTTGCTCATCACCGAGCCGTGCACGAGCGATTTCTTCGAGCCGCAGAACAGCGCGGTGATGGCGTCTTCGCGGTTGAATTTCATGGCGCGGCAGGCGCACCATATTATTCCGTAGGCGGCGAAGAACAGGGCGACCATCGCCGCGGACAGCCCGATTATTCCGGCGGCGGAGAATCCCTCGAACATCTTTTTGTGGAAGGAGTCGCAGAACGAAGTGTAGACTATCAGCAGTATGACAGTCTCGTCGAACATGCGCAGGGCTTTTTTGTATTTTTCCGCGAACCGGCCGAATTTTGGGTTGAGCAGCCCGCCCGCCACGACGGGAATGAGGACCTGCACGACGAGCTTCAAAATCACGTCCCCGAGGTTGCGGGTGCCGTCTATGTTTTCGAGGAAAAGCCCCATCGATGGGGCTTTTCCTCGAAAACATAGA
>ERZ1673695.2801-NODE-2801-length-12115-cov-5.795605_pt1 | contig 12115 bp, 10 predicted proteins | sample MGYA00580225_ERZ1673695 | MGnify/ENA primary metagenome ERZ1673695 (study PRJEB41218, sample SAMN15661739) | gut metagenome | host: Homo sapiens | place: Canada: London | collected 2015-08-20/2019-03-30 | study: EMG produced TPA metagenomics assembly of...
AGTTCTCTCCCCCACCGCCTGCGGGCGGAGCCCCCTCGCAGAGGGGGCCAAGGGGGGGGAACGCCCCTTATATTTTTTACAAGGGTTATTCTTCCGTAGAAATATCGCGGCCAAAGTATTTTTCGCTCAATGCCTTCAGCGTGCCGTCGGCGCGCAGCTCGTCAATGGCGGCATCAATGGCCGTGCGCAGGGCGGCAGTCTCGTCGCCCTTGCGCATCGGGATGGCGATCCGGTTCGCATCGTCGGTCAGCACGGCGATCTTCACATTCGCGTCGGGGTGCTCCTTCGTGTAATCGTAGAAGGTCATCTCGGCGTTCAGCGTCGCGTCGATGCGCCCGCTCAGCAGCAGCTCAAACGTCTGGTTCAGGTCGTCAACGCCCGTCACCGTCGCGCCGTACTGCTCGGCCAGCTCGGCGTAGGTGCTGGAGATCGTGTTTGCGGTCTTTTTGCCCTTCAGGTCCTCCAGCGTGTTGATGCTGTCATCGTCGGCCTTGGTGATGACGGCGGTGCGGTTGAAGGCGTAGGGCGTCGAGAAGTCGTATTTTTCGGCGCGTTCGGGGGTGATGTCCACGCCGTTGACCATGATGTCATAGCGGCCCGCGTCCAGACCGGCCAGCAGGCCGTCCCACTCGCCCTCGACAAACTGCGGCTCAACGCCCAGCTTCTTCGCAATCTCGGTGGCGACCTCGACGTCGTAGCCGACGAGGTTATCGTTTTCATCGTGGTAGGTCCAGGGTGCCCATGTGCCCTCCATCGCAACCGTGATGGTACCCTTGGCCTGGATCTCGCTCAACAGGTCGCCGGACGCGGCCTCGGCGGTGCTCCCGGCGGCGGATTCCGCGGCGGGCGCGGTGGTGGCGGCGCTGCTACCGCAGGCGGTCAGGGCCAGCGCGGCGGTCAGGGTCAGGGCGGTCAGCTTGGTCAGGTTCTTCATTACAATAGGCTCCTTTGCTTGTAGGTCTGCAAAAATTCTTTGGTGCGGGGCTGCTGCGGGTCGTTGAAGAACGCCTCGGCGGTGTTCTGCTCCACAATGACGCCCTGCTCCATGAACACCACGCGGTTGGCCGCGTGGCGGGCAAAATCCATCTCGTGGGTCACGACCAGCATTGTGCGGCCTTCCCCGGCCAGGCTGCGCATGACGGCCAGCACCTCGCCGGTCAGCTCGGGGTCCAAAGCGGACGTAGGCTCGTCGAAATAGATGATCTCCGGGTCGGCGGCCATGGCGCGGGCAATCGCCACGCGCTGCTGCTGCCCACCGGAAAGCTGGCTGGGGTAGTAGTCGGCGCGGTCATCCATGCCGACCTTGACCAGCGCGGCGCGGGCGATCTCCTCGGCCCGGCGGCGCGGCATTTTGCGTGCGGTGATAAGCCCCTCGGTCACGTTTTGCAGCGCGGTCTTGTTGGCAAACAGGTTGTAGCTTTGAAAGACAAACCCCGTGCGGCGGCGCAGGGCGTTGGCCTCGGCGTGGGTGACGCGGGCCAGGTCTACGCGCCGGTCGTCAAACAGCATCGTGCCGCCGTCGGACTTTTCCAAAAAGCTCAGGCAGCGCAGCATCGTTGTTTTTCCGCTGCCGCTGGGGCCTAAAATGGCGACGACGTCGCCCCTGTTCACGTCCAGATCGATGCTCTTGAGCACCTGCAAATCGCCAAAGGACTTGCGCAGATTTCTGATTTGCAGCATAGTTCAGCTCCTTTGCGCGCCCTTGCTGTTGAGGTACCGCTCGCCGACGGCCTGCAGGCGGGTCAGCACGGTGCAGAACAGCAGGTAAACCAGACCGACCTCAATGTAGAGGGCCAGCGGCTCATAGGTGCGGGCCACAATGCGCTGGGTCGTCATGAACATTTCGGTCACGGTGATGTTCGCGGCCAGCGAGGTATCCTTGACCATGGCGATCAGCGTACTGGCTAGCGTGGGGAAGGCCGTGCGCAGCGCCTGCGGCAGGATGATGCGGCGGATGACCTGTAAGTAGCTCATGCCGACGCACTGCCCCGCCTCCATCTGGCCTTTGGGCACGGATTCCAGCGCGGCGCGGATGGTCTCGGCGCAGTACGCGCCCTCGTTGATGGAAAAGACGAGCACCGCCGCGGGGAACGGCTCAATCAGGATGCCGACGCCGGGCAGGCCGTAGAACACAACGAACAGCTGCACCAGCACGGGCGTGCCGCGGATGACCCAGATATAAAACCGGGCCAGCCGCTGCAAAACGGGCACATGGGCAAACTGCACCAGCGCCACCGCCACCGCGATGATAAGCGCCAGCGTGAACGAGATGGCGGTCAGCGGGATGGTGACGGTCAGGCCGGGCAGCAATATTTTACCAAAGGAATCCACAAGGATTCCCCACAGGCGTTCGGACATGAGGCGGGACTCTCCTTTTTTTGGTTAGGGTTGCGGGAATATTTCCCACTAAAACGGTATGCTATGAGATTGTAGCACACTTTGCCGGATTTTGCAAGAGTGGAATTTGAAGTGAAGTTTAAGGTGGGAGCAGAAAAGCCTCCCTTGTCAAAGACAGACTCCCCCGTGCCGGGGGAGGTGGCGCGTAGCGCCAGAAGGGGAGCAGGTGGACGCCGCAGGCGGCCGGAGGGATTCTGACGGGCTATGCCCTGTGCGCTGTCACACCCGCGGACAGGCAGGAATCCCTCCGCCTCGCAGGCTCGGCACCTCCCTTTGACAAGGGAGGCTTTTGTCTGCGGGGTGAGGGTGGGGGGATTGCACGGAAGGTTTGCTGTGGCCGGAAGCGGGCACGGCGGCCAGAGAGCTGGCCGCCCTACGTTCCCCTTTTCGGTAGGATGTAGGGCGGGGTGCCCCCACCCCGCCGAAGTTAGCGGCAAGCAGAATGCAACGGGATTGGCAGACCGTAGGGGCGGATTCCATATTACCGACATAAGTACATACAACAGAGATGATACAAACTAAGCGTCATTCCCACAAAAATGTGATGAAAAAGGGTATAAAAAATCCCACCGCTATGTGGCGATGGGATTTACATGCTTCAAATATTAAAACTTATATTGGCCATTCTCATAAGTACAAGTCTTACCATCTGCCGTATAAACCAACTTGTCAATCTTGCAGATAGCACCAGAATCAGCATTTGCAGTAATCGTAACGTCGCCAATAGAGCTGTCCGTATACTTCACTTCAGACAGCGCAGAAATCTCGTCCTGAGAAATGGTAAACGTAGATTGGCCATTATTAGTAGTAACGGAAGATTTTGCACCGTCATTTTTATCAATCGTTACTGCCGTAGCCACCGTACCACCAAGCTTAACCGTAGCATACTGCTCATCAATTAGGGTCTGTGTAGCCATAACCGTCATACGGCACTCGGCTATAATGGACTGCTGCTTAGCCTTGTCGATGTAGCCAGTCAGAGCCGGAACCAGCAGGGCGGCCAGGATGGCCAGGATAACCAGAACGACGATGAGTTCTACCAAGGTGAAGCCCTTCTTATTCTTCATTTTACGAATTTTCTCGAACATAATAAATTCCTCCACTAAATTCTATAAGGACTTCGTGCGTCCTTATTTGTGATAATATAATATCACATAATCTGCCAAATTTCAACAGCCTTATGTAAAAACAGCAAAAAACATTTTTTTGCTTCTATTTTCGATTTCCCACCGTTTTGCCTGTTGTATTCCAACCGCCTTGCCGTGGCTGCCCCTCTGCCGCCGCGCGGAATTCTACACACATTACCGTCATTTTAAAAATCAGCTGTATCGCCGCGCCAAAACTCGCGGCAAGAATTGCCGCAATTGAAGCCGCACATATATTGCGTTTATTTTATCTGTGCTGTCTCTGTCGGTGCGGGCAGCAGAGCGCATCGCGCATGGATTTCAGCGTATATAGGCCAATTTTACAGGCGGGCAATTTTTGTGCTATTTTGCATTTTTCCGTGTCCTCTCTCCCCTGCCCGGCCACAGAGACGCTCCCTTTGTGGAACATACCGCAAATTCCGGTGCAAAAGTGTGGTATACTGCAAGATTTTGTGCTATACTGGATAAAAAATCAACACAGCCGGGCCGCGCCCGGCACAAAAGAGGCAACACATGAACAACACCACCGAGGAAAAACGCGAGGCTATCCCCAACAGCGTCAGCCGGATGCTGCTGGCGGGCATCGGCGTACTTTTGCAGGTTTTATGGATCTTTTGGCTTGCCCTCAAGCTGAACGACTACTCCACCGCCATTCAGGTATGCACGTCGGTACTGACATTTTTGATTACGCTGCGTATATATGGGCTGCATATCAACTCCGCGTATAAAATTTCGTGGATCATTCTGATTTTGCTGTTTCCCATCTTCGGTCTGACCATCTATCTGCTGTTTGGCCGCAGCGGGGCCGTCAGCGTCATGCGCCGCCGTTTTGGTGCAAATATGACGATGCTGCGCCAGTATCACGCACCCATTTTGCAGCAGCGCCGCGCCCTGCCCTACCCGGACCGCATCACCCGCAACCACGCCCGCTATTTGCAGGACCGCGCGGGCTACCCCGCCTATGACAACACCGATGTGACGTTCTACGGCGACACCTGCGAGGCGCTGGAGGCCCAGAAAACAGCCCTGCGCAGCGCGGAAAAGTTTATTTTCATGGAATACCACGCCATCGAGGATGCCTCCGCCTGGCAGGAGCTGGAGGATATTCTGGCCGAGCGCGCCGCCCACGGCGTGGAGGTGCGCGTATTTTACGACGACGTGGGCAGCATCGGGTTTATCAACAGCAAATTTGTCAAAAAGCTGGCGGGGCGCGGCATACAGTGCCGCCGGTTCAACCCGGTCATCCCGATTTTGAACGTCTTTATGAACAATCGCGACCACCGCAAAATCACCGTTGTGGACGGGCGCGTCGGCTTTACCGGCGGCTACAATCTGGCGGAGGAGTACTTCAACCGCACCCACCCTTACGGCCAGTGGAAGGACAGCGGCATCCGGCTGGAGGGCGACGCCGTGCGCGGCCTGACGCTGATTTTCTTAGAGCTGTGGGGCGCAACGCAGAAGGCCGCACCCGAGGTCGAGCGCTATCTGCCCGATGTGCCCTACACCGCGCGGGAGAATGCCGTGGTGCTGCCCTACGCGGACAATCCGCTGGATGACGAGGCCACCGGCGAGAACGTCTACCTGAACATGATCCGCAGTGCGAAGGACTATGTCTACATTACAACGCCCTACCTTATTTTAAGTGACGAGATGCAGCGCACACTGCGGCTGGCCGCGTCCAGCGGCGTTGATGTGCGGATCATCACGCCGGGTATCCCGGACAAAAAGCTGATCTTCTCGGTCACGCGCAGCTATTACGCCAGCCTTGCCAAGAGCGGCGTGCGCATTTATGAGTACGCGCCCGGGTTCATCCACGCGAAGCAATGCGTAGCCGACGGCACGGAAGCCGCTGTGGGTACGATCAATTTTGATTTCCGCAGCCTGTACCTGCACTTTGAGAACGCCTGCTGGTTCTGCGGCTGCAGCGCCGTGGCCGATGTGCGCCGCGATTTTGACGCGCTGTTCCCCGTCTGCCGCGAGGTCACGCAGGAGTACGCCGACACCCGCAGCCTGGCCGTGCGCGGCTGGGACTGCGTGCTGCGGCTGTTCAGCCCGCTGATGTGACGGGCTGTGCGCCGGGCGCGGCAAGTGGAATTTTCCCAAAGAAATCTGTACTATTCCACGTTGCAAACCGCCGCTGCGCGCCGTACAATAAAGACAAAATCATCCTGTGAGGTGCATACAAATGGAGCATATGGCATGGAAGGGCCGCATCAAGCCCGGCTGCAAAGCGGAATATCAGCGCCGCCACGCGGAGATCTGGCCCGAGATGGTCGAGGTGCTGAAGGCTGCGGGCATCTGCAACTACAGCATCTTCTACTGTAACGACGAGCTGTTCGGCTACTATGAGTGCGCGAAGGGCGTTGCCTACGCCGAGAAGGTACAGGCCGAAAGCCCCGTTGTGGACCGCTGGAACGACTACATGAAGGACATTCTGGAGCTGGAAATGGACCCCGTGACCGGTGCCCAGCCCAAGCTGGAGCAGGTGTTCCGTCTGGATTAAACGCGCATAAGACAGCAAAGCCGCCCGTGTCAGGCTGACACGGGCGGCTTGTGTTTTTATGGGCAGGTGCAGCGCAGACGGTGTTGCCTTTAGGGTATTTACAACACGATGCGGAACGCGACGCTGTGTTCGCCTTCCCCGCTGACGCGGTAAGGCTCCTCCACATCGGTGCCCCAGCTGTCGATGCCGCCGACGCCGCGGACTGCGCCCAGGATCGTCACGCTCGTGCGGCCCGTGGCGGGCAGCTCGGTGATGTGCTGGGCAGCCTCGATCTCCTGCGCAGTGTTGGGCAGTGCGCTGAAGGCAAACGGCGCGTCGGCCTGTTCAATCGTCAGCGCAGCTGCCGTCTGGCCGCAGGCGTTGTGCTGCTCCAGCGTGAACTGACGGGTGCCCACATGCAGGCCGCAGTCCTGCGGAACGAGGGCCGGTTCAATGTGCGGCACCTCCTCATGGCAGCCAAAGACGCCGCCCTTGCAGCGATCCGGGTAAGTCTCGCCCGAAAGGCCGGTCCAGAGCGTGCGGGCCACGGGGGCAAACGTCTGGAATTTTACGCCGAAGCAGGGCAGCTCGGGCGCACCGGGCACGCCATGATAGACGGCCTCGACCAGCAGCGTGCCCTGCGGCTCCACGGTGTAGGTCAGCTCGGCCTTAGCGCCGGGCACGGTGGGCACGCCGTAGGTATAGCGCACCTGCACACCGTCGGCGGATTTCTGCAAGACCGTAAAGCCGAGGTTCTGCAGGTAGACATCCGCCGCCAGCCAGGCCGCCGCTCTCTGCGGGAAGCCGCAGCCGCGGTCATTGTCGGTGGCGGCGCGCCAGAACGCCGGGCGCGGGGCGCGCCAGAGCCACTCGCTGCCGTTGACGGTCAGCGACGACGGCCCGGCCTCGCCCGCGGAAAAGAGAATTTCAAACCCGTCGCCCTTGACGCCGAGGTTGCCGTCGCCCTCGGTCACGGTCAACATGCCGGGCTTGCGGGCGGCCTGTGCTTTGGCCGCGTCGCGGTCCGCCCGGGCGGCGGCTGCAGCGTTGCGGGCATCGTGGGCGGCGCGGCGGGCGGGGGTGTCGTACCAGTAGCGCACGTCCTGCATGGCGGGCTTCTCAGCACCGTCGGCGTAGACAATGCCGTTGCCGCTGAAGTTGTAATCGGTGTTGCGGTCCGCAAAGTCGCCGCCGTAGCCCAGCACGCTGCGGCCCAGCGCGTCGGTGTGCCGGAGCGCCTGGTCCATGTAGTCCCAGATGAAGCCGCCCTGGTACTGGTCGAACTCGTCGGCCAAGCGGACATAGCTCTCCATGCCACCCAGCGAGTTGCCCATATCGTGCATATACTCGCAGAGAATGAAGGGCTTCTTCGGGTGGGATTCGAGATACTCGCGAATTTCCCATGGCTTGGCGTACATCCGGCTTTCCATGTCGCTGATGGCGTCGAACGCGCGGCAGTGGAACACACCCTCATAATGCACGAGGCGTCCCGGGTCGTGGTCGTGGAAGAACTGCGACATGGCGAGAATATCCTCGCCCGCGTAGCTCTCATTGCCGCAGGACCAGATCAGGACGGCGGCGTGGTTCTTGTCGCGTTCAAACATGCTGCGGGCGCGGTCCACGACGCAGTCCTTCCACTCGGGCAGGCTGCCGGGCACGTTCCAGCTCGGCTCCACCGCGCCGAGCTTCTGCCAGCTGCCGTGGCTTTCGAGGTTCGTCTCGTCGATCATGTAGATGCCGTTCCGGTCACACAGGTCATACCACAGGCTCTGGTCGGGGTAGTGGCAGGTGCGCACGGCGTTGATGTTGTTCTTTTTGAACACGGCCATGGCGGCGTGCATGTCGTCGGCGCCGATGGCGCGGCCCCTGTCGGCGTTCCACTCGTGGCGGTTGACGCCGTTGAACACGACCCGTTCCCCGTTCAGGCACATGACGCCGTTTATCATCTCAAAGCGGCGGAAGCCGATGTCGTAGGGCACAACTTCCTGCAAAACGCCGTCGGCATCGCGCAGGGTCAGTACGGCGTGGTAGAGCACCGGCGCTGCATGGCTCCACGGCTGGATGCCCTCGATCTCGATCGTATCGCCCGCGGCGGGGCCTTCGTAGACGGCGTAGCCCTCGGGGTCGGTCACGACGAGGGCAACCGACGCGCCGTCGGTCTCGCCGTCCAGCTTGACGAGGGGCGTCAGCAGGCCGGTGGTGTTGTCGGCGGCAAGGTCGGCCTTGAGCCAGATGTCGTTGATGTGGACCCTGGGCTTTGCGTACAGGTAGACCGAGCGAAAGATGCCCGAGAAGCGGAAGAAGTCCTGATCCTCGATCCAGGCGGCGCTGCTGCGCTTGTAGACCTCGACGCAGAGGCGGTTGTTCTCGTCCCGAATATACGGTGTCAGGTCAAATTCAGACGGGGTGAAGCTGTCCTCGGCATAGCCGACGAACTGGCCGTTGCACCACAGGTACATGGCCTGCTCCACGCCCTGAAAGCTGACGCAGACGCGCTGGCCGCGCAGGGACTCGTCCAGATCAAATTCTTTGACATAGCTGCCCACAGGGTCATCGTTCCAATCGACCTGCGGCGGGCGCAGGCAGCTGCGGCCATCCCACGGGTAGAGGGTGTTGGTGTACTGCAGCTGACCGTAGCCCTGCAGCTCAATGTGCCCGGGCACGCGGATCGTACCGAAGCCGGACAGGTCGGCGTCCGGCTGCCAGAAATCCGCCGGGCGGGCGGCAGGGTTGGCGCTCCACGCAAAGCGCCATGCGCCGTCCAGTGACTGGCGCAGCGATGTCAGGCCGCTTTCGGCCTCGTCCGGGGTGCGGCAGCAGAGATGGTCAGAGTGTGCGTCCAGCCGGTTCACGGCAAAGACGGTAGGGTCACTCAGCCAGCGAAGTTCAGGGGTCATAGGGATCTCTCCTTTACACAATCAGGTTCTTACCGTCATTCTGCCACAGGGCGCGCGGGGTGTCAATGGAAAGTTTCACGCAGATATTTTCCGTATTTTTTGCATCTTTACGGGAATTGTGCTGTGTTTAACACTTCGCGGCAGGATTTTTTGAGTTTTTCCGTTTTGTCTGGTGGCAGATTGTACGCTGCAGCACCAGATATAGCGGTGGCGGCAGGATTTTTGCGGGGTGGGTTGTTATAGTCGGCACACCTGGGGCGGCGTTTTGGGGTCATACTTCTTCTGTCTCCGCCTCCGCGGCGGCGCGCAGACGCTTCCGCACAGGGCGCAGGGTCTCGGGCAGAGCCTCGTCGGGCAGGTCGCTGATGCCCTCGGTGCTTCCACGGGCGGCGGCGGTCTCATAGAACCAGCACTTGTAGTCCAGGGTGTCCATCGTCTGCTGCAATTCAGCCATACGGGTCTCGAGCACGGTGCGCTGCTTGCGGAACAGCTCCAGCCGCCGGGCAATGGTCTCATCGCCCTGCATGGCCAGTTCTATGTATTCGCGGATGTCCTTGAGGGACATGCCGGTCTTTTTCAGGCACTCGATGATGCGCAGCCACTCGAAGTCCTTCTCCGTAAAAACGCGGATGCCGCCGGACGAGCGCCCGACGAAGGGAAGCAGCCCTTCCTTATCGTAATAGCGGATCGTCGATGCGGGCACGCCCAGCCGCCGCGCCATCTCCCCCACTGTATAGGCCATGTGTTTTCCTCCTATGACTTAAACCCAGGTTTAACCTGTGTATCAGTATAGGACAAAAGGGCGGCGTTGTCAAGGCGGGCGACCAATGATCGCCCCAGACTGTCGAAAAAGGTACGTTCACTCCTTGGCCCCCTCTGCGAGGGGGCTCCGCCCGCAGGCGGTGGGGGAGAGAACTGTACGGCTGCCCGAAATATTTCGGGCTATGGCAAGGTTCTCTCCCTCCGCCCCTTCGGGGCACCGCTCCCCCTCTGGCGCAAGCGCCACCTCCCCCGTATCGGGGGAGTCTGTCTCGCAGAGGGAGGTTTTTCGACAAGCTGCGCTTTTCTTTTATAGGGAAGGCTTTTTCTATTTTTTATTGACAAACGCGCGGTTTGTTTCTATCATGTTCATATAAGTAAGGGAGGGACTGCCACTATGCTGACCTATAATATGGACGTGGAGGAACGCAGCACCTGGCTGCGCGCCACCCCCGGCGCGGCGGCGCTGGCACAGCCGTTTTACTGCACCGAGGCCGGCAACTTTTATGGCCGCGCCCATTTTGCCACAGCCCGCACCGATAAGGATAGCTTTCTGCTGTTTTATACGCTGTCCGGCTCCGGTCTGATCGAGCAGAACGACCAGCGCGTGGAGCTGCCCGCCGGCAGCGCCCTGCTGTTGAACTGCCGCACCCCCCAAAGCTACTGCACTGCCCCCGGGCGGGACCACTGGCACCACTACTGGGCGCATCTGGACGGCGCGGGCGTCGCCAATCTGGCCGAGGTACTGCAGCCGCAGGGGCGGCTGTCCCCCGTTACGGTCAGTCGGCTGGAGATGCAGCCGCTGTTTGAGTCACTGGCCGCCGAGTGGGAGCACGGCGCCGCCGCACAGATCGAGATCTGCCTGGCTCTGCACCGGATGCTGGCCCTGATGGCCCGCCAGCTGCTGGCCGGGGACGAGAGCCGCTCCAATCGCACCTTGATCGAACAGGCCGCCGAGTACATCCGCCAGCACTATGCCGAGCCGCTGTCGCTGGACAGCCTGCTGGCCCAGACGCCGGTGAGCAAGAGCTGGTTCCTGCGGCTGTTCCGCCAGTACATGGGCACGACGCCCTACAATTTTTTGCTGTCCACGCGGATCACACGCGCCAAGGAGCTGCTGGTGCTGACGGATTTCTCCGTCTGCGAGATCGCGCATCAGGTCGGCTTTGGGGATGAGAGCAACTTCTCGACCCGCTTTACCGCCATGGTGGGCCAAAGCCCCCAGCAGTACCGCAAAAGTGCAATGAAGCCCGCGGAAAACTGAATAATGGGAAAGAAGGCATTTGTATGTTGAAAACCGAACGCATGGACCGTGTCCGTGCTGCCCTGCGTGCGCAGGGACTGACGCAGATGATCGTCTGCGACCCCAAGAGCGTGTGGTATCTGACCGGCGTCGCCGTGGAGCCCTATGAGCGTCTGCTGGCGCTCTACCTGCCCACCGAGGGCGAGCCGGTGCTGTTTTTGAACAGACTGTTCAATGTGCCCGAGCCTCCGTGCAGGACCGTCTGGCACACCGACACGGACAAGCCCGTGGCGCAGATCGCCGAGGTCGTGGACACGGGCAGGCCGCTGGGCATTGACAAGGAGTGGCCCGCTAAGTTCCTGATCCCGCTGATGGAGACCCACCCCGGTATGCAGGTCGTGCTGTCCAGCGACTGCGTGGACGACTGCCGCGCCTGCAAGGACGCCGAGGAGCAGGCCCTCATGCGCGAGGCGTCCCGCATCAACGACGCGGTGAACGAGGCCGCGAAGCACTATATAAAGGCTGGCATGACCGAACGCGAGGTCGCCGAGTTTATCGACGCGCAGTTCCGTGCCCACGGCTGCGAGGGGCCGAGCTTTACGACGATCGTCTCCTTTGGTGCCAACGCCGCCGACCCGCACCACGAGCCGGACGACACCGTGTTAAAAGAGGGCGACTGCGTGCTGTTTGACATGGGCTGCATGAAGAGCCGCTATTGCAGCGACATGACCCGCACCTGGTTCTGCGGCCAGCCCACTGAAAAGCAGGCCGCCGTGCACGATCTGGTGCGCCGCGCGAATGAGGCTGCCGAGGCGCTCATCAAGCCCGGCGTGCGCCTGTGTGAGCTGGACGCCGCCGCGCGCGACCTGATTACGGAAGCGGGCTACGGTGCGTATTTCAACCACCGTCTGGGGCATTTCATCGGCCAGACCGACCACGAGAAGGGCGACGTCAGCAGCGCGAACACCGCCGTAGCCAGACCCGGCATGATCTTTTCGATTGAGCCGGGTGTCTACCTGCCCGGCGAGTTCGGCGTCCGCGTGGAGGATCTCGTCCTGGTGACCGAGACCGGCTGCGAGGTGCTGAACAGGAACGATAAGCATTGGGATGTGGTGGGGAAATAACTGCCGCCATCCCTGCCTCCCCTTGAGGGGAGGTGGCCCCGCAGGGCCTGAGGGGTGGGCGGGAGACT
>ERZ1673695.2804-NODE-2804-length-12105-cov-6.371701_pt1 | contig 12105 bp, 11 predicted proteins | sample MGYA00580225_ERZ1673695 | MGnify/ENA primary metagenome ERZ1673695 (study PRJEB41218, sample SAMN15661739) | gut metagenome | host: Homo sapiens | place: Canada: London | collected 2015-08-20/2019-03-30 | study: EMG produced TPA metagenomics assembly of...
GTGCCAGAATCATGTACGCAATAATTGAAACAGGCGGAAAGCAGTATCAGGTCAGCGAAGGCGATGAGATTTTCATCGAGAAGCTGCCGGTAGAGGCTGACGCAGCAGTAAGCTTTGACAAGGTAATCGCAATCGGCGCAGAAAGCGGTCTGACTGTCGGAACTCCTTATGTTGCAGGTGCAACCGTTGAAGCCAAGGTGCTCAAGAACGGCAAGGCTAAGAAGATCACAGTCTTCACCTACAAGCCGAAGAAGGGCGAGAAGACCAAGATGGGTCACAGACAGCCCTATACCAAGGTTAAGATCGAAGCAATCAAGGCATAATGATTGCCGCAAGATTCCGCAGCTGCGGTGGTGTGCTGTGCGGACTCCTGATCAGCGGACATGCCGATTTTGGGGATGCGGGCTACGATATCGTATGTGCATCCGTCTCCTCGGCAGTACAGCTGACAGCCAACACGATCACGGAGATCTTCCGGATCCCTGCGAAGGTGGAGGCGTTGGACAACGAGATCCGGATCAGCATCCGGCAGCAGGATGACAGCACGGGGGCAGGCAGCAAGCTGCTTGCGGGGCTGCAATTGCAGCTTCAGTGTCTGTCAGAGGATTATCCGAACAGAATTCAGATGAAGCTTACGGAGGTGTAAGAAATGCTGAGAATTAGTATGCAGTTTTTTGCGCATAAGAAGGGAATGGGTTCCACTAAGAACGGTCGTGACTCTGAGTCCAAGCGTCTTGGTGTGAAGCGTGCAGACGGCCAGTTCGTTGCAGCAGGCAACATTCTCGTGCGTCAGAGAGGCACACATATTCATCCGGGCGAGGGCGTTGGCATCGGTTCCGATGACACCCTGTTCGCAAAGATCGATGGTACTGTAAAATTCGAGCGTGTAGGTCGGGATCGCAAGAAGGTTTCCGTTTACGCTGTTGAGCAGTAATCCGGACGTTTGAAAAACAGAGATGAAACCCCTTGCCTTGGCTAGGGGTTTTATTGTGTAATAAGGTGCCGGGCGGATGCCCTGTCACATGTGAGGAAGCATATGTTTGTTGATAAGGCGAAAATTAAAATCAAGGCGGGGGACGGCGGCGATGGCGCTGTTTCCTTTCACCGGGAAAAGTATGTAGCAGCAGGCGGCCCGGACGGCGGCGACGGCGGCAAGGGCGGCGATGTTGTATTCGTGGTGGACGATAATTTTTCCACCCTGATTGATTTCCGTTATAAGCGCAAGTATGTGGCAGAGCGTGGGCAGGATGGCAGCTCCCGCAACTGCACCGGCAAGGCGGCAAAGGATCTGATCATCAAGGTGCCCCGGGGTACCATTGTCCGGGATGCCCAGTCCGGCAGGCTGCTGGCAGACCTGTCCACGGACGAGCCACAGATCCTGGCGCATGGGGGACGGGGCGGCAAGGGCAACCAGAATTTTGCCACTGCTACCCGGCAGATCCCCCGCTTTGCAAAGCCCGGTTATCCGGGTGAGGAGCTGGAGGTGATCCTGGAGCTGAAGCTGCTGGCGGATGTGGGTCTGGTGGGCTTCCCTAACGTGGGGAAATCCACGCTGATCTCTGTGGTCAGCGCTGCCAAGCCCAAGATTGCCAACTACCACTTCACCACCCTGACTCCGGTGCTTGGAGTGGTCAAGATCGCCCAGGAGCGTTCCTTTGTCATGGCGGATATTCCGGGACTGATCGAGGGCGCCAGTGAGGGCGTGGGACTGGGACACGAGTTTCTGCGGCATGTGGAACGGTGTCGGCTGATCCTGCATGTTCTGGATGTTTCCGGCGTGGAGGGTCGGGATCCCATTGAGGATTACAAGATCATCAACCGGGAGCTTGCCAACTTCAGCGAGGAGCTGGCGGAATGCCCCCAGATCGTAGCCGCCAATAAGGCGGACATGGCCACAGAGGAGCAGATTCAGCGGCTGCGCACCTTCATCGAGGGAGAGGGGCATCACTTCTTCGTGATCTCCGCCGCTACCACCCAGGGTACGGATGCCCTGGTGCAGGATGTGGCTCGGGTACTGGAGACCCTGCCTCCCATCAAGGCGTACGAGCCGGAGCCTCTGACCGGAGAAGAGCTGGCTGCCCACAGCAGCGGAGACGGCAAGTTCGAGATCCAGGTGGAGGATGGGGTGTACTATGTGGACGCCAAGTGGTTTGAGCCCATCCTGCGGACGGTGGATATGGACGACTACTCCTCGCTGCAGTACTTCCAGCGTGTGCTGCAAAACAGCGGGATCATTGAAAAACTGGAGGAAATGGGCATTCAGGAAGGGGATACGGTCAATATCCTCGGCTTTGAATTTGACTATGTAAAGTGATATGCAGACACTAACGGAAAAGCAGGTCAATGCATACAGCCCCCTGGCGCTGGCGTTCCTGGGGGACAGCGTGTACGAGTGCATGATGCGCAGCCGGATCCTGGGCAGTGCAAATATGCCCAACGCCAAGCTGCATAACCTGACGATACGGCGGGTATGCGCAGAGTATCAGTCCGCTGCGGTGGATGTGATCCTGCCCATGCTGACGGAACAGGAGCAGACCGTGCTGCGCCGGGGGAGGAATGCCACCGGAAACACAGTGCCAAAGCATGCGGACGTACAGACTTATCGGCGTGCCACTGCATTGGAGTGCCTGTTCGGTTATCTGCATCTTTTGGGGCGGCAGGACAGGCTGGAGGAGCTGTTTGCTCCCATCTGGAATATGGAATTACCAACGGAGGAGTGATACGAATGTCGGGACATTCAAAGTGGAATAATATCAAGCGGAAGAAGGAAGCAACCGACGCTGCCAAGGGCAAGATCTTCACCAAAATCGGCCGTGAAATCATGGTTTGCGTCAAGGAAAGCGGTCCGGATCCCAACAGCAACAGCAAGCTGCGGGATCTGATCGCCAAGGCAAAGGCAAACAATGTGCCCAACGATAACATTGACCGTGTCATCAAGAAGGCTGCCGGCGGAGACGACAAGAACAGCTATGAGTCCATGGTGTACGAGGGCTATGGCCCCAACGGCGTGGCAGTGATCGTAGAGTGTCTGACGGACAACAAGAACCGGACAGCAGGCGACGTGCGGCATTACTTTGACAAGTTCGGCGGCAATCTGGGTACCAGCGGCTGCGTCAGCTTCATGTTCTCCCAGAAGGGCGTGGTGATCCTGGAAAATACCGGCCTGGATGAGGATACCGTCATGGAGGACTGCATGGACTGTGGCGGAGATGATTTTTCCTTCGATGAGGATACGGTAGAGATCACCTGCGCACCCTCCGACCTGCATGCGCTGCGGGAGGGACTGACTGCAAAGGGCTATAAGGTGCTGTCCGCTGAGGTTGAACAGATTCCCTCCACCTATACCACTCTGACAGACGAGGATCAGATCAAGAAAATGAATCTGCTGCTGGAAAATCTGGAGGATCATGATGATGTACAGAACGTATATCATAACTGGGAGATGCCGGAGGAGTAACCGGCTGAAAGGAGCATACAATGAGTGAATGCACACATGACTGCAGCAGCTGCAGCCAGAACTGCGGTGAAAGAAAGCCGGAGAGCATGCTGGAAAAGCCCCATGAACTGAGCAAGATCGGCAAGGTCATCGGAGTAGTCAGCGGCAAGGGCGGCGTGGGCAAGTCCCTGGTGACCTCCCTGCTGGCAGTGTCCCTGCAGCGCAACGAGCACAAGACTGCCGTGTTTGATGCGGATATTACCGGACCTTCCATTCCGAAGATGTTCGGAATCCGGGATAAGGCACGGGGGGACGATATGGGTCTGTATCCGGCAAAGAGCAAGCTGGGTACGGAGATCATGTCCGTGAATCTGCTGCTGGAAAATGAAAGCGACCCGGTGATCTGGCGGGGACCCGTCATTGCCGGCGTGGTCAAGCAGTTCTGGACGGATGTGATTTGGAACGAAGTGGACTATATGATGGTGGATATGCCTCCCGGAACCGGCGATGTGCCCCTGACTGTGTTCCAGACCATCCCCATCAACGGCATCATCATCGTCACCACCCCACAGGAACTGGTATCCATGATCGTGGAGAAGGCAGTGAAGATGGCGAAGCTGATGAATGTGCCGATCCTGGGCATTGTGGAAAATATGAGCTATGCGGAATGTCCGGACTGCGGAAAGAAGATCCAGGTATTCGGCGACAGCCATATTGAGGAGATCGCAAAGGAATACGGCTTGCCGGTTCTGGCACGGATCCCTATGAACCCGAAGCTGGCAGCAGCCTGCGATAAGGGTATGATCGAACTGTTTGAGGGGGACTGGCTGCAGGATGCAGTCAGCGCCATTGAGACAGTCTGATCCCAATCATCAGAACACAGCTGTGCTGTGGAGAATGTGGTTGCACCCTGCGTGCATGAAAAGAGAATGCGGTGAAAAACCGCAGCAGTCCCCGCTACTGTGAGAGGGACGAACCTCCGTGTTGATGTAAATCAGGTCACTGTGCCGGCATGCCGGTGCGGGAAGGCTATGCGGACAAGTAGGATGAACTCAAGCCAGGAGAACTGCCACATTCTATCCCAATTAGTCCGGAGGAGAATGGCGGAAGCTCAGTCATCCGCCCTGCATCTGCGCTGCAGGGCGGGGCTTTGGTTTCATGGCACTTTCGGCGGCGCTTTTCTTTTCCGGCGGATTTATCGGAGGAATAAATATGAAACACACACACAAGCAGATCCTTGCGGCTTGTGCCGCGGCAGCCTGCATGGCATTTGCAGCTATGCCGGTATTCGCAGAAGAAACGGCGCCCCAGGGTTATGTGACCGTTGCAGTGGAGAAATTTACCACTGGCGAGGGCTACATTCTGGAGCCGGTAGAAGTGCCCTTTTATGAAGGAGAAACCGGTACAGCCCTGACGGAGCGTGCCCTTGGGGCTGAGCAGATCAACGAAGGGGAAGGCGTAGGCGCCTACATCGCTTCCATTGCTGATCCGGATGGGGGCAAGGGAACCGTTCCGGAGGTGATCCGCAATGCAGTGGAAGCCGCAGGCGGTACATTGGCGGAGGAGCGCCTCACACCGGGCTGGCTTGCGTCCTATGACTATGCAAGCACTGCCGGCTGGATGTACATGGTCAACAATGAGGTGCCTTCCTTCGGCATCGGGGATTACACGCCCCAGGACGGGGACGTATTGCGCTGGACCTTCAGCATTTACGCATACGGAGCGGATCTTGGTATTGACACCTCTTACATGTCCGAATGGGGCGGTGCAGCAGCCATCACACCGGCGGCAGACCGGGATGCACTGACCAAGCTGTTGGCAACAGCAAAGGATGCCCAGGGCGAAGGAGTTCGGGCTGCTTACGATGCGGCAGTTGCAGTTATCAGCGATGTGACCGCAGAACAGGCAAAGCTGGATGAGGCGGCAGCAGCACTGCAGGCGGCTATGGAGGCAGAACCGGTCGTTACCACTGTGACCACCACAACAGAGGCTGCAGCGGAGACCACCGGCACGACCGTGACTACGACAGCAACGGGTACAAGCACCCCGGCACCCAAGACCGGAGATCATACCGGTGGACTGGTGCTTACCGGATGCGGCGTGCTGGCACTGGCTGCACTGTGTGCAAAGAAGCGGCATGCGTAAAGGGATACTGATCGCAGGCATATCAGCAGCGTTGCTGCTTGGTATGCCTCGCTTCGTTTGTGGGGCTTCTTACGAGCAGGAGCTGTCCGATGCAGCCGCATGGCACCGACAGCATGAGCAGGACAAACCGGGTGCTTCGGAGACGGATTGGTTCACCTTTGCAGTGGAGCGTGCGCCATCCTTACAGGAACAGGGGGATCCGGCAGCCCTGGAAGCCTATGTGGCGCAAAAGTATCAGACCGCCCAAAAGCTGAGCCCTGCTAAGGCAACCGAATGGCACCGGATCTCTCTGACTCTCCGGGCTATGGGGGTGGATCCTACTGGATGTGCAGATGGAACGATTGACCTCATCGCCGACGGCACATACAACCGGGGCAACACTGTTGCTTTGGATCGGCAGGGGTTGACCGGTTGGATCTGGGCGCTGATTACCCTGCACAGTGGAGCGTATGCAGTGCCTGCCAATGCGCACGACACGGAGGCGGACATGATCCGTCAGCTTTTGTCCAGGCAGTTGCCGGATGGTGGCTTTGCCCTTGCGGGCACCAGTGGAGATGTGGATGTGACCGCTTCTGTTGTGGCGGCTCTGGCGCCTTTGTATGAGGCGGACAGGGTGTATACCTATACCCGGCGCTCTGATGGGGCTGCATGCGCTGTCACCATCCGGCAGGTAGTGGATGCCTGCATGGAACTGCTGTCTGAACGGCAGTTGGAAAGCGGCGGCTTTGCAAGCTACGGCACGGAAAATGCGGAAAGCGCAGCCCAGGTGATCCTGGCGTTGCTGAGTCTTGGACGGGATCCCCGGCTGGATGCTGCATTTCAGGCAGGGGGGCATAGTCCGGTGGATGCCCTGTTGGCATATCGGCGGCAGGACGGAGGCTTTGCCCACATTGCTTCCCAGACTGGCAGCAATGTGATCGCCACCAACCAGTGCATGCTGGCGCTGGCAGGGTTGCAGCGGCTGGATGCGGGTATGCAGTCTGTGTATGAGTTGACGGATGTGCCCCTGCGTCAAGAGCCGGAGCATACGGCTCCGCCGACGGTCACAGAGCCCATCGGGACGGATGCACCAGAACCGGAGGAAACCATGCCGCCGGAGGAAACGGATATCCCGGCACAGACCTCCGATGATGCAGAAGAAACCACTGCCGTGCAGACAACCGCCAGAACGGAGTCGGTCGGCGGAACCGTGACAGCATATACCCAGGCACAAGTCGTCAATACAGGTACCGGTATCCGCACTGCCCCTGCGGAAGCAACAGAGCAGTCCCAGCCGGCAGTCACCTGTTCCTGGTGGGTGCTTGGACTTGTCTGCATGGCACTGGGAGGCTGCATGCTGTGGGAGAAAAAAGAATGAAAACGAAACAAATTGGGATCGGGTTTTGTGTGATTGGTGCCGCCCTGTGCGTGGTGCCATGGATCGTGCACAATGTGCAGACTCCGGCAGAGTATTACGGTGCATCCTCCGGTGAGGACACGGGGCTGCACGCTTCCATCTCCATTGATTGCAGCCGGGTATACGGGGCTTGGGATCAGCTGGATCCGGCACTGCAAACCGGCGGCTATTTCCCGGAAAACGGGCAGATCCTGCCGGAGGAGCAGGTTTCCTTTTCGGATGGGGATACGGTGTTTGATGTGTTACAGCAGGTGACCCGGCAGCACCAGATTCAGATGGAGTATCAAAGCACCGGCGCATCTGATGTGTACGTACAGGGCATCAGCTACTTATATGAGTTCTCCTGCGGTGCCCAGAGCGGCTGGATCTATCTGGTCAACGGCAAGGCAGCGGATCGGGGATGCGGTGCCTATGTGTTGTCCGACGGAGATGTGATCGAATGGCGGTACATCGTTTCCGAAGCCCAGTGGCAGGAGGCTGGCATATGAGACGGGATCATCCCCTGGTGCTGCTGTGCTACTTTGGCACAGTGCTGGTGTTGAGTATGCTGACCATGCACCCCCTCTGGATCGGCACAGCGTTCGTTTCTGGCTGTGTGGTCAGCGGCGCCCTATCCGGCTGGCATGCGCTTGTAAAGCGGCTGCCGGGACTGGTGCTCTTTGCCCTGGGAGTGGCGCTGCTGAACCCTCTGATTTCTCACAATGGGGTCACGCCTCTGCTGTTTTTCCGGGGTAATCCCATTACTCTGGAGGCACTTTGCTACGGGGCGGTTCTGGGCGGACTGCTCAGCAGTCTGCTGTTGTGGGGGAGTATTTATAGTCACCTGGTGGACGGGGAAAAGATCCTGTGGCTGCTGGGCGCAGTGCTCCCCCAGGCCGCATTGCTGTTTTCGGTGGCAATGCGGTATCTGCCTGCCCTGCAGCGCCGGTACCAGCAGCTGCACCGTCTGCACACATGTATGGGGCTTTACCGGCAGGATACCTTTCTGCATCGTTTGAAAGGCAGCTTTCAACTCTTATCCGTTCTGCTGGGCAGTGCATTGGAGGATGCGGTGCAGACTGCCTATGCCATGCGTGCCAGAGGATACGGCAGCGGAAAGCGTACCCGGATGAGTCTGTACCGGATGCGGAAACGGGAATGGACGCAACTGGGCTGCATCCTGCTGCTGACGGTGTGCATCGGAATTTTGCTGCACCGGGGCGCTATGCAGGCGCAGTTTTACCCCCGCATGGTATTTCAAGTTGGAGCACGGGAGCTGGCAGCTGCCGCAGGGTTCGGCTTGCTGCTGCTTTTGCCCGGATTGGAGGAAGGAGGCGCATGGATCAGATGGCACTTGTGGAAACCACAGCACTCAGCTTTACTTATGCCGGAGCAGCAGCCCCGGCGCTGAAGGATGTGACATTGGCTGTTCCACGGGGTAAGATCTTGCTGCTTTGCGGCGGTTCCGGTTCCGGAAAAAGCACCCTGCTGCGGTTGCTGAAAGCAGAATGCGCCCCCCATGGCAGCCGGGAAGGGGAGATCCGGTTTGCCCCGGCAATTTTCCCGGCAGGCAAGCCGGAGCCGGGGGCAGTGGGACTTATCGGGCAGGATCCGGAGGGGCAGATCGTCACGGATCGAGTCTGGCAGGAGCTTGCCTTCGGGCTGGAATCCTTGGGTATGCCCCAATCCGAGATGGCAGCACGAGTCGCAGAAACCGTCAGTTACTTTGGACTGGAGTCCTTGTATCGGCGGCGGACGGATACGCTGTCCGGAGGGCAGAAGCAACTGGTATGCCTGGCATCCGTGTTTGCCCTTGCCCCTCAGCTGTTGCTGCTGGATGAGCCTACCGCCCAGCTGGATCCGGTGGCGGCATCCGACTTTTTTGCCACCCTGCAGCGGCTGAACCGGGAGCAGGGGACGACCATCCTTTTGTCAGAGCACCGATTGGAGGAGGCGCTGCCCATGGCGGATCTGGTGGGAGTGCTGCATGGGGGCAGACTTTGCTGCCTGGCACCGCCTCAGCAGGCGTTGGAGCAGCTTCGGGGAACGGAGGCTTATGCAGTGCTTCGTTCCGGCATGCCGGCAGCGGTTCAGGTATTTGACCATCGGGTGCAGCCCTGTCCTCTGACCATCCCCCAAGGTCGTGCTGTTCTGGAGCAAATGCCGACAAAGCCGGTGCCGATCCCGGAGCAGACTGTGCCGGAGGGAGCGGCGTGCTACCAACTCCGCGATGTGTGGCTTCGGTACGAAAAGCGGCAGGAGGATGTGCTGCGGGGGGTGGATCTGACCCTGCCGGAGGGTACCTGTACGGCGATTCTTGGTGGGAATGGCAGCGGAAAGTCCACCCTGCTGCAGGTGCTGTGCGGGATGCTCTCGCCGGATCGGGGCTCGGTGAAGGTGTGGGGGAAGAAGCTGCGCCCGGGCAGCATACAGGCAGCGTATCTGCCCCAGAAGCCTGCATTGCTGTTTTGTGAGGATACCCTGGATGCGGACTATACCGCCTATGGCAGATGTCTGGGGTTGAATGAGCAGCAAAGAGAGCAGCGGCTTGCGGAGCTGGAGCCTGTGCTGGCATTGCGGGAATTGCTGAAGCAGCATCCCTACGATCTAAGCGGCGGTCAGCAGCAGCGTGCTGCCCTGGGAAAGCTGCTGCTGGCGAAGCCTAAAATTTTACTGTTGGATGAACCCACAAAGGGCATGGATGCAGCCGCACGGCAGTCCTTGGGTCAGCAGCTGCGTGCTCTGACCGGACGGGGCGTTACCATTGTGCTTGCTACTCATGATCTGGATTTTGCCGCTTTGTATACGGAGCTTTGCGGCATGCTCTTTGACGGACAGCTTTCGCCCTTGACCCCCAGCCGGCAATTTTTCCGGCAGAACCGGATCTACACCACGCCGGCACACCGGATGGCAGCGTCCTGTCTGCCGGAGGCTGTCACCTGCGGAGACGTGCTTGCCGCCCTGGAGGTGCAGGCATGAGGGGGCATGTGCAGCGGTGGCTGTTGATGCTGGGAGCGGCTGGCATGCTGCTGTGTGCGGTATGGTTGCAAAATACCCTTGCAGCTTCTGTGCTGATGGTACTGTTGACCTGCGGAGTGATGCTGCTGCGGATTGAGCATCGAGCCTGGCAGGCAGGGGAACTGGTGGTGCTGGCGGTGCTGGTGGCAATGACTGTGGCAGGCAGATTGGCTTTCGCCTGGACCCAGTCCATCAAGCCGGTGGCAGCCCTTGTGATCCTGACCGGCTTGTATCTGGGGCGGGAATCCGGCTTTCTCTGCGGTGCTTTGGGAGCACTGCTGTCCAATTGCTATTTCGGTCAGGGCATGTGGACTCCTTTTCAGATGCTTAGCTGGGGGCTGATCGGCTACGGCGCCGGAATCCTTGCCCGTTATGCCTGGTTTCACAGGCTGCCGGTGCTGTTGCTCTATGGCGCATTGTCCGGCATCTTCTTCTCTCTGGTGATGGATATCTGGACGGTACTCAGTGCCCAAGGGGAGATCACCCTTGCCCGGTATGGTGCGGCGATCTTGACCGCTGCGCCGGTGACTGCGGTGTATGCGGTGAGCAATGCAGCATTCCTGCTGGTGTTGACCAAGCCCATCGGCAGGCGGCTCACCCGGATCTGTACCAAGTACGGACTGTTCACACAAACCTGAATCCCTATGCGGGATGCGTCTATTCCGGGCGCATCCCGCATAGCTTTTATGGAAAAGGGGTGAGCCTATGAGCAAGGGATCAGTGGGCAGGGATACCTGCTTTCTAAGCGTGATGCAGTTGCTGCTGCAGGCGTTGGGTCTGATGCTGAATGTGTTTCTGACCCGCCGGATCGGCCCCTCCCAGGTGGGGGTGGTTACACTCATCAGTACTTTTTTCGGACTGTGTGCCGTGCTTGCCAGCGGAAATGGCTTTGTCAGCACCAGCCGGTTCGTTTCAGAGGAGATCGGCAGAAGCAGCGGCAATCCGGAGCGTGTGCTGCGGTATGCAGGAATTTGCAGCCTGCTGCTAAGCCTGCTCGTTGGGGGCAGCGTGTATGTGCTGGCACCCTGGCTTGCGGAACGGTTTCTGAAGTCTGCCGCCCTGGCAAGCGGTGTACGGCTTTTGGCAGTGACTTTGCCCTTTGCATCTATCTGTGCATGTCTCAAGGGATATTTTCACGCACGGCGCCGGGTGACCATTCCTGCGGCGGCGGATGCGGTTGAATTTCTCATGCATGGAGCCGCTCTAGCATTCGGAGTCATCTTCCTGCTGCCCGGTGGACATTGCAGTTTGTTCATGCTCATTGTGGTCAGCATGCTGCTGGGACAGCTGGCGGCGTTTTGCTATCTGGGAGTGCTGTATCTGCACAGCCGCCGTGCATGCAGCAATGCCTGCACCATGTGCCTGCGGGGGTTTGCCTGGGCAGCACTGCCCCTGCTGTTAAACAGCTATCTGACCTCCCTGCTCAGTACTGCCAATGATGCCTTGATCCCATTTACCCTGCGGCAGTTCGGACATTCTACGGAAGAAGCTTTTGCTCAGTTCGGGGTATTTGAGGCACTGCTGCTGCCTGCCCTGTTTTTTCCGGCAGTGGTATTAGGATGTTTGTCCAGCATCCTGGTGCCGGAGCTTTCCCGGAACCGGGGTGCCGGCAGCGGCGAGAATGTCCGGGCGCTGATTGGCAGTGTGCTGCGGCGGACACTGCGGTTTGCCGGGTTTGTGATGCTGCTGTTTTTGCTGTATGGCAGTCAGATCGGCACCCTGATCGGAGGAGACGCCTTTGCAGGACGGATGCTGCGGATCCTGGCACCGGTGATTCCCTTTATCTATCTGGAGATCGTGCTGGAGGGGATCCTGCGTGGCATGGGAAAGCAGAATTTTTCCTCCGTCAACTATCTTGCCGAGTATATGATCCGGATCTCCGTGCTGCTGATTTGTGTACCCATCTTTGGCTTTTACGGGATTCTTGCGTCCTATTATGCCAGCAACGTAATCGGCAATCTGGTGCGGCTCTGGATGGTGCGGCGGCTTGCCGGCGGCATTCCTTGGGGTTCACTGCTACTGCGGCCCGGAGTTGCATTGTTTGCTGCCTGGCAGTGCGGCATGCTGCTGTGTGGGCTGCTGAGATTGTTTGCCCTGCCCCTGTGGGCGGAGCCGGCGGTGTTTCTGGTGC
>ERZ1673695.2811-NODE-2811-length-12055-cov-5.726167_pt1 | contig 12055 bp, 10 predicted proteins | sample MGYA00580225_ERZ1673695 | MGnify/ENA primary metagenome ERZ1673695 (study PRJEB41218, sample SAMN15661739) | gut metagenome | host: Homo sapiens | place: Canada: London | collected 2015-08-20/2019-03-30 | study: EMG produced TPA metagenomics assembly of...
TATATCCTAAATCAAGAGATAAATAAGGAGAGATACCCCCTTTTATAAAGTTAAATTTCCCGTTCACAAACAATGGAAGGTATAATGCGGTCTCTTTATAATCCTTGTAATACTTATCCGTAATCGAGTTTAATCCAGCTTTCTCATACAAATGTTTGCACCAAGATACGCCCGTGCCTACTCCCAACCTAAAGTTTTCATTAAACCTATATCCAGCAAGAAATTCTGCACCAAAAGACTGGTTTTTGTCATCGTCAATACCTAAATCATATCCAACCTTGATTTGCGGTTCAAACTTACTTTGCGCAAAACACATAGATGTCGCTAACATGGCGACAAATAAAAACAAAATAACTTTTTTCATATCTAATATTTATTTGACTTGTTTTATTGCTATTCCAGAAACTTCCCAATATCCATTATTGTATTTATCAGTGCGTACTCGTTTCACATCAAAATTCACAATGCCATCCGCTCCAATCTTTTTACATTCTTCTACTATTTTATCCATCATTCTTTCTGGTGTTGCTCTATATCCGACTACTGTTTTAGTATATTTATCAACTTCTTCTATTATGCCATCCTTTCCTTTTAGTGCACTCTCAATGCTCGTTCCAGATGTAAAACTCACATTAATCATAGACAACGGTTTGAAATTTATTCCAGAAGCAGTTGGATTAATAATAAATCCTTCTTTAGCGTATTTCCTAAAATCCAACATACTTACGTTTTCTGAATAAAATGTTTTCGCACATCCGCTAAGTATTATACAGCAGATTGTGGATAATAAAATCTTTTTCATATATATACTTTTGTTAATTAATGTGCGGCAAAGTTAAGTCTTTAAATTTAATTAGACAATATATTATTCTTCATTTATTACAATATCTTATCTATGTTATAAAACATAAAAATCCCCGAACGATAACGAACGGGGAATGCCTTAGCAAGATAATGTATATTTTTGATTGTAATATAACTAAAAATCAGGATGTGTCTTCATATATTCATCAATCGCTTTGAGGTCTTCTTGTTGCTCCTTACTTCCCTTGTAATCATTAAGCCCTCTTTGAACCCTTTCTGTATGAGATTTATTGCGCCTTTTTAAATGAGATTTTTTTATCCATCCTTGATTTAGGGGGAATTGAGCATGCTGCACCTTTGCCCATCCATCTTTTTCTTCAAGTATAATAACGTTATCTAGTTCACCTATTCGAAAATAAGTTTCTTTTCCAAAATACTTAGTTGCTTCTTCATTTAAAATCTTATTTCCTTTAGGTTTATCAAGCAAAAATATATCCTCGTTAGATGTTATACAAAATAAGGGCTTGGTTTCTACCTTTTGGGGAGGTGTACTTGCCTCTTGCTTTTCCACCTTTATGGGTGGATTATTCTTCATATTCCGTAAACGAGCTTGCCGCTCTCTTTTTTCTCTATCTGCAAATTCTTTAAACCCAGCTTTTCTCATCTGTTTTTCTCGTGCAACGGAACTCCAATATTCCTCATCATACATGCTACTATCATCATCTTCTCCGCAAGACCTAGAACAATATGCTACACACCCGAAAAGAAATAAAAATAGTATCAGCTTTTTCATACCAATTATTATTAATACGTATTAAATTTTGGAGCAAAGATACTCTTTTATTAACACTTGTTGTCATTATATATAGCATGTTATATAACATGTTTGAACTTTTATAATATAATTTATTTGGCGAAAATATAATATTTTATATATATTCGCACAATAACTTAGAAAACCAACAAAAGTAATTGATTTTCTTATAAGAAGTTTGCACTTTTAAAGATTATCAGTATCTTTGCAGTGCTAACAAGTTCATAAGAGAGGCAAACTCTTATGGCTCTACCATATAGAGTTATTTTTTTGCTAAGACATATTATAGTAATATCATACTTTAAAGATATTGCACCTACCGAGTGGAGTAGCGGAAACGCCTCCGACATTAATCTTATGGATTTGTTAGCAGCTCGTAGTAGGTGCATTTTTTTGTTATGCTAACAAATCCTATTCAAGTCCTAAAACAAACCGAATTGTGTGGACGGCAATTCACAGTTTATGGAACAGTTGAGGAACCTCTGTTTCGTGCAAAAGATGTAGCAGAAGTTATTAATCACAACAACATTTCTCACATGTTGTCTTTAGTAGATGATGACGAGAAAGGTGTTACACAATTCGTAACTCCCGGTGGAAATCAGCAAGTTTGGATGCTTACAGAAGGGGGGTTATACGAAGTCCTTATGCAATCCCGTAAGCCAATCGCCAAGCAATTCAAGAAAGGAGTTAAACAAATCCTTCACGAAGTACGAACCACTGGCGGCTACATCTCCACCACCCCAAACGACACTCCCGAAGAAATCATGGCACGTGCGCTAACCATCGCACAAGCCACCCTTGCCAAAAGGGAGGAACGGCTAAAGCAGCTTGAAGCCGAAACCGAGCAACAGCAAGCCACCATCGAACTGCAAGACAAAGAAATCAAGGAGGCTGCTCCGAAAGTCAACTACTACAACAACCACCTGCAAAGCGTGAACACTCTGACCAGCACACAAATCGCCAAGCAGATAGGAATGGACGCGGAGAAGCTGCACAAGAAGCTGAAAGAAACAAACGTAATCTATCGCCAATCGGGGCAATGGCTGCTCCACTCCCCCTACTCCACATGGGGATTGCACTCTACCCGTACCCAGACCTATACACGTTCGGACGGTTCGATAGGAACCAACGTCTATACCGTATGGACTGAAAGGGGCAGACGCTTCATCATCGCCTTGTACGAGAATGAGTGGAATGTGAGGAAAGCCATCAAGCAGATTAAGGGTGAAATAGACCCTGCTGCATAGCATATTTTGCGTAGTATTTAGTAAATTTGCAGAAAACGAGTAGGTTATGGAACGGATAAAATTAACAAGGGAAGAGAAACAAGCATTCCGGATTGTTGCGGAGTTTGGTGGGAAATGCCCGGCAACATATCCACAGCATGTATTCACCGCTTCCATCCGTTCCATTGAAAGAAAAGGTCTGGTGAAAGCTAATTATGTAGTTGGCGGTCATGTATGGAATGCCAAACTCACCGAAGAGGGTAAGCACTATCTTGCCGTTAACCCCAACTTGCACAATCCTATCAATTGGAATTTGATATTTGCCATTGCAGGTCTCCTTATATCTATCATAGCCTTATTCGTTAGCTGCATGAAGAAATACTAATCACACCATTTTAATCATCCGGCAGTCGGTTCCAATGCCCGACAGCCACAACTATACCCTAAAGAATATGGAAGAATTAAGGAAAAGACTATATAATGCAATATCAGCCTTGCAGCAGGAGAAGCTGGAAATAATGGAGCTTCTTGCCCCTATGTCTATATCAAAATGCAATCCGAACGCTTCTAAGTCGGATTTTGACCTTAGAAGCCTTAATAAAAACATATTGCCACATGTTAGCATAGACACACGTTGAGGTTTCGACCAACGCTCATGTTGTGATGCCCCGGCAGCAATACGGCTGCCGGGTGGGCAATAGGTAAATTATAATTTAAAAAGAAACAAAATGAAAACAAATAAGCTCACCTACTCCACCCCTATACCAAAGGTCAAGGAGTATGTACGGAACATAGTAAGCAGGCATAATGCCGGAATACAATATCCCTCTTCCTTAAATGAGGTAAGCCGACTATTTTTTAAGGACGAAAAAGAAGCAAAGGCTTTTATAAAAGAGTGGTTTACAGAAGGGAAAGACTATATCATATCGGGAAGAAAGGTTTCCCTTTCAGCTAAGTGTCTACGGAGGTTGTTCGACATGGCAAGTGTGGGATTAACGCCCAATCAGCAAGAAAATAAAATTACATCAAGGCAACCCTTTGAATAACGGGCATTTTTATGTAAGTTTGTTTCGTAAACAACGTTGTCTTGCCATTGCTCCGTGGCGGTTGCATTGAAACAAGAATATAAGGCATAGGATTGTCGTTAACCGCCACAATAGGCGACATAACCTATGCCCGTCCTTAAAATGTATAACTATGGATAGAGACAATGTTCGAGAAAGACTTTTCAAGGTAATATCTGAATTACAGAATCAGAAAATAGGAATAATGCAGCTATTGGGAAAAAGCACGATGAGAATTGTGAAATTCAACAAGGAACATAAAGAGAGTACGTTTGATTTGAAAGTCCTGAACAAAAAACTGCTTAAAAAATAGACTTGTCTGTATGATTATCACAATACAAGTACATTTTATATACACAAATAGCTTTATTTAGAAAATAATCATTATATTTGCATTGTATAATGACAAGCCTAAAGAGCTGATTAACGGAAATATCCGCTAATTGGCTCTTTTTTTTGTTCACGACACAAACTCAAGATAACGCATGGCAAGGATGTATAGTATTTATTTTCAGAAGAATAAATCGGGAAGTCCGGTATTGGACACCTACACTGAATGGTCCATAGTATGCAAGGACTTCCCGTTTATGCCTTATGGAGAGAGCAAGGATTTGCCTGCGAGAGAATGGGCAGACGAAGACGGAGAAGACACATTTTTCCCGGAAGAGATAAAACTGAAGGCATACGACATTGATGTGGAATTTGCATACAAGGGGGAAATGGGCACAGCAAACAGCAAGATTGAAGCGTTTCTGGACTATCTGACTGGAAAAGGGAATACCGGCACTTGTCTGAAAGTGTATGACACATATACTAAAATAGGCAGACAAGGTGTGTATTACAAGTCTATCGACCCGGATTTGTTCGTGAGAAAATCAGATGAAGGCGATGTCGTTACGTTCAAAATCACATTCCGGGTTACCGACCCCAGAACATCAATAACACTAACAGCACAGTAATGGACAGCCTCATTGTATATAGCCAAGACGGGAAGACCGAAAGATGTATTCTCAATCAACTGGAATACAATGGAGAGTTCATGGGGGCATGCTCCGTCACTTTTTCCATATCCTCCCCTACTCCGATAGAATTTCAAATAGGAGATTATCTGATTTACCGGGAAGAGCGTTTTGAGCTGAACTACATTCCGACTGAATTAAAGAAGTCAAGCAAGGGAACAAACGGGGAATCCTTCAATTACCAAGATGTGCAGTTCAACTCGTTGTCTGATGAGCTGGTAAGATGCAGTTTCCTTGATTATGTGGTTGGCGACAATTTAATCCATTATTCATCTTTGCCGGTCTTTAGCTTCTATGCGGAAAGTATAAATGCGCTGGCCGAAAGGATACAAGTAAATCTTGACCGGATATACAAGGGTGAAAAGAAATGGACTGTTACAGTTCATCCGGAATATGTCAATGTCAGCAACAAAAACATTACGGTAGACAATATCAGTGTATGGGACGCTTTGGCTCTTGCAAATAGCGAGTTCAAAGCTAACTTCACCATCAAAGGACGCACCATAACAATTGGAACTGCCGGAATCGCAATAGGGAAACTTTTCAGCTACGGGAAGGGTAACGGGCTGTACAGCATCCAGAAAACGGCAGAAGAAGACCAAGGCATCATTACCCGGCTGCGTGCTTACGGAAGCACAAGGAACATGCCTAACCGGTATTACAACAAACTGTCAGGCAGTTCACCGTCAAACTACTTGCCGAACAACATGGCGGTGGAAAATCTTATGCTGCCAGATTTTCCAAAGACTACTCTTGACCCTTATATAGACAGCCCCAATATCTCCACATTAGGAATAAGGGAAGGAAGTGTTTATTTTGACGGTTCTGGAGATTTGGAAGAGATATATCCTTCAATGGAAGGAATTACCGCTGACCAACTAAGAGCGGCAGGCATAAGCATATCGCTTGATGAAGGGGACAATGGAAATCTTGACGAAGTTGCCGACGCAGAACAATTGACAGATGACGGGACGATGGATGATATAGAAGAAGGCGATACTATCCCTGCTTTTACTATCACGCTAAAGGATATTGGTTTTGATATAAATGACTACTTGACTTCCGAGGCTGCTACCATATCAATGAAAAGCGGTATGTGCGGAGGAAGGGAATTTGAAATAGCCCAATGCGAAAAAGTAGGCAATAAGTATGTGTTGACATGCAACCGCTCCTATGATGAAAGTTTAAAACTATACTTCCCGTACAAAGGATACAATATCAGCCCGGGAGACGAGTTTGTCCTTCTCAATATCGACATGCCGGATGTATATATCCAGGCAGCCTCACAGAGACTATTGACTGCTGCTAAGGACTATCTTGCCCAAAATGATTATGTTCGCTATTCTTACGAGCCTAAGGTGGATGACATTTTCATGGCACGGCAGCACGAAGAAGCTACCTCAAGGGGTGAAAAAAGCATTCACGACACTCTGAAAGAAGGGGATTTAATGCTATTTGAAGATACGGACTTAAATATAAACGGGAGCGTAATAATCCAGAGTTTGACTATTAACGAGGGTAAAAGCTCCATCCCCAGCTATGAGATAATACTTCGTAATGACAAGACTGTCGGTACGCTTGAAAAAATACAGAACCAAATAGATTCACTTTCTAGCGGACAAGGCAGAGGCGGCTTTACAACTCAACAAATAGAGTCTATAATACGTGCCTTTGGAAATAAAATATTCCTCAGCAAGACCACCAACGACCGCACCCCCTTCAAGTTGGGGGTCGGCGACAAGCTGACCGCGGAGAAAGGATTGCAGATAAGCAAGAACTTCGTTTCCGGCATTATCGGAGGAAGCGGCGGCTCCATCTATCTGGACGAGAACGGCAAGGTTGTCATCGAGACGGACAAGGCTGTATTCCGTGAGGAGCTTATTGTACCTCAGATTACCTTCAACTGCATAGACGTTATATCGGGTGACAAAGCCAATACGTTCGCCTACGGAACAATCAAGACTGTGGATACCGAGAACCGCATTGCCACCCTTGACCTTCTGGAAGGCCAATACGGTACGCTTCATGTGAGCGACATATGCCGTGGCGTATTCCATAACATAGGTGGGGGAAACACCGACAAGGATACGATTGGTGCGAACGGTTTCATTGAGTATTCCGGTTTCGCCACATCCTACTTTACTCCGACCAATATACTGGAGAACGAGGCGGGCAGCATGAAGTTCGAGTATGAGCTGCAGGTGGGTACGAATATTCATCCGATGCCGGGCATGAACTTCTTTGCATACGGTAACTTCACCGACGAGGACCGCCAGGACATTACATACGAGAACAGATACTACACCCGTCGTATTACCCATGTCAACAATTGGGTGATAGACCCGGAAACGAACATAGAGATGCAGGTAGGAAAGCTGAACGGCCTTTCCATCGGCGGCATGGACTTCTCCGGTTATTCGTTCTACGGCAAGAATGTGTACATCTCCGGCACGATAGAGAGATTGAAGCCCAACGGCACCCCAGCCAAGGACTTGAGCTATGAGGGCGTTTGGGAATCCGGCAGAAAATATGACTACTACGACAGCGTGACCCATGACGGAAGCACATGGGCCTGCATGAACAAGAACGGTTCGTCAGCCGAGCCGGGCACGAACAATGACTGGCAGAAGATTGCCTCCAAGGGCGACAAGGGTGACCCCGGAGAATCGGCAGTGTTCGCAGACCTCACCAACGAGATGGACAACGTCACCCTTACCAATGACGGCAAGGTTTATCAGGACACGTCGATAAGCACAGTTGTATGGATGAGCTACGGCAGTAAGAAGATGACCCTTACCGGCATAACATGCACGCTCCCTGCCAACGTCACCGAGACGCACGACGTTTCCACCGGAGAGATAACTTTCAGTGTCAAGCAGGGCGTGGCTCTGGACGGCAGGAACCCGATACCCGTCGCGTTGACCGCCACCTACAACGGAAAAGCCTACACCGGGCAGCTCACGTTTACCCTGGCAGGTGTCAAGGGTGGCGCCGATGCCGTTCTGTACCGGCTTGTCCCGAGCGTATCTGCCGTGATAAAGGATGCCAATGGTAATCTCAATGTAACTTCCGTATCGTGTACACGGTTGAAGTCTTCGGTTTCTGGAGGCACGGCCGAGACCGGGACGGGCGATTTGAAGTATTCTCTTGACGGTGGAGCCGAAGTCTCAATCGGGAACAATGCCGGAGTACCGGTATCAAGCTTCCAGAAGAGCATCAAGTTCATATTCTACGTGGACGGTACAGTAGTGGACGTGGAGACGATACCTCTTGTGGTGGACGGTAAGGACGGCGCCCAAGGCCCTCAAGGTGTTCCCGGTCCTGCCGGAGCTGACGGGAAAACTCTATACACCTGGATAAAATATGCCGACAACGCGCAAGGTGGTGGTATAAGCAACAATCCTACCGGAAAAGCGTATATAGGTTTCGCCTACAACAAGGAGACCGCTACGGAAAGTAACAATCCCTCCGACTATACATGGAGCGATATAAAGGGAGAAGACGGTATACCGGGTGCTACCGGTGCCGACGGAAAGACTTATTACACATGGGTTGCCTATTCGGACAATGCGGACGGAACGGGCATGTACCAACAGCCTAAAGACACGACTAAATATATCGGTATAGCCGTCAACAAGGAGACTGCTACAGAAAGTAACAATCCTTCTGACTATACATGGTCAAAATTTAAGGGGGAAGACGGACAGAGCGTGTCTTCGCTCGGCAGATGGCATACCGGGCTTATCGTGCCCAAACTGGGAATCGTCACGATGGGAGGAAGCACCTTCTGTGCGAAGAAGGAGACCGCCAACCCACCGTTGTGGACTACTACGACAAATGACGGCAGGCGCATTACCCAGACGCAGGACGGAGGGAAGACATACGGGTACATACTTTCCGGTGAATCAAATACGGAGGAATACGACCTGCTTGTCCAGAGCGGAAAGGACGGAAGCGACGGTACCGATTACGAAAGAGTGTTTATCCATACCACGGAGGAAAACCGCCCTTCCACTCCGGCGACCTCACAGACGGATGATTATATCCCTTCCGGCTGGCATGATGACCCCATTGGCGTTTCCGAATCCCTGCCTTTTGAATGGATAAGCGAGAGGAAGAAGAGAAACGGCATATGGAGTAACTTCAGCACACCTGCCCTCTGGGCTAAATATGGATTTGATGGCATTGATGGCGCAGAAGGTGTGGCTGGTACGAGTATTGTATGGAAAGGTGATTTCTCGTCTGCCCCTTCCTCTCCTCAGAACGGTTGGGCGTACAAGAATACGACCGACAAGAAGTCGTATGTATATCAAGACGGCCAGTGGTATCAAATGACCATTGACGGAATTGACGGAAAGAACGGAAAGGACGGACTGAGCATCGTATGGAAAGGCGACCTGCAGTCTCCACCTTCCAATCCTCAAATCAACTGGGCATATAGGGACACCAATAACGGTCGTGTATACATATGGAACGGGACAGCATGGTCGTTGATGGTCGTTGACGGCTCGGACGGTGCTGACGGTGCAGCCGGTTCGAACGGATTGAGCGTGTTCATAACTTACAATGACAGCACTTCCCAGCCTTCTGTTCCTACGGGAAACGGTACTACCGGAGGCTGGCATACGAATGCTACAAGTGGAGCTATATGGATGTCGCAGAAGGTTGCTTCATCCGCAAGTGATGGGACATGGGGCACGCCAATTAAAATCAAAGGCGATAAGGGGGATAGCATAACCGCTATGGGAAGATGGCATACCGGGCTTATCGTGCCGAAGCAGGGTGTAGTTACCATGGGCGGCTCTTCATACATAGCCAAGAAGGAGACCACCAATCCACCACTGTGGACTGTTACAACAAGTTCCGGTCAGCGAATCAAGCAGACCCAAGACGGTGGAAAGACATACGGGTACATACTTTCCGGCGAGATGAACACGGAGGAGTATGACCTGCTTGCTTCAAAGGGAGAAGACGGAAAACCTGGTGCTGACGGGAAACCCGGAGCTGATGGCAAGCCTGGGGAAAAAGGAGAGCAGGGTATACAAGGGTGCATCATAAGGCATTCCGAATGGGCTGTGGGCGTGACTTACCGCAACGACGAAGCCCTGACGAGCGGCACCCGTTACCTTGACATTGCCATGATAAAGAATCTGGCTACTATTGACGGATGGGATGTCTACAGATGCAAGACCACGCACACAAGCTCTGAAAGCAACAAGCCGGGGAACACGACCTATTGGGAGAAGTTGAGCAATGTGGGGCCCATATTCACGTCGCTCATCATATCACCGAGTGCGCACATCTCGTTTATGCAGAATAACCAGTTGCTCATTATGAAGAGTGACGGGAAGACTGTGACAGCAGGTCTTTCCGGTTCGGAAGAAGGGAGCAAGGTGCGTATATGGGCTGGAGCGCACGAGCCTGACGACGCCCCGTTCCGGGTGCTGGAAAGCGGTAAGTTTATCAGTACAGAAGCAGAAGTCGAAGGAAGCATTACCGCAAGGAAAATGAACTTGAAGGTGTGTACAAATTCAGACAATGAATCACCTAATGGTTCTATAATCCTTTATCCGAAGAATTTAGGGCCTCTTCCGGAATTGGAAGCTGGCGCTTGCCAGGAAATGAAGATGTTGTTCCCGATTGCGACAAGGACTCCCCTTTCCGTAACTTTAACGACTGCATCTGCCAATGTGAAGATTGCGCCTAATGGCTCTATATTGAATTCAGTGTCAAGTTATGATATAGAAGATGCTTACGGGTATCATGAGTTAATCGGATTTAGATATGCCGATGGAGACATAACCTATTGGTGTGTATTTAAAAACTGAAAGAGTATATGAAAGTATTTTATGAAAGCAAGTTAGCGAAATGGCTGCTGTGGCAGGGCTACAGCACCATCACATTGGGATGTTTCGTCTTCACCAAGAAAAGCAAGGAGGAGATGAAGCAGAGTACGCTTAACCATGAGGCGATTCATGTGCGCCAATGGGAAGAATGTATGATTGCATCGGCTGTGCTGCTGACGGTAATCATGCTGTTTGCCGGGTTCAACTTATGGGCGTATCTACTTTGCCCGTTGTGGTTTTACCTTCAGTATGGGTTGGAGTATGCGATTTCCTACGTGTATCACTTATGCCGTAACCGGTGTTGGGTAAACGTAGGAAATAAGGCTTATGATAATTCCGCATTCGAGATGGAGGCTTATGCCAATGAGGAAATAGACGGTTATCTTGATGTGAGAAAGCCGTTTGAGTTCATTAAGTATTATGGGAAAATATAGGATATAACAAACAACAAGAAAGGAGGAACAGCAATGATTTTGCAAGCAGAAGGAGGGCACTACCTTACACAGAGTGCGGATGTGCCCATAGATGAAAGGGTGTTCGGGAGTACCGCGTATATCAGCGACGCTTCGGAGGTTTCCAAATATCGCCAAGTGTCCGAAGCCGAGAAGGAACGCATGCTAAATGCCGGAACGATATTGGACCCGTCCGACTTGTCGGATGAGTATCTGGGCAAGGTGGACACGCTGCATGAGATTATCAAGGAGAACATCAACACCGCAGGTCTGACGGTTGAGGAGAGCCTTAAGCATAAGGAGTATTTCCCCAAGTGGGATGAATTAATTGGCAAGACTGAGCCAATTGGATTCATGTTCTCCTACGAAGACACTTTGTATGAGGTAATTCAAGAGCATGAATTTGCCAGCCAGTGGGTGCCGGGTGTAGGAACAGAATCCCTCTACAAGGTTGTCCAGATTGAAGCGTCCGGCACAAAGGAAGACCCGATAGCCTGGAAGCAGGGAATGGAGTTATTTAACGGCAAGTATTACACGGACAAGGATGTGCTTTACTTGTGCATCCGTGACAGCGGTATGGGCTTGTCGTTTGACCTTGCCGACTTGGTGTCCGGTGGTTTTGTGGAAGTGGTCGAGGAATCTTCCGGCGACACTGTTCTATAACAAGGAAACTTGTTCTTTTTCGGCTTTCCCGATGCCGTTAATTGGGAATTTATTTAAACAAAAACGGGTTAATTATTTAAATGTTAAATTAGGGTATCATGTTTTTAAAGCGGATGCCCCTTAAATGTATTAAGTATGGCAGAAGATATTAAGGAAAATGCGATGAG
>ERZ1673695.2812-NODE-2812-length-12054-cov-10.589799_pt1 | contig 12054 bp, 15 predicted proteins | sample MGYA00580225_ERZ1673695 | MGnify/ENA primary metagenome ERZ1673695 (study PRJEB41218, sample SAMN15661739) | gut metagenome | host: Homo sapiens | place: Canada: London | collected 2015-08-20/2019-03-30 | study: EMG produced TPA metagenomics assembly of...
TCGCAGTAAAAACATTTCCTTTTACAAAATGGAAAATGGAGATATAATTGCAGTAGCAAATCGCAACCCTCCCGGTGCGATTATACCACACCTACGAAGGAGGCTGCCACAATGGAAGCTATCGAACTCGGTTTTGACACTCTGGTCCGCCTGTGTATCCTGCTCATCGAACTTGCCGGCATCATCGTTATCGTCATCAGCATGGTCAGGGGATTCATCGGCTTTGTTCAGAAGGATGACGGAACCCGCATCCAGCTTGCGCAGGGCATCATGCTGGGCCTGGAATTCAAGGTCGGCAGTGAGGTGCTTCGCTCGGTCATCGTCAGCGGCTGGAATGAGCTGGGCACGCTGGCGGCGGTCATTCTGTTGCGCAGCCTGCTCACTTTGCTCCTGCACTGGGAGATCGACGTGGAAGAAAAGCGCCAGCGCGAATGCAAGGGGGCCGAACCGGCCGAGACCGCAAAGCTGCCCGAAGCCTGACCGCCTTGCGTTTCCCGTCGAAGGAGGCCTTTGATGACGACCGTTTCTCCCCGTCGCATCGTAAAAAAAGTTACGCTTTTTTTGCACTCGCGTCCCACGAAGCGCGCGCTGACGGTGCTCTGCCTGGTTTGGGTGACGCTGATGCTTGCGCCGCTCCTTGCCATGTCGTTTTACGCCTATCCCACCCATGACGACTTTCCCTGCGTGCTGCCCGCAGCCAAGGCCTGGGCCGAGACAGGAAGCCTCTGGGATACCCTGAAAGCGGCCTGGAATCAAGCCATGTACGACTATCAGACCTGGCAGGGCACGTACGTGGCCATGTTCGTATGCGCGTTTCAGCCCATGGTGTTTTCCATGCGGCTGTTCTGGCTGGCGCCGCTCGGCACGCTGGCGCTGCTGGCGCTGTCGGCCTGGTATCTGGCGCGGCAGGTCACAAGGTTCGTGCTCAAGGGCGATCTGTGCGTGTGCGCGGCGCTCTATGCCGCGCTGATGACGCTGCTGCTGGAGTACGTGCCCGGTATCCGGGAGCTGATCTACTGGCAGTCGGCCATTCAATATGCGTTGAGCGTGGTGGCCGTGATGCTGCTGTGCGGGCTGATGATCCGCCTCCACGCGGCATCCGCGCGTCCTGCCGCCTACGCCTGGCGCACGGCGGCGGCGTTGCTGTGCGCTGTGGCGCTGGGCGGCCTTCCCTATCCGCTGGCGCTGGGCGGCGCGGTGGGCATGGCGCTGATCGCAGCCTGGTGCGTATGGCGCCGTTCCCCTGCGCGTATCGCCGCCGTGATCGCATTTGCAGGTACGGCACTGTCGCTGCTTGCGGTGGTGGTTGCGCCCGGCAATGCCGTGCGCCAGGAGCGCGTGGGCGACAGCATGGCTCCCCTGGCCGCCATTGTTCACAGCGTGGTGGAATGTTTGGGCTGCACGGGCGAATGGTTCGGCCCGCAGCTGATCGGCCTTGCGCTGGTGCTGGGACCGCTGCTGTGGCAACCGCTGAAAAGCAGCTCCATGCGCTTTCGCAATCCGGGTTGGGTCAGCATGTTCAGCTTTGGGGTGCTGGCGGCCAGCTTCGTGCCGCCCATCTACGCCACCGGCGTAGACAGTTACCGGCTGGACCGCATTCTGGGCAGCCTTTACATGCTCTATGCGGTGCTTGTATTCCTCAATCTCATCTACTGGATAGGCTGGCTGGCCCAACGCCGCGCCGCGCCATCCGCGCCGGAAGGCTTGCGTGTATGGCAGCTGGGCCTGTGCGCCGGCTTGCTGGCCTGGGGACTGTTCGCTACCGGAGCGGTGCTCGCCACCCCCACGCTGGGCGCATATTACAGCCTGCTCACCGGCGAGGCCGCGCAATACCGCGAGGACATTCTCGCACGCGAGGAAGCGCTGCTCGCCGCCGAGTCGCTGTCTGAGGCGCAGGAATCGATTGATTTTCTTGGGGCGCAGCCGGCGATTTTCCCGCTGGATATGCTGCCCTATCAGAGTGAAACCCCCCTGCCCGGCGACATGCATCGTTTCTTTGCTATGCAGCACCTGGTGGACCAATACGGCGCGGGACGCATTCCCGCCGAGGAATGGGAGGCCTTGAATGCATGGAACAGCGAGAGCTAGCCTCCCCTCGCCTGACCCGCTTCGACCGGGCGGCTTTCGGCATCGCAGCGGGGCTGCTGGCGGTCGTGTTCGCCTATCTGCTCGCATACGGCCTGCTGCGCACCAGCGTGTTCGACCCCGCCGACCCGGCAGGCGAACACGTGCTTTATGTATGGGATAACGTCGCCATCAATCTGGCGATGCTGCTGGGTTGGCTGGTGCTGATGCGGCTGGCGCTGCGCTTTGAGGGGCGCATCCACCTGGGATGGCTGACCGGCATAGCGCTGGGTGTGACGTTTGCGCTGGGCGTGGCATGGGTGTTGGTGCTGCGCGCCGTGCCCGTCAACGACCCCGGCATCCTGTACTACACCGCCGCGGAGCTCACGCGGGGCGATCCGTCGGAGCTGTGGCGGCACGAGGTGTACCTGCGCACCAATCCCTTTCAGGCCGGATACCTGCAATACTCCGAGCTGCTCCAGCGCGTCTTTGGCCGCCACAGCTATGTGCCGCAGGGCCTGCTGAACGCGGCGTTTCTCACCGCCGCCTACGGCGCGCTGATGGACCTGACTTGGCGCAGCCTGCATGACCGCCGGGTACAGGTGGCCGTCACGCTCATGCTGGTGCTCTGCGTGCAGCCAGTTTGCTATAACACTTTCCTGTACGGCAACCTGCCGGGGCTGTGCCTGTCGCTGTGGGCGCTGGACTGCCTGCTGCGCTGGCTGACGGACGGGCGCAAGCAATGGATTGTCCCGGCGCTCATGCTGATGGCGCTGGCCGTGGTGCTCAAGCCCAATTACCTGATCTTCGCCCTGGCCGTAGCGCTGGTGACGGCGCTCTATGCGCTGGGAACCCGCCGGCTGGGCGCGCTGGTGGTATGCGCTGGGCTGCTGGCCGCGCCCATGGCGACGGACCGCCTGGCCCGCCTCGCGCTGGAAAAGCGCACGGGTTTTCCCCTTGGCGCGGGTGCGCCGCAGACCACCTGGCTGGCCATGGGCATGCAGGAAGGACCCCTTGCGCCGGGCTGGTACAACCGCTATTCCCTGACGCTCATGGAGCGCGCGGAGCTGGACCCCGACACCGCCCTTGTCCTCAACCGGCAGGATATCGCGCAGCGGCTTTCCGAATTTGCCGCCGACCCCGCCTACGCGCTTTCCTTCTATCACCAGAAGATGGTCTCGCAGTGGGCGGAAACCACCTTTGAGGCGCTGCTTGTCAACCGCGTCATGCCCAGCGAAAGCCCGTTTCCCGTGCTGGTGAACAGCCTGCTTTCGGGCGGCGGCTCACGCGCGCTGACCCTGTACATGGAGGGCTACACGCTCACGCTGTATCTGGGCTTTGCCGCGGGGACGGCGCTGCTGGCGATAGGTCTCTTGCGGCGCAAAGCGTGGGCATGGCCGCACCTGTATGCCCCGCTTGCGCTGATGGTCGCGGTGCTAGGCGGCTTCCTCTATCACATGCTGTTCGAGGCCAAATCCCAGTACCTGATGATCTATCTGCCCATGATGGCGCCGCTGGCCGCGTCCGGGCTGACGTGGCGCCGCGAAGGCGTCAAAGCGCCTCCCGCGCCATGATGCGGATGTTCTCCACCCCGATATCGGTATGGGCGGCGCAGAGCGAAAGGATAGCGGCGCTGGCTTCGGCGGTCATGTCGGAAGAAGCGACGATCACCGTGAGCGCGCCGTTTTGCAGGAGCACCACACAGGGCGAATAGCCCGCCTGATTGAGCGTCTCCTCCAGCCCCAGCTCGCTCTGATGGTCCGCCACCAGCTGGTCCAGCCGCGCGGCGGCCTGGGCACGGGTTTCCTCATCGGCCGCGCCGCTGTCCAAAAGCGCGGTGAGGGCGGCCACATCCTTGTCGTAAGCGGTCTCCCGCGCGGTGCGTTCCTGCGCGGCGGCAGGCGCGGGCGTCTGGCCGGCAGACAGGCTGGCGTCTGGCTCCGGCGCGTCCGATGGCGCAGGGGCAGGCAGGCGCAGCCATGCCAGCGCGGCTGCCGCCGCGATCAATGCGGCCAGCAGGCCCCGGCGCAGCCATGTAAACGTCCGTTTTTTTGCGCGTCCCTCCGGGGGCGCTTTTTTTGCGTTCATCGGCGTTCCTCCTCCATCACAAACACATCCACGGCGCTTTCAGGCAGGCCCAGGAGCGTCCGCATCGCACGGATCAGCGACAACCGAACCGACAGGTCGTCCGCGCCCTCGGCCACCACCACCGCGCCCGTGGGACCCGCCGTGCGCGCGCCGAGGGCGTCGGTCTCCCCGCCGTAAAACAGCGCCACCTCCACCTTGCCCGCGCCCGCCATTGCGCCCAGTACCTCCGCGATCCGCTGTTCCTCCTGGCTGGCCATGCCCTTGTCCCCGCCGGCACCCATGAGCAGCAGCGCGGCCACCGCCAGCACCGCCGCCAGCCAGGGCAGCATTTTGGGCTCCATCAAACGCTTGAGGTTCATGGGCCGCTCGCCTCGTTTCCATCCAGACGCACCCGCTCTCGCGGCACGGCCAACCCTTCCGCGATGGTCCGCGCCACCGTCTCCGCGTCCAGCAGCGGCGCTTCCCCGGGTGTAAGCCACAGGTCTATGTGATCCACCGCGCCCTCCACCGTCAGAAACACGGCGGCCCGCGCCTCATAGCCCGCCCTGCGCGCCAGCTGCACGCAGTACGTCTCCGCCTGGTTGGCGGCCGCGCTCACCGCCGCGCGCACATAGCTCTCCCCCACGGCGGCCGCGTCCGAAACGACGGGCAGCGCGCTCTCCACCTGAATGTCCATCAGGCTGCCCAGGCCTGACACCAGCGCGGCCATCACCAGCACGCTTACCGTCATACGCGCCATCTTCTGTAGCCGCCCTTCGGGAAGCAGCAGCTCCGAAAGCGACCACAGCACCGACAATACCGCCAGCTGCCTGACAAAGGCATCCATCCCCCTCACCTCAACATCACGGTCAGATTGGCCACGGTGAGCAGCTGCGCCACCAGCAACAGGAACATCGCCCCCACGCTGAGCTGGATGATGAACAGCAGCGAAAACACCTCCGCGTACTCTCCCATTCCGCGCGCGAGCGGGCTGTCCCCGATGGGCTGCAAAAAGGCCGAGGCCGCCCGGTAGAGAAACATCGTCACCACCGTGCGAAGCAGCGGCGCGGCCAGCGCGCCCAGCAGCAGGATCAGCCCCAACGCGCCCACGGCATTCTGCACGATGAGCGAGCAGCCCACCAGCGTATCCACCGTATCGGCAAACATGCCGCCCACGATGGGAATAAAGTTGTCCATGGCGTATTTGGCGGTGCGGATGCTCACGCCGTCCACCGCCGCCGCGCTCACGCCCTGTACCGTCATCACCCCGATAAACACCGTGAAGCCGAAGCCCAGCGTCCACTCCGCCACCTGCCGCAAAAGGCGCCGCAGCCGCGATATGCGAAGCCCGTCGCTGAGACTCCCCACCATGGTGAGCACCGCCACGCTGACCGCGAAAGGCAATGTGACATGGCTGATCAGCGTGGTCATGGAGCCTGCCGCGGCCATGACCGCCGGCTGATAGAACGCCGAGCTGGCCGTGCCGCCCACAGCGGCCAGCAGCGTGACCATCAGCGGAAAGATGGCCTGCATCATCTCCGACATGCGGCCCACGCTCTCCTCCGCCAACGCCACATGCTCGCGCAGGTCCACGACGAGGAACGCCATCGTCATCACCAGTCCCGCATAGCGCGCAGCCTTGCCTGCCGCCTTGTCCGGCGCGGCGATCAGCTCCGCCGCCGCCACCAGCAGCGCGGGCGCCAGCAGGCGCGTGATGCGCCACAGGCTCCGCCGAAGCACGCCCGCGGCCTCGTCCATCAGCCAGCGCAGCGCCTCGTTCGCGGTGAGCGCCGCCTGCCCGCTGGCCAGCCGGGTGATGACCTCCTCCACGCCGCCCTCCAGCCAGGGGACATCCTCCGCCGCTTCGGCCAGGGCATCCAGGTCCAGCGTGCCGACCACCTCGGCGAGACCTTCGTTCACCGTCTGGGCCAACGCGGAGGCAGGCAGCAACAGGGCCGCCAGCACAGCCGCCAACAGTGCGGTCTTTCCTCTCATGGCGTCAGCTCCAAAATCATTTCCAACAGGCTAATCAGCATGGGCGCCGTAAGGGTGAACACGCACAGCTTGCCCACCAGCCCCACTTTCAGCGCCAGGCCGCCCTCTCCCAGGTCCTGGCAGGTCTGTGCGGCCAGCTCGGCCACATAGCTAACCCCCAGCACCTTGACCAGCGTGCTCAAATATCCTTCCTCAAGCCCGGCCATGGCTGTGAGGCGCGCAAAAACCTCCCGCACGTCCGAAAGCTGCTCCAGCGCGGCCAGCAGCAGCATGGCCCCCGCCGCCGCCGCGCACAGCCCGCCCAGTTGGGGCTGCTGCTGGCGCACCAGAAGGCACAAGACCGCCGCCGTCACCGCCAGGCCCATCCATTGCCAGAACGCCATGGCCTAGTACAGCGCAAAGATGCTTTGCAGGCTGGAAAAGAGATCGGCCACCAGATCCACCACCAGAAACAGCGCGATCACCAGTCCCACCACCGTGACCAGCGTGCTCAACTCCTCACGCCCCGCGCGCGTGAGTACCTGGCACAGGACCGCCACCACCACGCCCAGTCCCGCCAGTTTAAAGAGCAGATCCATCTGGACCATCGTTTCGCCTCCCTCTTTGCCTTACCACAGCGCGATGCCCGCCATCAGTCCCAGCAGCAGCCCCAGGCGCATCACCAGCCCGCCGCCCGTTTCCGCCTCGCGCCGCGCGTCCTCCTCCAGAGGACGCAGCCGTCTCAAGCACGCTGCGGCGGCCTGCGCGCGCATGGCGGCGGTGCCGCTGCCCAGCTGCAAAAACAGGGCGCGCATGGCCTCGCATTCCTCGTTCTTTTCCCAAGGGATGGGGATATGCGCGCACGCCTGCGCATACGCATCGCCCAACCCCAGCAGCGGCTCCTGCGCCAGCGCGTGCGCCACCCAGAGCAGCCTGCGCGACACCTGCTCGCCCCCCGGACCGGTGGGCGCGTAGTGCGCACACTCACACAGAAGCTCCGTCAGTCCCATGCGCTCCTGCTCCAGCATCAGCCGCAGGCTGGCCACCACGTCCAGCCGCGCACGAAGCGTGCGCAGGCGCCTGAGCCTTCGATCCCGAAGCCAGCTGCCCGCCGCCGTGCCTGCCAACAGGCAGCACAGCGCGCCTGCCGCGCCCATCACGGGGCCGCCTCCAGCGGACGCAGCTGCTCGTCGCACACGGCGCGCACACGGCCCACCTCGATTTCGTCCAACAGGGCATAGCGGTCAAAGACGCGGTTCTGCGCCAGATGATAAAGGATTCCCCGCGACAGCGCCGCCTGGAGGTCTCGCCCATGCAACGTGGCCAGCACGCTCACGCCGCTGCGCGCCGCCTCCAGCACGGCCTGCGCGTCCATCGCGCCGCCCAGCTCGTCCGTGACCAGCGCCTGGGGCGACATGGCGCGCAGCATCCACCGAAGCCCCGCCTCTTTGGCACACCCGTCCAGCACGTCGGTATTGGGCCCCACGTCCAGCTGCGCCACGCCGCCGCTCATGGCGGCGATTTCGCTGCGCTCGTCCACCACGCACATGCGCGCGCCCTGCTCGGACAGGCGGCGGCAGGCATCGCGCAACATGGTGGTCTTGCCCATGCCGGGAAGGCCCACGATCAGCAGGCTGCGGACGCGGCCCTGCTCGTCCCACAGATGAGGCATCAGCGCATCCGCCGCGCCGCGCCACTGGCCCGCCACGCGCAGGCACAGGGAGCTGATGTCGCGCAGGGCGCGCACGCTCTGCCCCTGTGCCACGACCCGCCCGCACAGGCCCATACGGTGTCCGCCGCGCAGGGTGACAAAGCCCTGTCGCTGCTCCTCGGCACGGGCATAAAGGGCGTGCTCGCACAGCGCCTCGGCTATCTGTTCCACCTGCGGCTGGGTGGGCGTGCAGGCACAGGCGATCTCCCCGCCTGCCGTGAGGATGCGCACCTTTCCGCCTGCGCGCACGCGGATTTCCCGCACGCTGCCCTCCTGCTGCTGCATCAGCGCCCGTCCTACGGGCCTGGGCATGCAACCGGTCAAAAAACTGATGGTCTCCTGCCAGGTCATGTGCCTCTCCTCCGATCATTCAAACAAAATCAGGCCAATGGCCCGGTAAAACGCCTCGTCCACGGCATCGCGTACAGGCAGGCCCAGGTCCTTCCGCGCACGGGTGACCGCCGCCTGCGTGCCCCTGCCGTAGATGCCGTCGGCCTGGCCCGTATAATAGCCCAGCACCGTAAGCCTTCGCTGCACGGCGGCCACGTGGCTGTTGCGGTCGCCGGGGATGAGGTAGCGCAGATAGCTGTCCAGCTGGCCGTAGGGGCCGCCCTGAATGACCACCTTCGCGCCGTTGGGCACCAGGCCGTAAAGTTCTTCGGAGTCCCGCACATACATGCGGATGCAGCCGTGCGAGGCGTTGCTGCCGATGCTGCCGGGCTTGTTGGTACCATGGATGCCAAACTGTCCCCACGGGACGTTCAACCCCAGAAACCGCGTGCCGAAGCCTCCCAGATCGCCCGCAAAACGGCTGGTGATCTGAAAGGTGCCGATGGGCGAAGGCGTATCGCCCGTGCCGGTCGCTACGGCGTAACGCTTTTTGACCTCCGTGCCCTCGTAGAGGGTGAGGGACTTTTGCGGAATGTCAATCCAGATCCAGGGGCCTTCCGGCACGTTGGCGCGGCGGGCGCGTTCCTGCGGGGTCAGATCGGCGCTCTCCCCGCCGGGCGGCGCGGCTGCCAGGCCCCCGGCACCCGCCAGCAGCGCGCAGAGCAAAAGCGCCTCGACCGGCCGTATCCATGCTCTCGCCATGTCCGCGCCCCCTTCGCTTTGGTCCTTCAACCTTATGCGCCGCCTGTGAGCGATATGCCCTGCGCGGATGGATACGTTTCACACAAAAAAGCGGCGCGCACTCCAAACGAAGCGCGCGCCGGCAAAATCCGTTCATTCAGTTGTCGTTGCAATGGCCATGGCGGCAGGTATGCCCCTCGCCATGATGACCATGGCCGCAGTGCTCTTCGCCATGCGCATGGTCATGATGGTCACAGCGGGCGTTGGGGTCGTAGGCCAGCTCGCCCCGGAGAAGCGCCTCCACCGCCGCGTCGGCCTCGCCCTTCACGCCCCCATAAAGGCGGATGCCCGCCTGCGCCAGCGCCTGCTGCGCACCGCCGCCGATGCCACCGCATACCAGCGCATCAACCCCATGCGCCTTGAGCACTTGAGCCAGCGCGCCGTGGCCTTCGCCCCCGGCCTCCACGACGGTCTGGGCGGTTACCTTGCCGTCCTCCACATCGTAGAGCTTGAACTGCTCCGTGTGTCCGAAATGCTGAAAGATCTGTCCGTTGTCATAGGTGACTGCAATTTTCATAATCTTATCCTCCTTGTCGGTTTGGCAGTTGCTCCACCGGCAGCGCCCGCGGCAGCCCCATCCAGGGCATTCCTCTGCCGAGGCGGCGCTGCACAGCTCATAGTCCCCGCCTTCAATCACCAATCCGCGGCCCTCCACCAGGCATTGCGCCAGCTTGCGGCGGGCCGTACCGTAGATGGCCTGCACGGTGGTGCGCGCCACGTTCATCTGCGCGGCGCATTGTTCCTGCGTCAGGCCCTCCAGGTCGATCAGGCGGATGGCCTCAAATTCGTCCAGGCCCATAGTCACATCCGGCTGGCCGTCCGTCTGCTCCGCCGGCCCAAACCGTCCGCAGGACGGGTGGCTGCAGACGCGCCTTCGCTTGCAGGGTCTTGGCATGGCTTCGCCCCCCAAAATAATTGACATATGCCATCAATGAGCAGGATACACCCATTTCTGGCATATGTCAATAACGTTTTTTTATTTCACGCTGTCATCGACAGGTTTGGAGCTTTGGGCATAGCCGTCCTCCTGAAGCGGCCAAACAAGGCTGGCCAAAAAACACAGCACCGCAAAAATCACCACACAAATGGAGCGGTACTGAAAGCAGGCATGCCATGCCGTAGCCTTGTAAGCAACGGCGATCCATGCAACGGGCAGCAGCACGACCGGTAGACAGCGCCATGCCGGCGTAAACAGCCTTTGCCCCAGCTGCCGCCGTTTACGTGTCGCGTGCAGAAGATAAACGCCATAAACAGCCGCCAACACAGCGCTCAAAATAATGTGCGCCTTAGAAAAGCAGACACCTAACACGGCCATAAAGGCATCCCCTCTGGTAATACCCGCCATGTTCTCTGTTTCCACCACACCGGTCCATTTATCTATCTTGGAAAACACGTTGGAAAAAGCCAATGGATCAACCAGCAGCGCAGCCAGCACAAGTCTTACGAACCACATACCTGCATAGGCAAAGGCCCACGCGGCGATACATCCAAACGCCTTGCGCATCATCGCTCCCTTTGACGAGTGGGTCAGGCACATCAGGTAAATCAACGGCAGGCCAAGTGTCACAACCGGTACTGTATAAAAATCCAAATACTGCGTCATCGCCCCCAGAATAAAGAACAACCAATGTTCCGCCCAGCGACACCGCCAACGTGGCAAGGCGAGCATGCCACCCATGGCCACCGCAAAACACATGGCATATTGCAGCTGCGTGGAAATGATTGCAAATTCCATCATCGCCATGCTCAACGCAAATGCAATCGCTATGCCCAGCCCCGCATGTCTGCGGACGGAAGCGGCCGTCAGCGCCAGAAGCGACAGCATCACAAAGCGCAGCACCTCACGGATACCCGAATAATTCAAAACCCAGAGCATTGGGCGTAGAAAGGCCCGAAAGCCCTGCCAATAACGATAATAGTAGTCGTTGGCTTCCTCGCCCTGCGTCGAAAGATACAGATCCAGAGTGTTGATCTCCTGTCCACTGTAAAAACGTGGATTGCTGAGGATGGACAACGGATCCTTTAGGGTGTTCATGTATTTGGCAGAGTTGAGCATTGTAGATTCCGTATAATTGTCCAATATTGTGCTCCCCAGCGTTCCTCCCGGTTGATCGCGTAGCGAAAAAACGGTTGGGAACTCCGCCTCCTCCAGCAGCAGCGGACAGGACTGCTCGATTTTATAGTCCACACGCTTTTGCAGCGCTCCCGAAGGCGTATCTAAACCTGCAATGTACAAAAGTGCAAAGCCCACAACAACGGCCAGGCACAATGCTCCCGTATAGCGCAATATAACGGAAAAGCAACGGAAAAATCGACCCTGATGCTTCCATTTCTGCATTTTCTTTATTCTCCTCTGCTGCATTCACAGCCATCCAGCATCTCTTCCAGCGCCAGCCGGAACGCCTCGTCCTGCTGCGGCCTGCGCTTGGGCGGCCCCTTCACGCGGCCGCCCGCCCGACGCGCTTTGGCCGCCAGATGGCGCATGCTCAGCAGCGCGTCGATGTTGCTCTCGTCATAGACGCGGCCGTTCTGGTCCAGCACGCGGGCGGCGCGGGCCAGGCACAGCGCGGCCAGGCCATAGTCCTGCGTCACCACGATGTCGCCCGGCGCAAGCAGATTGACCAGTCGAAGGTCCGCGCTGTCCGCGCCGCGGGCGACGATGACGGTGCGGGCGCCCTCGCGGCGCATCTCGTGCGCATCATCGCACACCAGCAGCACTTCCACCCCGCGCGCCCTTGCCACGCGCAGGGCGATCTCTACCACCGGGCAGGCGTCCGCGTCTATCAGCAGGCGTGCGCCGTTCACTGGGGCGTCACCTGCAAAAGCACGGGGTTATGATCGCTGTACTGGAAATTGAGATCCACGGTCTGAATAAGGTTGACCTTCAGGTTATCCGACACGATGAACCCGTCGATCACGTACAGCTGTGCGTTTTCCCGGTCGCCGTCATAGGGCTTGTCCAGCAGGCGGCAGGTGGGCTTGGAGGCGTCAAAAACATAGCTGAATCCGGCGGGAAGCTCGCTGTTATAGAGCTTTCCGGGCTGCCAGGTGCTTTCGTCCAGCACGGGGAAGGTGTCCGCGCCCTCAAAGGTCTGGTTGAAATCGCC
>ERZ1673695.2817-NODE-2817-length-12024-cov-12.256830_pt1 | contig 12024 bp, 10 predicted proteins | sample MGYA00580225_ERZ1673695 | MGnify/ENA primary metagenome ERZ1673695 (study PRJEB41218, sample SAMN15661739) | gut metagenome | host: Homo sapiens | place: Canada: London | collected 2015-08-20/2019-03-30 | study: EMG produced TPA metagenomics assembly of...
CATGCTCGCGCCCTCCCTCCAGAATGCCGCGCAGGCTTCGCAGGGCGCGGCCCAGCTGCCTGGACACCGTGGAAACCGTCACGCCCATCGCCTGGGCGGCCTGCGCAAGGCTCATGCGCTGATAGTAGCGCAGCAGCACCGCCTCCCGCTGCTTTGGCGGCAGGCGCATCACAGCCAGCGTCAGCTCCTCGTCCCGCTCCTCAAACGGCGCCGACGCCTCGGGCAGCATCTCCGGCGTCACGCGTCGGTCCACGTGCCTTGTCCAGCGGGAGCGCCGCATGTCCCGGCAGGTATTGATGGCGATGCGCATCAGCCAGGTCTTTTCGTCGCACTCCCCCCGAAAGCCATCCATCGCCCGATAGGCCTTGAGAAACGTCTCCTGCGCCGCGTCCTCGGCCAGAGAGGCGTCGCCCAGGCACAGGCAGCACATGCGCACCAGCGCGGTCTGATGCTCCGCCACCAGCCGTTCCAACGCCGCCTCCCGCCCGATGGGATTCGTATCCGCCGCCATGCGCCGCTCACCTCCTTACACCTATTGGACGAAAAAAGCGCGCCGTTTGACGACAGCGGCGCGCCGGATTTTTTGGATCGTCCGGCCCGAACCGGGCGCGGCGATTCCTATTGGATGGCCGAGGTGAAGCGGCCATAGAAGGAATAGACGTAGGACGCGGCCTGCTCCATGAAGGCGAGGGCATAGGCTCCGAAGCTGTCCTCGTCCACGAGGTAGACTTCCTGGGTATAGTACACATAGCCGCCTTCCTCATTGTACAGCCAGCGGCCCTTGGTGAGGTTGAAATTGAATTCGTTGATCTGCTCGTAGACCTTCAGCGGGTCGGCATCCTCCGGCACATCGCACAGGCGGCAGATCACGCGGCCTGCGCCGTCGAAGCACTGGCAGTAGACGTCGATGGTGTCCGAATCGGTCTGGCCGTTGGCGTTGTAGGAAATCATGATCTCATCGTCAAAGCCGTCGCCGTCGGTGTCGGTAGCCGTATAGTCATCCCAGCCGGCGGTGGGCAGGTAGGCCTTGAGGGACGTGGCGGTGGAAAGCTCCCCGGCCAGGGCGCAGGTCATGGCCGGAAGCAGCAGCATCGTGCAGCACAGCACGCAAAAGAATCGTTTCATGGCGTCGTTTCCTCCTTCACAGGCCGCTTACTTTTTCAGGGCGGCCAGCTCTTCGTAATGCTCGTCGATCACCAGGGCGGTGATGTAAGCATAGCGCTCCACCATCTTGCCGAAGTCCGCGTCCTCCAGATAGGGGATGTCCACCTGGGAATAGATGCGGTTGTTTGCCGCATCATAGAGAAAGCGGACAAAGGACACGGAATCGTTGATGCCTTCAAGGGTCTCATAGAGGGCGAGCATGTCCGAATTGTCGATGTCGGTGATGACGGAGCTTAAAACGCCGGCGCTGCCTTCATAGATCACGAGGATGACGGGAATCTTCGAAAGCTGCGTCGCAGCGGAGGGCGCATAGTTGATGCTGAAGGCGTCGTAGGTGGCGGAGCTGCCCGACTGCGAGTAGGTCACCCCGGCCTCGTCGAGCGCGGCGGCGACCTCTCGGCTGCTGGCGAATTGCAGGTCGTCCGCGAAAGCGCCTGTCAAGGAGAGGAATAGAAAAACAAGCGTCAGAAACAAACCGGTTTTGGGTTTCAAAAGGATGCACTTCCCTTCTTTAAATTACAGACATTATATCAAAGACAACCAGAATATTTCAAGAAAGAAAAGACGTGGATTTGAATAGAGAAATTGTATTCCATTGCAAAAAAAGATTGCGCCTGGGGCGCAAACACGCCGCCCGGCCAAGCCGGGCGATACGAACGGGCATTTTGACAATCCGGCGCGCCGCCTGAAAACAACGGCGCGCCGGATTCGCTTTTGTGGGGGAGGGGGACGCCGGAGGCTTAGGAGGCTTGCAGGGCGCCCAGAATCACGCCCAGCGCCTCCACGCCGGGAGAGAGCCGTTCTTCGGAGGAGCAGGTCAGAGTGGCCACCGCCAGCTTTGTGCCTACGGGCATATAGGCCTGCACGACGGAAAAATCAAAGCCCGCCATGGTGTAGGCGTACTGCATCAGCAGCGTCTCCGTACCGTTGACCTCGACGACTTCGGGATCGTAGAAGCTGACGCCGCTCAGCGAATCCGAAATGCTCGACTGAAGCGTGGGCACCATGGCCAGCATTATATCCCCCGTCAGCGACATTCCGACGCTCTGAATTTGCAGGTTGATGTTGTTCAGACCGGTTTCGTCGATCAGGACGATGATGCCGGTCTGCTCGATCTGCGCGCGGGCCGTTTCCACCAGGCCGGCCATGCCTTCGAGCTCGGAGGCGATATCCAGAACGCTGTCGATGTTCTCCCTGCTCAAAAGCAGCCAGCCTTCGGGATAGAAGAAAGAAAGGCTTCCGTCCCCGGCGGCATAGGACTGGTAGTCTTCGGCCAGCGCCAGGCAGGGCATGAGCAGCAGGGCCAGGGCGATCGTCAGGCTCAACAGTTTTCGGATCATGAGCGGTTTCCTCCTGTCAATGACATTTATGGAATTTCCTAGCTGCTTCATTATACAGGATTTTTTTGCGCCTGCCAAGTCCTTACACCCAGTCCGCCGGACGGATGGCCAAAGTGGAGGGATCGTCGCCCTCCAGATCCATCACCATGAGCGCGCGCTCGCCCTGAATCAGCTTGCTGGCGGGATGCGCCTTGGCCATGACGAACGCCGTGCCCACCACCTCCACGCTGAACTCGCCCATGAGGTCGATCATGCCGCGGGCGGTGCCGCCGGCCTTGAGAAAATCGTCCACAATCAGGGCGCGCTGCCCCTCGCGCACGGCGCGGCGGCTGAGGCTCATGGTTTCGATATGGGCCGAGGAGCCGCTGACATAGTTGATGTTCACGGCGGAGCCTTCATATACCTTGCTGGACCGCCGGGCGATCACCAGCGGCACGCCCAGCGCCTGCGCCGCCATGAGCGCGGCGGGAATGCCCTTGGTTTCCATGGTGAGCACGAAGTCGGGCGCGGCCTCGTAAAACTCGCCCGCGATGATCACGCCCATCTTGCGCACGATCTCCGGCATGCTCAGAATGTCGCCCAGGTAGAGAAAGCCGCCGGGCAGCAGGCGCGAGGGCGTGCACAGCTCGCTGCACAGCTCGCCAAGGAACGCGCGCGCGTCCTGGCTCTTCATCACGGGGCGGTAGCGCACGCCGCCGGCCGCGCCGGTCACGGTGTCCAGCCGGCCCAGGCCAAAGGTGTCGAATACGCCGCGCAGCAGGTCGATATCCTCGCTCAGGGTGGACTTGGCCGCTCCGAACATTTCGCAGAAATAGGACAGGGTGAAAATGCGGTTGGGCGACGCGGTGAGCAGCTTGGTCAGCGCCGCCATTCTTTCGTTGCGCTTGATGCGTTCCACGGGCTTCCTCCTTGTATCCGGGGTGGAAATATCCAGCACAGTATAGCACATGGGACTGAATATTACCAGCATTTTTTGTCGCGAACGTTCGGAATTTTTTCTTTGCGGTTTGCGTGCGGCAGGAAATGGTGGTATAATCAGGCCGGAAATCCGATTTTGCAGCGCAGGAGGACGTCCCCATGGCCGATCATTCCCGGTATATCAGCCCCTTTTCCACCCGGTACGCAAGCCCGGAGATGCAGTTCGTCTTTTCCGAGGACAACAAATTCCGCACCTGGCGGCGGCTCTGGATCGCCCTGGCGCGGGCCGAGCAGAAGCAGGGCCTGCCCATCACCGACGGGCAGATCGCCGAGCTGGAGGCCCACAAGGACGATATCAACTACGACGACGCCCAGCGCCGCGAGCGCGAGTGCCGCCACGATGTGATGAGCCATGTCTACGCCTACGGCCTGCAATGCCCCGCCGCGCGCGGCATCATCCACCTGGGCGCCACCAGCTGCTACGTGGGCGACAACACCGACGTCATCATCATGAAGCAGGGCCTGGAGATCGTGCGGCGCAAGGTGCTCAACGTCATGGACCTGCTTTCGCGCTTCGCGGACAGATACAAGGCCCTGCCGGCCCTGGCCTACACGCATTTGCAGCCCGCCCAGCTGACCACCGTGGGCAAGCGCGCCACCCTGTGGCTCAACGAGCTGTACATGGACTTTGAGGAAATCGAACACCGCATCGACACGCTCGCGCTGCTGGGCAGCAAGGGAACCACCGGCACGCAGGCCAGCTTCGTGGAGCTGCTGGGCGGCGACAGCGAAAAAATCCGCCGGATCGAGCAGGACATCGCTTCCGAGATGGGCTTTTCGCGCGTGGTGCCCGTCAGCGGCCAGACCTACAGCCGCAAGATGGACTACATGGTCGTCAGCACCCTTTCGGGCGTTGCGCAGTCGGCCAGCAAGTTCAGCTACGACATGCGCCTTCTGCAAAACTTCAAGGAGATGGAGGAGCCCTTCGAGGCCAGCCAGATCGGGTCCTCCGCCATGCCCTACAAGCGAAACCCCATGCGCTGCGAGCGCATCACCTCGCTTAGCCGCTACGTGATGGTCGATACCCTCAACGCCGCCATCACCGCCGCCACCCAGTGGTTTGAGCGCACCCTGGACGACAGCGCCAACCGCCGCATCGCCGTGAGCGAGGCGTTTTTGGGCGTGGACGCCATCCTCAACATCATGATGAACGTCTGCGACGGGCTGGTGGTGTACGAAAAGGTCATCCGCGCCCGCGTGATGAACGAGCTGCCCTTCATGGCCACCGAGAACATCATGATGGACGCCGTCAAGCGCGGCGGCGACCGCCAGCAGCTGCACGAGAAGCTGCGCGTGCACAGCCAGGCCGCGGCGCGCGTGGTCAAGGAGGAGGGCGGCAGGAACGACCTCATCGACCGCATCGCCGCAGACCCCGCCTTCATGGTCACGCGCGAGGAGATCGAGGCCATCCTTGATCCCGCCAACTTCACCGGCCGAAGCCAGGAGCAGGTGGAGGAATTCCTCCGGGACGTCATCCGCCCCGTGCTGGAGGCAAACCGCGCCTTGCTTGGCGAAAAGCAGGAATTGAGCGTGTGAACCCCAAAGACTGCGAAAACGGAAAGCGAGGCGAAGCACCATGTCCCCAACCTCCGCCCAGAAGCAGGCCACGGATCGCTACCGCGCCAAAAACGGCCGCGCGCAGGTCAATATCGAGCTGACGCCGGAGGATCGGCAGCGCTGGCAGGCCTATGCGCAGGCGCGCGACATGAGCCTGACGGCCGTGGTCCGCGAATGCGTCGCACGCTGCATGGCGGAGGATTCCTTTGCGCCAGGGGACCACGCCGGAATGAGGCATTCCGACACAGGCGCAGTTTCCGTCCCTGCTCCGGCTGCCGGGGGGGCGCTGCACCCTGCGCGGCCCATGCGCGCGCAGCGGGGCATCGAAGGCATGGAGGGCATGGATTAAGCCGCTTGCCAAACGACAAAACCCGTGCTATAATGCCCTTGCGATGACGAAGAACAACGCCCGCTTCATCGCCCTGACCCAGAGAGGGCGGCACGCGCCGAGGCGCGGGCTGCAAGCCGCCTGCCGGGGCCGCGGGACATTCGCTTCCGAGCCTTTCCTTTGAACGCGTTATCAAGTAGAGGGAAACGTTTAGGCCGCGTTACTGGTCAAGAGCGCATCGGCGCGCCCGTGGGGCCGCCCGTGCGAAAGTTGGGTGGTACAACGCGGCGTCAGCCTTCGTCCCATGCGCGCATGGGGCGGAGGCTTTTCTGTTGTGAATGAAGATTGGAGAAGGAGGAACCTGTCATGTCTGTTGTGGATACGCTAAGCGACATCAAAAGGCGGGTCGGGGAGGAGCTCAAGGAGCTGGATGGCTCCGCCGCCCTGGAAAACCTGCGCGTGCGGGTGCTTGGCAAAAAGGGCGAGCTGACCGCGCTGCTAAAGGGCATGGGCCAGCTTTCGCCCGAGGAGCGCCCGAAGGTGGGCGCGCAGATCAACGAGGTGCGCCAGTGGCTGGCCGAGCGCATGGACGAGGCGCAGGCCCGCATCCGCGCCGCCGAGCGCGCCGCCGCCCTCAAGGCCGAGACCATCGATGTCACCGAGCCGCGTCCCCTGCCCCGGGTGGGCAGCGAGCATCCCATCACGCTGGTGATGAACGAGATGATCGAATGCTTCACCGGCATGGGCTTTGAGGTGATGGAGGGCCCGGAGGTGGAGCTGGATCATTACAACTTCGAGCTGATGAACCTGCCCAAGAACCACCCGGCCCGCGACGCGCAGGATACCTTCTACATGGATGAGAACATCGTGCTGCGCACGCATACCAGCCCCATGCAGGCGCGCGCCATGCTCACCCGCAAGCCGCCCATCCGCATCATCTGCCCGGGCCGCGTGTACCGCTCCGACGAGGTGGACGCCACCCACAGCCCGGTGTTCCATCAGATGGAGGGCCTGGTGGTGGACGAGCACGTGCGTATGAGCGACCTGCGCGGCACGCTGGAGGCGTTCGCCAAGAAGCTCTACGGGCCGGACATCACCACCCGCTTCCGCCCCAGCTTCTTCCCCTTCACCGAGCCCAGCGCCGAGGTGGACCTCACCTGCGTGAACTGCCACGGCAAGGGCTGCCGCATCTGCAAGGGCACCGGCTGGATCGAGGTCCTGGGCTCCGGCATGGTCAACCCCAAGGTGCTGGAGATGTGCGGCATCGACCCGGCGAAGTACAGCGGCTTTGCCTTTGGCATCGGCCTGGAGCGCATTGCGATGCAGCGCTACGGCATCCGCGACATGCGCCTTCTCTACGAGGGCGACGCAAGGCTTCTGGGTCAGCTGAGGTAAGCGTGGGAGAAGGAGGCGTTTCACAGTGAAACTGGCGATGAATATGATCCGGCAGTATGCGGATATCCCCGTGACGCCGGAAGAGTATACCCAGCGGATGATTATGACAGGCACCGCCGTGGAGGCTACCGAGGACATCAGCGGCGGCATGGAGAAGGTCGTGGTGGGCCGTGTGCTCACCTGCGAGGACGTGGAGGGCACGCACCTGCACGAGTGCACCGTGGACGTGGGCGGCCCGGAGACGCTGCACATCGTCTGCGGCGCGCCCAACGTGGCGGCGGGCCAGCTGGTGCCCGTGGCGCTGGACGGCGCGCATCTGCCCGGCGGCGTGAAGATCAAAAAGGGCAAGCTGCGCGGCCTGATCTCCGAGGGCATGATCTGCTCCGGCGAGGAGCTCCACGTGCCCACGGAGCTCTACCCCAACATCGAGGAAAAGGGCATTCTGGTATTCCACGAGGACTATCCCCTCGGCGCGGACGTGAAGCCCATTCTGGGCATCGATGACACGGCAGTGGATTTTGAGATTCTGGCCAACCGCCCGGACTGCCTGTGCGCCATCGGCATCGCGCGCGAGACGGCGGCGGCGCTGGACACCGAGTTCCGCGCCCCCAAAATCACCGTGACCGAGGCGGGCGGCGACATCCATGACGAGGTGAAGGTGCGCGTGGAGGCGCCGGACCTGTGCCCGCGCTACGCCGCGCGCGTCATCAAGAACGTGCGCATTGCGCCCTCGCCCCTGTGGCTGCGCAAGTACCTGCACGGCGCGGGCCTTCGCGCCATCAACAACATCGTGGACATCACCAACTACATCATGATCGAATACGGCCATCCCATGCACGCCTTTGACCTGAGCAAGGTGCGCGGCCGGCAGATCGTGGTGCGCCGCGCGCATCCGGGCGAGACGCTGACCACCCTGGACGGAAACGAGCGCGCCCTGCGCACCGACGACCTGGTCATCTGCGATGAGGAGCGCGCCACGGGCCTGGCCGGCATCATGGGCGGCGAGGAGAGCGAGATCACCGAGGGCACCACGGAGGTGATGTTCGAGTGTGCGGCGTTCGACCGCACGGCCATCCGCCTGACCAGCCGCGCGCTGGGCATGCGCACGGAGAGCAGCGGGCGCTTTGAGCGCGGCGTGGCCGCCGGCACGGTGATGGACGCGCTCGACCGCGCCTGCATGCTGGTGAACCTTTTGGACGCGGGCGACGTGGTATCCGGCGTGATCGACCTCTATCCCAACCCGCGCCCCGCGCAGGTCATCACCGCCAGCGCGGCGCACATTCAGGAGCGCGCGGGCGTGGCCATCCCCGCGGACGATATGGTGCGCATCCTCAAAAAACTGCACTTTGGCTGCGAGCGCGACGGCGACACCCTTACCGTGACCGTCCCCGCCTTCCGTGAGGACCTCGACGGCGAGGCCGACATCTGCGAGGAATGCCTGCGCATCTACGGCTATCAGCACATTCCGGCTACGCCCCTCAGCGGCCAGACCACCCAGGGCGGCGTCAGCCCCATGAAGGCCCTCAAGGACCGCGCCGCGCGCCTGCTCACCGGCATGGGCTACCTGGAGGTCATGAACTTCAGCTTCACCGGCATCAGGGAGATTCAGAAGCTCGGCCTGCCGGAGGGCGACCTGCGCAACGACCCCATGCCCATCCTCAACCCCCTGGGCGAGGACGCGGCCGTGATGCGCCCCACGCTGGCCTGCGGCATGCTGCGCACCCTGGCCTTCAACATGAACCATTCTACCCCGGCTGCGCGTCTGTATGAGGCGGCGGCGGTGTTCGACCACCACCATCGCACGGACGAGGGCCTGCCCACCGAGACGCAGACCCTCTGCCTGGGCGCCTATGGCCCGGACGAGGACTTCTTCACCGTGCGCGGCGCGGTGGAGGCCATTCTGCGCGCGGGCGGCATCGCCTGCGAGGTCGAGGCCGGCGGCGACGCATACTACCACCCGGGCCGCTGCGCGCGCCTTACGCGCGGCGGCGTGACCTTCGCCACCGTGGGCGAGGTTCACCCCGATGTGCGCGAGCGCTTCGACATGCCCAAGCGCGCCGTGATGGCCGAAATCAACCTGCAAACGCTTTTGGAGGCTTTCCGTCCCATGGGCGAGATGAAGCCCCTGCCGCGCTTCCCGGCGGTGCAGCGCGACCTGGCGCTGGTCATGGAGGAGGGCGTGGCCGTGGGCCCGCTGATGGCCGATATGCGCAGGGCCGCCGGCAAGCTGCTGGAGAGCATGGAGCTGTTCGACGTCTACCGCGGCGCCCAGGTGGCCGCGGGCCACAAGAGCGTGGCCTTCTCGCTCACCTTCCGCGCACCCGACCGCACCCTCACCGACGAGGAGGTGCAGGCCGCCATGGACAAGGTGACGCGCGTCTGCGCCGAGAAGCACGGCGCGACGGTGAGGGCGTAAGCGGCGCAGAAGATCCGGAAGGAAAAGAAAATCAGGCAAAGAAGCGCCCGGCGGAAGGCCGGGCGCTTCGTTTGCCTGTCTGATGCCCCCTCCCAAACAGCCCTGCGTCAAAAGGGCGGAGAGGCCATGCATCAAACAGGGGCGGGATGCGCATGCGCGCGTCCCGCCCCGTGGGGATTCCGTTGTGAACCTTCGCTTACAGGCCGTTGGCCGCGGTTTCGGCGGCGAAGCGGCCGCTGTTGGCGGCAAAGGAGACGCCGATGCCCACGCCGGGGTACTGGCGGGTGAAGGCGTTGCCCGCGATCAGCTCGCCGGAGGCGTACAGGCCCTCGACCACCTGGCCCTCGCCGTCGAGCACCTGGCAGTTGTCGTTGACCTCGATGCCGGGAATGGTGCCGAAGGTGCGCAGCGTGACCTTTTCAATGTAGAAGGGCGCGGTTTCCACCTTGGTGGCCTTGGCGGCGGCCAGCTCATACTCCAGGGCGGGAATCGCCTCGCCCGCGTCGGCCGCCTGGTTGTAGGCGTCGATGGTCTTTTGCAGCTGCTCGGCGTCGATGCCGTTGTCCCCGGCCAGGGCCTCGATGGTGTCGTACTGCTTCACATAGCCCTTTTCGATCTTCTGGTTGATGGTGTCCATATCGGCATAGTTGGCGTCCGCGATGAGGAAGGCGGCCTTCTCCGGCTGCTGGGACACCGCGCGCTGCAATACGTACTTGGGTTCGCCCTCGCCCACGAAGCGCTCGCCGTTGAGGTTGACCAGGAAGTTGGCGGCGATCAGGTCGGAGCCGTCCGGCGCGACGATGGAGCCCATGCTGCCGTCGCCCACGATCTTGGTGCCGAACGGACGGGTCATCACAATGCCGTCGCCCGTGGCGCCCGCATTGGTGGAGAGCACGCCGTCGGCAAACAGGGGCAGGTATTCCTCCATCAGTTCGGGGTTGCTGCCGAAGCCGCCGGTGGCCAGGATGACCGCCTTGGCGTGGATGTCGTAGCGCTGCTCACGGTCCTCGGCCACCACGCCGGTCACCTTGCCGTCCTCCACGATCAGCTCGGTGGCGGTGGTGCCCATGCGCAGGTCAAAGGTGTTTTCCTTCACATAGCTGTTGAGGAAATCGCCGAAGCTCTGGCCGCGGTTCTCGGTACGGATGGCGTACACCTTGTCCGAATAGGTGCTGGTGGCCTCGGTTTCCCCGGTGAAGGGGGTGCCGTAGGCGATCAGGCGGTTGAGAAGCACATCGCTCTTGGCGTAGACGTTTTCCACCAGCTCGGTGCGCACCTGGGTGCCGGAGGTGTAGGTGAACAGCACGTCAAAATCCTCCGTGGTGCACTCCACGCCGTCGCGCACATGGTATTCCGAGCTGATGCCGGCGATGGCGCCGCCGGAGGCCGGCAGCGAGCCGCTGACCATGTCCAGCTTCTCCAGCACGATGAAGCTGACGTCCGGGTAGTCCTCCTTGAGCTCATAGGCCGCCATCAGGCCGGAGATGCCCGCGCCCACGATGACGATGTCGGTTTCCACCGCTTCGCCCTGCGCAAGCTCGGCGGCTTCCTTCTCCTGCTTGAAGGGCGTCACGTCCACGCCGCCGGCCGTGAGAGCGGCTTCCGCCGCCGCCAGGATGGCTTCGCTGGTGATGGTGGCGCCGGCCACGGCGTCCACCGTCAGGCTCTGCTCCTCCACGATGCGGGCGGGAATGGCTTCCACCGCCTTGTCGCCGATGCCGGGGGTTTCATTGTTCTCACCCACGGTGACGGCCGTGATGCGGCCGTCCTCATAGCTGACAGTCACCGGTACGTCGCCGCCCATGCCGGGCGCAGAGGCGGTATAATCCTCCGCAAACGCGCCGACGCAGGACGTCAGCAGAATACAAGCGCACAGGATACCAAGGGCTTTCTTCCATAGATGCATTTGTGATTCCTCCCGATCCATTGAAGATGTTGCTTGGAAAGCAGCCTATTATAGCAATCCTGTCCGCCGTGTGTCAATGGATAGGGACGGAAACCCGAAGGGCCGGCGACGGCCTAGAGGAATTCCGCGAAGCGCATCAACGCGGCCCTGTCCCCGCGCACGCGGATCTTGCCGCGCAAAAGCGCCGCCAGGGGCGCAAGCTCGCGGCGAAAGACGGCGAGCAGGTCCTTTTCGCACCCGGAGACGGCCACATCCACGGGCGCGCCGGGTGCGAGGGACGAAAAGATGCCGTCCTCCAGCGCAAAGGCGCGGGCATAGCCGGTGTCCGCCGCCAGGACGGCATAGCGGCCGCTGATGCCCGCAAGCGCGTCCGGGTGACGGGCCAGCGCGGCGCACACGCCGTCCATCAGGCCCGGCAGGTCCAGACCGCCGTCGGCGTCCCGGTACAGGGCGCGGATTTCCCGTTTAAGATCCGCCTTGCTCACGGGCGGGGCCTCCCTTCGCCTTCGGCGGCCAGACGATCCGCGAGGGCGCGGCAGCCGCGTGAAACGTCCCGCCAGGTCTGTTCAAAATCGCCGGTGAACCAGGGGTCGGCCACGTCGCCGCCCTCGCCGCAGAAGGACAGCAGCTTGCAGAGCTTATGCTCCGGGTCACCTCCGAAAAGGGTTTGCATGTTGCGCAGGTTATATGCGTCCATGCCCACGATCAGGTCATATTCGGCGTAGTCGGCGCGGGTGAGACGGCGGGCGGTCTTGCCGTCGCAGCGGATGCCGTGCTCGGCCAGCTTGCGGCGCGTGCCGGGATGCACGGGATGGCCCAGCTCCTCGGCGCTGGTGGCGGCGGAGGCGGTCACAATGCCGCGCAGGCCCCGTTTTTCAAGCAGATCGCGGAAAACAAACTCCGCCATGGGGCTGCGGCAGATGTTGCCGTGGCAGACGAA
>ERZ1673695.2825-NODE-2825-length-11986-cov-5.806303_pt1 | contig 11986 bp, 7 predicted proteins | sample MGYA00580225_ERZ1673695 | MGnify/ENA primary metagenome ERZ1673695 (study PRJEB41218, sample SAMN15661739) | gut metagenome | host: Homo sapiens | place: Canada: London | collected 2015-08-20/2019-03-30 | study: EMG produced TPA metagenomics assembly of...
CATTTTGGCAACGCAGATGCCGTGCCGCAGCCGCCGGAGCGGTGCTTAAGCCGTCGGGCGGGAATTGTGCGGTGTTGCCCAAAGGATTGCAGCCCTCTTTCGAGAGGCTTTGCAGGGAGGGGTCTTGACCCCTCCGCGGGACGTCGGGGACACCGCCCCCTACAGCACCGACGCGCCCGGCAGGCGGGCGCTGACGAGGATTTTTACGAAAACATCGATTTTACGTAAATTATTGTAATTTCCAATCATACAGCTCTTTACTTTTTGAAAAAAAGTGGTATAACAGAAGCAAGTCAAGTAAGGTGAACAAATTATGCGCTGTAAACAGTGTACCACAAAACAGGAGGAGCGACAATGAAAAACTGTTTTGACCGCACACCCCACACGATGAAGGACTGGTTGCTGCTGGCGGCGGGCGCCGCGGCGGTGTTTGCCGCGGCAGACTGGCTGCCGGACGTGCTGCGCGGGGCCGGGGCGTTTCTCGGGCTGCTGGCACCGTTTGGCTGGGGGCTGCTGCTGGCCTATGTACTGGACATACCCACGCGCTTTTTTGCACAAAAGCTCTTTGGCGGCAGGCGCGGCGGGGCGATGGCCGTCAGCTATGCGCTGTTTTTCGGTGCGCTGGCGCTGCTGGCGGCGCTCGTCGTCCCGCAGCTCGTGCAGAGCGTGACGACCTTTGCCGGGCGGCTCGGCGCGTATGAGGAGACCATCCGCGGCCTGCTGGTCTGGGTGCAAAATACGTTCGGCATCGATACGGCCACGGCGGAACAGCTTGTGCAGATGGTGGGCACGGCACTGCAAAATTGGTTCGGCGGTTTGTCCCGCGGTGCGGCGCGTGCGGCGGCGGATTTCGTCTCCGGCGCGGCGGGGGCTGCGGGCAACGCTGTGGTGGCACTGGCCGCCAGCATCTACCTGCTCTCCGGCAAGGAGGCGCTGCTCCGCGCGGCCCGGGCGTGTCTGCACGCGGCGCTGCCGCCGCGTGCCGCGGGCAGTGTGCTGGAAATCTGCCGTCTTGCCAACAAAATTTTCAGCGGCTACATCGGCGGGCAGCTGGTGGACGCCCTGCTCGTGGGCGGGGAAACATTTGCGCTGATGTCGATCTTCGGGCTGGAATACGCGCCGCTGCTGGCCGTGCTGGTCGGCGTGACAAACATTGTCCCGGTGCTGGGGCCGTTCCTCGGTGCGGTGCCGGGGCTCATCATCCTGCTGCTGGAATTGCCCTGGAAGGCGGCAGAATTTGCCATCATTATTTTTGTGGTCCAGCAGGTGGACGGCAACTTTATTGCGCCGCGCATTCTGGGCGGGGCCACCGGCCTGCCGGGGCTGGGCGTGCTGTTGGCCATCGTGGTGGGCGGGGCGTGGTTCGGCATCCCGGGCATGGTGCTGGGCGTGCCGACGCTGGCCGTGCTGGCGGCGCTGCTCAAACAGGCTGTCGGGGCAGGGCTGACGGCCCGCGGCCTGGATGAAAACGGTGAGCCGCGCCGGAATTTACCAGGCGGGCCGCAAGAAAATTAACAAGTTATTCCTTGCAATACAGGCGTGCATAGCGTACAATACTCTTGTAAAATGATGTAAAAGGAGCGGAGCATTTGAAAGAGGAACATATCTGGACCAAAAAGCCGGAAACGATGCTGGACTGGTTCTGCGTGGTCGGGACCTGTATTGCGCTGTATCTGGCTTTGAACAATCTGGGGTACTTTCTGGGGAAAATCGGTGTGTTTATCGGCATCGTGTCACCGTTTGCGGGCGGCATAGTCATTGCCTATGTGCTTGACCCGATGGTCAAGTTCTTCTACACAAAGCTGTTTAAAGAGAAGAAAAAGACACGCGGATTCGCGATTCTTCTGGCGTATCTGGTGGCAATTCTGCTGCTTGTGCTGCTGGCATGGCTGGTCATCCCGCAGATCGTGGACAGCATCGCCATGCTGTTTACGAACTTCCCAAGCTACATACAGAGTATACAGGATATGCTGGGCATGGTTCAGGAGCGCTTCGGCGTTGACCTGTCGTCGGCCACAAAAATGCTGGACGATTCCGAGGCGATGGTCAAGGAAATCTACAGCATGGCCAGCGCCGCCATGCCGCAGATCGTGGCCAGCATCGGCAGCGTGGCATCGAACTTTGTGGCGACCTTCACCTCGATTGCGGCCAGTATCTATATGCTGGCGGACAAGGAGCATCTGCTCCATCAGCTGCGCACGCTGGCGCATGCCTTCCTGCCGGAAAAGGCTGCGGAAAACACGCTGCGCATCTGCCATTATGCCAACGTGAATTTCACGGGCTTCTTTGTGGGCAAGATCATTGACTCGGCCATCATCGGCGTTATCACGTTTGTGGCAATGGCGATCCTGCGGCTCGATTTTGCACTGCTCATCAGTGTGTTTATCGGCATCACGAATATTATCCCGGTATTTGGCCCCTTCATCGGCGCGATCCCCAGCATCTTCATTCTGCTGTTGGTTGACCCGATCCAGGCGGTCATCTTCGGCGTGCTGATTCTGGTCATCCAGCAGGTGGACGGCAACTTCATCGGCCCGAAGATCCTGGGCTCGTCCATCGGCATCTCTGCCTTGTGGATCCTGTTTTCCATCGTGGTCGGCGGCGACCTGTTCGGTCTTGTGGGCATGGTCGTCGGCGTGCCGCTCTTTGCGACCTTCTACGGCCTGGCGCGGGAATTTGTGCACTATATGCTGGACAAGCGCGGGCTGGACAGCGAGGGAAACCACGTTGGTGAAGTGGTGGAGGATGAGGAGAACGTGTTTGAGTGATGTAAGGGGGGAAAAAACGGGCGGTGTAATGCACGCCCGGCAAAGCCCCTCCGGCCATCGCTGGCGCTCGGCCACCTCCCCTGTGAGGGGAGGCTTTTGACGCGGGCGAAGCCGGCCTGAAGGGCTCTGCCCGTTTACGGCTGCCCGGCACTTGACCCCCTCTGTCCTTTCTTTATAAAGAAAGGACCAAAGAAATTTCAGCGTCTTACCCCAAAAGCAAAGCACCTGTTTACTGCTTTTTACCGCAGCAAACAGGTGCTTATTTTTTATGGCTTTGTCTGTGGCTGATTCTGTGCGCCCGGCAGCAGGGTCACCACATCCCGCAGCAGCACCAGCGGGCTTTCGCCCTTCTGCACGCGCAGGCTGAAATAAGGTCGGCCCAGTGCATTGTACAGCACCCGATGCGGGAACTTTTCCATGACCTCGCCCAGTTGCTTTGGCCCGACGATGTCACTATACAAAATCAGCTGGTCGCCGCGCTGGACGATCTCCGCAATGCCGACGCGGGCTGCGGTCACGCGCACGAGGGAGACGTCCACCAGCCCCTGCACGCTCTTGGGCGGGCTGCCGTAGCGGTCGATCAGCTCGTCGAGCACGTCCTCGGCGTCGCTCGTCGTCTCGATGGCCGCAATGCGCTTGTATGCCTCGATGCGCCCGGCAGCGTCCGGAATATATTCCTCCGGCAGGAATGCGTCCACGGTGATGTCCACCAGGCAGTCGCTCTTGTCGGGGGCGGGGGCCTCGCCGCGGGCCGCGGCAATGGCCTGACCCAGCATCTTCACGTACAAATCGTAGCCGACGGCCTCCATGTGGCCGTGCTGGCTGTGGCCCAAAAGACTGCCCGCACCGCGGATCTGCAAGTCGCGCATCGCAATGCGGAAGCCCGACCCGAACGACGTGAACTCCCGGATGGCCGAAAGCCGCTTGGCCGCGATCTCGGTCAGCACCTTATCGCGTGTGAAGGTGAAATACGCATACGCCTTGCGGGAGCTGCGTCCCACGCGCCCGCGGATCTGGTACAGCTGGCTCAATCCCATGCGGTCCGCATTTTCAATGATCAGCGTGTTGCAGTTGCGCACGTCCACGCCGGTCTCAATTAAGGTGGTGCAGACAAGGATGTCGATCTCGTTGTCCAACAATTGCTGCCACACCGACGAAATTTGCTCCTCGGTCATCTTGCCGTGGGCAATGCCGATACGCGCCCCGGGCACGAGCTTGCCCACCCGCGCAGCGCATTCCTCAATGTTGTCCACACGGTTGTGCAGGTAGTATACCTGCCCGCCGCGGGCCAGCTCCTTGCGGATGGCCTCGGACACGATGCCCTCGTCGTACTCGAGCACATAGGTTTCAATCGGCTGGCGCTCAAACGGCGGCTGCTCAATTGTGCTCATATCGCGGATGCCCGACAGCGCCATGTTCAGCGTGCGGGGGATCGGCGTGGCCGACAGCGTCAGCATATCGACGCCGATGAAGCTCTCTTTGAGCTTTTCCTTGTGCTTGACGCCGAAGCGCTGCTCCTCGTCGATGATGACAAGGCCAAGGTCCTTGAATTTCACATCGCCGGACAGCAGCCGGTGCGTGCCGACTACAATGTCCACGGTGCCGTCCTTCAGTCCGCGCAGCGTCTCCTTCTGCTCCTTGGCGGTGCGGTAGCGGGACAAAAGCCCGATGCGGATGGGGAAGGACTCCATGCGGGTCAGCGCGGTGTTGAAGTGCTGCCACGCCAGAATCGTCGTGGGGGCCAGGATCGCGCACTGCTTGCCGCCCATCACGCATTTGAACGCGGCGCGCAGTGCGACCTCGGTCTTGCCGACGCCGACGTCACCGCAGAGCAGCCGGTCCATCGGCCGCGGCTCCTCCATATCGTGCTTGATGTCTGCCGCGCAGGTCAGCTGGTCGGGCGTTTCCTCATAGGCAAAGCGCTGTTCAAAATCACCCTGCCAGGTGTCGTCGGCGGGGAAGGCGTAGCCGTGCGCCTGCTTGCGGCGGGCGTACAGCTCGATCAGCTCCTTCGCCATCTGCTCCGTCGCAGCCTTGACCTTCTTGCGGGTCTTGGCCCAATCGCTGCCGCCCAGGCGGCTCAGCTTCACGTTGTCGCTGTCGCCCGGCGCAGTGTAGCGGGACAAAAGGTCCAGCTGGGTGACGGGCACGTACAGCACGTCCTTTTTGTCGTACTCGATGCGCAGATAGTCCTTTGTGACGCCCTGCACGGCCATCCGCTGGATGCCCGCGTACCGCCCGATGCCGTGGTTCTGGTGGACGACCAGATCACCCACCGAGATTTCGCTCAGGCTGTTCAGCGCGTCCTTATTGCGCTTTTTCTTCTTCTGTGCGCCGCTCACGCCGAAGGCGCGGGCCGTAAACACGGCGTATTTCGCAAACGGCAGGCTGCACCCGGCGGAAAGCTGCCCCGGCAGGATCTGCACCAACCCGGCGCTCGGCTCCGCCGCCGCGTCCGTCGTGACGTTCAGCCCTTTGGTGCGCAGGTCGGCGGCCAGGCCTACCGCCGCACGGGGCGTGCCGGCCATGACCGTGACCGCCGTGCCGCCGCTGCAAAGCGGTTGGATGTCCTCCAGCAGCGCCGCGACCTCGCCGCCCCAGGCGGGCAGCGTGTGGGCGGGTGCGTTGACGATGGCTTTCAGCGGCACATCGGGCATGCTGCGGGCAAAGTTCTCGGCGCAGAGCGTGCGGTGCGTGGCGCACTGCGCCCAGAGCCAGCCGCTCTCGGCGTAGAGCTTATCCAGCCCTGCCGCCAGCACGCCGTCCTCCAGCAGGGCGGAAAGCTCCTCGCCCCGGCGGAACGCGGTGGCGCGCTCGGCCTCCCGCAGGGAGGCCGGCTCCTCCAGGATCAGCAGCGGATCGTCAAAGTAGTCTAAAATCGTCGCGGGCTCGGGATAGCGCAGCGTGAGATATTTGTCCATGTTGACGGGCATCACGCCGCCGTCCAGCTGTGCCAGGTCCGCAGCGGTGCAGGTCTCTAAGGCGGTGCGCCGCCTGCCGCGGGCCTTTTTGATATAGGAGCGGATCTTCTCCGCTGCGTCGGCGGGCTGACCGAACAGTATCTCCCGCGCGGGGGAGACGTAGATTTTTTCAATCGGCTCGTCGCGGCGCTGGGTCGCCAGATCGAAGGTGTGCATCGTGTCGATCTCGTCGCCCCAGAACTCCATGCGGGCGGGCTGCTTCATGTCGGGCGCGTAGATGTCCGCAATGTCGCCGCGGATCGAAAACTGACCCGGGCCGTCCACCTGGTCGCGCCGCGTATAGCCTGCGCCGTACAAAAGCGCGGTCAGCTCGGAGCGGGGCAGTGTGTCGCCGGGGCGCAGGCTGCGGGTGTTCGCGCAGAAATCCGCCCGCGGCGTCGTGTATTGGGTCAGGCCCTCGTCGGGCACGCAGACGGCCTGCAGCCGCCCGCCGACGAGGTCGCCCAGTACGGCCAGACGGCGGTATTCGTACTCACGGCCCGTGCCCTCGATGGGGCGCAGCACATAGTCGCGGGCAGGGAACACTGCCGCCGCCACGCCCAGCGCGTTCAGGTCGCCCGCAAACCGGGTCGCCTCGGCCTCGCCGGGCGTCACGATGCAGAGCGGCTTGTCGAGGGCCTTCGCCAGCGCGGCATAGACCATCGCCCGGCCCGACCCCGGTATGCCAAATAAGGCGCAAGCCCCCGGACCCCCGAGCGCCTGCGCCAGTCTTGCGTATTCGTCTGTTTTGGTGAAAAGTGCGTTGAACATAAAAGAACCCATTGTATAAAGCAAACGTAGGGCGGGGTGACCTCACCCCGCCGCGGCGGCCTGAGGTCAGGCCGCCCTACGTCTGACCGAAAATTGGCTTCTTGCTTATCAGCCGTTCAAGAACTCCGTCTTGAGCCAGCCGTAGGTGCCGTTGTAGTTTACAACGACCCAGCTGCCGTCCTCATTGGTGCCCAGCGCGGTCACGCCGGTGGAGGCGGGCACCTGACCGATCTTGTCATAGTCGGTGCCGGGGCCGCTGCGCATGTTCAGGTTGTTGCCGTCGGTCACGGTGTAGGTCGGCTGCTCACCCTCATTATAATAGGTGGTGGGCTGCACGCTCAGGCCCTCGTACTCGGGCACGGGCGTGGGCTCCGGCGTCGGCTCGGGGGTGGCCTCGGGCTCGGCGGGCGCCTCCTCGGCAGGGGTGCTCTCTGCGGTAAAGTTGTCGGCGGTGGGATCGTCAACGCCCTCCGCGGGGGCACTGCTGCTGATGGTATCGCCGGAGGCAGGCTTGCTGCCGCCGGTTTTGCCGTCAAAGGTGCCGCTCAGCAGCAGGACACTGAAAATGATGCAGGCAACGAGCGCTACAGCGCAGAGCATCAGACGGGTCATTGCTTTTTTACGGATTTCACTCATGATTTACGTCCCCTTAGTGGTTGAACTTGTTCTGGGCGTACTGCAGATTGTCGTCCATCAGCAGCTTGCAGGCTTCCTCAATGTCCGGGTAGCGGTCCGTCATGGCCTTGCGGTCTGCGGCAGGCAGCTTGCCCAGCACCCAGGCGGCCAGGTCGTACTGCGGGTTCGGTTTGGCGCCGATGCCGATGCGGATACGGCTGAAATGGTCGGTGCCCAGGCTGGCGATGATGCTTTTCAGCCCGTTGTGCCCGCCGGCAGAGCCGTGGGGCCGGATGCGCAGATGTCCCGGCTCCTGGGTGATGTCATCGCACAGCACAATGATGTGGTCTGCCGGGATCTTGTAAAAGTTGGCGGCGGGGGCAATGCTCTGGCCGCTCAGGTTCATGTAGGTCAGCGGCTTTAGCAGCACGACCTTGTGGCCGTTCACCTGTGCCGTGCCGTACAGGCCCTGCCATTTGGCTTTGGCAATGTCGCACTGCCACTGCGCGACCAGATAGTCAAGCGCCTCAAAACCGGCGTTGTGGCGGGTGCCGTCATATTTCGGTTCGGGGTTGCCCAGTCCGGCAATCAGCCAGTCCGCCCCGGAGGTCATTTCGAACATAGATATATCCTTTGAAAAATCGTGAAGTACCGTAGGGGCCGGGCATGCCCGGCCCGGCAGCGTAAGATAAGCGGCTGTTTATGGGAAGGCCGCGGGGCGTCGAGAACGCCGCACCCTACAACGCTTTACTTCCCTTTCTTCTCCGCTTCCAGCTTCTGCTTCTTGGCGATATACTTCTCCAGCTTGCGTTCGCCCCAGCCGTCGACCTCGGCCTGTTTGGCGCGCTCGATGCCCAGCGCACCGGCGGGCACATCATGGCCGATGGTGGAGCCGGCAGCTGTGAACGCATGGTCGCCGATGGTGACGGGTGCGACCAGGTTCGTGTTGCAGCCGATGAACGCATAGTCGCCGATGGTCGTGTGGAACTTGCCCTCGCCGTCGTAGTTGCAGGTGACGGTGCCGCAGCCGAAGTTGCAGTACTTGCCCACCGTGGCATCGCCGATGTAGGTCAGGTGGCTGACCGTGTTGCCCTCGGCAAAGTCGGCGTTCTTCGTTTCGACATAAGCGCCCAGATGGCAGCCCTCGGCAGTTTTGGTGCCGACGCGCACATGGGTGAAGGGACCGATCTTGTTGTTGGGGCCGATGTGGCTCCCATAGCACTGGCTGGCATTGATCGTGGACCCGGCGTCAACGACGGTATCCTCCAGCAGGGTGTTGGGGCCGATGACGCAGTCCGGGCCGATGACCGTCTGGCCGCGCAGGATGCAGCCCGGCAGGATGGTCGCACCGGGGGCAATGACGACCTCCGGCTCAATGCAGACGTTATCGCTGATAAAATTCACGCCGTTATCCAGATGGCGCTCAAACGTGGCGGCATAGCGCTGCTGTGCCAGCTCGAAATTCTCTCTTGCGGTAGACATATAGCGGTTCTTCCTTTTATACACTCATTTCGTGCCCGCGGCGCACGGGGGCTGCCGACGGGCCTTATATCTATATATTGTATAACATGCGGCGCATTTTAGCAAGCCGAAAAACGCCGTTCGCCGCAAAAATTTACCGCGGAACTCAAAAAGAAAAAAGTGACAGTTCAAAAAATATTTCGAACTTCCCACCCATTATAAAATACACGATTTTTGTGCAAATTGCAATACCTGAACCAAAAAAGTTTGGCTACTTTTCAGCGAAACTATTGAGCATTTTTTTAACAATCTACTGGAAATCTGTCTTTCGGTCTGTTATAATGGACTATGCAAACATGATTTATGTGATGCAAACACGTCACCAATTTGGGAGGTAACTATGAGCAAGAAATTCTTGTATCTGTTCAAAGAGGGCCATGACGCCTTCGGCGGCGACCAGACCACCATGAAGAACACTCTGGGTGGTAAGGGTGCCGGCTTGGCCGAGATGACCCACGCCGGCATGCCGGTTCCGCAGGGCTTCACCATCACCACCGAGGCCTGCACCCAGTACTATGCTGACAACCGTGAGATCAACGATGAGATCAAGGCAGACATCTTCAAATACATGGGCATCCTCGAGGAGCAGACCGGTAAGACCTTCGGCTCCATCGAGAACCCCCTGCTGGTTTCCGTCCGTTCCGGCGCACGTCAGTCCATGCCCGGCATGATGGACACCATCCTGAACCTCGGCCTGAACGATCAGGCTGTTGAGGGTCTGGCCAAAAAGACCAACAACCCCCGTTTTGCCTACGACTGCTACCGCCGCTTCATCCAGATGTACTCTGACGTCGTCATGGAGCTGGGCAAGAGCTTCTTCGAGGAGCGCATCGACGCTATGAAGGAGCGCAAGGGCGTCAAGCAGGACGTTGAGCTGGACGCCAACGACCTGAAGGAGCTCGTCAAGGAGTTCAAGCAGATCTACCTTGAGAAGCAGGGCGAGGAGTTCCCGCAGGATCCCAAGGAGCAGCTGATCGGTGCCGTCAAGGCCGTTTTCCGTTCCTGGGATAACCCCCGCGCCAACGTGTATCGTAAGATGAACGAGATCCCCTACGAGTGGGGCACTGCCGTCAACGTGCAGCAGATGGCCTTCGGTAACTCCGGTATGCGTTCCGGCACCGGCGTTGCCTTCACCCGTAACCCCGCCACCGGCGAGAAGAAGCTGATGGGCGAGTACCTGATCAACGCTCAGGGCGAGGACGTCGTCGCCGGTATCCGTACGCCTTCTCCCATCAGCAAGCTGCATGAGGAGATGCCCGAGGTCTACGATCAGTTCGTTGAGATCGCTACCCGCCTCGAGAACTACTACAAGGATATGCAGGACATGGAGTTCACCATCGAGGATGGCAAGCTCTTCATGCTGCAGACCCGTAACGGCAAGCGCACCGCCCAGGCTGCTCTGCAGATCGCCTGCGACCTGGTCGACGAGGGCGTTATCGACGAAAAGACCGCTGTTCTGCGCGTCGAGCCCAAGCAGCTGGACACCCTGCTGCACCCGCAGTTTGATGCTGCCGCTCTGAAGGCCGCCGAGGCCATCGGCAAGGGCCTGGCCGCTTCTCCGGGATCTGCCTGCGGCCGCGTCGTATTCTCTGCTGAGGAAGCCGAGGAGAAGGTCAAGGACGATGCCTGGAAGAAGGTCGTTCTGGTCCGTCTCGAGACCTCTCCCGAAGACATCGTCGGTATGCAGGTCTCTCAGGGCATCCTGACCGTCCGCGGCGGTATGACCAGCCACGCTGCTGTCGTCGCCCGCGGCATGGGCACCTGCTGCGTCTCCGGCTGCGGCAACGATAACAACGTCGCCATTGACTATGACGCCAAGGTCATCACCATCAACGGCCACACCTTCCACGAGGGTGACTGGATGAGCATCGACGGCTCCACCGGCAACATCTACGAGGGCCAGATCGCTACTGTCGCTTCCACCGAGAACGCCAACTTCAAGCGCTTCATGGGCTGGGCTGACGCAAACCGCCAGATGAAGGTCATGACCAACGCCGACAACCCGCGTGACGCGCAGAACGCCGTTGACATGGGTGCCGAGGGCATCGGTCTGTGCCGTACCGAGCACATGTTCTTCGCCGAGGACCGCATCAAGGCTGTCCGTGAGATGATCTGCGCCCGTACCGTTGAGGAGCGCAAGGCTGCCCTGGCTAAGGTAGAGCCGTTCCAGGAGGCCGACTTCACCGCTATGTACCGCATCATGGGCGAGCGTCCGATGACCATCCGTTATCTGGATCCGCCGCTGCATGAGTTCCTGCCCACCAAGGCCGAGGACATCGAGGCTCTGGCTAAGGACATGGGTATGACCACCGAGGAGCTGAACAACGTGGTTGTCAGCCTGCACGAGTTCAACCCCATGATGGGTCACCGTGGCTGCCGTTTGGCTGTTACCTATCCCGAGATCGCCGAGATGCAGACCAACGCTGTCATCAAGGCTGCCCTCAAGGTTTCTGCCGAAACCGGCAAGATGATCACCCCCCACATCATGATTCCTCTGGTTGGCGAGGTCAAGGAGCTGAAGTTTGTCAAGGACGTTGTCGTCAAGACTGCCGATGCCCTGATCGCCGCTGCCGGTGTTGACATGAAGTACGAGGTCGGCACCATGATCGAGATCCCGCGTGCCGCTCTGACCGCCGGCGAGATCGCCAAGGAAGCTGACTTCTTCAGCTTCGGCACCAACGACTTGACCCAGATGACCTTCGGCTTCAGCCGTGACGACGCTGCCAAGTTCCTGACTGCCTACTACGACGCCAAGATCTACGAGAGCGATCCGTTCCAGCATCTGGATCAGATCGGCGTTGGCAAGCTGGTCAAGATGGCTGCCCACGATGGCCGCGCGACCAACCCGAACCTGGGTCTGGGCATCTGCGGCGAGCACGGCGGCGATCCCAGCAGTGTCGAGTTCTGCCACAACGTTGGCCTGGACTACGTCAGCTGCTCTCCCTACCGTGTTCCCATCGCCCGCCTGGCCGCCGCACAGGCTGCTATAAAAAATCCGAGAGCGTAAAATTGTTGCATAAAATGTACAATTCGCTCGCGTAAATAGCTAATACGAAGCGCATCGCCTGTAAAAAGGTGGTGCGCTTCGCGTTTTTAATGGAATTTAGAGATATACAAGGGGGAAGTGTACCGTTTTGCGGGAATGGTGGGGGATGATTTGTTTTCCCCCATACCCCCTTTCAGCTGGCTGAAGTGATAAACAGCCTGCTGAAAAAGAGAATATCGTATCCTTAGCACCTTATCTGTGATTTACAGGCAAGGTGCTTTTTTATTATACAGAGTTGGAGGTAAAAACTATGGGCAAATATCAAAAGAACATCGAGGCTGCGCGGCGAATCAGCGTAGTGCAGT
>ERZ1673695.2827-NODE-2827-length-11973-cov-5.404095_pt1 | contig 11973 bp, 10 predicted proteins | sample MGYA00580225_ERZ1673695 | MGnify/ENA primary metagenome ERZ1673695 (study PRJEB41218, sample SAMN15661739) | gut metagenome | host: Homo sapiens | place: Canada: London | collected 2015-08-20/2019-03-30 | study: EMG produced TPA metagenomics assembly of...
CTTACTCCGGCTTTTTTGGAAAAAAGCCTCGGCAAAAAACGTTCAGCGGTCTCTAGGAAGGGTGCTCCTTCTGTTTTCCACAGCCGGAGCGGTGTTTTGTAGGTGTGGGGAAGTGTATTTTGCGGTTCCGTTCGCAGAAACTATTAAACTATGGTAGTAGTCGTAGTAGGGGATGTTAGTTTCGTGGAAAACTCCGCGGGTCCCGATTGCACCGCGGAAAATCGCGGGTGGATTGTTTTGAACAGTCTGTGGACTTTTCTGTGGAAAACCCGTAAAACTCCTTTTTTCAACAAGCCCCGTGGAATACGCGCTGTTGATAACTGAAAACTTTGTTGAAAAACGCGGCGTTTCTTTCTTTACAAAGAAAGAAACAAAGAAATTCCAAATGTTCGATTGAGAATGTGCGATGCTGCGTACAGTACATCCCAAATCCCGTCCCCGGGATACCATATTTAAAGTTCTTTGGTTACTTTCTTTCAAGAAAGTAACTCAGGTGCGGACGTTTTTCATGATGTCGCTGCACATCTCTTTCAGGTGTTGGTCGCGCTTGATGTTTTCCTCCATCGTTTTGATGGAATACACCACCGTGGAATGATCGCGCTGGAACTCCTGCCCGATGGCCTCCATGCTCATGCCGGTCACCTCGCGGATAATGTACATCGTCATCTGCCGCGCCGCGCTCACATTCGCATTGCGCTTCTTGCCGCGGATGTCCGACGGCATCACATTGTAGGTGCGCGCGACCTCGTTCAGGATCTTCTCGATCGTGACCGGGATCGGCTGGCTGTCGTTCAGCGTGTCCTTGATCGCCGTCGTCGTCACGCCGATGCACGGCTCGATGCCCTCCAGCAGATAGTAGGCGTTCAGCTTTTTGACCGCGCCCTCCAGCTGGCGGATGTTCTGCTTTAAGTGGTTCGCAATGTACTCGGCCACGTCGTTCGGCAGGTCCAGATTCAACAGCTCGGCCTTGCGCTTGACGATGGCAACGCGCGTTTCAAAATCCGGCGGCTGGATGTCGGCGGTCAGGCCCCACTCAAACCGGGTGCGCAGACGCTCCTCCAAGGATTTGATCTCCTTCGCGGGGCGGTCCGACGCGATGACGATCTGGCGGCCATCGTTGTGCAGCGTGTTGAAGGTGTGGAAAAACTCCTCCTGCGTGCTCTCCTTGCCGGCCAGGAACTGGATGTCGTCGATCAAAAGCACGTCCGCCTTGCGGTAGCGCTGGCGGAACTGCTCCATCGTTGCCGTCTTGATGGCGGTGATCGTCTCGTTCGTGAATTTTTCACAATCCACGTAGACAATGTTGAAATCCGGGTGGTTCTTCTGGATCTCAATTTTGATGGCGTTCAGCAGGTGCGTCTTGCCCAGACCCGACGGCCCGTAGATGAACAGCGGGTTGTACGCGCCGGAGGGGTTCGCGGCCACGGCCTGCGCGGCGGCAAACGCAAACTGGTTCGACGGCCCCTTGATGAAGTTCTCGAACGTGAACTCGTACCGCCCGCTGGGCAGGTCGTTCTCGTCCAGCTTCGGCTTCTCGGCAGCCTTGCCGCCGTCCGGTGCGGGCGCGGCCAGCACAAACTTCAGCTCCACCTCAAAGCCGAGGATCGAGGCAAACGCCTCCTTGAGCAGATCGGCATAGCGCGCCGCCGCAAACCGCATGACGACGTCGTTGGGAACCTCCAGGATGATGATGTTCGTGCCCTCAAAATTCAGCAGATTGAGGTCCTGGATGAAAACTCTGTATGATGCATCGGATACTCGTCCTTTGCAGTACGCCTTGACGGCGTCCATTACATCATTGAAGGAATCCATGATTCTCGATACTCCCCACTTCCTGTTATAAGTGAACGCCCCGTATCCAAACAGGGCGCAGAAATACTAAATACAGTATACCACAAAACCGGGTTTTAAACAACACCTATATATAATAAAGTAGGAATTTTTTTATATGCCGGAATTGTTGAAAATTTTTACGCGGAGCAAAGAAAAATAAAAGTTTTCCACAACAGATGCATTTTTCAACAGTAAATAGTACAAAATGTAGTGGATAACTCTCTGTAGCTCCAATTCTTTGACGCGGGAGCGAAAAATTCTGCCCAAACCCCCTTGACAAAGTGGGGGTAAATCGCGTATAATCTAACTCTGCAAGGCTGCCCCAGTGTATGGGCGAAGCCCTGAGCAAACAGCCCATACCGGGATTTCAACAGGAGGAATGAAAAATGAAGCGTACTTTCCAGCCCAAGAAGCGTCAGCGCAGCCGCGTCCACGGTTTCCTGAACCGCATGGCTACCAAGAATGGCCGCAAGGTCATCGCCCGCCGCCGTGCGAAGGGCCGTAAGAGCCTGACTGTCTGATAACTTCAGAGAATTAAGTGAACAAAAGGGTTGCTGATTGTAAAATCGGCAGCCCTTTTTTCAAATATGGCTTTACAGAATGGAAAAATTAGTAGATAATAGATAAAAGATAATAATAAAAAATGTGGAGCTTTGGCCAAGGCCAAAACAAAAAGCATACCGTAGGGGCGGATTCCATATCCGCCCGCGGTACCTGCCGGAAGCTGCACGGGCGCATATAGAATGCGCCCCTACAACAGCAGCGCGTTCCACCTTGTTTTTTATCTTTTATCTCTTATCTCTTATCTTTTATCCATAAAAAGGATTTCACCTATGCGTTACCGCACTTTAGATAAAAACTGGCAGTTCAACCGGGTGTATGGCCGGGGCAAAAGCTATGTGCATCCGCACTGCGTTTTGTATGTGGCCAAAAACCGGCTGGGCTATACCCGCATCGGGCTGACGGCCACCAAAAAGGTCGGCCATGCCGTGCAGCGCAACCGCGCCCGCCGCGTCATGCGCGCCGCTTTGTCGGAGCACCTGGCCCGGAACATCGGCGGGTATGACATCATCCTCGTCGCCCGCGGCCAGACCCCCCGCCTGAAAAGCACCCAGCTGAGCAAAACGCTGGGCAAGCTGTTTGCAAAGGCCGGTCTGCCCGACAAGGCCGCCCCGGCCCCCGGACCCGAGACGGCCCCGCAATGATCGCCCGCCTTCTCATCGCGCTTTTGCGCGGCTACAAAAAATATATCAGTCCGCACCTCGGGCATCACTGCCGGTTCATACCCACCTGCAGTGAATACGCCATGCAGGCGCTCGCCGTACACGGCCTTGTAAAGGGTCTGATTTTAACGGTGTGGCGCCTTTTAAGATGCCAGCCCTTTGCAAAATTCGGCTATGACCCGGTACCCGAAAAGGGAAAGTGGGTCAACCCGGAGCGAAGGCTGACGAAAGATAATAGATAAAAGATAACAAAAAACATACCGTAGGGGCGGATTCCATATCCGCCCGCGGCACCTGCCGGAAGCTGCACGGGCGCATATAGAATGCGCCCCTACGGCGGCAGAGATTTTTAAGCGGTGCGCCAGCACCGCGGCCCACCAATTTTATTATCTATTATCTCCACAACTTCCGCCTCTCATGTCTTTGCACTGCGCAGCAGAGACCTACATAAAAATAAAGGTCCCGGGCGCAGACGGGGCAGAAGGAAAGGCTATGTCTTTTATGTATTTCCTGGCCGTATTGATCGGCCCGCTGGTGAAGATCCTGTACAGCTTCATCGGCAACTACGCGGCAACCATGATCGTTGCCACCCTCATCCTCAAGCTGCTGCTGTTCCCCCTGAGCATCCATCAGCAGAAGTCCACGGCCAAGATGTCCGTGTTCCAGCCGCTGATCACCGAGATCCAGCAGAAGTACAAGAACGACCCCCAGAAGCAGCAGGAGGAGCTGATGAAGCTCCAGCAGGAGCACGGCTACAACCCCATGGGCGGCTGCATGCCCATGCTGCTGACGATGCTGGTCCTGTTCGGCTTCCTGGGCGTTGTGTACTACCCCGTACACTACATCTTCGGCGTCAGCAATGATGCCGTCAAGGCCGCGTGCGAGGCCATCGGCCTGGCCACGACCAACACCTCCACGATGCAGACCGCGCTGATCCAGGCCATCCACAACGGCGCGTCCATCGACCCGTCCATCATCTCCGCCAGCGTTGTGGCCGAGATCCAGAACTTCAACACCTCCTTCTTCGGCATGGATATGTGCGATGTGCCCGGCTTCCACCTGACCCCCATCGCCATCTTCCCGGCCATCGCCACGGTCACGATGTTCGCCAGCTACTTCATCACCCAGAAGCTCTCCGGCATGGATGCCCAGATGCAGGGCAGCATGAAGATCATGATGCTCGTCATGAACCTGATGTTCGTCACGTTCTGCTTCAATGCCCCCGTCGGCTTCTCCCTGTACTACGGCGTGTCCAACGTGGTCCAGATCTTCCAGTCCTACGTGACCTACAAGATCTACAGCCCCGAGAAGTTCAAGGCCCAGTATGAGGCCGAGCTTGCCGCCAAGCGCGCCGAGAAGAAGAAAAAGCGCACCGTCACCGTCGAGCAGAACGGTAAGCAGGTCGAAAAAGAGGTCACCCTGGGCGAGGCCAACAAGCTGCGCCTGGAGATGGCCCGCCAGCGCGAGGCCGAACTCTACAAGGACGAGCGCACCACCCCGCTGAATAAGGATTGATTACACGGCAAAAGAGGCGCGCTCCCGTTGCAGAGACTGTAGGGGCGAGCATTGCTCGCCCGCGCCGTTGGCGGCTGTGAGGGAGTGTATCCCCTGCCGCCGTAGGGGCGCATTCTATATGCGCCCGCCCCGCTCCCCGTTGTGATGAACGTAACGATAAGAAATAAGAAGGAGGTTCCCCCTATGCGCAGTATGGAAATGAGCGCCAAGACCGTTGAGGCCGCCGTACAGGCCGCCTGCGAGGCTCTCGGCGTTGACCGTGATGACATCAACGTAAGCTACGAAGTCCTCGAATTCCCCACCCGTAAGCTGTTTAAGACCATTCCCGCCAAGGTCCTCGTGAAGGTCGAGGAGCCCGAGGCGGAAAAGCCGGCTGAAGTTTCCGCAAAGCCCGCCGAGGTTGTTGAAATCTCTGACGAGACCGCCCCTGAAATCCAGAAGGAGGTCGTCGAGGATATGGTCGAGGAGGCCGAGCCGGACTCCGTCCCCGGTGAGGAAGTCGAGGTTCCCCTTGACATCGACGCCGACCCGCGCCTGCAGGCCGCCGTTGACTACCTGACCCCGATCTTCAACCTGATGGGTGTGGAAAACTTCACCTTCACCGCCGTCAAGAAGGGCGCTGCCACGGTCCTGAAGGTCTCCGGCGAGCACATGGGCGCGCTGATCGGACGCCGCGGCGAGACGATGGAGTCCCTGTCCTACCTCGCCAGCCTCGTTGTGAACCGCATGGAGGGCCCTTACGTCAAGCTGGGCCTGGATGTCGGCGGTTACCGCAACAAGCGCGAGGACGACCTCTCTGCCCTTGCCAGGCGCATTGCAGACCGCGTCATCCGCACGGGCTGCTACTATGAGATGGAGCCGATGAACCCCTACGAGCGCCACATCATTCACACGGCCATCGCCGAGATCGACGGTGTGCGCAGCGAGAGCAAGGGCGACGGCCCGGCCCGCCATGTGGTGCTGTACTCCACCGACCCCGATGCCTGCAACCTGCCTGACCGCGACAACGCCCGCAACCAGCGTGGCGGACGCCGTGACGGTGGCCGCGGTCCCCGCCGTGACAACCGCGGCGGACGCGGCCCCCGCGGCCCGCGTGAGGGCGGCAGAGGCCCCCGCTACGGCGCTCCCCGCCGCGACAACCGCGGTGGCCCCCGCTACGGCGGCCCGCGCTCCAGCGTGCCCGCCCGCGAGTTTGCGGATGCCCCGCGCGACCCCGCAGCCAAGCCGATGGCACCCAAGACCACCGAGCGCATCCACGACGGTGACGATTTCGCCTTCGGTAAGATCGAGTTTTAAACAACAGTGTTGAAAAAAGCAGCTGCTCCTGTGCGGGCAGCTGCTTTTTGGTTTTTATGCGAGCGAAGCGCAGGCCGGAAGGGCTTTGACGGGGCTCCCGCAGTCTCCTGTTCCCCCTCTGAACTCTTTCCACACCGTTTTCCACAGCGATGTTGAAAACTCTTATTTTTCCACCGTTCACAACCGGCTATACATGGGGCAAAAATGAACCGTTTGTAAACAAGATATAGGCGTAACCACGGCCCGGCACCCCTACAGGTACCCCTTTTCCACAGTAAAACCGGTTTTCCACCGTTTCCCGGGGTTTTCCCTGTGGAAAACTCGTGAAAACTGTGGAAAACTATAAAATAACGGTGCTTCGCAGAAAACGAGCGGAACTTTTTGCGAAAGGCTCTCTGCAGACCTTATTTTCCTGTTGAAAATGTTGAAAACTGCCTATAGTTGTAGAACCCCGCGGTGGAAAAGTCCGAAATGTTGTTAAAAACACAGATGTAGCCGCACCGAAAACAAAGTGAGGTGCAGTCGGTTATCAAACGTCCATGCCCGGCAACGAGGATACATTTTCAACCGTATGGCCAGCCCAATGTTGAAAGAAAAACAACAACCGGCGAACGGCATCCCGCATAAACTCGCGGGCGGCATATATGCCGCCCCTACAGCCGGGTGCCCGCACCCCGCCGCAAGTTCGCGCGGCCACTACGTCAACGGACAGCCACCCACGTAGGGGGCGGCGTCCACGACGCCCCGGAAACCTCCCGTCACTGCCCATCCCCGGGAAAACCCCCGGGCCGGGCATGCCCGGCCCCTACCGCGCGGCGGCGGGCAAGCCCCCTGCCGTCCATAAACGCCCACGGAGGGGTCAAGACCCCTCCCTACGGACCGCCCCATCAACGAGTGCCCACACCCCGCCGCAAGTTCGCGCGGCAGCCCGTCAAAGGGCAGCCACCCACGTAGGGGGCGGCGTCCCCGATGCCCCGGAAACCTTCTGCCGCCGCCCATCCCCGGGAAAACCTCCGGGCCGGGCATGCCCGGCCCCTACCGCGCAGCGGTGGGCAAGCCCCATGCCGTCCATAAACGCCCACGGAGGGGTCAAGACCTCTCCCTACGGACCGACCCATCAACGAGTGCCGGCCCCCGCCGCGCGGCGGTGCGGGAACGGCAACAAAAAAACCGAGGCGATCCCTTTTCCCGGGACTGCCTCGGTTCTTTATATAAGCATATAAGCGCTTAATCGTGCCGGATGGCTTCCAGTGCGCTGATCCTGACCGCCTTGTTTGCGGGCAGGATACCGGCTACCAGCCCTACCAGCGTGGCGAATACCAGCGCCGCCAGCATGAGCCAGGGCGGGATGATCGAAATGGCCGCGCTGCCGCCCCCGTCCATGTAGTAGTACCCGCCGCCCATCATGCCGGACAGGTCCAACCCGCCGCCCTGACCGAACGCCGCTAAAATTGTGGAAAGGTTGTTCAGCACAAAGCTGGCCAGCAGGCTGAATGCTACGCCGATCAGCCCGCCGATAAACCCGATGGTCGAGCTTTCCAGCAGGAACATCGTGCGGATGCTGCCCAGCTCACAGCCCAGCACCTTCATGACGCCGATCTCCCGGGTGCGCTCATAGATGGCCATCGTCATGGTGTTGATGATGTTGATGGCCGCCACAAACAGCGAGACCGCCGCGATGCCGCCGAAGATCATCTGGCTTTTTATGACCTGCTTCTGCATCTCCTCGCGCTGCTGGTTCATCGAGTAGGTGTTGGTGAAGCCCAGCTCGTGGATGGCCGTCTCAACGTCGGTGACGTTCTTCAGGTCATCGACCTTGACGTAGACCTGCTCGTAGCTCTTTTCCTCGGTCTTGGTTTTGGTCATGTCGTTGTAGACCTTTTGCAGCATCTTCATGTCCTGAATGCGCAGCACAATGCCGCTCTGGGTCCAGTAGCCCTTGGCACCGTCCGGCTCCAGCACGCCCACGACCTCCAGCTCCCAGCTGCGGGTCTTTTCGGTGGAGCCCTCGCCGGTCCGGATGGTCAGGGTCATCTTATCCTTGTCGATGTCCACAAAGGGCGGCAGCTCCTTGCCGTTGGCATCGGTCTGGCCCTGCCAGCGGTAGCGCTTGGGGCTGTTGGGGCTCTTGCGCGAGTCCTGAAACTCATACCCGGTGGACCCGCCGACCAAAATCTGTAATTTCGCCGCCTTCTCGCTGGCGGGGGTGTTCGTGAGCCAGCTGCCGCTCTGCAGGGCGAAGCCCATCGGCTCCAGTGCGGTGGGGTCGATGCCGATCAAATTGTAAATTTCCATCGTGTAGCGGTCATTGCGGCCCGCCGTGATGGTGCCCTCCAGATTATACGCCTGCGCGTAGGGCGTGGCCGCCGCCACATGGGGGATCTGCTTGATGCTGGCGATGGCCGCGTCGTCCAGATACAGCGGCTTGCCGTCGCTGCCGACCATCGTGCCGTAGCCGTAGATCTGCACCTGGGTCAGGTCGCCCCAGCTTTGCAGCATCTCCTCGTTGGTTTTGGTCTGGGCGATGCCCAGCGAGATCATCAGCACGACCATGCAGGTGCCGATGACGACGCCGACGAGCGTCAGCGCCGTGCGGCCCTTGCGGCGCAGCAGGTTGCGCGCCGACAGGCTGATTTCATCAGAGATCTTCATCGCTGTCCTCTGCTTCCAGCGCGGCCAGTGCCTTGGCCTTTTTGCGCTTGCGTACCACGACCACGATGACCACGATCACGACCACTGCGCCGCAGACACCGATGAGCACCCACGCCCAGACCGGCATACCGGTCTGCTCGGGCTGGACGTCGTCCATCGACGGGTCATAGTTGAAGTCATCCATGTTCATCTCCTCGGCACTGACAGAGAAGTCCTTCGAGATGGTCTGCGGGTTGCCGGAGGCATCCTCGTAGTTCAGCGTGATAATGCCGCTGACCGTGCCCGCGGCATCGGGGACGATGTCAAAGTCCACGCTGCCCTCGGTGCCGGCGGCCAGGTTGCCGAGGTACTGGTAGCCGCCCGCACCCAGATTCGTGCCGGTCAGGCGGGCTTCCAGATTGCTGACGGGGTTCTTGCCCTTGTTGACGTAGGAGAGGGAGACGCTGCCGGTGTCGCCGACATAGATCGTGTCGCCGGACAGCTCCAGCTGGCCGACCTCAAAGCGGTCGGGCTGGCTGACGGGCACGGAAATCGTCGTGGTGCCGCTGACCTCCTTGCCGGTGACAGAGCCGGTGCCGGTCATGTTGACGGTGATGCTGGCCACCGTGCCGGTAAAGCCGGAGGCGGGCATGACCTGGAACGTGACGTCCCGGGTCTGCTTGGGGCAGATGGTGCCGAGGTAGCTGGACAGGCTGCCGCCGTTCAGGGAGATGTTCTCGGGCAGCGTCAGCGAGACGATGACGTCGTTGAGATTCTCATTGCCGTCGGTGGCGTAGAGGCCGAGGGAAAGGTCGAACGCCTGCCCTGCGGTGACGCTGTCGCCGTAGCTGGAGGTGCGCACAAGCAGGTTGGGCGAGGTCGTCTGGTCCTTGTCCACGCACTGGCCCAGCGTGACGCTGAACTGCTGCAGCGGCTTGGCGGTGTCCAGATAGGACAGGTTTATGGGCAGCGTGTTGCCGCCGCCGTTGTAGATGACGTCGCGGAACAAAATGACGTAGCTGTAATAATTATACTGCGCGTTCGCCGCAACCTCCTCCGGCGAGGCCGAGCCGTTGCGGACGTTCTGCAGGCGGGTGGCGTTGGGGTCGTCGTTGCTGTCGAACAGCTGGCCGATCTCGCCGGTGCCGGTGTAGGTGAACACGGCGGAGTTGATGCGCGCGGAGATCTCCTCCGGCTTGACGCAGTACCGCGCCGAGGCGTGGTCCACGACCTTGAGCACGATGTTGATCTTATCACCGACCTGCACGGTGGTGACCTCGCCGCCCGCAGTGTCGGTGACGGAGTAGGCGGAGACGTAGACGCCGTCGGAGCTGGTCGTGTCAATGGCCGCCGTCGGCGTGGGGGTGGGGGCGGTGACATCCGGTGTGGTGACGTCGTCTGCCATAACCGGCGCACACAGCGCCGCCGCCAGAGCAAAGGCGGTCAGCAGGGAAAATAGGCGTTTCATGGTAAGTTTGTACCTCCAAATTTTATAACCCCAAGGCTTCCCCCCGGGGGGAAGCTGCCGCCCGCAGGCGGCTGATGAGGGGAGAGCTTGTGTGGCGGCTCCGTGAGCGGGCCGCGGCGGAAACACGCCCCTCAACCGCCCTCGGTCGGGGCCTCGGGCACCTTCCCCCAAGGGGGAAGGCTTATTACTTTTTCTGTTCCTTCGCTGCCTCCCCGCCAATATCCAGATTCCCTTCCAGATCGGCAAAGAGGGCGTCGCGGTTTTTCTTCTTCGTCTCCTCGTCCTGCACGACGTTGGAGCAGACCTTGCCGTCCAGGATCGTCACAATGCGGTCCGCGCACTCGGCCAGCTCCGGCTCGTGGGTGACCATAACGAACGTGACACCGCTGTTTTTGGACATTTCCAGCATGCGGTACAGCACCTGCTTGCTTGTGCGGGAGTCGAGGTTTCCTGTCGGCTCATCGGCAAAAATGACCTTGGGACTGCTGACGAACGCGCGGGCAATGCCGACGCGCTGCTGCTGGCCGCCGCTCATCTCGGTGGGCAGGTGGTTGGCGCGGCCCAGCAGACCCATGGATTTCAGCTCTTTGCGGGCGCGGGCCAGACGGGTCTTTTTGTCCACACCCTTGAACATCAGCGGCAGGGCGACGTTCTCCGCCGCCGTCATGGTGGGCAGCAGGTTGTAGCTCTGAAAAATGAACCCCAGGTGCTGCTGGCGGAACTCGGCCAACTCGTTCTCGGTCATTTTGCTGATCTCGTGCTTTCCTATGTATACCTTGCCGGACGTCGGCTTTTCCAGCCCGGCCAGCTGGTTCAGCAGCGTGGACTTGCCGCTGCCCGACTGACCGACGATACAGCAGAACTCGCCCTTTTCTATCGACAAATCGACATTATTCAGCGCAACGACGCGCTCCTTGCCGACGGCATAGACCTTGCGCAGCTTCTCTGTACGGATGATTGGTGCCAAACGCACACCTCCTTACGTGCAATATACCACATATTGTACCATATTTCGACGATGGTGGGAAGATGGGGAAGTTGTAAAATCTGTTCCTTTCCTATATAATAGACGACAAAAAGGGGGCAGACGTTACCATGGAGTACACAATTCATCCGATTGCGCATATCCGCACGGATTTTACGGATAAATTCGGCATCCCGCGGCAGAGCGGGCTGGTGCCGGAGCTGACGGCGCGCATCGTGTTTGAGCCGGAATACCGCGACCCGAACGCGCTGGTCGGCATCGAGGGGTATGACCGGCTGTGGCTGATCTGGCAGTTTTCCACCGTGGCGGCGGAGTATGCCGCGGGCAAAAGCTGGCGGCCCACCGTGCGCCCGCCGCGCCTGGGCGGCAACGAGCGCCGCGGCGTCTTTGCGACCCGCAGCCCCTACCGCCCGAACGCGCTGGGGCTTTCCTGCGTGGAGCTGGCGGGCGTCGAAAACGGCGAGCTGATCGTCCGCGGCGCGGACCTTTTGGACGGCACGCCGATCTTCGACATCAAGCCGTATCTGCCCTATGTGGACGCCTACCCCGACGCCCGGGGCGGATTTACGGACACGACAAAGGAATACGCTTTGCAGGTGGTTTGCCCCGACGCGCTTTTGTGCAAAGTGCCGGAAAACAAGCGCGCCGCTTTGTCCGGTGTGCTGAAAAACGACCCCCGCCCCGCCTACCAGCACGACCCGGAGCGGGTGTACACGCTGGATTTCGGCTGCAATAAAGTGAAATTCACGGTGGACGGGGATATTTTGAAGGTTGTTGACATCTTATAAACGGGAAGGAAAGGCGGCGCGGCGGAGCCCCTCAGGCCTTGCTTCGCGCGGCCAGCTCCCCACATGGTGGGGAGCCTTTTTTCGGACGGCGGAGCCGTCCGCAGAAAGCCTCCTCGCGCAGCGGGGAGGTGGCCGCGAAGCAGGCCGGAGGGGCTTTTGCGGTTCGCGGCGGCGGTAGGCCGCGGAGGGGTCAAGACCCCTCCCTACGATGCAAAAGATAAATGGGCGGTAATG
>ERZ1673695.2829-NODE-2829-length-11968-cov-5.585327_pt1 | contig 11968 bp, 18 predicted proteins | sample MGYA00580225_ERZ1673695 | MGnify/ENA primary metagenome ERZ1673695 (study PRJEB41218, sample SAMN15661739) | gut metagenome | host: Homo sapiens | place: Canada: London | collected 2015-08-20/2019-03-30 | study: EMG produced TPA metagenomics assembly of...
TTTGAAGCTGTGTTGAGTCTATATTTTTAGTATAGGAAAGAATGTTCTCAAAAATTATATCATGTACTCCGTTTACATCAGTAACAGAATATTTAGGAAACGGTATTTTTCTCCGCATACTTTTACGTGATCTTCTTGTATAAGAAAAAGTATGCGGGTAGCTTTCTTCAATTTTTGATGTGATATCACCAAATATATCATTCAAATCATCTTTATATCCAAATTGACTATAACTGTTTTTTAATGATTCTAATGCATTAGAAAAACCAACGAAATTGTTCAGACTGGAAACTTCTGTGTTTCCATATAAAGAGTCTTTCCATGCGAATGCTTGTTCAAATGCATTCTTGAGACGTTCAGAAGTAGAAAGGGGATTTTTGTATATATTCTGTATAGATTCGTTATATATATATTTATATCATTCAATATTTCATTGAATGGGTTTACTGATATCTGTGCTTTAAGTGATTTGATATCATCCCATACTGAGCCAATTTTTGAATATATATCTTGATATGAATTTGTATATTCAGCCACGGATGGATTGTCGATTCCTAGTATATCCATATGTGGCGTGTGCGCTCCTAGCGCATCATTTATGGAGGAATAGAAAACTGCCTCAGATGAAAAAATATTTGCCTCGCATACCTTTTTAATAGAATTAAATTCGTTGGCTATAGAAAATGCTTTTCCTCGTATCTCTTCAAATTTTTCCATGACTCCAAAGGAAGAAGAGATATTACTTGGTATACAAGATTCAAGAGAACCTTGCATCGCGGCAAGGGTTTGCGTCGATGCGACAGCATGCTCCAAGGCAGATACTGAGGGATGAATCATGGAATTATAAGTTTTTTCAGCTTCGGAATACATTGAATATGCTGAATTTAATCGAGTCAATTCGTTTATTGAGTTCGTAAGTGTCAACGTATCCATCATTTTTTTATAGGATTCAAGAGGATCGTTTATATTCAAAAGATTGCACTCCCTATTTAGGTTATAAATTTTTCAATTCGCTATCGATGATTAGAGTGATTAAAACCGTTTTTGCTGATTCTCGTGTTGAATGAATCATTTAATTTTCTACTTCAAACATTCAAAGAAATAGCTTTAAGCATAGACAAAAGTTCCTTACTTTCATTGGAGTCCAGAACTCCGTCTTTAAGCATGGCCTCTACCCTTGGCAAGAGTAAGCTGACTGGGAACTGATCGTGAAGCTTTTGGTTCTTTTTAAGCCAAGTAAGGAGAAATTCAGCTTCGGACTTGGTTACCTTGTCATCTGCAATGATACCAGCGGCGAGAGCAGCCAGCATTTCAATGTTGGCTTTTTTTATAGAGACAGGTTGCACCTCAAGAGGTTTGCCTTCGCTGTCAATCCTGAGCATTTCTGAAACGAAATGGTCTTCACTCACAATGGATACTGGTGCGCCATCATCTCGGTACCGCATACCATTTTCTATCTTTGTACCGTAATCTCCATATGCCCATGCAGAACTGACGCATGTTCCTACAACGATGGTACAACCAGATTTGATAGGGTGCTTTATACAGGTTCCACCGCGTTTGCAGATTTCTTGTTCGACGGCCTCTCTGCTGCCAAGGGCAAATTCTCCTGTCAGGCAGAATTTATTTCCACATATGGTTATGGATGGCATAGGTTTGTCATAACACTTAAGAGGCTTGGCAAAGATGATATCGTTAGGAAAATATTCTGAGTCATTATCATTGCAAGGCATGAAGACATCCTCCCTCTAATTTTTATTGTAGCACACCAAGACACCATCTTTTGGCGTATCACTCACAGGTTTGACCGAGGTGGACATTAAAAACCAGCTATAAGAGTCCTTGCAAACTCATCCTGTGTAAATGTAAAAGTCTCTTCTTCAATAAGCCCCGTCTGCTCGGCATTGGGCCGGAGCAGTTTTGCTATAACAACCCCGGATTTTCTTGTGGGGTTGTTTACAGAGACAGGTTCAGCAGGGGAGGCTGTAATGACCTGCAAGGCGTTCCGAATGGCTTTGATGCCCGTTCCCCACGGAAGCGAATAAGCTGCTGGTGAATCGTAAATCACATATCCGGGATGGAAATCGAAGGCGGAACCTTGTGTCCAAACCAGAGTTTTGTGTGTAATTTTTTTGAATTTGGGTTTTCCTGACGCAGTGAGAGCCTTTGTTCCATCTTCGTTGAGGAGAGGAATTCTCTTTCCACGTTCATCACGGATTTCTTCTGTCCAAGATTTTTGTGTAAGCTGAATATCTAGTGCGGTAGCCATGCTTGGTGGAACATGAAATGCCCATGTAGCGCACCAGTCCTGCCATTGTTCAGGCAGAAGGGAAAAAGGCGGATCAACCAGCTCGGACGCGAGGTATCGGTTTTGGCGCCTTGAGGCTCCGTCTTCGCTTATAAGTTTGTTCAGCAGTTCCAATTCTCGCATTTTCCCCCCTTACTTTTCAATTCTTACTGGAACAGCCCTACATACCACGTTCTGGCACACCACTCGCAGGTCTGTCCGAGGTGGCATGTTGAGGATTGTCCCGGCGAGTCTCGGTGGGCGTCACCACGGCGCTCACGGACTCGACCAAGCGTTTGTTTTCTTGCTGTGCAAGGATAAGTTGATTTTTTGTAGCGATAAGTTCGTTTTTTGCTTCCAAAAGTTCGTTTTTAACTTGGAGCAGAATTTTAAGCTGTACGTTTTCGCGTTCCAACTCGGAGTTGTAATTGGCTGCGGGCGTTGGTGCCGTAGGCTTCGACAGAGGAGGGTAAGAAGAATCCGTTTTCTCCCCGTCAGCTTTGAGCATCTGTCCTTCACCGAAATAGAGCCAGTCCCGCGATAATTCAGGGTAAAGTACAAGGATTTTGGGGAGAAGCGGCCACAGGTTATCTTGCCGCTTCTCGCTAAGATATCCATTAAAGGTGGTTTGTGGAATATTTAGCTCGAAAGCGAGTTTTTTTATCGAACCTTTAGTTTTTGCAACTAGCTTAATTCGTTCAAATAAATCCATAGAACACCTTTTAGCGAAAAACTACTTATAAAAACCTAATTTATCGCATATAAGAAAAAACAACAGCACACAATTAACGCATTTAACCTGAGCAACAAATACCAGAACAAAACTAAAGGGGCAACGACAATGACTATCCCAAGAGCTGTCCGATGCCGCGAGTGGATGCAGGAACGCTATATTACGTTCCCTGCCTTGGCAAAGCAGTTAGGTATGAAGAGTGAGGCAGGGCCGCGTATGCTCATTGCGAGGGAGACTATCCCTGTGGAGCGTTACAACCAGCTCCGTGCGCTTGGCTTTCCTGAAGACATCCTTCCTATTCCGCTCGATATTCCCCGTGGGCCTCGTCCGAAGGAGCCACGTTTTCCCGGTCTGATGGAACCCCATCAAGAGGCGAGTCATGTCTCCTGAGACTAAACAAGTTTAACCCGGCATCCCGCCGGAATCACGCAAACGGAAAGGAGAGTTTGGCATGAAAGAAGACACTCCGAACATCGGGGCAGTCTGCCAGCGGCTTGCCAAGCACGCCCCGTCAGGGCTGTCGGCGGAACAGATCGCCTATCGGCTCGGGCGTCCGTACAACACGCTGATGTCCGAGCTTTCGCCCCTGCGGGACACGCACAAGTTCGATGTGAACCTGCTGATACCGCTCATGCGGCTGGCGGGCTCCACGGAGCCGCTGCACGAGATGGCCCGCGCCCTCGGCGGGGTGTACGTCGACTTCCTCCCGGTGTCGGACGCCGCGCATCCGGTGCATGGCCAGTGCATGGCCTCGGTGAAGTCGTTCGGGGACATGATGGTCGGCACGGCGAAGGCGCTGGAGGACAACATCATCACCAGTGAGGAAAGAAGGGAACTCTCCCGGCTCGGCTACAGGGCCGTGGGCGACATTTTGGCCCTGCTGCTCCAGATCGACGAGGCGGAGGCCCGGGATCGGGGCAGGGCGTAAAAGAACGCCCCCGGAGTTGCGGGAACAACGCCGAGGGCAAACATCCAGTGAGGGCTACTCAAATGGATAGAAGTGAAATCTACACGGGCAAGGCAAGGCTTGTCAATCGCGGCAACGGTATCGTCCTGCGCTGCGCGACGAAGGGTGAGTTTGCGGCGTTGCTGTCGCTGCTCAGGGCTCTTTTCCCGCATGGGGGACGCATGAAGGATCTCATGGGGAGGGCTGCGGCATGAGGTACGTCATCGGAGACAGCGCCCGCCTCGTGACTCCCTATCGCGGTTACTCGTGGGTGACGATCATCGGCTACGAAGGCGACGGGTATTGCGTGGAACTTACTTCCGGCCTCGAAATCGTCGTCCGGGAAGACGAGTTGGAGGACGTATGAGCCTGAAAATCCGTGAATGCGCCATCCCGAAGTACAAAAAGGACTGGCCCGGCAGGACCCTTTTGATGAAGGAAGCCTGTCCGACGACACGTATGTCTCCCTATGAATATGGCGAAAGGCTCCCCTCGCTGATTGAGGCCGGGGTATTGGTGAAGCTTGAACGTTTCCTCTCCAAGTCGGAGGCCACCCTGAGCGGACACTCTGATCTGTATCAGTGGGCTGAGAAGGAAGGCCAGCGCGTCATCAAGATCGGATGGCGCTGTCCGAGATGCGCCGTCTGCCATGAGGACTACATCCCCGAATCGTTCATCCGCCAGAAAAAGGCCATTTTCGTTGAAGTCACCGGAACCGAAGGAGAGGAAGCATGAGCGTCATCAACCAGTCGGATATCGAACACATCGACGAAGCGTTGCGGAAGTTTGCCAATCAGAAAAACATGAATGGTTTTGCGGCCATCCTGATCGGCTTCACGGATGAGGGTGATCACACATGCCTCATTGCAAAGGGTGAGCTTAATCGGGTTGATATGCTTTATTGTTTTAGCAAGGGGATACAAAACTTGTTTGAGAGAATGGACGCTCTCAAGCAGGACGGGGGCGTGCAATGATGCCGCTGGACTGGAGCGAACACGCAAAGCTGGAGCGTGGTGCGGCCCTCCCCGTGGACGAGTCGTTGCTCGTGATGCTCCGTGAACGCCGCAAGGGGCCCGAACGTGTGGAGGCCACTGAGATGACCTTGGCCGAAGACCCGCTGTTCGCTATCGAGCGTCGGATCGAAGAGGAAGGCGATGACGGCGAGAAGCGGCTCACCAGCCGGATAGAATCCGTCTTCTTTTCCTATGAGGAGGCAGAGACGTACTTGGAGCAGTTCAAGTATCGGCTGCACGGCTGCCGCCTCACGGTACTGCCGACCTTTGGTTCTCTCAAGCGTGTCCTTCGCGCCGGGGAGTTCCTTGACGAAATCGAACGCCGTTTGGCGGAAGGAGGCCACGATGGAGCGGCATGAGTTCGACGCGGCCTACGCCCGCATCTGCGAGGTCTGCGGCATGAAGACGCAGACGGAGCTTTCCGCGTATCTCGGCATCCGCCAGAGTTCCATCTCCGACGCCAAGCGGCGCATGATGATTCCTGCCGCGTGGCTGTTGACCCTTTTGACCCGCGAAGGCGTGAACCCTGCGTGGATTCTGACGGGCGGAGGTTCCAAATTCTTGGTTCCGGCCTCGTTGCCTCCGAGCGCGTCCACGCTGCTGCTGGCTCGCCTGGCAGGGCCGGAGCTGGAGCAGCGCATCCGGGCGGGGCTGATGAGCGTGACGGAATGTATCGCCGAAGAAATCCGGGCTCTCGCTGAGGGCAAGGAGGAGAAAGGGGAATGATCGACCTGCTCGTTGAGTACCGCCACTGGCTTGCCGGGACGGTCATGGGCGTCGGCTTCGTCGGCCTGTTCATCCGGCAGGAGGTGGCCCGCAAGCGCCGCCTTCGCCGGATGGCGAGGGAATGCCGCCATGAGTCGGGACAGGAAGGGTAGCCCCTCCGTCTCGCCGTCCGAATCCTCGGAGGCATGGCTTGAGTCCCATGCCTCCGAACTGGTGGACTGCGGGAGGATGCGTTGCCGGATGCTGGCCCGCCATTGCGGGACGCGGGAAAGCTGTTTCCGCGGCGGGCGGTGCCCGAAGGCTCCGCGAGGCGCAAGGCCCGTCCAGACCGAAAGGGCGTCCATGCCCATGTACTACGCAAACCCGGATTGTTGAGATGAAGCTGTTTCGCAAGGAAAAGAAGCCCGCAGGGGCGTACTGCTGCCCCATCTGCAAGAGGGGCTATAGGCACGCGGGCATGGCCGAACGCTGCACGAGGACGGCGGTGTGCCGCTTGTACAACACGCCGCCAGCCGAGGTGCGGGAGGCGTGGAGGCTTGTCGGCGGAGCCGCGTCGTTGGGGTGGTTTCTGGCCCATCCGATCCTCGGTACCGAGCCGGAGGACTCTGGGCTGTATGGAGCCGCGAGAGCCGTTCAGGACACGACGGGGGAATTGTACGCGATGTTGCACGGCGGCTTCCCGTGCGCCGATCATGTCCGGCGCGCGCTGCACGCCGCGCTGACGGGCGAGGTGGCGGGGATATGGCCTCCGGGCCATCCCGCCCACCTCGGTCATGTCGGGGACGTGATCCGCTCGGTGATCTGCGACGCGAGGGGCGAGGCCGTGGCCCGCGCCGTGCGGCCGGGGCTGCTGGACGGGATGCGCGAACTGGAGGAGCGCGTGGAAGCGCTCTATGGCGAGATCATCCCCGAAGGCGAAGCCGACTATGAGGAAGACGCCATCATGGGCATCGTGCGCCTGAGCGATGCCGTCATCGGCCCGAAGCCCGAAGGCCGCAAGCCGTCGCTCTACCTCGTCAACGGGCGGCACCTCGTCGTCGGGCGGGGCAGGGCGGACGTGCGCCGGGTCATGATGGGGTTCGGGCTCTCGAAGCCCCGCATCCAGGGCATCAGCCCCGGCGAGAAGTTCGAGGACGGGCGCACCGCCGAGGACATCATCAAGACAGCCGTGCGCGTCCCGGCGCTCATCGGACGCATGGAGGAGTGAGCATGTCGCAATCGCATGAAAAGCAGCTTATTGAAGCCCTGCGTGTCGTGTGCGGGGGAGAGAAAAGTGAAGTTTCTCCAGAGTTGGGAGACGAAATCGTCAAGGCTATCAGGGAAGAGATTGCTCCGCTCGTTGAATTGGCAGCGTTTCCGCACCGGGAGTATTTGGATGAAAAAGCCGCGTCTTTTTATTGCAGTACGCCCGTATCGACATTGCAGCGTAAGCGCGTGGACGGAAAAGGCCCTGTGTACATCAAGGATGGTGCCAAGGTGCTTTATGCCCGCAAGGATTTGGATCAGTATATGGCGGCCCGAAAGGTCAAGACGTATGAGCAGAGCTAGCGATTTTTTCTATAAGTTTCAGGGCATCCCACTTAGCGTCGGGACTGAGCTTGGCGTATCGTTGGGTGGACCGCAGGCTTGTATGCCCCACCAGCTTGCCGATGGTGTACAGCGGGACATTCTGACTGGCCAGCCACGAGCAAAAGGTATGTCGCAGGGTGTGGATAACGACTTTGAACCGGGGATCGGTGATACCATCGTTCAGGCCAAGAATGTTTACGGCCTTCGTAAAGGTATGGGTCAAGGCATTGGGTCGGATTTGAAGTCCTTTTGCCGTAGTGAAGACGAGATCGGCTGGTCGGACTGGGACAATGGACTGCAATACGTTGATAACCGTATCGTCCATGAACGCGGCGCGCTTTCCCATTTTCCCATCGACATGGATGAGGCGGTTCTCAAAGTCGACATCTTGACCGCGCATACGGAGCACTTCGCCCACCCGCATTCCCGTGTGCATGGAAATGAGCGCAATGCGGTATACGCGGCAGGAGAGTATTTCGAGGACATCGAGCAGCCTCTCCAATTCAATCGGTGTAAGAAATCGTTGCCTCTCGTTGTTCGTGGGAAGCAGCTTGACTTTAGGGGCAGGGCCGGGATGAAGGCCCCATTCGATCATGCGCCCTATGACGTTGAGGACATCGAGAAGGATAAAGTTGACCGTCGAAGGGGAGAGCGTGTTTCCCCTAGGGAAGACTTTGCCTGTTTTTGTCTTGCGGATGGCCTCTTTGGCCAGCAAAGCCACTTTGAAGGATTCCAGGCTGAACGAGGTGATGTCTTTCAGGAGCACGTTTTCGAAGACGGGCTGGATGTGAATGGCATAGTGGTGGCGAAGCGCCTTATGGTTTTTCAGCAAAGGGAGGCGTTTTTCAGCGAAAATTTCCCACGCACGGCCATAGGTCAGCGGATCGGCTTTGGGTGGAGAGGGAAACTGGTCGGGATGGCGGCTCACACGGATACGTTCCGCCCTGATTTCACTTGCCAAGACAGCGGTATAGCCTTCGCTTTTCCAGCCTACTTTTTCCCAGATCAGCTTTGGCCCGACCTTGTATGTGATTTCAAAACAGACGTCAGCTTTCCCGAGATAGCGTTTCGTCTTGCTTGTGCGAGTGTAGACGCCAGTGTACTTTGTCTTATCACGCAGGGCCATTTATGCTTACCTTTTGCTAACCAGAATTCGGAAATGCTAACCCAAGTGCTAACCAGACGCGCATATGCCACCATGCTACACGCAATTTTATATATAGCAACTATGCATGGTTGCATAGTGCAGCAAGCTGTAGCAAAAAGCAATCAAAGCTCTATGATGGATGCGTCCATGTCCACATGCATAAACCATTTCTGCAATTTTTTACTCATGACATTTTTATTTTACTTGTAAATGTAAAAATAGAAATTCTGTAGGGACACAACTGAGGCCCTCCAGAGGCTCAGCATGTGCCTAATTTTCCTTTTGAGGTGCTTGAACAGGCTTGAGCCCTCTCATCCGTCAACGGGCATAGAAAAGTTCAGAGTCTCAAGGGAATGCCAAATGGGTAACCGTAACAGCTTTGCATCCCCGACTTTGTGCGGCTGTGCGGTGTAGAACATTGAGCTCCAACATGGTGGGACTTCCATTATATGTTATCCCTTTTTGATAAATAATTGCTGATAACTATGCTGTAGATATTGAGAAAAAAGTAACGTTACCTGCGTTCATTTCTCTTTTCTTGAGGTATCTCAATAGAAGACAGGAGTGAAACACGGCGCCAATAAAGCGAAAGAGATTATAATTCAGATAGTCATTAACTATAACATATGCGTAACTGAAATTGTAATGCAGAAATGCATTGACAGTGAAAAAAAGAGCAAGTAGGGTCAAAACATGGCAGGGTTCCCTTCTCCCCTCCTTTTTACCCCCCTGTGAGGTATCCATGATCCGTAGAACGTTTCTAAAAGGTGCGGCTGCTGTTTCGTTTTCTCTCATGGTTTCACCGGCATTGACAGCTTTTGCCAAGGATTCGGTGCGTGTTTATGTGGGCGGCCCCATTTTCACCATGAACAAGAACAACGACATCGCAGAAGCCATCGCGGTGAAAGGTGAAACGATTCTGGCCGTGGGCAAGAAGGCCGAGGTTATGGCCGCTGCGGGTTCGGGCGCCACCGTAGTGGATCTTAAGGGCAAAGCGCTTATCCCCGGCATGATCGACGGGCACAGCCACTTCCCATCAGGGGCTTTCAATGAGTTGACGATGGTCAATCTCAACGTGCCTCCTCTTGGGCGTGCTGAGTCGATTGCGGATATGCAGAGTCTGCTGAAGGAACGTGCAGCCCAGACGAAAAAGGGTGAATGGATCGTCGGTTATAACTATAACGACTTAGCGATTAAAGAACAACGGCATCCAACCCGTGCCGATCTGGATGCGGTGTCCACCGAGCACCCCATTTTTGTGAAGCATGTGTCCGGCCATTTAGGTGTGGCGAACAGCAAAGCTCTGGAGTTGGCCGGCATTACGGAAGAGACGCCGAATCCTGAAGGCGGTAAATTCCGTCGCGGTCCGGACGGAAAGCTGGATGGGGTGTTGGAAGGTCCGGCGGCCCAAGCGCCTGTTTCGGCCATCCGTCCCAAGCCTACGGCCGCACAATATGAAGAGGCCGTGCGTCGTGACAATATGATCTACGCCGCTGCGGGGATTACGACGGCCAACAATGGCGGCAGCCCCACAGTGGATGACTTTTTCCTCAAGGCCAGCGAAAACGGCGATCTGGGCATCCGTGTGGTCATCTGGCCCAACGGTCGTAATGCCAAGTTGATAGAAAGCTATGGCGAAAAGCGGCAGGGTGCGCAGCTGGATAAGGCCGGCAAGGTGTTCCTTGGGCCGGCCAAGCTTTTTGCCGATGGTAGCCCACAGGGCTATACGGCATGGTTCTCCAAGCCCTACTTCAAGCAGTTGCCCGGTAAACCGGCAGATTTTCGCGGTTTTCCGGTATTCAATTCGCAGGAAGAATTGTTTGCGCTGGTCCAGAAACTCCACGATGCGGGCTGGCAGATCACCACACATACCAATGGCGACCAAGCCATTCAGGACATGATTGACGCGTATAGCGCCGCTTTGGAAAAGAATCCGCGTAAGGACCATCGCCATATTCTCAATCACTGCCAGTTCTGTCGTCCTGATCAGGTGGTGGCCATTGCCGAAAAGGGCTTTGTGCCTTCCTATTTCGTGACCCACACATGGTTCTGGGGCGACATCCACCGCGACATGGTGGCCGGTCCCGAGCGTGCGGCCCATATCAGCCCGTTGAAGGCGGCACTGGATCATAAGATTACCTTCGCCTTGCATAACGATACGCCCGTGACGCCCATCAGTCCGCTCATGGACGTCTTTTCGGCAGTCAATCGTCTCACGTCCTCGGGTAAGGTTCTTGGCCCTGATCAGCGCATCGACGTTATGGAAGCCCTGCGCGGCGTAACCATTAACGGTGCCTATATGCAGCGGCTCGAGGATAAGATCGGTTCTCTGGAAAAGGGCAAGCTGGCGGATATGGTTATCTTGGACAAGGACCCCACCAAGGTGGATCCGGTCAAGTTGAAGGACATCATGGTGGAAGAAACTATTGTCGGCGGTAATACGGTTTACAAGCGCGCTTGATGCGCCGTTGTCCGATACTTAAAAAGGCCCGCTTTTGGCGGGCCTTTTGCTATTCATCGTATTGCGTCGGAATATGCAGCATAGGCGACTTAGAAGCTGATATTATCCAGATGCGCGTGCTGGATAAGCTCCGGGATGTCGGTAAAGTTTTCGAAATCCCAGCTCACGAGTTCAGGATAGGTCAAGTGTTGCAAACCTTGCGGATTGGCCGAAATAATGAACCACCGTTGCCCCGAGGCGTCTTCCCCCCAGCCGAAACCGATCACAAGATCTTCGAGATATTTGGGAAATCCCTGATACAAGACGGTGTATTCCGCCACAAAGGCCTCGTGGGCTTCTTTAAACGAAGGGTACATCTGACGACCGGATTCCGTACTTGCCATGCTGTGCTCCTGTTGTAATCAGCCTCATCGCAATGGACCGCCATCATAAGTGTAAGACGTTCGCCGTTGGGCTCTTCGTCACGCTGCTGTGGTGGCCCGCCATAGAAAATACATATCTACGGTTGAAGGTTACCCTAAAATAACAGCGAGGTATCTGAATCGCAAGGTCTAAGATGGGCTTCTCATGGACAATGTGTCCCATGCCATGTGGCGCTGGGCAGCAATGGCGTGAGAAGTATGATTGGGATTTTTGAATATGAAGGATAGCCCTATCTCCATAGTGTACTTCTTGGGAAATCATATACTTGTAACAGGAGGCATCTTAATAAAGAAGCCTCAGAGGTAAGGGCTTCAGGTAACAATGATTGGGGCGACGGAAATGCCCATGTAGCTTACAGACTGAGGGAGTATCGTTATGCGCGCTATTGTCATGACGGCATTTGGCGGCCCGGAGGTTTTGCGCCTTACGGACATTCCGGAACCAGAACCGGAACATGGGCAGATCCGTGTTCGGCTGTATGCCGCGGGGGTCAATCCTGCCGAAGCCTATATCAGAACGGGCCAGTATGCCTTCTTCAAACCCACATTGCCCTATACCCCCGGGTTTGATGGCGCGGGAGTTGTGGACAAGGTGGGCGAGGGGGTGCAAGGCAGTAAACCCGGTGATAGGGTTTTTGTGACGGCTCTTACGGCGCGACGCAAT
>ERZ1673695.2842-NODE-2842-length-11905-cov-16.378903_pt1 | contig 11905 bp, 4 predicted proteins | sample MGYA00580225_ERZ1673695 | MGnify/ENA primary metagenome ERZ1673695 (study PRJEB41218, sample SAMN15661739) | gut metagenome | host: Homo sapiens | place: Canada: London | collected 2015-08-20/2019-03-30 | study: EMG produced TPA metagenomics assembly of...
ATTCCCCGGCCATCCGCGATGTTTTGCTGTTCCCGACAATGAAGCCGTTGGACTCCGACAAGAAGGGTTCCAAGGAAGTTTCGGCTCCTGCGGAGGCTGCTCAGGCGGCTCCGGTTGTGGAGGAAAAAATCGATTTTTCCAATGTGGAGATCGAGCCGCTGTTCCAGGATCAGGTGGATTTTGACACCTTCTCCAAGAGCGATTTCCGTGCCGTGAAGGTCAAAGAATGCGAAGCCGTGAAGAAGTCCAAAAAGCTCTTAAAGTTCGTTTTGGACGACGGAACCGGCGTAGATAGGGTCATTTTGAGTGGTATTCACGAATATTATGAGCCGGAAGAACTGGTCGGTAAGACCTGCATTGCAATCACCAATCTGCCTCCGAGAGCGATGATGGGTATCGACTCCTGCGGTATGTTGATCTCAGCCGTGCATCACGAAAACGGTGAAGAAAAGTTGCATTTGCTGATGGTCGATCCTCACATTCCGGCAGGCGCAAAGCTCTATTGATTGACCCAAAATTGTCGGTGCTTACGCCACAACTTACGCCAATTTACTCCGAGCTTACGCCAAAAATGCGTTTGGAATTTTGCGATTGCAGACAAGTTCCGATAGCATACGATAAGTTCATATGATTTAAGCCTGCTGATTTCGGTCAGCGGGTTTTTTCTATTTCTGCCCCTATTACATCTCCGTGATGTGATAGGGGCTTTCTTTGTCCCTGAAAGGTGGTCGAAAAAATTTTTTGAAAATTCTCTTTGTTATTTCCGAAAAAAGTTCCCAGTTGGTTAGTGAGGGCAAAAACCTCACGAACCTTGAAAACAGAATAATTGCTCTGTGCGCGTTGAAGACGAATATCACACAGAACATGGGCAGGCCGCATTGCGCCGCGACTTTAATTTTGATTCTCCTGTGACACAGTAAGAAGGGACAAGACTTTATAAGTAAACACCGAATCGCACAGCGCAGGCATTTTGGCCTGATGCTGTGCGATTTCTTTTTCACCTCACGAAATGCTGGCCTGCACAGTCGTTTGCTATGCAGCGCGTCTCATCCTTTGGGATGATTTACATTTCAGAACAGCCGCGTATAATATAATTTGAGATAGGTGGCAAAAGGCTTATGACAATCTCGCACTGTATCAAAGGGAGGGAAGACATGACCGAAAATATCATCATAAAGTCCTCCGTTCAGAAACGGTTTGACAGCTTCATGGCGCATGGCAGAGTCCTTTTTTTCAGCGCGCCTTGCGGCTTTGGAAAGACCGTGCTGGCGGACGCGCTGCTGCGCGGGCGGAATGTGCTGCGGCAAAGCGCGGCAGACCCAGACTGCGCGATCCCACCGTCAGCGCAGGATTGGGACATTCTGCTGATTGACGATCTTCAGCTCATGCAGGAGGAAGCCGGGCAGCAGGCTCTTTGCGAACTGATTCGCTCAAGTCCGGAGCGCCATTTCGTGCTGCTCTCGCGCGGTGTGCCGCCCGGCTGCCTGACGGCGTTTCAGTACACGGGGCTGATGACGGTGCTGGAGGCCGACGACCTGCTTTTTGACGCGGACGATGTGCGGCGACTGTTTCAGCTTTCGGGAGCAAATGTAACAGATAGCGAGATCGACGGAATTTTGAAAGAATCCGTGGGCTATCCGCTGGGCGTAGCCATCACCGCCCGGTGTATGTCTCCGGGCAAACCGTGGACACCGGAGCTGGTGGCACGGGTGTTCCACGAGGTGTTCCTCTACTTTGAGACCGCCATCTACCGGCGCTTTGACCTGCCGGTGCGGCGCTTCCTGTTGGAGCTGGCTCCCTTTGAAAGCTTTGACCTGGAAATGGCGCGGATGGTCAGCGGCGATCCCCGTGCCGGCGAACGGCTGGACTGGCTTCTTCGATACACCACTATGCTGCGCTACGACGACTGCCAGCGCTTCCACTTCTGGTCGGGTTTCCGAGCTTTTCTCCTCTGGGAGATGGAACGGGAGTATACCGAGGAAAAGCGCCGCGCGCTACTCAGCCGCGGCGGGCTTTACTATGAGTTAAAGGAGGACTTCTCCAGCGCGCTGGACTGCTATACCAGGGGCGGCGACCATGCCAAGGTCTCCGAGCTGCTGGTGCGCAATGCAGAACTCCACCCCGGCATGGGTCACTATGCCGAGATGGAAAAATACTACCGCAGCCTGCCGGAGGCGGAAATTCTCGCCTCTCCCTCGCTGATGCAGGGCATGAGCATGCTCTGCGCGCTGGCGATGGACTACAAAGGCTCGGAGCGCTGGTACGGCGAGCTGCAAGCATTTGCCGAGCGCTGCGGCAAGCAGGACGCCGCCGGAAAGCAGGCCCGCAGCCGCCTTGCATGGCTGGACATTTCTCTCCCCCAGCGGGGCGTGAACGGTCTGACGGAAACCATTCCCGCTGTGTTCCGGCTGCTGATGAACAAGGAAGTGACGCTGCCGTCCTTCTCCGTCACAAGCGCGCTGCCCAGCATCATGAACGGCGGCAAGGACTTTTCCGCATGGAGCAAAAAGGACGACCTGCTCTACAAAACCCTCCGTCTCCCCGTGGAGGCGGTGCTGGGGCGGGACGGCGTGGGTCTTGCGGACTGCGCCATCGCCGAGAGCAAGTTTGAAAAGGGGGAGGACGTGGCCGATCGGATGCTGTCCCTTCTCCCACAGCTGAACGAGGTCCGCAACCGCGGCACGCCGGACATGGAGTTCGCCGTCAGTGGACTGCTGGCCCGCAGCCAGCTGGCAAGCGGACAGCCCGCCGACGCGCGGCGCACCATCGAGGTGCTCCGTGAATACTTTGCCGAGCGCGGTTTGACACGCTTTCTGCCCAATATGGACGCCATGCTCTGCCGTATTGACATGCACACCGGCGACCTTGACGCGGCGGACGCGTGGTATCGGGAAAAAGCCCCGCGGGAGCTGACGCACCTGAACGTCATGCGGCGCTACCAGTATCTCACCCAGGCCATGGTGGAGCTGGAGGACGGCAGGCCGGACACGGTGCAGCTGACGCTTGCCCCGCTGGAGCCGTATGTCCAAAACTGCGCCCGCATCATCGACGGCATTCACTTGAATGTCCTGACTGCCATTGCCCTGTACCGCAAGAAGGACGAGCGGTGGCGCGAGCGATTGACGGCGGCGCTGGATGCGGCGGCGGAGTACCGCTTCATCCGCACCGTCAGCGTATACGGCACGGCAGTGTTGCCGCTGCTGGAGGCACTGGACTGGGATGGCGACAAAAAGTGGTATAAGCAGATAATGGCGGCGGTACGGAAGCAGGCGGCATTCTACCCGCATTTCCTCGAACCCCGCCTTGCCCCCGGTGAGGAGTTGACGCCCACGGAGCTGCAAATTCTGCATCTGCTCTGCGCGGACAAGTCCAACGCCGAGATCGCGCAGATCATGGATGTGAAGCTGCCGACCGTGAAGACCCACGTCAGCCACATCCTCGACAAGCTGAACGTGAAGCGCCGGGCGGAGGCCAAGACCGCCGCGAAAAAGCTGCGGCTCATTCCGGATGACCTATAAAAGCTGTGCCTGTGCTTGAACGGGCTGGATATAAACCCTATATGTATATTCTAAAGGAGGATCTTATGAAAAAACGAGTATTGAGCTTATTTATGGTGCTCGTGCTTTGCCTGACGCTTCTGCCCACAGCGGCTTTCGCCGAGGGAGAGGACGTGAGCATATCGGGCGGTGTCATCGGCGGCGGTGAGACCGGCGGTGAGACCGGTGGCGAGGGCGGTGGGATCTATGTAGCACCCGGAAGCCCGACAGAAGGGGGCGGCGGCACATATATCCCCGGAGAGGACACGCAGACGGAGATCTGGTGCGTAAGCAAGCCCGATTCCATTGACCGCGGCTATGACGGCACAACGGACGGCGGCACGATTCCAATCGACTTGACATTTACAGACGGCACAAATGAAATCAAACTCAAAGAAGGAACGGGCTTTACCGCCAAGAAGACGTTCGATTCTGCGGACGCGGGATGGCATAAAGTCACTGTGGAAATCACGCTAATCGGCGAAGCCGCGGTAAAGTACAAGCTCAAGGCGGGCGAAGAAACGTTTACGATCGGCGGCAACATCAACAAGGCCTATCCCGATCTGACCGTAACTCTTTCCAAGACGACCTGCACGGTGGGCGAAAAGCTTCTTCCGCTTCTGTCTGTCGAGGGTGCTCCGGAAGACGCCGAGGTGACATATTATTATCTGGCTTCCGCGTTAAAAAGCTGGGCGGGCTCTTCTGAAGTAGAGGGTAGCGAAGCCATGCCCAAGATTGACGAAAACACCGCAATCAGCGAGCCCGGCACATATTACGTTTATGCCAAGTCCGGCGAGACCACGAACTACGAAGAGGATCGGTCAGCAACCGTGGAACTCACAGTCAACGAGGCTGTCGTTGAGGCCGCTTCGATAACAAAAGCGGACGGAACGGACGGCGGCACATACGAATCCCTCCCGGCGGCGCTGAATGCGGCGCAGGACGGTGACACCGTCAAGCTGCTGGCAAACCATGTGACGGATGCAGACGCCCTCAATGCGCTCGGTGAAGATTTTACGTTCGAACAGTATGCTTCCATCGTACCCGTTGTCACCAAAACCCTGACGCTCGATCTGAACCACAAGACGGTCGACTACCTCGAGGTTGGATTCTCAGAGACTAACGAGGAAACGCAGAAAAAAGAAACTCTCGCGACAGGCAACCTGACTGTTACAGGCGAGGGCGCTTACGGCAGAATTTCAAATCTCATGTTCATGGCCGGCGCACTGGACATCCGGAGCGGCGAGATCGGCGGTTCAGAAGGCGCGGGACTTGTCTGCGACGTGAACAGCGGCACTGCGACCATCAGCAACGGCACGGTGTATGGCCTCACCGTATTGGAGGGTGCTTCCGTCACCGTCAATGGCGGCTCCAATCACGCGGGTGAATGGGTTGTCGCTTCCGGCGCTACGCTGAACATTACGGACGGCACGTTTGGCGATGTGCAGTTCACGCGCAACGGAACCATCGCCATCAGCGGCGGCACGTTCCAAAGCATTAAGAGCTACATCGCAGAAGAGTTGCAGCCGCTCATGTCCCTGTTGGATACGCAGAAGGTGCACGCTTTCTACAAGGGCGACGACGTGCAGGACGGCAATGCAACGGAGCTGGTCGACGTAACCGTCAAGGAGCACACTCACACCATGGTGAACAACAAGTGCGCCTGCGGCTTTTCCTGCACCCATAAGAACGCCGAGGGCGCGAGCACCATCGACAAAGACGGCAAGTGCACGGCCTGCGGGACACAGTTTGCGGCCGGCATCGGTGAAACCTATTATACCGATGTGCCGTCCGCGCTGAATGCGGCAACTGACGGTCAGACCGTCAAGCTGCTGGCAAACGTGATGCTGCCTGACGGCATATATGCCAGCAAGACCCTCACGCTGGACCTGAACGGACACAGTCTGAGCGGATACAGCTTGAATGTCGGCGGCCTTACGCCCACGAGTCAGGTTCGCACCGGTAATCTGACGGTCATTGACAGCAGCGGCGGCAACGGCGCGGTGGGAGTGACCGTGCGGGACGGCGGTACGCTGGTATTTGATCCGAAGAATGACCATACCACTTTGCTCCAACTGGAGGTTTGGGGCGGCACAGTCGAGCTGTACGGCGGAAAGATTTCGAGAAGCGGTTTGCGGCTGAATAATAACATCACATTGGGTGATCTGCTTCCCCAGAAAGCGGGACTTGCTTACTACCGTGACGACACGCAGCTCACGCTGAAGGAAGCCACTTCCCAGACCTGCGACCTGGTGGTAAAGTCGTGCAGCCACGGCGGCAAGAACGGCTTTGACAACAACTCCACTGCCTGCCCCTACTGCGGCGCGCCCGCGGTGGCTGAAACAGCCTTGAACAATGGCGAGGGCAACCGCCCGTGGCGGAGATTTGCTGATTTGCAGACAGCCCTTGACGCAGACAGAGACGGCGGCGCGACCCTTAAGCTGCTGGCCGACGTGACCGGCGATTATACCATCGACGGCACGCAGGACACGGGACTTGACCTGAACGGCCACTCCATCAAGGGTACGGTGACGGTCAAGGCGGCTACGGGCAGCAACACCACCACCTTGAGCAACACGAAAAACACGACCACGGCTAGCATTGATAAGGTCGTTGCCTACAAGGGTGCAAAACTCGCCGGTTCGGGTAAACCTGCCGTGATCGGTGAATTGACATTGGCCGATGGCGCGACATGGAAAAATATTCTGAATCTTAAAACACTTGGATACAAGGTGCTCAACGGAGACGGCACTTACAAGTGGTATGCCCCGAATGATGTCAAAGACTCGCAGTTGAAAAACGTTATCATCAATAGCCTGCCCATCACCTCCAAGACCTTGAATCTGAAGGTCGATGGCAAGAACCTGACCGGCAACTCGCCGAAGGTGGAGCGCGGCACGACCGTCCAGCTCTGCGCCAGCTGCAATGCGAAGGATGTGACGGTGACGTTCTTCATCCTGAAGACGGGCGAAACAACGCTCATCACCTTGACGGAGCCGAGCTATTCCAGTGGGAAGTATACAAAAGATTACGCCTTCGATACAATCGGAGAATACACCATCTATTTCACCGCCACCAAGGACGGCTATACGGTGCAGAGCGCCAAAAAGAAGCTGACCGTCACCAAGCCGAACTTAAGCAATGCCGAGATCACCTTCCGCAGCAGCAACGAAAGCACCTATGAGCCTTATCGCTCCACCACTACCGCGCCGGGCTTCACCGTAACGTACAACGGCAAGACGCTGAAATTGGGCGTTGATTACACCGCCAGCGGCACTGCTTCCTCTGCTGGCGTAAGCACCCAGACGCTGACCATCAAGGCAGTCGAAGGCAGCGACTACACCGGCTCGAAAACCGCCGAATGGAGAATCGTTCCGCACAAGGCGAAGGTCAAGGTCGGAGACGTGATTAAGGCTTACGACGGCACGACCGATCTGCCCGACGGCAAGATTTCGCTTGTAAGCGCAGCAGGCTCCGCAGGCTATCAGGCCGGACTGCCGCTTCCTCTGTCGGAGGGCAACGGTTTCGAACTGACCGACGCCAAGTATGATTCCGCCAACGCAAGCGAAACAGAAAAGAACATCTCCTTCACCGTCAAGCTGACAGATACGAACTATACCTTTGAAGACGGCACGACGGAAAAGGCCTTTACGCTGAACGGCGCGGATTTTGATGATAAGACCTTCCAGATCAATAAGGCCACCGTGCCCATGAATAACCCGACCGGCACACTGAACATAATCAACGGCACATGTCAGACGTACACCTATGACTTCAATAATATACTGCCCGGACTGCCCGGGGGCAAATATGGCACGATAAGCTATGGTCAGGCTGATATTTCCCTTGTTTCTCAAAGTGGGTACTATTACGACGAGACGATCGTAGAGTTTAAAAAAGGCGTGCTGACATTGGCACAGTTCTATGCGAAAGATGGAAAAATGACCGGCCGGATCGGTGACGTCAAGGTGAATGTCACCACCACCAACTACGAAAACTTTCAGCTGAAGCTCGTCCTCTACGCGGTGGACCAAATCAAACCTGAGCCGGACGGCACAATCACCGCAACGCCGATTACCTACGGTGACACACTGAGCAAGAGCGAAATTTCGGGCAAGATGAAAGACCCCACAACCGGCGATGAGGTCAAGGGTACATTCACATGGACGAATGGCACAATCAAGCCAGATGCAAATGATCGCTATGAAGCCGAATGGACGTTCACTCCGGCTGCGGGCTACGAGAAATACGCGACTGCGACCGGAACTGTGACCATCAAGGTCAAACCGGCGAAGCTGATCGTTTCCGTGAAAGCATCCAGCATGTATTACACCGGCGAGGAACAGATCGCATCGATCATCGCGTCTGGACAAAGCGTAGACAGCACTCCCGTGACGTTCACCTACAGCGACAAGGTAGACGGCAACTATACTTCGGGCGTACCGACATTCACCGACGCGGGTACATACACCGCTTACTACAAGGCGGAAGCCGCGAACCACGAACCAGCTACCGGTACGTTCACCGTGACCATCGACCCGCTGCCGATCAGCCTTCTCTCTGTTTCGTCAATCTCCAAGACCTACGACGGCAGTGCAGATGTCACGCTCACTGCGGACAAGCTGACGTTTTTCAGCAAAACGGCGAAGGCCACGAATATTAAACTTCCCGATACGGCGCTCACCTTCTCTGACGCCCAATTTACCAGTAAGCAGGAGGACGGGAGCTATCTGCCCTCGCCGGAGGTCGGAAACGGAAAGGCGCTTTCCTTCACCATGACGCTCACAAGCAATAACTATGTGTTTGAAGGTAAGTCGGAAGGTACCACAAAGGTCAGCGACGTTTTCGCGACCGATGATGCGAACCGGTTCACCATCACCAAGGCCGCCGCGCCCACGATGCAGCCCATAGAGCTGACCGTTATCAACGGGCTGGCAAAGACTTACTTGGTCAATCTTCCCGCGCTGCCGACGCTGGGCGATAATTGTAAGTACGGCTCCATCAAATATGAGGCCTGCAACTTCAATCTGATTGGAGAGGGCGGCTACGCAAATTCGACGGCAATGATCACATCAAACGATGAGTTCCAGTTGACTGTCCCGGCTGTCGAATCTCAGACCGAAGGTTCCGTCGGAACCGTAGGCGTCAAGATCACCACGGACAACTATCAGGACATGCTCCTGACCGTTGAAGTCATCGCGAAGAACAAGATCGTTCCCGTGCTGGACGGCGAGATCACCGCAACGCCAATCACCTTTGGCCAGATCCTGCGCGTCAGCACCATTACTGGCACGATGAAAGACGACGGCAAGACGGTCGAAGGCACCTTCGAGTGGACGAATCCTAGTACCAAGCCCGACAAAGCCGGCGACTATCAGGCTGAGTGGACGTTCACCCCGGCGGAGGGCTATGAGGAATACGCGACCGCGACCGGAACTGTGACCATCAAGGTGAACAAGGCTACCCCCACCTTCACCGCTCCCACCGGGCTGACGGCAAAATACGGTCAGACGCTGGCGGATGTGACGCTGCCGGACGGCTGGAGTTGGATGGATAGCAGCGAATCTGTGGGCGGCGCTTCGACTGCCGCCAAGACCTTCCAGGCAAAGTTCACTCCGAAGGACACCGAAAACTACAACACAGTGGAGAACATTGAACTTGAAGTCACGGTGAACAAGGCAGATGGCGGCAACCTCAAAACGGTCGAGCTGGAGCAGAAGTACACGGACGCCTCGGATCACACCTACACGCCGGACTGGGCCGGACTGCCCGCCGGGCAGGACTGGACGTTCAGCAGCGAGGCGAGCATCGTCCTACCCAAGCAGGACTTCGCAGCGGACGGCAACTTGCTGACCTATGCCATCTCCGGCGGCAAGGCGGGTGACAAGATCACCCTCATCCTCAAGGCGTCCTGTGACAATTACGAGGATTTCACCATCACGCTGAATGTCACTCTGACAGAAAAGGACGATCAGAAGCCGTTGACCATCACCGGCAACACTTCCGTAATCTATGGTGAAAAGCTGACATTGACCACCACTGGCGGCTCCGGCACGGGCACAGTGACCTACCGCATCGACACAGACGCGAGCACCGGCGAGGCGACCATCGATCCCGAAACCGGCGTTCTAACTCCGGTCAAGGTCGGCTCTGTGAGTGTCATCGCGACCAAGGCAGGCGACAACAACTATAACGACGTCACCAGCGCCCCCTTCGTGCTCATGATCAAACCGGCCACTCCCACCGGTGAGCCCAAGTACACCAAGATCACAACCAGTGGCAAGACATTGAAGGACGTGACGCTGACCATCGAGGGAAGCACTCTGAATCCCAGTGACGGCAAGCTGGAATGGGTGGATGACAAGGGCGAGCCCCTGCCCGACGATACCACGGTCAAGGCCAACACGACCTACAAATGGCGCTTCACGCCTGATGATGACAACTACACGACCCTGACCGGCGAGGTTGAGCTGTATCACAAGTCCAGCAGTGGCGGCGGTTGGTACGACAGCTACTACACCATCAAGGCAACTGCCGGGGCTGGCGGCTCCATTTCTCCCTCCGGCAATGTCAGCGTTCGTGAGGGTGGTGATCAGACCTTCACCATCGCCCCGGATAAGGGCTATGCTGTTGCCAATGTCAAGATTGACGGCAAGAGCATTGGCGCGGTGAAGTCCTACACCTTTGAGAATGTCAGCAGCCCCCATACCATCGAGGCCATCTTCGTCAAGGGCACTGCCAGCGCCAGCACCGGAGACAGCAGCAATCTTCCGCTGTGGAGCGCCCTCCTGCTGGCAAGTACCCTTGCTCTGACCGGCGCCGTCCACCTTAAGAGAAAACGTGCACGGTAATCGTTTTATCACACCTTTAAGGCCAACAAACAGCTCAGCTTCCGGTATTGCCCGGAAGCTGAGCTGTTCCTTTTTCATCACTACAAGAAGCTAATCAATGACATTTTGAGCTGCGCCGCTATTCCAACGCGGCAAGGAGACAGCATTATGAAAAGAATCACAAGAATCATTCGTCCGATCATCTGCATGGCCGTCCTTCTCTTTGCCATGACCACGGCAGTCATGGGCTGCTATCAGAAAGAGACGGAGCCTATCGACATTCCCGGCAGAACGCCTTCCGGCACATCTGCGCCTCAGCCATCAGCGACTCCTGAAGTGATAAAATAATGGTAGACACAAAAGAGCCTACCATTATTTTTATGCTATTATAGACATGGAGGTGGCAATATGGCTGGTAAATACACGATGCGAAGCAAAGAAGAAAAGTTAGCTATTGTAAAGAGGAATTTAGCAGGAGAAACTTCAAGGTCGCTCGAAAGAGAAACAGGATGCAGTCATCGGTTAATACAAGAGTGGACCAGAAAGTATCTAGCAGAAGGTGAAGCCGGGCTGGAAGTTAAGAAGAAACCCGGGAATCCTTTATCTCGTTATGAGCGCCGGAATGAACTGACCTACGAGGAGCAGCTGCAATACCAGATCGAACTGCTGAAGCGAGAGCTGGTTAAGAAAGAGGCGGAGGTACTTCGTTTAAAAAAACGGAACGAACGAAAAGGGGGCGATGCCCGAAAAAGATGATCCGAGAGATGTATGCCGAGATTCAAAAGCAGACAGACAAACATTCTGTCAGCGAACTTTGTGAAATGCGACTGCATCTTTTATCAGAATGGTCAGAAAAGAACTTCCCGTTGACTCCTGATACAGTGACCTTTGGGTCTAATAAAACTGTGTGGTGGAAAGGGGCTTGCGGTCACGAATGGCAGACAAGCATTAAAGCTCGCTCCGCAGGCGAGCAATGTCCAATATGTTCGGGAGCGAGGGTGCTTCGAGGTTATAACGACTTTGAAAGTAAGTTCCCTGAGCTTGCGAAGGAATGGTCGCCCAAGAATGAGCCGCTAAGACCGTCGATGATTACAGCGGCTACGCACAGGAAGGTAATATGGCAGTGCAAGCTCGGACACGAATGGACGGCATCCGTGAAAAGCCGGACGGTGAACGGTACGGGTTGTCCCTACTGCTCACACAACTTTGTGCTACCGGGCTTCAACGACTTGGCAAGCCGTTTTCCTGAAATCGCTGCGGAGTGGTCAGAGCGCAATCTTCCGCTGACGCCGGATCAGGTTACGGCTTTCAAGAATATTAAAGTTTGGTGGAAATGTCACTTGGGTCACGAATGGAACACATTGATTTCAACCCGTGCAGGAGGAAGTCAGTGTCCCTACTGTAGTGGGATAAAGCTACTCAAAGGCTTTAATGACTTAAAAACAAAGTGCCCTTCCCTTGCCGCAGAGTGGTCGGAAAAGAATCTGCCGTTGACTCCCGATGCGGTCAATGAGAAGTCAACAAAGAATGTTTGGTGGA
>ERZ1673695.2845-NODE-2845-length-11901-cov-5.134476_pt1 | contig 11901 bp, 10 predicted proteins | sample MGYA00580225_ERZ1673695 | MGnify/ENA primary metagenome ERZ1673695 (study PRJEB41218, sample SAMN15661739) | gut metagenome | host: Homo sapiens | place: Canada: London | collected 2015-08-20/2019-03-30 | study: EMG produced TPA metagenomics assembly of...
GGGGTACGCTACCCCTTGTAGCTACACCCCTATCGTTAGGCGGTGGCGCGCATGACCGGCACGATCAGCGCGGTGATGCGCGCCATCATCGACCGGGTGTATCCGGTGGGGATTATCGTAGATTTTGCGGTAGAGACGAATCCCAACACCGCCGTCGGCTGCGGGACGCAGTGGCAGCGTATCGCGGACGGGCGGACGCTGATAGCGTCGGACGCAAGCCATCCTGTGGGATGGTCGGGCGGAGAGGCGGCGCATGTGCTGACTACAGGCGAAATGCCCAGCCACAATCACCAAATACAACAAGCGGGTTCGGATGGCGATATACATATGCAAATGGGCAAAGATGGCACCTATCCGAACGAAAGTTACCTGTCTTTCGGCACAAGCGTAAAGCCTTTTGCCGAATCTACGATTTTAATTGCATACACAGGCGGAAACGCAGCGCACAACAACATGCAGCCGTCGCTGGCCGTCTGCCGCTGGAAGCGCGTGGCCTAAGCTACACCCGAAAGGGGGCGGCGGTATGAACGGACGTATCGCTGCCCTTTCCGGGCGGGTGCCGGAACTGACGGCGGAACAGTTGGACGGGATGGACGCTACGGACTTTGCTGCGTTATATGCGGGCGGAGTGCGGCTACTGATGGTAAAAAACAATGAAACCATCACGTTGCATTCGATAGACAGCGCTGGGGCGTTGACCTGGCTGGATACCAATATGCCGCGGGAAAATCTGCTGATTAACTCGAATTTTCGTATAGCCCAGGCGGGCTATGGCGGAATGCATGGATCGTATAAGTATGCCGCAGACCGGTGGATGCTATATGTCCATGATGGCGGCAATATATCCGCAACAATGGATAGTCAGGGGGTTTTGCACGTAACGGCAGAAAACCAAGATGGATCACTTTCGCAGCGTTTTTTATCACTGGATAACAGCAAAATCTATACGGTTGCATTTTATATGGCAGATGGTACGCTGGAATTTGCCTATATTAATAATGTAGGTGATGTTTCGTATGTTCAAAGTGGTATCCTGGCCGGACAGACCAGGATGTACAAGGGCGCTGCGCTGTATGAAGGAACCTATAACGCCATCACAATGCCGCCGTTTATTCCGCCTGATCCTACTGTTGAATTAACCAGATGCATGACATGCTACGAGAAAACGAAAAAAGAAAACAGTGGGTATCCTCCCTGTGCTTTCCTTGGAACAGGCATAAAGGGTTACTTTATTTGTTTGTACAAATGGAAGGTACGAAAACGGACGGGGAATCCTGAAATTAGAATCAATGGCGCATCGGCAGGGCAGGAAGTGGCGATGCGGAATACATTTACCGACGTTGCTACATCTGGTACGTTGGAACTGTGGGACGAACAATGCCCTGACGGGCTTGGATTCATCCAATTAAACGGTGCTACGGAAAATGTTTGCGGCGCATTGTATGAAGCGACCATCGAAGCGATTGACGACATCATCTAAAAAACCAAAAGGAGAATCAAAGCAATGAAACCAAAAGGCACAGATGTGGCCGCCGCTGCGGTGCAGGCGGTCAGCGTCGGCTATACCTATGACGATCTGGATTGCCAGGCCTTCGTGGAGCACTGCGCGCGCCAGGCGGGCGGGGCCATGGACTACCTGGGCACCAACGACATGGCCCGCCGCGCGGCGTGGCTGGGCACGCTGGCCGACGCCCGCGCGCAGGGCCGCCTCGTGCCGGGCGCGGGGCTGCTCATCCGCGAGGAAACCGAGGCGAATCTGCCCGCACGCTACGCAGGCGACGGCCTGGGCGATTTCAGCCACGTGGGCCTGTACGTGGGCGAGAACGCCCTGACCGATGTCGATAAAAACGGAAATGCCCGCAGCTGCGACGTGGTGCACTCCAGCGCCACGATGGGCCGCGTGGCCGGGAGCACGCTGGCCAACGGCTGGACCCACGCGATGTGGTTCCAGGAGATCGACTACGGCAATGATGCCGGGCTGGGGGTGGATCAGGGGGCGGACAGCGGCGATGTAGCGGATGGCGGAACATCCGTCGGGGATGGCCTGACTGCTGGCGCTCCTGCCGCCGGGGCGGAGCGGTATGCCATGGTCACATCGCCGGACGGTGGCCCCGTAAAGTTGCGCAAGTCCGCAAGCAAGGACGAATCCCTTTACTGGCATGTCAATCCCGGTGCGCGTGTCCAGGTGGAGCATGAGCGGGACGGCTGGGCGCTGATCCGCGCGATCTGCACCGATGGCTACACGCGCCGGGCCTACATGATGTCAAATTTCCTGCACGATGACCGATAACACGCCTTGGCGTATCATACATGGTGATGCGCTACTTGAATTGCGCAACATGCACGGAGCCGATTATGCCGCGATCATTACCGATCCACCATATGCCAGCGGTGGCATGAGCATGGCCGAAAGGAGCCGCAGCACGCGGGATAAGTACACCAGCTATGGAGAGCAAGGAAACCCCTATCCTGATTTTTCCGGGGATGCGCTGGCGCAGCGTGCGTGGACATCTTTCATGCATGAGATTATGGTGGCCGCGCGGGCCGCCTGCAAGCCGGGTGCTGTGTGTGCGTTGTTTGTTGACCGGCGGCAGCTGCCAGCCCTGACCGATGCTATCCAATGGGCCGGTTGGGTGTGGCGTGGTGTCGCTGTATGGGATAAGATGAACAGTCGCCCGCAAATTGGTCGCTTCCGTCAACAATGCGAATACATCGTTTGGGGCAGCAACGGACCATTGCCGACAAAGCGCGGCGTGTCCGTGCTGCCCGGTCTGTTTCAGGTGCCTAATGTGCCTACACAAGACCGCTGGCATCAGACACAAAAGCCTCTTGCACTGATGCAGCAGGTGGTGCGTATTTGCGAGCCGGGCGGCACCATCATTGACCCGTTTGCGGGCAGCGGCTCCACCATCGTGGCGGCCCTGTGCGAAGACTATAAGGCCGTGGGTATTGAACAGGAGGCACACTATATCGACATCATCAGGCGGCGCATGCAGAGTGTGCAGCTGCGCATGGTACTGCCTGACACCACACTACAAAGCAGAATCGAGGGGATATGATATGGCTGATACTTGGGAAACCATTCTTCGCGCACTGGTCACTGTTGGCGGCTTCATTGCCGGGCTGTTCGGCGGTTGGGATGGACTTATGACCGTTCTGGTCATCTTCATGGCGGTTGACTACATGCTGGGCTGCGCCTGCGCGTTGACTGGCAAGAGCGACAAAACCGAAGGCGGGCACTTTCTGTCCAGCGTTGCCTTTGTGGGACTGCTGAAAAAGGCCACAATCATGCTGGTGGTGCTGCTGGCTGTGCAGCTGGACAAAGCTGTGGGCGACGCTGCGGCCATGTTTCAGACTGCTGCCGTGTTCTTCTACTTGGCCAACGAAGGACTGTCCATTATTGAAAATTGCGGCCTGTTGGGAGTGCCTGTACCCCAAGTATTGAAGAATGCACTTGAAGCCTTGCGCGACAAGGGTGATACCGGGGACGGAGACGACGCTGACGGCTAATGTTCGGGCTTTTACCTGTCCATGGTGCTCGATCGGGGCAGCCCTTTCCGGCGATCAGGTCCTTCAGAATCACATAACTTCATATGAAAGCGGCGCTTTTCCCGTAAATGTTCGGAAAAAGCGCCGCTTTTTTTCGCGTTCTACGGGTTTATTTCATCGCGCGGACAAGTAAACCCACACCCACACGGTTAAGAATGGCTTAGAATGGCGCGCAGGAACGGCCTACGGCACGCTTGGAGCCGTTTAATGCAAGGGATGACCATTTGCTCACGGCCACAAACGGACGCGACGCATGGCCTTGCAGGGCGGCAGCGTGAGCGGCTGGCCACTGTGTGGCCAGAAGCGTGGACGGGGGGGCGGGGGTGGCGCGCCCGGCGCCATGGCCACCCATGAGAATGGACGCCACCAATACAGGGAGCGGGCAACGCGGAAAGGAGAAAGCAGTCGATTTTTTTGATTACGCTGATTCTTCTATTGGAGCTGTCTGCATTTGCCGATTGGGTCGAAAGTGAATCTGTATATCCCATCCCCCCTATCTCAAAAGTTTTATAAGAGGGATTTTGACACCGGAAGGGAGCTTAGCCCTTTGGAGCGCATGTTCTAATTATTGGGGGGTGGGTACCCCTTAGTATTACAGTTTATTACTTATTATTACAGATAAATAGATAAACTGTAAGGGAGCACTAGAAACGACTTATATTGTAGCTTTTGGGAGCATTACAGAAATTTCATAAATTACAGTTTTGTTGTATATACTAATGCTTTTTGTTTTCAACAGTTGCGCGGATTTATCCACACGCCGGGCAAAAATGGGGGAAAACTTGGGGGAAAAAAAGAAAAACGCCACGGCAAAAGGCAAAATAAACCACCTTATAAGATTCAAACACATGCGAAAAAGTCCGTTTTTGTGGGTATTTGATGGTTGAAAAGTCTTCTTGACCCTTCGGGACCAAAAGGTCGCAGGTTCAAATCCTGTCACCTCGACCAAAAATTTGTCTGAAGATTATAATCTTCAGACTTTTTTGTTGTTTTGTTTTGCTAGATTTTTTCTTCGAAATCTATCATTTCCTGACCAGATCAGGATTCCAGCGGACAAGCCCCCTTTCGGCTGCCATCGGATGACAACTGATAGAGGTGGATTTATGGAATTGCGTGTCTGGTTTTTGGGAGCTTTTCGGTCAGGGATGTTCATTGGCAGAAGCGGGTGGAAAAGGGCGAGCGGGATGGGAAAAAAGATGCGACCCAAGGGGGTTTTGCTCTCTTGGGTACGGCTTTTTTTGTATAGTATTCGTTTTGGACCTGCTATGCAAAGGCCTGCATTATGTTAACTAAGGTCCTGCATACATCTCGTATCAACAGACCGTATTATTGCATATTTAGCAAGCCTCAACAATAGTACGCCGTGACTGAAACAGGTTTAAATTGCCTATAAGGCAACACCATTCTCAAACCGGGGCAGTGTTCATAATGGCACCGGCCATGGTCTAAGTTACCCCTAAAACAACACCATTCTCAAACCGCCGCAGACCGGCAGCTATGCCGGTGGGAGTCTAAGTTACCTCTAAAACAACACCATTCTCAAACTGCCACAACAAATACGCGACATGTGCATAGAGTCTAAGTTACCTCTAAAACAACACCATTCTCAAACGGCGGCTTTGATGCGCGGGAGATCAGCCGTGTCTAAGTTACCTCTAAAACAACACCATTCTCAAACTATCCCAGCGCGCAGAACTGGCAGATTCTCGTCTAAGTTACCTCTAAAACAACACCATTCTCAAACGCAGAGCAGGACAAGATCGGCGCTTTCGTGGTCTAAGTTACCTCTAAAACAACACCATTCTCAAACCGTGGGCGAAAGTGCCCTGACCGATGTCGAGTCTAAGTTACCTCTAAAACAACACCATTCTCAAACGCGAGCTTGCGGAAAACACGGTGATCGGCGGTCTAAGTTACCTCTAAAACAACACCATTCTCAAACAGATGTCGCATATATAGGAAAGGTCCAATGGGTCTAAGTTACCTCTAAAACAACACCATTCTCAAACGCGTTCCGGGGCAGTATGCCGCTATCATGAGTCTAAGTTACCTCTAAAACAACACCATTCTCAAACCGGAAATAGTCAACGCCCTCCCCTCGCCGGGTCTAAGTTACCTCTAAAACAACACCATTCTCAAACCATTGGAAGAGCCTGTCCCATGAGTCTTTTGTCTAAGTTACCTCTAAAACAACACCATTCTCAAACTGGGCGTGTATGAGTTAGATGGCGTGTATGGTCTAAGTTACCTCTAAAACAACACCATTCTCAAACCCCAAATCCTGTGGGAGGAGAATCGCACGACACCATCCGTGCGGTTGCAGAGGTAACCAGTCGCCTTCATTATAACGAATCCGGGTAGATTTCGCAATCGTCCTTGTCAATAATCCAAGCCGTTTCAATGGTTCTGTCAATTGCCGGACAGGAAGTTTCCACCAGCAGAATGCGCATCTTGCGATAAAACGCCTCACGGTACAGTGCGTTCAGTTCTGCCTGAGACAGATATTGTTTCAGATGGACAAAGATGAAACATTCCTTTCGCAGGTAGTCCTGAGCAATGCGCATTCGCCGCAGGAGGCGTTCAGGCAAGTCTGTCGTCCGGTCGTCAAAGCGCAGACCGCATAACTTGATTAGCTGCGTCCAGTCAAGCTCATCTGCAAAGAGCAGGGGCTCCTCGCTCTCCAGCGCAATTTCGCAAGCCCAGGACAGCACCTGATGGCATACCTCTTGTGTTTGGAGAAAGTGTTCTGCGGACGCCGCCTGTGCCTTCGCCCATTTGGTCAGCACCGCCTGCGCAGCGCGGTCGTTGAGCTCCACGCTCAGCGGATCGCTGATTACCTCGCAGTACTTTTCGAATTCCAGAGGCTGCATGTCTTGCGACAACACAAAGCCGCCGTTGTCTCCCTGGGCTTGTGCAAACAGTTCCCCTACTGCCCGGCGAAATCGTATCGGCGATTCGATGGCGAATACAGGCACGCGATTTTCTGGCCAGTCAATGACCATTTCGCGGCTTAGGTAGGCCAGTTTCATAGCACAATCAGCCTTTCGTCGCTGTCGATCACATCAGATATCGTCTCTCCCAGAATGAACTCACTGCGGGCAAACTGCTTTTCCGTGATGCACAGCACCTGAATCACACCTGCCGCGGGTTTGTTCCGCCGCAAGTTGGCCAGAATCGCCTGCACTGCGGTCATGTTCAGCGCCAGCTTGCAGTAAACCGACTCCTGCAGCATCAAAAAACCGTTTCGGATAAGATACCGGTGAAACAGGCTGTAGGCACGGCGATCCTCACTATCCGTCGAAGGAAGGTCGTAGAACACCAATACGCGCATAAACCTATAGCTCATCGCTGTAAAACCGAAGCTCCTCCATGTCGTTTTCTTCCAGAGCGCGGAATACGCTTTTGCAGTAGATTTTGATCGCGTTGCTCACGTATTGCCGGCTCTGGGAAATCGTTACCTGCCGGTTGAGAACGTCAATCAGCCTGAGCCTGACCTCCTTGTTCATTTCATTCGGCCGCATATCATACACCACCCTGTCAACCAATGGCCGGTATGGTTCCATCAGGTCGCAAGCCAGGTTGAAAGGATTAAGCATGTTGTCATGAAACACGCCCAACTGCGTCACATAGCCGTTGGCGACGATCTCCCGGTTGAAGGCTGAAAGAAGGATGGCATAGCCAAAGTTGAGCGCCTGATTGACCACACATCCATCCCCGCGCGTGAATCCCACGCCAAACAAGCCGCCAAAGTAGACCTTTGCAGCATGTCCCTCGCGGTTGCTGGCGTCCGCGCCCTCTACACGCTCGGCATAGGCTCCCAGCATCCCTGCCCGTTCCGCCTCATGCGCATAGAGAAGCATCGCCTGCTGCTTTTGGATTTTCTCACGGATGATTGCGCCCCAAAGCAATTCCTTGCGTTCCTTTGGCCAGGCAATCTGACTGCGCAGTTTGCCGCTGGCGTCATAGCTGCCATAGCATGGCATCACCTCAGCCGCCGGATTGCGCTGCTCGTCGCAAAAGAGGATTTTCACTTTTCTCCGCGACAGTTCCACCAACAGCGCCGCCGTCATGGACACCGCGGTCGATTCCACGATCAGCATTCCAATCTCGGACAAGTGAATCCGAGTAACGTCTTCCCGGCGCACCTGCAGGTATCCCAGGCTCATGTCCAGCTTGCAGCGGCCGGAGATTACCACGGTTCGCCAGCTCATAGCCTGTTGAGGTCAATGACCCGCTCATACAGTCCGGTCGGAGACTGGTGGATCAGCAGTGCCTGGGTACATCCGGAAATCGTTCCAGACGGGTGCAGGACGCCGAAATTTTTGGCCAGTCCGATGCCTGTCAGGTCTGCTTCTCCTCCCGACCGTGAAAACAGGTTGAGAAGCTGACACAGAATGCAGCACTGCTGCACCACATCCAAATTCTCAAATGCCGATTGGGCTTGAAGCAACTTGTCCTTCTGGCCACTCATCCTCTGGCAATATGGCATATGCTCCATTTTTCGCACGAACAGGTCGTAAAGTGCCAGGTTTTTCTCCGGGCAGAGTCCATCCCGTGGGTTGGGCCGATATCCGTCCCCGCCGCGAAGACGCTCGTATTCCTTGCTTTCCCGCGCAGCCTTGACAACCTTTTGGATATACCGTTCCCACTCCTCCGATACCATCAGCTGATTGGCGTTCTGGATGGAGAGATTGTCGTTGGTGCGCCCCGTTATATACATTCTGTACCCGTCCAAGGAGATCAGCGACCGCATGCGGATGATCGGCAGGATAATCCGGGGTTCCTTCAGTTCGCGCGTCTCGACGCAGTGGCGCAGCGCCAGTTCCGGATGGGAGACAGCGTTAGGATACAGGTGCAGCGGTACGTCAACAAGCGAGCGCACCCGGCGCCGACGCACCGTATGTTCCACCAGCATGAAGCATGCGCCGGTAACCTTGTTGTATCCACCATACTTTTCGATCGGCAAGCCCTTCTTGAGCGGCATCTGGCCCTGGCCTTGGGGCTTCGGCTGCAAATCAAACAGTATGCCGCTGTAGATTACGGGCATCATCGTCACCAGCGGGCTGTTGCGCGCCATTGTCCGGCGCACGGTAGCGATGGAACCTTCGTCGGCAGGATTCCACGCCAGCACGCCGCCGCGGCGAATCTCCATCTTCAGGAGACTGTCAAGATTGATGGTATAATTGTCCCTGTGCTCGCGGATATATCGCATGGGCGAGTGCGTGAACTGTGTATTATAGATGTTGCCCACAACGATGTTGAGGTAAGCGTCTTTTGCATGATGCAGATCGTTGAGCTCGCGCACCTTGGGCAGCTTTCGCGCATGGCGGAAGTCGGAGACCAGTCCTGCCTTCACATAGACGATCTCGCTGTCGGGCATCAAGCGGCCGAGCAGCTGCGCAACCGCCTTGGTGCCCTGGCGGGTCTCCACAAGCTGCCGCGCTGCAAACGACGTCAGTTCCTCATCTGTAAAGCCCGTGCGGCGCGTCAGGCGCTCGTACTTTTCCCGGGAGATCAGCTTCCTGTGCAGCAGGAAGCTCCAAAACGCCTTTTGTGCCTCCACGATATCATGGCTGAGCGGATAGTCGTTACCCTTCTCCTCGTTTAGCGTCCGTTTGACGAGCACGCGATTGTCAATGCTGTCATCCTTAACGCGCGAACGGGGGTAGATATGGTCGATGTCATAGAGGCTCTCGCTGCGCAGCAGTTCCTCCAGATCGATGCGCTCGCCAGAATACATGCACCGGCCCATCTGCGTGTAGTAAAGGTAGAGCTTGTCCTGACGCAGCCGCTGATTGTCCGTCTGTTGCAGGGTATCATAGAGCGCGCCCGCCTCATCCCGGAAGGTCTCATAGCATGCCAGCAGGGTCTGCTTGCGCTCAGGCTTGCGTTCGGGCTTTTTTTCTTTGCCGCGCGCCATCTCGATGAAAATCTTTTTCGGGTCGTGTCCGATCACCTTGCGCAGTTCACAAGCAGCCAGCACTGTCTGGCGGATCTGCCGTTTTACTGACGGCGAGACGTACAGTTCGTCTATGAATTCATACAGACTTTCCTCCCCCACCTCACGGTTGCGCGCCTCGATTGCCTCTGCAAACGTATAGCGATCGCTCAGCAACCCCATCAGCGTCTCATTTGTCTGCCACAGGGCATCCAATATGCTGGCGCCATCCGGCTGACCAGGTGTAAAGGCCGTCATCTCGCACAGCAGTTCCCGGCTCAGGCGTCCCCACCCTGCGCAGTGCAGGCGCAGTAGGCGACCGATTACGTCGTCGGTTAGCCCCAAGCTGCGCAGCTTTTCCCGAAGCAATCTGCGATCATCGCCAAAATATGTTGCCGCCAGTACGATTTCTTCAGCCTGCGCATCGTCATATTTCTCCCCAAGAATCTCCCGCAGTGCAAGCGTCGTGCGCAGGCTGCTCTTGACGCCGCCCTGCACGTCGATGCCCCCAAGGTCCTCCCGGCTCACGTCGCAGCCCTGCGCCCGCAGGAAGCCGACGATGTTGCGAATGCCCGGCTTCTTGATTTTTAGAAATACCTGTTCATAAAGCGCCTGCTTCAGCTCAACGGGCAGTGGTTCACCCTTTACAGTCATGGGGTTCATTTCGTTGAGTACGGTGAAACGCTCATAGATGGGCGAGCAGGCAGGCAACACATCGCATCCCCGAAGGTAGGAGCAGGAGGAGGTCATACGGTCAATGAAAGCCTGTGCACTGCGGACCAGATCCACCCGGTCTTCAAAATTCCAGGGATAGATTGGACCCTCCGTCTTGCGTACGAGCCAGCTGTTGGGGGCGTGGTGATTGAGCGGTCCCACGTAGTACGGGATGCGAAACGTCAACAGCGCACGAATCTTGTCCGCAGGCGTCAATCCTTCGGCATCCTTCTCCTTCAGAAAGGGCAGATAGACGGCCGCCCGATCCAGAATCTGTTCCATCTCTGCCCTGTGTAGCTGGTAGGGAATAACGCTATTGTCGCCGGAGATAAGCCTTGGCAGGAGTGTCCCTTCCTTTGCCCGTGTTCTCAGGGCTTGTACACGTTCGTCCTGCTCCAGCGTATCCAGTACCTTCTCGATAAACTTGCAAAAGTCCTCATGCCTACAGACCTTGACTGCCTGTTTTTCCCCTTCAACCCATGTATGCCCGACAAGGCTCGCATAGTTACCCGGCACGTCCGTTGCGCGGAACACGCGATTGTACAGTGTGCGATCTGCGCGCAGGACTGCCTTGAGCTCGACTAAATCCTTCTTATTCTGCTCGTACTGCCGTACTTTTGCCTCGGAGATGGATGAAGCGCCGCCAAGGAGACGCTGCAATACGCCCCAGTTATACAAGCTGCGCCATGCCTCCAGCAACGCGAAGCGATCGCCAAGCACGGCTTCCAGTACCGGCAGTCCATCCTCATAGCCGGCCTTGCGAAATTCTGCCTCCTTTTGCTCGGCTTCTTCCAGCGTTGGGTCCTCATAAAGCTCGGACAGCTTGACCTTTGCGCCGGTTAATGCCTTGACCCACGTCTTCTGCTGCTTTGTCTCCGCCGTGAACACAGCGTTCAGCTGCTTTTGCCGTGCGCTGATACTGAGTGTGCTGTCCATCAACAGGGGTCTGAGCGTATCGATATCGTGGCAGCGCAGCTCCATTCCCAGCTCGTCTTCGAACCTCAGTTCCAGCTCGCGCATGATTTCTTCCAGCTCTGGAAGATGTCCATCTCCCAAGTCAGCGTACAGGAAATGGCCTCGTTTCTTGAGGATATGATGCAGCGCCAGGTAAACCAGCCGCACATCGAAGGGCCCGTCCTGTGTCATCAACGCACGACGCAGATGATAGACCGTCGGATACTGGGCATGATACTCCCGGTCGGTCCAGCCTTTCTGTTCAAAGAGCGTGTACTTCCACGGCTTATCTTCAGACCAGAGCCTTGCCGCGTCCATGCGCTGAAAGAAGGCAGGGTCTACCTGGGCGATCTGTGCTTGAAACAATTCCTGCAGCAGAGCCAGGCGCTGATTTCGTCGTTGATATCGCCTGCGTTGCACGCGCGCCACGCGGCGCTTTGCAGCGGTCTGCGCCTCCTCAAAGAGCCGAACGCCCCACATATCCTTCCCTTTGACCCTGCATAGCCTGTATGTTTCATCACTCACAGCCCAGCCGACCGATGTCGAACCGATGTCCAGGCCCAGATATGTCGCGTTTTTTCCGCAACGCTCCATTGACAATCCCCATTTCTTTTGTATATAATACAGATGTCTTGTTACCTCAGGACAACACCATGTTCAAATAAGGCTTTAGCCACCCCGTCCTCTTGCGAGGACCCGCATCGAGCGGAATGGACCTGCGACGGCAGGTCTTTTTTTTATTCGAT
>ERZ1673695.2846-NODE-2846-length-11892-cov-6.755428_pt1 | contig 11892 bp, 10 predicted proteins | sample MGYA00580225_ERZ1673695 | MGnify/ENA primary metagenome ERZ1673695 (study PRJEB41218, sample SAMN15661739) | gut metagenome | host: Homo sapiens | place: Canada: London | collected 2015-08-20/2019-03-30 | study: EMG produced TPA metagenomics assembly of...
AGCAGGGACAATCCTGCGCTACCGAGGGCATGGACCCGCTGTGGCTGCTTAATCATTTTCATGCGCAGGATGCCGCGCATGAAGGTAGGCGCCCCTTTATTCTGTCCCGCTACGCCGGGCCGGGCAGTCACCGGTATCCGGCCGGCTTTTCGGGAGACAGCGTCATCAGCTGGAAGTCGCTTCAATTTCAGCCATACTTTACGGCCACGGCTTCCAATATTGGTTACGGCTGGTGGAGCCACGATATCGGCGGGCATACGCACGGTAGGCGCGATGATGAGCTGCAAACCAGGTGGCTTCAGTTCGGCGTTTTTTCTCCGATCCTGCGTATGCACAGCACGTCCAATCCGTTTAACGGCAAGGAGCCATGGCGCTACGGGCCGGAGGCATGCGGCATCATGACGGCGTTTCTCAGGCTGCGTCACCGCCTGATTCCCTATCTCTACAGCATGAACTGGCGCTGCCACAGCCTTGGAGAGCCGCTTGTTCAGCCCATGTATTACGCATGGCCACGCGAGGATGCTGCCTACCAGGTACCCAACGAGTATCTTTTTGGCAACCAGTTGATCGCCGCACCTATCACCTCGCCCATGGCGCCGCAGCTCAGGCTGGCCGGCGTCGACGCTTGGCTTCCGGACGGCCTCTATCATGACCTGTTTACCGGCATCCTCTATCGCGGCGGGGGAGCGAGGCGCCTGTTCAGGCCGCTGGAAAGCATTCCTGTGCTGGCCAGGGCAGGCGGGATTGTGCCGCTGATGCCGGTGGAGGAGAAAAGCGCAATCCCTGAAGCCTTGGAGATCCTTGTCTTTGTGGGGGCGGATGGCGCGTTGGATCTCTACGAGGACGATGGGGAGACGGAGCGCTATGCCTCAGGCGACTATCTGCTGACCGCGCTTCGTTTGGCAGGAAATGAATTTTCGCTTTCCGTCGTGCATGACGCCCCCTCTTTGCACAGAAAGCGTCAGCTCACCATTACGTTCTGCGGTCTTAAGGAGCCAGCTTCCTGTGTGGCGCGCTGCGGGAAGGAACTCCTATCGGCCGAAACCCTCTATGACTCGCAAATGCATCGTTTCCATGTGAAGCTCCCACCGATGGACAATGCCCAAAGCATTGCGGTGAGCCTTCCGGACGGCTTTTGTGTTGCCGACAACGACCGTGTCGGATACTGGGAAGCACTGCTCAACCGTGCACAGATTGACTATGAGCTCAAGGAACGGCTGTTTGACCTGCTGTGCATGCAGAAGGAACCGCTGGCGATTCTGCGTGAATGTGCTTCGCTTCCTCTTCCGAGTGGACTGCTGGAAGCCTTGATGGAGGTTTTTTGACGGCTGCCGGGTAGACAAAAACACACCCTTCCGCATGTACATGTCAGGCCACTCCGGAGCAGGAAAAATGCGCTGCCTGATTGAAATGTGTTTTGTCCCCAATCTCCCATGCGTAAAAGCCGAAAGAAACCTGCTTCGTATGATGGCGGGCGACCAATGAACGCTGTTATTCGAGCTCGTTATTTCTAAGGAATGGACATCGATCATTACTTTTGTGATCTCAAAGCCACATTGACTGATCAGAAAACAGGTTCGGATGATTGCTTTTTCAACCCGTATGTAAAGTACCTACTTTCGCAACGGGGTAAGGCGCAAGCCTGTCTCCAAGCCGAGGGGCCTTCGGAAGAAGCAATAATTCCATAGACGCAAAAAAAGGCGGACGCAGCCGTTTTCACGGTGCGCCCGCCCTTTCTTTCGTCCTTACTCTGCCTTGACCTCCTGCTTTTCCAGTTCCCTTTGCTTCTTCCATTCAGCAAATTCCCTCTGGCCTTCCTCACTTTCATAGAAAGCAAGAATATCCGGGAGGATGCAGCGTGCTATCGCCTCGATCCGGTGCTGGGGAATGCCTGTGTTGTTCGTGAGTTTTTTTCTTCCGCCCAAATGTACCTCCTTTCTTGAGAAAATGGCTATCGCTGGGGAGCTTTGGCAGACTGCTCCCTCTGCCGCTCTTGAAACGCCTGTCTGATCTCCTGAGGAATACTTTCCACAAATCGTCGGAGCCGCTCGTTTTCCTTTTTCAGCTCCAATACTTCCACCCGCTTTTGGATGCTCTTTTCGTCGTTGACTTTTTGTTTCAGGCCCATGTTCTCCTGCGTCAAGTAGTCAATGGTGGCTTGATACTTCTTCATCTGTCCCAGATGCCTTTCCAGCCGGGCGAAATACGGGCCTATCATTTCCAGCGTCTCGTCCCGCTTCTTTCCAGCGTTCAGACCCCCAATCTCGCTTATCGCCTTTTCAATGGTCCGCTGCTGGCGGGTGAGGTCCACAGACTGCTTGAACAGCCACGTGGGAATGTGCATGCGCTTTGTCACCAGCGCGCTCTCGCCCCGTTTGAGGACCGGGAAAGCCTTTTTCATGTGCGCGTGAAACTCATCCTGCCATTGGGACAACTGCGCCCGGTTACCCAGAACCTCCTTGGCCGATAGCCGGCCGTCCTTCGTGATCGGAGTAAAGCACAGGTGAAGGTGCGGGGTTTTCTCATCCATATGTACCACGGCAGAAAAGATGTTACCCCCTCCCACTTTCTTCTCCATGAAGGCCACCGCTTCGGTAAAATAGGCTTGTATCTCCTGCTTGCTTCTGCCTGTAAAAAACTCCGGACTGGCGGTGATGAGTGTGTCCACAAACATGGTGCTGTCCTTTCGGAGGCGGCACCCCGCCGTCTTGATGCGAATGTCGATTTCCTTTCGGTACTTCTGTGCGGGCTGGATGATGTGGAAATTGTCCTTGCTTTTGCTGATGTCAATGTCCGGGTTGCTGGCGTACCTCTCCTTTGTGCGCTCGTGATGGGCTTCCAAGGCTCCTGCCGGCCCTGCCTTGTGCTTGGCAAAGCGAAGGATTGCGTGCTGTGCTTTATGCGTCATCAAACTCCTTTCCTCCATCCATCCAAATTCCCTGATGACCAGTTCATATTGGGATTGGATAGATGGATAATAAATTGTTCTTTTTGATTTTTGTTTTTCTAACTGCTGTCCGGTTTCCGTACTTCTCAAGGGAGATTTCCGTACTTCACGGGTATGGTTTTCAGCCCTCCGGCGTACCATGGCCGGATTTCTTGAAGTCGGCATCTGGAACTGCTTCATGCCATTTTGGGTAAATCCGATTGGGCTTTCCACATCCCTGCTTGCGGATCTCCAGCAGCCCGGCGTATTGGAGTTCCCGCAGGGTATCCACAGCTTTTTGCCGTCCGCAGTGAAGTAAGGTCGTTACCTCATTGATGGGATAGTAGAGATAAACTCGGTCGTATTCGTCTGCCCAACCGTTTTTGCGGGAAAGGCCGGCACGGCGCAAAATCATGGCATAGAGGATTTTCGCCTCGTTGCCAAGCAAATGGTAGCCGGGCAATTCAAACAGGAAGTTGGGAAGCTGTGTAAAGCTGATGATTCTGGGTTTCTGGTGCAGGTAAATGTACTTTGTCATAATGCCTCCTTGTAGAAAAGTCGAAGCCGTTTTTCGGGGTGGGACGTATCAACGTATGGGGTAAGAAGTCTGCAAGTCCGAAAGCCTTGATTTTTATGCCTTTTCATAAGCCAACTTTTCTACGTTTGCCCTCCGCCTCCGGGCATAGGCAGCCTTCTGTCTCCGCTGCATCGCCGCCCGGCAGTCGGGGCAGTATTTCGCATTGTTGGAAGTCGAAGAAAAGGTCCTGCCGCACACGCGGCAGCGTTTTGCCGTCTCCCGCCGGAACAGCTTCGCCTCCAGCCCCCTGGCCGCCTCATCTTTCAGCACCACCTGGCGAAAGAACGCACAGATGACAGAAAACGAAGTGATCTGAGGACAAACCACTTCCTCGCCATCATCCAGGTAGAGACAGTTGCCGTTATCGTAGAAACTACAATGCGCTCTGATCAGCCGCACTGCCTCCCGGCGCTGTTTTGCATCCATGCGATACAGCGAACCGTTTCCTTCCCGCTCCATGGGCGGTAAGTCTTTCAACTGAAGCATACAGCCTCCTTTCTGAATTTGGATACAGAAAAGCCACGCCCGCCATTTTCCGGCTTGCGTGGCTTTACTGCCCTTCCTCGTTTTCGTATCGAACGAACCGTTTCTTGATTGCCTCCATGCGCTTGATCACAGCGCTATGGGTTTTGTAGCCCAGCTTATCCGCTATCTCCTGATAGCCATATCCCTCTCCCCGCAGCTCCAGAATCGTCCTGTCCCTTTCAGACAGAGCAGCCTTGAAACGGTTGCAGAAGTCTTTCTCCGCCGCCTGTTCCGCAACGTCTCCCTCCGGGGCGGGGAGCGAATGGATCTTGCTGTCCTTGTCCTCCATGCATGCTTCCAGCGAAACGGTCCGCACCCATTTTGACCGGGTGTGATACCACTTGCGCAGGAAGTCCTTGCGAACATGGGTATCCCATTTCTCGAAATCTTCGTCGCAGGGCATTTCCCGCACTGCTTCCAGCATTGGCCTCCAGTCCTGCTCCCCGATGGTTTGTTCCACCACCTGCTTCATCATCGCCTGTACGTCGTCCGCCTCAAAGAAGGGGATTTCGAAGTTCGGTGGCAGGCGGAACAGCTTTTGCACACCCCAGCCCCACACGCGCTCCACTCCTTTGGCCCACAGGGGTAGGGCGTATGACAAACGCCATGCCGGGGAATTGGCTGTATAGTGTTCTTTCCATCCACCGAAGCCCAAGAGAGGGAAGACCATCGAGGCTACAGCATCCATGATTTCGCTTGGAAACTGCTGGCTCAAGAGAATTCTGTGCCATTCGGGAGAGGCGTTCAGAGCGCCCAGACTTCGGGGCAGCCTGCGAAGTGTGGGATATCGGGAGAGTACATCGCAGGGCAGCAGGTATGCAAGGGGTAAGTAGCGGATGGGGCTATCATATGGGAATTGGTATGTGATGGGAATGAAAGAAAACCTCCTTTCTGAAATCAGATTGTACGATAGCCTCTAATAATTAACGACACAAGGGCGCACTCTTTGTTCCTGATATTCACAATCTTCTGCAAATTTATTTTATGTCTCCATTGCATCCGTCCACATCTCGCACTGGCTCATCACGGTCTGTACCGCATCCTCCATGCCCTCCGGCGGATACTTGTGCTTTTTGAGGAGCCGCTTTACCAACCGGCGCATACCGGCCCGGGCGCTCTCCTTCTTCTGCCAGTCAATGGTGCGGTTCTGGCGTAGCAGATCGGTCAGTTCTTTGGTAATCGCTATCAGCTCATCGCGTTCGTAGAAATCCTTGATCGCCTGCGGTTTGGTGATCGCATCGTAAAAGGCCAGTTCCTCTGCAGTGAGCCCCAGCTTTTCGCCCTCTGCATGAGCGTTGGAAATTTCCTTGGCCAGCTTGAGAAGCTCCTGAATCACTTCTTCGTTGGTCAGCATCCCGTTGAGATACCGGTTCATGGTGCTCTGGATGATCTCGGAGAATTTTTCCGATTTCACCAGATTGGTACGCCGGTAGATGGAGACCTGCTCCGCAATCAGCTTTTTCAGCAGCTCGACCGCCAGATTCTTCTCCTTCATGCCAGCGATTTCTTCAAGGAATTTCGGGTCAAAGAGGGAGAACTCCGTGCCCACATCGGAAAACAGGTTGATGACGCCTTCACTCTGGATGCTGTGCTTCAACAGTTCGTTGATGCGCTGGTTGACCTCCGGCAGCGTGAATTTCTTGCCTGTGCCGCCGGTTGTGAGCCGCACCAGCATGGTCCGCACCGCCTCAAAATAGGCCGCTTCAAACCGGGTCCTCTCATCCACCATGCTGCTGCACAGGGAAAGGGCCTGCCGAAGCAGAAGCGCTTCCTTGATGTAGACGTTCTGCGTCTTTTCGCTGTCGGGCAGGCCGCGTTCAGCCACCGATTGACCCAGCAGGAAGTTGACGCCGCCGCTGATCATTCGTGCCTTTTCCAGATCGTCCCCCGTCAGGAAGCCGGTGTAGTCAAACCCGTGGAAGAGATCGCGGCAGACTTCCAGCTTTTCCAGGAACTTGGGATAGGCCGCCTTGCCCACGTCGGGGTCTCCGTAGTTCTTCTTGTCCCGGACGGTGTAGTCGTTCATGGCCTGCTTGAGCGCGGCGGCAATGCCCACATAGTCCACCACCAGGCCGCCCTCCTTATCCCGGAAAACGCGGTTTACGCGGGCGATGGCCTGCATCAGGTTGTGTCCGGCCATGGGCTTGTACACGTACATGGTGGCTAGGGACGGTACGTCAAAACCGGTGAGCCACATGTCCACCACGATGGCGATTTTCAGCGGGGAGTCGTTGTCCTTGAATTTGCGGGCCAGATCCTCCTTGTGGGCCTTGTTGCCGATGATCTCCCGCCATTCCTCCGGGTCGTTGTTGCCCTGGGTCATGACCACGGCGACCTTTTCCGTCCAGTCCGGGCGAAGCTGGAGTATGCGCTTGTAAATCTTCATGGCAATGGGGCGGGAATACGCCACAATCATGGCCTTGCCCGTGAGCAGATGGGCGCGGTAGTTTTCGTAATGGTCCAGAATGTCATCCACCAGCGAGGCGATGGTCTGGTCCGCCCCCAGAATGGCCTCCATCTGACCCAGTTCCTTTTTGCTCTTTTCGATGACGTAAGGGTCGGCATTCTCCGCCATCAGGTCATATTCCGCGTCGATGAGCTTCAGGGTGTTCTCGTCGAGCTTCAGGTGGATGACCCGGCTTTCGTAGTAGACCGGGCGGGTGGCGCCGTCCTCCACTGCCTGGGTCATATCGTAGATGTCGATATAGTCGCCGAATACGTCCCGGGTGCTGCGATCTTTGGCGGAGATGGGCGTGCCGGTGAAGCCGATATAGGTTGCGTTCGGCAGGCTGTCGCGGATGATGCGGGCCGTGCCGATGGAGGTTCGCACTTCCAGCTCGCCCTTTTCATTCTGGCGGGTGACCACCTTTTCGGTGAGGCCATACTGGCCCCGGTGGGCCTCATCCGCCATGACCACGATGTTCCGGCGCTCCGACAGGGGCTCTCCGGTTTCCTCGAACTTCTGCATGGTGGTGAAGATGATGCCGTTTGCCTGACGGCCCGCCAGCAGCTCCTGCAAATGCTGGCGGCTTTCGGCCTGCTGGGGCGTCTGGCGCAGGAAATCCCTGCAACGGGAGAACTGGCCGTAGAGCTGGTTGTCAAGGTCGTTGCGGTCGGTGATGACCACAATGGTGGGGCTTTCCAGCGCCTTTTGCAGGTAATGGGCATAGAACACCATGGACAGGGATTTTCCGCTGCCCTGGGTATGCCAGAACACGCCGCCCTTGCCGTCGGTGACGGTGGCATGCCGGGTGGATTCGATGGCCTTTTTCACGGCGAAATACTGATGATAGCCCGCCAGAATCTTGAAGGTGTTGGCGCCGTCCACATTGAAGCAGATGAAGTTGCGGAGGATGTCCAGAAACCGCGCCTTTTCAAAGATGCCCTCAAAGAAGGTGTCAAACTGGGCGTGCTGGGTGTTTTCGTAGCTGCCGTCTTTGGTCTTCCACTCCATGAAGCGGTCCTCGCCGGAGGTGATGGTGCCCGCCTTGGAGGTGGTCAGGTCGCTCATGACGCACACCTGATTGTAGATGAACAGGGACGGAATCTCGTGCATGTAGTTGCGCAGCTGCCGGTAGGCAGCGGAGGCGTCCGTCTCCTCGCGGGAGGGGGACTTGAGCTCCACCACCACCAGAGGCAGGCCGTTGACAAACAGCACCACGTCGGCCCGTTTCTCGCTGTTTTCCACCACCGTCCACTGGTTGACGGCGGTAAAGCGGTTGTTCTCCGGGCGCTGGTAGTCCACCAGATACACCAGCCCTGCGCGCTCCTCGCCCTTCACCACGAACTTGACCGGCACGCCGTTTTGCAGATAGTCGGTAAAGACCATGTTTTTCTGCAGGAGGGAGCCGGACACAAAGTTCTTGAGCTTGTACACCGCATCGTCCAGCGCCGCTTGAGGCAGGGCGGGGTTCACCGCTCGCAGCGCGGGCAGCAGCTCATCCTCATACAGGGGCGAGTGGTAGTCCCGCTCAATATCCGGGCCGTAGGCGTAGGAATAGCCCAGGTTCTGGGTAAAGAGCTGCAAGACGGCGTTTTCGTAGTTGGATTCGGTGAAGGGCATGGTGGGTCACCTCATGTTTTTATAGATTGTTCTAAGTATGTTTTCATTTTCGTTTCCAGCAAACTATATTTTTTACAAATTTCCTCATGAATAGATTTTGTGTTGTTCATATGATTTTTCGGGCAAATCGTCATTCCATCCGGAAGATGTAATGAAATATCATTTATAATAACATATTCAACCAGGTTTCGATACATTTCGAACAGTTCATAGCAAGTGTTTCCATACGGCATGGATAGTATATTGTCATCCGCAAGTGATTGGGCCAATTCTTTTATTTTTGTCCACCTCTTTTCACATAGTTCAGCAATTTCGACATATAAATTATAAATCTCTTCGTTGTAAGCAATTTTTAAACTAAGTGGAGCATTATAGAATGCCGTGTCATCCTTTATTGCATTGTATAACTCTAACCGTTTTTCAAACAACTGCAAATCTATTGCTTGTCGTATACTACGTTGTGTTAACTCTATGGATTTATGATTGTACCATAAAACTATAAGAGTTAAAATAATCCCGATTCCACCAATAAAAACACTTGCTTTATCCCATCCACTTGTTTTGCTCAATTCTTCAGATATTTGTTGTATTGCCTGAACCAATTCAAATTTCATCAATCGCTATCTCCCCATACATTAGTTTCGGAAGAATCGTATCCCTAAGCTCCGCCAATGTTTGATTCTCTTTTTGGTTCGTCGCAATGCAAGTAAATACAGATTTCAGGCCCTTCGTTAATTCTTTGCTGATTGGGCAGGGAATCTTGCAACTACCCAAGTCAGTCGGTTTGATCGAAGGAAAAGTCGACGTGCTTTGCTCTGCTAACTGTTGCATCTTCTCTATAAAGTCTTCTTTTGTAAGGCAAAGATATAAAAGCTCGTTGCACACTGATGGGTGATTGCTTCTAATAACAGCAAAGCCAGTTGAAGCTAGCATATGATCCAAAGGTTTGCTAATAATTCCAAAATGCCTTTGATTGGGTCGGACGGTAGAAAACACCACATCATTTGCAGCAATAATGCGTCTGGCTCTGCTTGGAAGTTTTTCTGTTGACGGCTTGATATACTGAACTTCCGATATAAGGCCATCTGTGATGCTGCTTGTGTCAAGATAATTTACATATTCCCATGCATCTTTTGGTGAGTATGTATCTGGATTGATTACAGCCACTTCGGATAACGTAGTAAACTCATAAGTGCCATCATTTTCAATTAACCATTGAGAGAGAAATGCCCGTGCCTGCCGCTCCAAATTCTCGTTGATCTTGTTGTTCAGTTCGATTTTGTTATCGAGGCTTTCAATGATATGCGCAATTTTTTTTTGTGTATCGATATCAGGAAGTTTCACCCTAATTTGTCTGAAATTTTTTAATGGTTGTGAAAGTGCTGGTACACCCGTTTGATTGGCAAAAGAAAGTATCTTATTCTGCCCTTCATAGGTATGAAAATAATAAACAAGATAGGGTACATATACGGTTTTGTCATCAAAAGAAACCCTAAACTGTCTCTGGGAACATAGATACTCAGCGTACTTTGAATCTTGAGGAATATATGCAATTTGTCCCAATGTACCGCTTATTGTTACAACAACATCGTTCCTTTTTGCAATTGAGCGTGACAAAGAACGTGCTTTCTCTTCAGTTACAAACTTTGTAATGTTGTCTGTCACTTTAAATCCTTTTAGGTTTGCACCGTCAATAATAGGAAAACCGCTCGAGACAAAGCAAGAAACCCTCAAATTGGACCCAAATGGGCCTGCTGCAATATCTGTTATGACCGAATCCAATGCAACATCATCAAACTCACACCTCATACCCAATCCCCCTCAGCCGCTCCCTGATCTGCGCCTCCAGCTCGTGGGACTGCCGGAACATCTCCGACAGCTCGCCGGTGAGCCGGGCCATCTTCTCCTCGAAGGGCTCGCCGTCGTCCTGCTGCTCCTCGATGCCCACATACCGGCCGGGGGTGAGGATGTAGTCCTGCCTGGCGATTTCCTCCGTGGTGGCCACGGCGCAGAAGCCCTTGACATCCTTCAGGGTGCCGTCCACAAAGGCGTTGTAGGTGTCGGCCAGCTTGCGGATGTCCTCGTCGGTCAGCTCGCGCAGTTTGCGGGTCACCATGGTGCCCATCTTGCGGGCGTCGATGAACAGGGTCTTGCCCTTCTGCCGCTTGTTCCTGGCCAGGAACCACAGGGAGACGGGAATCTGCGTGGTATAGAACAGCTGGGACGGCATGGCCACGATGCAGTCCACCAGATCGGCGTTGATGATGTTCTTGCGGATGTCGCCCTCGCCGCCGCTCTGGGAGGAGAGGGAACCGTTGGCCAGCACCATGCCGATGCGGCCGTTTGGCGCAAGGTGCCAGATCATGTGCTGGAGCCAGGCAAAGTTGGCGTTGCCGGCGGGCGGCGTGCCGTACTGCCAGCGCACGTCGTCCAGAAGTTTGTCCTGCCCCCAGTCCGAAAGGTTGAAGGGCGGGTTCGCCAGAATGAAGTCCGCCTTGAGCTGGGGGTGGCAGTCATTGAAGAAGGTATCGGCGTTGTACTTGCCCAGGTCGGCCTCAATGCCGCGGATGGCCAGGTTCATCTGCGCCATCTTCCAGGTGGTGGGGTTGGAGTCCTGGCCGAATACGGAAATCCGGTTGATGTTGCCGCCGTGGTTCTCCACGAACTTGGCCGACTGCACGAACATGCCGCCGCTGCCGCAGCAGGGATCGTAAACCCGGCCATTATAGGGCTGCAAAATCTCCACCAGCGTGCGCACTACGCAGGCGGGGGTGTAGAATTCTCCGGCGAGCTTGCCCTCCTGCTCGGCAAATTTGGACAGGCAGTATTCATAGGTGCGGCCCAGAATGTCCTTGCTGTCGCCGTGCTCCACCATCTGAATGTTGGTGAACAGGTCCACCACCTCGCCCAGGCGGCGCTTGTCCAGCTCGGGCCGGGCAAAGTTCTTGGGCAGAATGTCCTTGAGACGCTTGTTTTCCTTCTCGATGCTGCGCAGGGCCTCGTCGATGACCGCGCCGATTTCCGGGGTATGCGCCGCGGCCGCGATCACCTTCCAGCGGGCGTTCTCCGGCACAAAGAAGATGTTCTCGGCGGTGTATTCGTCCTTGTCCTCCTCGAAGCCGTCGCCCTCTTCCACCAGTTCGTTGTACTTGGCCTCGAAGCGGTCGGATATGTATTTGAGGAAGATCAGGCCCAGCACCACGGACTTGTATTCCGAGGCGTCCATATTGCCACGCAGCACGCAGGCCGCATCCCAGATCTGTTTTTCAAAGCCGATGTTGGCATTGGTGTTTGTTGCCATAAATGACGCTCGCTTTCGTTTGTAATTATGAACGGAAGGACATAGCCCCGGGGGCCTTTTGTCCTTCATGCAGGCAGGCATGCTCCGGCTTTATTGCTCCGCTGCAACGCCGGACTTCATCCATGCATCCACTTCGCTGATTTTAAATTTCCACAGCCTTCCGATTTTTGCAGCGGGCATGCCTCTTTTATCTATCCAGGCAAGCACCGTATCCCGGCTGACGCCGAGATATTCGCAAATTTCCTTCATGGAGCACCAGCGTTCGATGTAAGCATCCATTGATAAACCCTCGCTTTCGGGCAAATACATTCTTTCCCAGACATCATACTATGAAGTCTGTCTGAAATCAACGATTTTTGAAGGTTTATGTGGGATAAAGAAGTTTATCTTTGATTTCAATGTGCTTGCGACAAATGAAGTGGTTTCTACTGTACCTTGCCCACAGGTACGAAGCATATCCCTGCCCACGCTCTGCAAAACCGGCCGTCATTCTTGCGCAT
>ERZ1673695.2847-NODE-2847-length-11891-cov-7.373352_pt1 | contig 11891 bp, 10 predicted proteins | sample MGYA00580225_ERZ1673695 | MGnify/ENA primary metagenome ERZ1673695 (study PRJEB41218, sample SAMN15661739) | gut metagenome | host: Homo sapiens | place: Canada: London | collected 2015-08-20/2019-03-30 | study: EMG produced TPA metagenomics assembly of...
TACAGCAAGTTCAAGTTCAATCTGGGCGGGCGCATCAACCTGCTGTACTGCTTTTTCTGGGGCATTGCGGCGGTGATGTGGATGCGCTACGGCTATCCGCTGGTGCTCAGAGGCATGAAGAAGGTGCGCAGCCGCGTCCGCCCATGGATGACCGTCCTGCTGGCCGTATTCATGGCGGTGAACATGCTCACCAGTGCGCTGGCGCTGGCCCGCTACGATGCCCGCACCAGCGGTGAAGCGCCCAAAAGCAGCATCGATATGCTGCTGGATGCGCATTTTGACGATGCCCGCATGGAGCGTATTTATCCCAACGCGAAGAAAGTAGCCAAGGCCGGATGAAATTTCAACGCTCCTCTTGCACTTTGGTGCAAAAACCGGTATAATGTTTTTCGGATAAAAGGGAGTAAAGGGCGCTCGTTTTGCAAAAACGGTGCGCTGTGGCGCAGCGACATCCCGGCAGAAATGCCCGCTGTGTCACCGGAAGCTTGAGACTTTTATTACACTTTCCCGTTTCTGGGCAGGATGTAATAAAGGTCTCTTTTTTATTGCTGCTCTGCCAAAAACAAAAGGAGAAAAACTATGCTCATTCCTGTTTTGCTGTTCATCGTGGGCCTGCTGTGCCTCATCAAGGGCGGTGACTGGTTCGTGGATGGTGCCACGGGCATTGCCCGCCGCTTCCATGTGCCGGAGCTGCTCATCGGTGCCACCGTGGTGTCCATCGGCACCACCCTGCCGGAGGTGATGGTCTCCACCACCTCGGCCTTTACCGGCCACGGCGAGATCGCCTACGGCAACGCCATCGGTTCGATCATCTGCAATGCATCGCTCATTGCGGCCCTCACCATTGCGGTAAAGCCGGGCAAGGTAGACCCCAAGAGCCTGCGCACGCCGGTGCTGTTCTTCTTTGTGGCAGCGGCCTTCTATGCCGGTGTGGCCTACACCACCGGCTACTTCTCCCGCCCGGTGGGCCTGATCCTTCTGGCCATGTTCGCAGCGTATATCATCTGCAACGTGATGGCCATGAAGAACGCCCCCGCCCCGGAAGAAGAGGAAGAACCGGAAGAAAATGCATCCTTTGCCAAGGAGCTGGGCCTGCTGGCCGTGGGCGCGGTGCTCATTGCCGTGGGTGCCAACCTGCTGGTGGACAACGGCACCCTGATCGCACAGGCACTGGGCGTGCCGGAGTCGGTGATCGCGCTCACCTTCGTGGCACTGGGCACCTCGCTGCCGGAGCTGGTCACGGCCATCACCTCGCTGGCAAAGGGCCACGGTGCACTTTCGCTGGGCAATGTCATTGGTGCAAACGTGTTCAATCTGGTGCTGGTGAGCGGTGTTTCCGCCACGGTGGCACCCTTTACCATTCCGCAGAACTCCATGCTCTTCGGCCACAATGCATCGCTGGTGCTGGAGTTCCCGGTCATGTTCGCCGTGATGCTGCTGCTCACCCTGCCCGCTCTCTTCAAGGGCAAGCTGAGCCGCCCGCAGGGCATTGCGCTGCTGTGCATCTACGCGGCATTCTGTGTGGTGCAGTTCACCATCTGATAAAACAGCAAAAGGCCGACGCAGCACTGCGTCGGCCTTTTGCCGTTTTAAGGGTTACTTTTTCAAATGGGAATCCCAGCCGGAAGAGGTGATGACCTGCTGATCCGGTGTGCACCACATGGCTTCCACGCCGTCCAGACTTTCCACGATCTTCATCCCGTCCTCCAGCGGCTGGCAGAACAGGCCGGTGGTCAGGCAGTCGGCAAGGCCGGAGTCGCTGCACAGCACGGTCACGCCGTTAAAGTAGGCGGCGGGGAACAGGGTGTCCGGGTCGATCAGGTGGTGGTAGCGCTTGCCGTCCACCACGTAGTAGCGCTGGTAGTCGCCGCTGGTCACAAGGGCCATATCGCTCATGTTGATGGCACCGTCCAGCATGGAATCCGAGGTGTATACATCCGAAGAGCTCCACGGGTTTTCCACGCCGCCGGTCCACTGGCTGCCGTCCGGTTTTACACCAATGGCGCGCAGGTTGCCGCCCACGCTCACCAGAGCGCTGGTCAGGCCGCGGGCCTCGGCAGCCTGACACACCATTTCCACGGCGTAGCCCTTGCCCACGCTGCCCACATCCAGCAACATTTCCGGGTCGGCCAGATAAACGGTCTTGGCATCCGCGTCGATGATCACGTTGTTGATATCACAGTGCTGGGCGGCTGCTTCCAGCTCTTCCATGGTGGGCAGCTTGTTGTCGGCATCCGTCTCGGCGGCTTCGGCAGCTTCGCGGTAATTGTGCCAGATATTCAACACGCTGCCCATGGCAATGTTCAGCTTGCCGTTGGTGGTCTGGTACATCTGGTCGGCCAGCTCCAGCATGGAGAGGATGCGGTCGTCCACCTCCACCGGAGCGCTGCCGGCATTGTCGTTGATAGTCTTGACGTTGGTCACGCCGGGGTAATCGTTGTAGATATCATACAGCTGGTTATAGGTAATAAGGTCTGCGTGCAGGGCATCCATCTGGGTGTTGAATTCTTCCTCGCTCTCGCAGTAGGCGATCACCTGCGTTACGGTATCGAACACATCATAAAAAACGGTGGAATAGCGGGTAAGCTCTTTCTTTTTGGAGGCACAGCCTGTCAGCAGGCTCAGGCAGAGCACCCCGGCCAGCAGGGCGCTGACGAAACGTTTTGCGCGGGTCTTCATACGGTGTGGTTCTCCTTTGCGGCGGTAAAGGCGGCGTGCTCCTCCTGCAGGTGGGCCAGCAGATCGCCGAACACCCAGCTGCGGTTGGAGGGAGTCACAACGGCCTTGAGCGGAATGGTGACCTGTGCCTGCTTCATCAGATCCAGCAGGGTGTCCACATCCTTCTCCTTGAAGTTGGCCAGAACCACTGCCGGCGGGTAGGCACCCGGTTCCAGCACCAGCGTGCGGGCGGCCTTGGTCTCCACCTCGCCCAGCAGCTGGGCCACGGTCTTGCCCGCATCGGCAGGGGAGACGAGCAGCAGCTTCATGCCAAAAGCAGGAGCCATGCCTTCCAGCTTGCCGCGGTCGGCGGGGGAAAGGTTCCAGCCCAGAATCAGCGGGACACCGGCGTTCTGGTTGCGTGCGATATGTGCTTTCATAAAAAAACCTCATTTCAGGGTGGATTGCAAATACACTATAGTATAACACAAATACGCAAAAAATGGAATGCCGGGGGGGGCGGTACTACTGGGAGAAGTTTCAGAGAATTTCGAGCAAAGGCAACAAAAATTAGAAGAAATTACAAGGCAAATTTCAGTGCAGGTGAAGATTGTATGCAGAAAATAGAGGTGCTATACTAAAAATGCGAGACATAAGTCTCAGAAATTTAACAGAAAGCAGAGGTTTTGAGGATGAAAAAACAGAAGATGCGGTTCATCAGTGCAGTGCTTGCGGCATGCATGATGACATCTGTCCTTCCGGTCAATGCACTTGCTCTGGGGGGGGGGTACGCCTGAAAATGGCGTAACTGCACAGGAAGATACCGCAGCCGAAACGATCCCGTTTGAAGGCACGACCATCACCAAAGGCGGCAATTACGAGATCCCTGAGGGGACTTATACTCGTCCAATCGAGATCAATGTAACCGATACGACACAGCCGGTGAATATTGCCATTAAAGGTAAGGTTACAGCTACAGACAAATGTGACCCTTTCTTTAATATCAAAAAAGCGGGAATTGTAAACATCGAAAATGAAGGTAACTATGAAGTTGACTGTACAACGCGCCCGAGTCACTTCATGTTCATAAGTTATTCTGGGGCACAGGTAACGGTAACGAACGGTAAATACAAGGGCTCCGGTGGAACACACCTGATGATGAACTTCAGCGGTTCTTTGACTCTGAATAATATTACAGCACAAACTGAAAGCAGCTATGCAATAACGAGTGCCGGTACAGTCATCATTAACGGAGGTACTTATACGCGCAGTGGTCCAATTAGTTCCAGTACAGAAAATGGAGCAATCGGAAACGGCGGCGGTACGATGGAACTGCACGATGTTACGGTGAACTCGTGTCAAGTTGCAGTCACAAATTCTAACGGTGAGTTAACGATTGATGGCGGCAACTATACATCAGATAATGGATTTAATTGTATCCGCAATGAATCTGCTGGTCTTAAAATTGATCGTGGTGCTTTTGATGGAAGGAGTGCCAGCTGCATCAACAACAAATGGGGTCGTGTGGAGATCAACGGCGGCACCATTACCTCGGCCGCAGACTACACCATCGAAAACCGCGGCGGCCTGCACATGAACAACGGTACGGTCGCCAGCACGAATCCAGATGCCGCGGTCATTGACTGCGCCGGCAATTACGGCGATACGCGGATCAACGGCGGCACCATCAAGGGCGGCAAAGACGGCATCCGTCTGAAGGATCTTGGAAGCTCCGTAGTGACCCTGAAGCAGGCGACCTTTGAGGACAACGCCAACAATGTCCATCTGGGCGATGGCCAGAAGATCGACATCGAAAGGAACTTTACCGGTACGGCAACGATCCTGACCGACGATCCAAGCCTCGGCCGTCATATCACGCTGGAAAACGAGGATCTCAGCTATCAGAACAAGCTGAAACTCTTCAGCATGAATTCTGGCTACATCATCGGCTATAAGCGCGATGCCAACGGCGTGGAATACCGCTATCTGGCAGATGCCAACGGCAACATCGTCAACGCTGTAAATGCGAAGGCAACCGCTGACCTCGGTGCCGGGGAGCAGGAGCGGGATACTGCCACCGTTGTGCCGGAAAACACCCTCGTGACCGTGACGGCAAACCTCCCGGAGGGCGCAGAGGGCGCAGAGTTCCTCGGCTGGAGCGCCGTGCGTGACGATGGCAAAGAGCTGGATCTGGGCGATGATCAGACTGCACAGTTTAAGATGCCCGGCTGCAACGTGACCGTCGAAGCGCTGTATCAGGGCGGCAGTGTTGACCCTGTCAATCCCGGCGGCGGCAGCAGCAGCGATGTGGTGGCCGGCATTGCGGCTGTTGCGCTGACCGGTGCAGCCGTGTGGAGCATTTACGAAACCGGAACCGGCATCTATCGCGTGCTGAATATGCCCGGCGTCCCCATGCCCTCCAACCGCGCCGGTCTGGCGACCCTGATCTGGGAAAAGGCCGGCTGCCCGGAACCGCAGACGGTGAAGAGCTTCAGCGACATCGATGACGCCGACCTTCATCTGCGGCAGGCTGCCAGCTGGATGGAAGAGCAGGGTCTGATGGACGATGTGAAGGAAAACGAGTTCCGCCCCTATCGCTATGTGACCAAGCTCCAAACCTGCCTTGTCTGGGATAAGGCCAAGGAAGAGAGCCTGATCTCCTGAAAAAGTAGATCATTCTTGTAACAACCCCGGGGTGACCGCAAGCGCCCCGGGGTTGTTTTTTTCACAGGAAAAGGGGCAGAACCGGAAGATGCAGTGTGAAAAAGCAACGAGGAAGATCCCGCAGGATCTTCCTCGTTGCAAACACAAAATAATAATTCCGCAGAGGATAGTTCAAATCATCAGTTCAGCTTCTTGCCAAAGAACTCCACCTCTTTGCCAATGAACTGCATCAGCTCATCGAACTGGTCGGGGGTCAGGCTCTGGGCACCATCGCACTTTGCCTTGGCGGGGTTGTTGTGCACTTCGATCATCAGGCCGTCGGCACCGGCAGCAACAGCGGCCTTTGCCAGATCCGGCACCATCCATGCGTGGCCGCAGGCATGGCTGGGGTCCACAATAACGGGCAGGTGGGTCATCTTGTGCAGCATCACCACACCGGCAAGGTCGAGGGTGTTGCGCATGCTGGTCTCAAAGGTGCGGATGCCGCGCTCGCAGAGGATGACGTTCTCGTTGCCCTCAGCCATGATGTACTCGGCGCTCATCACGAACTCTTCCAGCGTATTGGCAAGGCCGCGCTTGAGCAGCACCGGCTTCTTCTGACGGCCAACGGCCTTGAGCAGCTCAAAGTTCTGCATGTTGCGGGCACCCACTTGAATGAGGTCTACATTCTCGAACAGGGGCAGGTGCTCGGTGTTCATGATCTCGGTCACGATGGGAGCACCGGTGGCGCGGCGTGCCAGCTTGAGCAGGTCGAGGCCCTCGCTGCGCATACCCTGAAAGGAGTAGGGCGAGGTGCGGGGCTTGAATGCGCCGCCGCGCAGCAGGGAAGCACCCGCAGCCTTCACGCGCTGTGCGCAGTAGGTGATCTGCTCCTCGCTCTCAATGCTGCAGGGGCCTGCAATGACCGCAAAGTTTCCGCCGCCGATCTTTACGCCGTCCACATCGATCACGCTGTCGTCCGGGTGGAACTTGCGGTTGGCCTTCTTATAAGGCTCGGTCACGCGGCGGCAGGTCTCCACCACCGGGTTTGCCAGCACCCAGCTCTCGGCCACGGCCTTGGTGTCGCCGATCAGGCCCAGAATGTGGCTCTCACTGCCCTTGGAATCGTTGATCTGCAGGCCCATATCCTGCAGTTCGTGGCAGAACTCGCGTACCTGTACCTCAGGTGCGTTCTGTTTGAGTACGATGATCATAGTGTTTTGTCTCCTTTGCCTTATCGTGTGAAACGGCGAGGGAGACCGGCTCCTTTGCCGCAGCTTGCAGTGTCAAACTTCAGGGTTCTGAAGTGTGTGACGCTATGATATCACTTCAGGAAACTGAAGTCAATAGAATTTTGAATTTTTTTGAAGAAAGTGGTAAAATGGGGGCAGGAAAAGGAAAAGCAGGCTCGCCCTCTCAGCTTCGCTTGCGCTCAGCAGCTCCCCCAAAGGGGGAGCCCTTGGCAAAAACGGAAACTTTGCGTGGATTGCCAAAGCCTCTCACTTTGGGAGAGGTGGCATTGCGTTAGCAATGACGGAGAGGGCGAGGACGCTGACCCAATGCCATCATACTTAAGAATAGAACCAGCCAAATATAAAGGGGAATACTACAATGGGAAAAGAAGCAAAAACCAATGCCATGCGCATTCTGGAGCGCGAGAAGGTGCCCTACACCGCCCACGAGTACGCTCATGAAGAGGGCGTTGCCGTGGCAGGTGTGGATGTGGCAGGCAGCATGGGCGAAGACCCTGCCTGCGTGTATAAGACGCTGGTGACGCAGGGCAATAGCAAAAACTATTTTGTGTTCGTCATTCCGGTGGCGGCAGAGCTGGATCTGAAAGCCGCTGCCCGCAGTGTGGGCGAAAAAAGCGTTGCCATGATCCATGTGGCCGATATCAACAAGGTCACCGGCTATGTGCGCGGTGGCTGCAGCCCGGTAGGCATGAAAAAGCAGTATAAGACTGTGTTCGATGAGAGCGTGCTGACGCAGGAGAAGGTCTATGTCTCCGGCGGGCGCATCGGCACGCAGGTGTGCTGTGCCCCGGCGGACCTCATCCGCGCTGCACGGGCAATTACAGCAAAAATTATTTTTTAAAAAAGTCCGTCTATTGTACAAAAAGTTAACGCATCCTATTTACATAAAATATACTTAAACTATAAGTCATACTTAAAAAGAAAAACAATGTCGAAACTGCACAAAACTTTTGAAAGTTTTTTGACGGCATGAAAACACAAGGTAGAATTTGTGGGAACACTCTTTTCAAAGATGTTTTTTTGCCGTAAACTGTATGTAGTACAGGGACGGCGGCCCGCAGAAAGGGCTTTTCCGCCGCCTGAAAACGCAAGCACAAGGAACTGCGGAGGAGAACTTCAATGATGAAGATGCTGCCGGGTCTCATGGGTCGAAACAACATTCGGGCATGTCAGGGGCATCGTGCAACTTTGTGCAAAGCGTCGGGAGAGCATACGCAGAATTAAAGGCCGTGGTACGGGTGTACCGCAGCCTTTTTTGTTTGTCGGTTGAGAAAGAGAGGTTTGGATATGGTTCGTAAAGTGGCTGTGATCATGGGTTCTGACAGCGATTGGCCGGTGGTAAAGGGCGCATGTGCCCAGCTGAAAGCGCTGGACATCCCTTTTGAGGCGCACATCCTTTCGGCACACCGCACCCCTGCCGGGGCAGCGGAGTTTGCCAAAAGCGCCCGTGCCAACGGCTTCGGCGTGATCCTGTGCGCAGCAGGCATGGCAGCACATCTGGCGGGTGCCTTTGCTGCCAACACCACCCTGCCGGTGATCGGCATTCCCATGAAGGGCGGTGCCATGGACGGCATGGATGCCCTGCTTGCCACGGTGCAGATGCCCAGCGGCATCCCGGTGGCAACGGTGGCTCTGAACGGTGCCAAGAACGCCGCATGGCTGGCTGCGGAAATTCTGGCTTTGAGCGACGACGCTCTGGCCGAAAAGCTGGCAGCAGAGCGCACCGCCATGGCCGCACAGATCGCTGCCAAAGAGGAAAAGCTGCAGGCTGAGATCGCCCAGCTGTAAAGGAGAACCAATGTCTGATTTTGCATATCCGCTGCACGAAGAATGCGGCGTTTTCGGCATTTACGACCGTGCCGGTACCGAGGATGTGGCCGCTGCGGCCTACTCGGCTCTGTATGCCCTGCAGCACCGTGGTCAGGAGAGCTGCGGCATCGCCGTGAACGATGATGGCGTGATCAACGGCCACCGCGACCTCGGCCTTGTGAACGAGGTGTTCACCCCGGCGGTGCTGGCAAGTCTGGCAAACCCCAATGCGCACATGGCTACCGGTCACGTGCGCTACGCCACGGCAGGCAGCCGTGTGCGCGCCAATGCACAACCCATGATCGTGCGCCATGGCCGCGGCACCATGGCACTGTGCCACAACGGCAACCTGACCAACGCCATCGAGCTGCGCCGCCAGCTGGAAAACGAGGGTGCCATCTTCCACGGCTCCTCCGATACCGAGGTGATCTGCTACCTGATCACCCGCAACCGCCTGCGCATGGGCAGCATCGAGACCGCCATCAGCAAGACGATGGACGTGCTGGAAGGTGCCTACAGTTTGGTGATCATGTCGGCCACCAAACTCATTGCAGTGCGTGACCCCCGCGGCTACCGGCCCCTGTGCATCGGCACCCTGCCCGGCGGCGGCTACGTGTTTGCCAGCGAGAGCTGTGCACTGGATGCCGCCGGTGCCACCCTGCTGCGGGATGTGGAGCCCGGCGAGATCGTGGTGGCAGACGCAAAAACCGGTGAGCTGCGCAGCATCAAGGATCACTGCGGTCGGCCGGACACCCAGATGTGCGTGTTCGAGTTCATTTATTTCTCCCGTCCGGACAGCATCATCGAGGGCAGCTCGGTGCACGAGGCCCGCAAGCAGGCTGGCCGGTTCCTTGCACAGGAACACCCCGTGGAAGCGGACGTGGTCATCGGCGTGCCGGATTCCGGTCTGGATGCAGCGCTCGGCTACTCGCAGGAGAGCGGCATCCCCTATGGCATCGGCTTTATTAAGAATAAGTACATCGGCCGCACCTTCATTCAGGGCAGCCAGAAGCAGCGCGAGAACAGCGTGCGCATCAAGCTGAACGTCGTTTCCAGCACGGTCAAGGGCAAGCGGGTGGTGCTGGTGGATGACTCCATCGTGCGCGGCACCACATCTGCCCGCATCATCAAGCTGCTGCGGGATGCCGGTGCCACCGAGGTGCACTTTATGGTGTCGGCACCGCCGTTCAAGTACCCCTGCTACTTCGGCACTGACATCCCGGATCAGAAACTGCTGGTGGCCACCGGCCGCACGGTCGAGCAGATCAATGAAGTGATTGGGGCCGATACGCTGGGCTACCTTTCCACTGAGCATGTTGTCCAGCTTGCAAAGAACGCAAAATGCGGATTCTGCACCGCCTGCTTTACCGGCGAATATGCCGTGAAGCCGGACGAGGTGCTTTCCACCGATATTCACGAACGCCACCTGAACGACCGTCCCAAGGACGAGAAAAAGTTAGGAGAGTAAGACCATGGAAAAAAGCTATTCTGAAAGCTATGCAGCCGCCGGTGTGGATATCACCGCCGGTTATCGCTCTGTTGAACTGATGAAGCAGTATGTGGCCCGCACCATGAACGAGCATTGCATTGGCGGTCTGGGCGGCTTTGGTGGCCTGTTTGAGCTGGACTGCACCGGCTACAAGCACCCGGTGCTGATCTCCGGCACCGACGGCGTGGGCACCAAGCTGAAAATTGCCATGATCATGGACAAGCACGATACCATCGGCATCGACTGCGTGGCTATGTGCGTGAACGATGTCATCTGCGCCGGTGCAAAGCCGCTGGTGTTCCTGGATTACATCGCCTGCGGCCGCAACATTCCCGAGAAGATCGCAGAGATCGTCAAGGGTGTGGCTGAGGGCTGCGTGCAGGCCGACTGCTCTCTGGTGGGCGGCGAGACTGCCGAGCACCCGGGCATGATGCCGGAGGAGGAGTACGATCTGGCCGGTTTCACCGTGGGCGTTGTGGATAAGGAAAAGATCCTGAGCAACGAGACCATGGCAGCCGGTGATGTGATCCTTGCCCTGCCTTCCACCGGTGTGCACTCCAACGGTTTCTCGCTGGTGCGCAAGATCTTTGACATTGACGCAAACCCCGATGTGCTGCACACTGCCCCTGCAGAGCTGGGCGGCAAGACGCTGGGCGAGGCCCTGCTGGCTCCCACCAAGATCTACGTCAAGCCTGTGCTCAAGGTGCTGGAAGAGGTGGATGTGAAGGGCATTTCCCACATCACCGGCGGCGGCTTCTACGAGAACATTCCCCGCAGCCTGAAAAAGGGCTGCTGCGCACGCATCAACAAGGCAGATGTCCGCACCCCGGCGCTGTTCCAGCTGATGCAGAAGACCGGCAATATCTCCGAGCACGATATGTTCAACACCTTCAACATGGGCGTTGGCATGGTGCTCACCGTCCCCGCAGAGCAGGCCGACAAGGCGCTGGAGATCCTGCACGCAAACGGTGAGCCGGAAGCTTACCGTCTGGGCGTCATTGCAGAAGGCGAGGGCGTGGAGCTGTGCTGAACATTGCAGTTTTAGTCTCCGGCGGCGGCACCAACCTGCAGGCTCTGCTGGACAGCGAAGCCCGAGGCGAGAACCCCAACGGCAGGATCACCCTTGTGGTGGCCTCCAAGCCCGGTGTCTATGCGCTGGAACGGGCCGCAAAGGCCGGTGTGGAAGGCTGCGTGGTGCGCCGCAAGGATTACGCCAGTAGTGAGGATTTTGACGAAGCTCTGCTGAAAACGTTGAAAGACCACAACATCGATCTGGTGGTGCTGGCAGGCTTTCTGTCCGTGCTGGGGCCCAGTGTCATTGAAGCGTATCCCCGCCGCATCCTGAATGTGCACCCGGCACTCATCCCGTCTTTCTGCGGGCCCGGCATGTACGGTCTGCGTCCGCATGAGGCGGCTCTGGCCCGGGGCTGCAAGGTGACCGGTGCCACCGTCCACTTCGTGAACGAAGAGTGCGACGGCGGGCCCATCCTGCTGCAGAAGGCCGTGGACATCCTGCCCGGCGACACCCCCGAGGTGCTGCAGAAGCGTGTGATGGAGCAGGCCGAATGGAAGCTGCTGCCCAAGGCCGTGGCTATGGTGTGCAGCGGAGAGATCGAGTGAAAACTCCTTCCGTCACGCCTGACGGCGTGCCACCTCCCTCAAGGAGGGAGGCAAGGCTCCCTCTCCGAGGGGGCTGTCGCCGCAGGCGACTGGGGGAGTTCCATAATAGGAGAATTTGACATGGAAAAGATCAACCTGAACGAGTATCTGGCATCCAACGAGTATCCCGGCCGCGGCATTGCTGTGGCAATGGCTCCGGATGGCCGCCAGATGTTCATTGGCTACTTTATCATGGGCCGCAGCGAGAACAGCCGCAACCGCGTGTTTGACCCCGTGCCCGAGCGCGGCGGCATCTGCACCATCGCAGCGGACCCAGCAAAGCTGGAGGACCCCAGCCTCATTATTTATAATCCGGTGCTGACGCTGGGCAAGACCCATATCGTGACCAACGGCGACCAGACCGATACCATTTATGACCT
>ERZ1673695.2851-NODE-2851-length-11838-cov-4.433845_pt1 | contig 11838 bp, 13 predicted proteins | sample MGYA00580225_ERZ1673695 | MGnify/ENA primary metagenome ERZ1673695 (study PRJEB41218, sample SAMN15661739) | gut metagenome | host: Homo sapiens | place: Canada: London | collected 2015-08-20/2019-03-30 | study: EMG produced TPA metagenomics assembly of...
CCGCCTGAAAGGCTTTGCTGCCATGAACAAGGAGATGAAGGCGGCGCTGGAATTTCTGAACATGCCTGGCATCCGCTTTGCGCTCAAGCATACGCGGGGGCCGCTGTCCTCCCACGGGCAGGATACCGTGGAATTTTTGATTTCGACGAACCCCGGCGAGGAGCCGAAGCCGCTGGCAAAGATCGCGTCCGGCGGTGAGCTTTCCCGCATTATGCTGGCGTTCAAGAGCGCGCTGGCGGACCGCGACGCGCTGCCGACGGTCATCTACGATGAGATCGACACCGGCGTTTCTGGCCTGGCCGCGGGGCGCATCGGGCAGCTGCTGCACCAGACGGCCAGGGGGCATCAGGTGCTTTGCATCACCCACACGCCGCAGGTTGCTGCGTTTGCGGACAACCAGCTGCTGATCCAGAAGAATGTCCGCAAGGACCGCACGTTCACCGAGATCCACACGCTTGACATGGATGGCCGCGTGGAGGTGCTGGCACGGATGATCTCCGGCGACAAGGTCAGCGAGTTGAGCCTGGCCAGTGCGCGGGAATTGATTGAGAAATCCAAATAGCCCTCGCGCCGGCTGCGGGCCGATGCAAGCATCGGCCCCTACAAGGAGCGGGCGCATTCTATATGCACCACCCCTTGACAACCCGTGTTGGATATGATACAGTATCTTTTGTTAAATGCAGTGATGGGAGCCAGTACCCGTCTGTTATGCTTCAGAGAAGCCCCGGTTGGTGCAAGGGGTCGGCAGTGCAGGCGGCGGAATACAGCCCGGAGCAGCAGGCTGAACGCGAAAGCCAGTAGGCTGTGCCGTGTGCGCACGTTACAGCGCTTGGGGTGTACGCAGCCCTTTGTCTGCCGCACCCGCGAAGGCCCGCCGCCGTGAGGGACGGGCAAACAGAGGTGGTACCGCGAACTTTCGCCCTCTGCCAAATTCACATTTGGCAGGGGCTTTTATTTTTGCCCTTGCCGCAACAAACGGAGGTAAAACTCATGACGATTTATGACGAACTGAAGGCCCGCGGCCTGATTGCCCAGGTCACCGACGAGGAGGAGATCAAGGAGGTCATCAACAACGGCAAGGCCACGTTCTACATTGGCTTTGACTGCACGGCGGACAGCCTGACTGCCGGTCACTTTATGGCCCTGACCCTGATGAAGCGCCTGCAGCAGGCCGGCAACCGCCCCATTGCCCTGATCGGCGGTGGCACGACGATGATCGGTGACCCGTCTGGCCGTACCGATATGCGCAAGATGCTGACCAAGGAGGACATCGACCACAACGCCGAGTGCTTCAAGCGTCAGATGGAGCGCTTTATTGAGTTCGGCGAGGGCAAGGCCCTGATGCTGAACAACGCCGACTGGCTGCTGGACCTGAACTACATTGAGCTGCTGCGCGAGGTCGGCTCCTGCTTCAGCGTGAACAACATGCTGCGCGCCGAGTGCTACAAGCAGCGCATGGAGAAGGGCCTGTCCTTCCTCGAGTTCAACTACATGATCATGCAGAGCTACGACTTCTACCATCTGTTCCAGAATTACGGCTGCAATATGGAGTTCGGCGGCGACGACCAGTGGAGCAACATGCTGGGCGGCACCGAGCTGATCCGCCGCAAGCTGGGCAAGGATGCCTACGCCATGACCATCACGCTGCTGACTGACTCCCAGGGCAAGAAGATGGGCAAGACCGCGGGCAACGCCGTCTGGCTTGACCCCAATAAGACGAGCCCGTTCGAGTTCTACCAGTACTGGCGCAACGTCGGCGACGCGGATGTGCTCAAGTGCATCCGTATGCTGACCTTCCTGCCGCTGGAGCAGATCGACGAGATGGACCACTGGGAGGGTGAGCAGCTGAACAAGGCCAAGGAGATTCTGGCCTACGAGCTGACGAAGATGGTCCACGGTGAGGAGGAGGCCGAAAAGGCGCAGGCCACTGCCCGCGGCCTGTTCAGCGGTGCCGCCGACCATGAGAATATGCCCAGCACGAAGCTGGACGCCGATCTTGTCAAGGACGGTGGTGTCGGCCTGCTGGCCGCCATGGTCGCTGCGGGTCTGTGCGGCTCCAATCGTGAAGCCCGCCAGCTTGTCCAGCAGGGCGGCGTCCTTGTCGACGGCGAGAAGGTCACCGACCCGAAGGCTGTTCTGACCGTTGACGCGCTGAATAAGGGCGTCGTCATCAAGAAGGGCAAGAAGGTTTACCACAAGGTTGTGCTGTAAAGCAGGGCTGCTTTACAGAAATTCTAACACATAAATACAAGGCCGCAATCCTCCCGCCCACACCACAAACGGTGTTGGACAGGGGATTTTTGTATGGTATACTGGAACAAATCGGAATTTGTGGAGGATAACTATTGTGGATAAAGCAGTTATTTATATACATGGAAAAGGTGGTAATGCTGAAGAAGCTATTCATTACAAACCACTCTTTAGTAATTGTGATGTGATTGGTCTCGACTATACTGCACAGTTTCCATGGGAAGCAAAAGAAGAATTTCCATTACTTTTTAATTCAATTTATAGAAACTACAAGACTGTTGAAGTAATTGCCAATAGCATTGGAGCGTATTTTGCTATCAATGCCTTATCAAATCAGCAAATAGAGAAAGCATATTTTATTTCGCCCGTTGTAGATATGGAAAGGCTTATTGCTGATATGATGATTTGGGCAAATGTTACAGAGGATGAACTCAAAGAGAAAAAAGAAATTCAGACAACCTTTGGAGAGACCCTTTCATGGGATTATCTTTGCTATGCAAGAGAAAATCCTATTATATGGGAAATCCCAACGCACATTTTGTATGGTGAAAAAGATAATCTTACCGCTTATGGAACGATATTTGAATTTGTACAGAGGACTAATTCAACACTTTCTATTATGAAAAATGGAGAGCATTGGTTTCATACGGATGAACAAATGAAATTTCTTGATGAATGGATAATAAAATCTTCCAAATAAATTCCAGTTTGTGCGTCGGGGCGTCGAGAACGCCGCCCCGACGGATTGCAACCCACAAAAAGGTGCAGCCCTGCAAAAGGGCTGCACCTTTTTTGTGATGCCTATTTTCCTCAGCACTGGCGCATCAAACGGACGTAAAATTTCACGGCGCGTCCTACGGTCTCGACACGGATACGCTCGTTGTTGCCGTGCGGGGTGCCGCACTCCTCAGCGGTCAGGTCGGTTATTAAAATTGCACTTTTCCGGCTGCAAATGTTTTTATACTGCGCATACTTGCCCCCGGGCGTGTTTTGGGCTATAATAAAGAGAGTATCGACTTTCAGGAGGCATCCATGCCCAAAGAAAAACTCAAAACCATCTACGTCTGCACCCAATGCGGCGAGACCAGCCCACGCTGGCTGGGGCGCTGCCCGTCCTGCGGCGCGTGGAATACCATGACCGAGGATGTCGTAGCCGAGCCTGCCAAAGCGTCCTCCGGCAAGGCCGCCGCTGCGCCGCGTGTAACGGGGCAGACAAGCCTTGTGCCGCAGAAGCTGAAAAGCATCAGCACCACCGAGGAAAAAAGCCGCATCGTGACCGGCATCAGCGAACTGGACCGGGTCCTGGGCGGCGGTATCGTCATCGGCAGTGTAACGCTGATCGGCGGTGAGCCGGGCATCGGCAAGTCCACGATTTTGCTGCAGCTCTGCGGCGAGGTCAGCAAAACCAAAAATGTGCTCTACGTCACGGGCGAGGAATCGGTGCGGCAGATCAAGCTGCGTGCCGTCCGCCTGAACGTACCCGAGGACAATATCTCCCTCGTTGCCGAGAGCGACGTGGACGAGATCTGCGGTCTGATCGAATCGATGAAACCCGATTTGGTCGTTATCGATTCGATCCAGACGATGCGCTGCACGGATATTTCGTCGTCGTCCGGCACGGTCAGTCAGGTCAAGGAGAGCTCGGCGCGCTTTTTAAATGTAGCAAAAACGCTGGAGATTCCAACCTTCATCGTCGGCCATGTCAACAAGGACGGCGCGATTGCCGGCCCCAAGGTCATGGAGCATATTGTGGATACCGTGCTTTACTTTGAGGGCGACAAGACCTTGCCGTACCGCGTGCTGCGGGCCGTCAAGAACCGCTACGGCTCCACGAATGAGATCGGTATGTTCGATATGACAGGCCGCGGCCTTGCGCAGATCGAGAACCCGTCACAGGTCATGCTGGAGGGGCGGCCCATCGGCATCAGCGGCACCTGCGTGGCCTGCGTCATGGAAGGCACGCGCCCGGTGCTGAGCGAAATTCAGGCGCTGGCGACGAAAACAAGCTTTCCCAGCCCGCGGCGCACGGCGAGCGGCTTTGACTACAACCGCATGTACCTGCTTTTGGCCGTGCTGGAAAAGCGCGCCGGATACGCCTTTTACAATCAGGATGTCTACATCAACATCATCGGCGGCCTGAAGCTGGACGAGACTGCCTGCGACCTGCCGGTCTGCATCGCGCTGGCGTCCAGCCTGCTTGACCTGCCGGTAGACGAAAAGACCATCGCCATCGGCGAGGTCGGCCTCGGCGGCGAGGTGCGCAGCGTGACCCATCTGGAAACGCGCCTGCGCGAGGCACAGCGCGTCGGCTTCGACACCGCCATTGTGCCCAAGCACAACCTGAAAATGATTGACTCTTCGCAATTTCCCGGCTTGAAGCTCGTGGGCGTGTCCTACCTGCGGGAAGCCATCAACGCAATAAAATTAAAGTGAGGAATGGACCCATGCCCGAACAGAACGAAAAGAATCTCCCCAAAGCACCCGCCTTCAATCCGAAGGTCAAGGAGACCATTGCAGCCTTCAAGGAGAACAACAACCCCAAAAATCTCAATGACATCCTGAACGAGCTGGTACGCTCGCCGCTGCTGGCCCCCGCCGTGTTTGACCTGCAGGGCCAGCCCGCCCCCAAGCCGGAGGCCGATGGCCGCGTGCAGCTGCCCAAGGAGACCAAGATCAGCCTGGTAATGGTCACCAGCCCCGAGGGCAAGCGCTACTACCTGGGCTTCAGCGATTGGGACGCTGTGCACGAGTGGCAGAAGGCACAGCCCAAAGCCGCACAGCAGATCATCCTGCTGCGCTTTGATGACTACGCCAACATGATCGCGAAAAACGCCGAGGCCAGCGGTCTGGTCATCAACCCCGGCGACAATAGTCTGCGCCTGGAACGCCCGCTGATCGAGTCCGTCAAAAAGACGAAGGACGAGGTTTCCCAGAAGATTGCAGCGCAGCTGGCCGAGCAGCAGGCCCGCCGCATCCATCCCGGCGACAAGGTCACGCTGGTCGAGCCCAGCATTCTGCCCGACGCCATGATCGACCCGGTCTGCGCGGTGCTGGCCGACGCCCCCGGTGTGGGCTCTGCCTATCTGTCCGTTATGATCGTAAACGGTGACGCCCGCAGCTACCTGCTGGTGCTGGACGGCCCCAAGGACGAGAAGCTGTTTGCCTCCGTAGCACAGGCCGCCCGCCCGTACCTGCTCAGCCGTGAGAAGAAGATGGATCTGAACATCACGACCTCGATTTCTCCGCTGGGCCAGCAGGGTATGCAGGGCAGCGAGCCGTTCTACCGCAAGGGCATTGGCCGCGTGATTGAGGAGGATGACGACGAATGAGCGTAAAGCGTCTGCTGGACTGCGCCCCCAGCGAGCTGGCCCGGTACACCAAGGCGGAGCTGCTGGACGCGATTGCGGGCAGTGAGGGCCGCGTACTGGCGTGCGAGACCATCGGCCTGACGCCGCCGCTGCTGGTGGACGTAACGAATGCGGAGTATGCGGCCTCCCTGAGTGCTGACATTCTGCTGCTGAATATGTTTGACGTGCAGCACCCTGTCATCAACGCACTGCCGAAGGTCCCCGAAGTCGAGACCGTGCGGGAGCTCAAGCGCCTGACCGGGCGCGTCGTGGGCATCAATCTGGAGCCCTGCGACCTGCAGGCCGCCAAAAGCAACGATGGAACGCTCTGGAAAATGAGCGGCGGACGTTTGGCCACCGTAGAAAATGCACGCAGGGCCGCCGAAATGGGCGTTGATCTGATCGTTCTGACCGGCAACCCCGGCAACGGCGTCAGCAATGAATTGATCGTAGAAGCGCTGAAAGCGATTTCTGCCGCCGTCGGTGACCGCGTGCTGCTGGCCGCCGGCAAGATGCATGCATCCGGCGTAGCAGGGGAGGGCGGGGAGAAAATCATGACCCCCGCCGACGCCGAGGCCTTCATGGCAGCCGGTGCGGATATTATTCTGCTGCCGGCACCCGGCACGGTACCGGGCATCACACAGGAGTACGCGCACAGGCTGATTGAGGTCGTGCACAGCCGCGGCAAGCTGGCACTGACGGCTATCGGCACCTCGCAGGAGGGCGCGGACGTGGCGACCATCCGCCAGATCGCGCTGATGTGCAAGATGGCCGGTGCCGACATCCACCACATCGGTGATACCGGCGTGCCCGGCATGGCCTTGCCGCAGAACATCATGGCATACTCCATTGCCATCCGCGGCGAGCGCCACACCTACCACAAAATGGCACAGTCTGTCAACCGCTGATAATAGCAAACTGCCCGCAGGAATTTTGCGTTCCTGCGGGCAGTTTTTTATTGCAGATTGCGGTAATACTCGGACTGGCCGTCGTAGAGCGTCTTTTCCTGCAATTTATCGATCATATTCAGCCTGACCTTTATCATGGCAATCGCAGCCTCGTTTTGCGCGGCGTTCCAATCCTGCTTCAGCAGCAAAAGGCCGCGGTAATAGTCCTCGGTGCGCTTCATGCATTCGCGCAGCAGGTCGATTTCATCGGGCGTCAGAGCCAGACTGATTTTTTGCTCGTCTGCAGCAGCAGGCTCGGGCGGCTTTTTCTTTGCAAACAATGCCATGGGATTCACACTCACTTTTTCTTAGTAAAGAGCTTTACGGCAAACACAATAACAGCAATCGGAAGCACAATTTGAATGATAAGCGCAATCAGAACCGACAGCAGTGAGGTCGTAAGCACCAGCGTACCGATGAGCATACTGCTGATGATATGTCACAGCCACGCAAAGACCATCAGCGCAATGATGGCCAGCAGAACCTTGATGATGGTGTCCTTGTTCATGATTTCAACTCCTTTTTATTCATCATACCAGATTTTTCAGGAATTGCAAGCTTGACGTAGGTTTCATTCGGAGGGGCTGACATTTTCAGATCGCTTTACTTTATCAAGAGCAAAGCGCCGTTCGGCAACCCGGCTTTTGGGGGCTTCGTTATCGTTTTTTTCGTCCAGTTCCGAGCTCCGGTTCCGGTTTTTTCGCACCCTCCCTGCTTTAATGTCCTCCCTATATTTCGCTAAATTTGCATTTAGCGAAATATTATCACTCGCTAAAATCCTGTTGCGGACGCCCTCTCCCACAGCGAAAAGCAGCATTGCATGATTATACATTCATATACGGATTATCAACGCTTTGTAATATGAGTAGCTCTTTGCGTTTCTTATAAGTTGGCGAAATTGACGAGGTGTTGCCTGCTGTGCTACAATAAAAAAGCAGAAGCATTGTTTCCGCGTGCTTCTGCAAATCAATATATTAAGTTGAGGGCTTCCATGAGCAGTTATATTGATGTGGTCCACCCGGAGCGCCATGCGCCGTACCTGGATATTCCTGATGATGTGGTTGACTACCTGCATTACCTCGATTTTGTAAAGCTGCGCTCCCCGCGCACCGTCAACGGGTACTATCTGGACCTGCGCGGCTTCTTCCGCTATATGATGCAGCGCTGGCAGCGCGTGGCCGACGATACGCCGCCCGAGGAAATTGATCTGACCGGCATTACCACCGCCGACATCCGAACGATCACCAAGCACGATATTTTTGATTTTCTTGACCATGCGCGCAGTGCTGACAACGGTCCCAAGGCCCGCGCACGGAAGTTGAGCGCCCTGAAGGGCTTTTTCAACTATATGTGTACGCAAGTCAATCGGCTGCCCGCGAACCCCACGGAAAACATCAGCCTCGGCTCGCCGGCCAGGGCTCTGCCCAAATATCTGACCCGGGACGAGGCCGTCACTTTGTTAAGTAATATACAAAGTGATTTTTACGAGCGCGATTACTGCATATTGACGTTATTTTTGAACTGCGGCATGCGGTTAGCCGAGCTTGTCACGATTGACATGGGTGATTTTCGCGATGACACGATCCGCATTGTCGGCAAGGGCAGCAAGGAGCGGCTTGTTTATTTGAATGACGCCTGTCTGGATGCGCTGCAGCGCTATAAAAAGGTGCGCACTTCCCTGCCGAACCTTGTGGACAGGGACGCTCTGTTCGTCTCCAAGCGCACCGGCAAGCGGCTGTCTGCGCGGCGGATCGAGCAAATCGTCGCGCGCTGCCTGCAAAGCGCCGGCCTGAGCGGACGCGGGTTTTCCCCGCACAAGCTGCGCCACACCGCCGCCACGCTTATGTATCAGGGCGGCGTCGATATGCTGGCCTTGAAGGAGATTTTGGGACACGAGAACGTCTCCACGACCCAGATCTACACCCACATCAACCGTGAGCAGCTGAAAAAGGCTGTAGCCGCCTCCCCGCTGGCCACCCAGAAATACGTAGAGCAAAAGCCGTCAGCGCCCGACGCCCCCGATCCCAATGACGGCGAGTACAGCCCCGACGGCAGCGAAAGCCGCTGACAGCGCCAGCGCCGCGGCAAAACGGACTGCCAGCCGCCGCGCTGTGCCCAGTGTCTCCCGCGCAGCACGCCCGCGCACCGCGCGGAAAAGTTCCATCGCCAGCCGTACTGCCCAGCCTGCCAGCCACAGGCAGAGAAGCAGCGTACCCACATCAGAAAGCAGCGTGTCCAGCCGATAGCGCAGCAGAGCCGACGCACCGCTTTGCGCTGCCACTGACGCCGCGCAATAGCCCAGGAACAGCCCGCGCACCGCAAACAGCAGCGCCAGCAAACCGACACCCCACACGCAAAAGCCGCACAGCAGCACCAGTATCAACTGCAAAAGGCTCACCGCAAGCTGCGCCCCGAAAGTTGCCGCAAGGCTCGTACCTTCGGGGCGGCTTGTGTAGTAGGCCGCCAGCTGCTGCCCCAGAGGCGTTGTCCCGCTGCGTCCCAGCCAGATGCCCGGCAGGTAACCCGCCAGAAATATCACGCCAAATGCCAGCGCCGCCCCGCTTTCCGTCTGCGGCTTATGTTCCCGGTGCGGGCGCTCTACCGCAGGCCGCAGCATCGGCAGCCCCGGGCGGCGCAGCGCCGTCTGTGCCGCCCGCATCAGCGGCCCGCCCGCAGGGCCGTCAGTGCACCGCCCAACAGGCCCCCTAGCAGCAGTGCCAGCGGCAGCATGGCGTTGCTTCCCTGCCAATCCAGTCTGCCGTTTGCCAGCAGCGTTGCCGCCAGCAGGCAGACCGCGTAAAACGCCCCGCAGCCCAGCCCGCACAGCAGCAGCCTTTTCCGCAGTCTGCGGGCCAGCACGGCAGCGGACACAGCCGCCCCCACTGCCGCCGCCATGCAGGCCATAGGCCGCACTGCGGACAATGGAAGCCCTGTATGCGTCAGCAGAAACGCCGCCAGCGCAAGCAACAATATGCACACGCCCACACCGCAGCCAAAGGACAGCAGCAGCGCCGCCGCGGCCGGATTTTTAACGCCGGTTTTTGGTTTGCGCAGATTTTTAGCCATAACAAAACGCCCCCTTGCACAGTCAACACTATGCAAGGGGGCGTGGGTTTTATGTCAATTACTTCTTGACGGGGGTGGACTTGCTGTCCTTACCGGTGTCCAGCTTCTCCACAGAGGAGATTGCGGAGCGGCGGAAGCGAATCTTCGTGCGGTCACTGCCGGTCTCGATGACGAGGGTGTCATCCTTGTCCGCAATGGCGCAGACGATGCCGACGATACCGCCGATGGTGGTGACTTTGTCGCCGATCTCGATGGAGCTGCGCATGGCAGCATCCTTCTTGTCCTGGCGCTTCTGCGGCAGGTAGATCAGGACGATCATGAACACGATGATAAGGATCATCGGCAGGAAGCTCATCAGCATTTCAGCCGTGGTAGCCGTGCCGGTGGCGGCATTCAGAAACTGGATCATAGCAAGTATACTCCTTAAAAATAACGATTTCTTCTATTATATCGGATAAATGCGCATTGTGCAAGCATTTTGCCGGAAAAATCAGATGCGGGTATCAAGTTTATGCACATAGGTGTCGTGGAACTGCTGGAAGGTGCCGTTGTCCAGTGCCTCGCGGATGCGCTCCATCAGGTGATTGTAGAAGTACAGGTTGTGCATGACAGCCAAGCGCATGCCCAGCAGCTCGTCTGCTTTCTGCAAATGGCGGATATACGCGCGGGAGAAATTGCGGCAGACCGGGCAGTCACAGTGCGGGTCGATGGGCGACTCGTCGCGCTCGTATTTCAGGTTCTTGATATTGATGATGCCGTCCCAGGTGAACAGATGCCCGTGGCGCGCGTTGCGGCTGGGCATGACGCAGTCGAACAGATCAACGCCGCGGTAGACGCCCTCAATGATGTTGCCCGGCGTGCCGACGCCCATCAGATAGCGGATTTTGTTTTGCGGCGCAAACGGCTCTACGGCAGAGATGATGTCATACATAACCTCGGCGGGCTCACCGACGGCCAGACCGCCGATGGCGTAGCCGTCCAGATCATACTCGGCGATCTGCTTCATGTGCTCAACGCGCAGGTCGGCGAACGTGCAGCCCTGATTGATGCCAAACAGCAGCTGGTCGGGATTGACGGCCTTTTCCTCATGCTTCAGGCGGTTCATCTCGTCCTTACAGCGCAGCAGCCAACGGGCCGTGCGGGCGCAGCTGTTCTTGGCATACTCGTAGGTAGCCGGGTTTTCGACGCACTCGTCAAAGGCCATGGCAATCGTAGAGCCAAGGTTTGCCTGAATCTGCATGCTCTGCTCCGGTCCCATAAAGATACGGTGGCCGTCGAGGTGGGAGTTGAAGGTCACGCCCTCCTCCGTAATATGGCGCAGCTTGGCCAGACTGAACACCTGAAAGCCGCCGCTGTCGGTCAGGATGGGGCCGTCCCACTTGGTAAACTTGTGCAGACCGCCCATCTCAGCCACGAGTTTGTCGCCCGGGCGCAGGTGCAGATGATAGGTGTTGCACAGCATGACCTGTGCGCGGATGTCCTTGAGGTCCAGCGCCGACAGACCGCCCTTGATGGCGGCAGCCGTGGCGACATTCTGGAACGCAGGGGTCTGGACCGTGCCGTGCACCGTGGTAAATTCGCCGCGGCGGGCAGCCCCTTCCTGTTTGATAAGGCGGTAAGGCATAGCTTTCTATCTCCGTTTAAAAATATTTCATCGAAAAAGGCGGCGCAGGGGGCTTTTTCCCTGCACCGCCTAATAAATTATTATAAAAGAAAATCAGTGGTTCGTCAACTGTAAATCGGCAGGCTCACCACCCCCGCCGGAAAAATTATTTTATCCTATAGCGCAAAATGGTTTTGAGCCTGTTTTTTTCTGTGCGGGTGGCATTGCTCAGGTAGATTTCCCGGTGGCCTTCCTCCGTGCGCGTCAGGCTGTGGGCGTGTACAAATTCGTCCATTTTTGCGAAAGAAACCGGCTCATCGTCATACGCGCCGACATGCAAAAGCTGCACACAGGTTTCGCCCGGCACGGTGCCGAAGCAGACTTCTTCCAAGAGCGGGTTTGGTTTTCGGTGTTTTGTACGTTCCAGCGCAGCGCACACGCCGTCCTCTCCGACAAAATCCGGCTGGCGGATCACGAGAGTGTAGCGCAGCTTTTCCTTGATGAGCTCGCAGTTCTCAATTTTCTGCCAGACGCCCTCCAGTGGGTACACGGCAAAGTCGTCATACTCGCCCTTTGCAGCTTTTTTGTAAGCCATTTTGACCGCATAGGCCACGGAATACAATGC
>ERZ1673695.2855-NODE-2855-length-11796-cov-32.661783_pt1 | contig 11796 bp, 14 predicted proteins | sample MGYA00580225_ERZ1673695 | MGnify/ENA primary metagenome ERZ1673695 (study PRJEB41218, sample SAMN15661739) | gut metagenome | host: Homo sapiens | place: Canada: London | collected 2015-08-20/2019-03-30 | study: EMG produced TPA metagenomics assembly of...
TTGGATACATCCTCAAAAAGTATAATCCATCAAAAGCCGGCGGCATGTACGCCGGCCTTTTGATACCTTGAGAGTAAAAGTCAGCCTGATAGTTGCTTGCAACCGAAGGCTGGCTTTTGCGGGTGAAACTCGCTTCATGCTGAACAAGCATGAAGCGAATCGCCTATGGCGATTTTGCGGGTTGATTTCGCAACGCGCTGAACAAGCGCGTTGCGACGCCGAAGGCGAATAGGCGGCATGTACGCCGGTCTTTTGATACCTTGGGAGCAAAACATGGCCTGATAGCTGCTTGCAGCCGAAGGCTATGTTTTGCGGGTTGAGCTCACTAAGTGCCGTACGGCACTTAGTGAAAGGCCTTATGGCCTTTTATTCCCAGTCTATCGCGTCTATACTGGCGAGATACTCCTCGGCAAAGTCCATATAATCCTCGGTAATGCGCATGGCGTACATTTTATATTGAGGAAAGCTGGCCTGAATGCCCTTTGAAAGCATTTCGTAGGCCTCGTCCTCGTCATAAATACCGCCTTCATAAACCCCTGCCTCGGACATATAGCCATTGTCGATCTGCAGCAGGGAAGCCACGACCTTATGCAGGTCGTCCTCAGGTATAAACGCAAAGTCTCCTTCGGCGCGGAATTTTTCTGTGATGTACTCAAGCGCGTCGGCAGTGTTGATCTCCATAGTGTCCCTCCATAAAGCAAATTATTTTATTCAGTTTGATTCTAACCCGGCTTAAACGGCGCTATTCACCGAACCAACAGGGCCCTGACGGCGTACAGCAACGCAAGGTGCGCGGGATAGAAGATATAGACCGCAAGCCCCGTCCTCCTGCCGCGCCGCCCGCTGTGGGCCAGCATCAGCGCCGAGGAAGCCAGGGTGCATAGCGTCATGGGCAGATAATATGACAGCGCCATTGAGGGCGCGGTCAGCATTTGAGGTGCGAACTTAACCGCGGCAAGCGCCGCGAACATGGCCAGCGCCATCCGCCTGTCAGGCCCGCAGGCGCAGAACATGAACACGAGCGTAACGCCCCACGCGCCGTAATCCACATCGCATACGTCGCCCGCCGCTATCGCAAGCCCGCAAAACGTTACCGCCGCCCATTTCCACGGGCAGTTGTCATTTACATACGCGCACATTACGCCAAGCAGCAGAGTGAAGAATATGTTCAGCCCCACGCCGTGAGAAACGGGCGACAAAAACATGTAAAACGGCGCCTGGGAGATGACGGCGAACGCCGCCATGCGCAGCATATACCTCCTGACGTCGGATGTATGCGCATAACCGCTTGCCAGCTGATACGCAAACAGGGGAAAGGCTATCCGGCCCACGCACCGCATTGCCGTGTACCAGCCGCCAAGCGCGGCCGGGGCTACGAGCGCGGAATGGTCGACAAGCATTACGGCGCAGGCGATTATCTTAAGCCAGAAAGAACTGAGACCGCCGCCTTTGATTTGTGCGCCGGCGTTTAGGGCAGGGACTCTATCCATCGTTTTCCCCCAAGAAAGCGTATTTTAATTATGTTTGGATAATTATAGCACATGCGGCAAACGGTGAACATATCATTTATAGCCCTTATTATAAAATACGGGAACGGAAATGCCCAGGCAAAGCCCGCGCCGGCGCCCGTATGGGCATATATTGTTTAAATACACGCGCCATAAAAGGAAAACAAGCTTAAAAACCCCGTATATTTAGTAAAATCATCGTTGACACGGTTAACCCCATGTGATAAATTAGATGAGGTGCCCCCATAGGGGGTTATTTTAATTCGCTATCTATGCGGCTAGCCGCTTATACCGATTGGGAGGGAATTATTATGCGAGTAAAGATAACGCTGGCCTGCACCGAGTGCAAGCAGAGAAATTACAATACGTTTAAAAACAAGAAGAACGACCCCGACAGGCTGGAGTTCAACAAGTATTGCCGTTTCTGCCGCAAGCACACGGCTCACAGGGAATCCAAATAAGAAAGGTGACGTCAGATGGAAAAGGACAAAGCCAAAAATCAGAAGGAAAAGAAGCCGAACCGTTTTATTGGTTTCTTCAAGCGCATAGGCCGCTATTTTAAGGAAGTGTTCGGCGAAACCAAGAAGCTGGCCTGGCCCACAAGGAAAGAGCTGGTTTCCTATACGCTTACGGTTCTTGCGTTCGTGGCGGTGTTTGCGGTCATAATAGGCCTGTTGGACTTCGGATTCAATTTCGGAATGACGCAGCTTTCCGGATTGTCCGCGCTGGCCTCTTGACGCGCCGCGAAAAAGGAGAAGTTTATGGAGCATAGGCCTGATGACGACAGTGTCGCAAGGTGGTACGTGGTACATACCTACTCCGGCTATGAGAACAAGGTGAAGCACAACCTCGAAAAGACTATAGAGAACAGGGGCCTTCAGGACAGGATAGTTGAGATAAGCATACCCACCGAAGAGGTGGCCGAGTTCAAGGACGGTAAGCGCAGGACTGTACAGCAGAAGCTGTTTCCGGGCTATGTCATGGTCAAGATGATCATGGACGATGAAATGTGGTATATTGTGCGAAATACCCGCGGCGTAACCGGTTTTGTTGGCCAGCCTCCCAAGAACATATCCCTGGGGGGAGCCGCGGACAAGGATGCGTCGTACGACCACCGCCGCCCCGTTCCCCTTACCGACGAGGAGGTTACGTCCATCGGCATCGAGCGCCTGCCCATCAAGCTGGATCTTGAGATAGGCGAGAACGTGCGCGTGGTATCGGGGCCGCTCGAAAACTTCGTTGGCAGCGTGGTGTCTTTTGACACCGATCAGCAAAAGGTCAAGCTGGTGGTTGAGATGTTTGGCAGGAAAACGCCGGTTGAGCTTGATTTTATCGAGGTTCAGAAACTACGCGACTAGCGCCGGCACTGAGCTTGATTTTGATGGTATTCGTGTTCGTGCCGCGCCGCTTCGGCGGTTTTTCGGCGCGTATACGCCGGTTAAAATGCGAATGATTCCCTTTTTACGGGCTTAACGGCCCGCTTTACACCGCGGTCGGCGCATATGTTAATTGTGCGCTTTTGCGGAGACTAATTTGATATGTCATCCGTTTTGCGGATTTCATAGTGGGAGGAAGGGGGAAAAATCCCATAATTCCGCTCGCACCACATTATAATAGGAGGAAGTTTTCAAATGGCGAAGAAGATCACAGGCTTTGTCAAGCTCCAGATCCCTGCCGGAAAGGCGACGCCCGCGCCGCCGGTCGGCCCCGCGCTGGGACAGCACGGCGTAAACATAATGGGCTTTTGCAAGGAGTTCAACGAGCGCACCGCTAAACAGGCGGGTCTAATCATACCTGTAGTAATAACGGTTTATCAGGACCGTTCGTTCTCCTTTATCACCAAAACGCCGCCGGCGCCGGTTCTTATCAAGAAGGCGTGCGGCATTGAGCACGCGTCCGGCCGTCCCAACAAGGAGAAGGTCGCGTCGATAACAAAGGCGCAGGTTAAAGAGATCGCGGAGCTGAAGATGCCCGACCTCAACGCGGCGAGCATTGAATCGGCGATGCGCATGATAGCCGGCACGGCCCGCAGCATGGGCATAACGGTTGTTGACTGATAGAGACATCGTGGGAGACCTGAGGTCGCTACCACCACGTAGGAGGAATAGAAATGAAGCATGGCAAGAAGTATATTGACAGCCTGAAAACAATCGATAAGCTTAAGCTGTACGATCCCGAAGAGGGGCTTGCGGCGGTAATCGGCACGTCCAAGGCTAAATTTGATGAAACCATTGAAGCGCACATACGCCTGGGCGTTGACCCGAGACACGCCGACCAGCAGGTGCGCGGCGCGGTAGTACTGCCAAACGGCACGGGCAAAACCGTTCGCGTGCTCGTATTCGCAAAGGGCGACAAGGCGCGCGAGGCCCAGGAAGCCGGAGCGGACTTTGTAGGCGACGACGATCTTGTAAAGAAGATTCAGACCGAGAACTGGTTTGGATTCGACGTATGCGTGGCCACGCCGGACATGATGGGAACCGTTGGCCGCATCGGCCGCGTGCTCGGACCAAAGGGCCTGATGCCTAACCCCAAGAGCGGCACCGTAACCTTTGACATAGCAAAGGCTATCGCGGACATCAAGGCCGGTAAGGTTGAGTACCGCGTGGATAAGACCAGTATCGTGCACGTGCCCATCGGCAAGGTTTCGTTTGGCGTTGAAAAGCTCAACGAGAACCTGAACACCCTGATGGACGCCATTATAAAGGCAAAGCCGTCGGCAGCCAAGGGCACATATATAAAGAGCCTGGTATTGGCTTCAACCATGGGCCCGGGCGTAAAGCTCAACGGCGCAAAGTTCTAAATTTGAAACGGCGGAGCGGAAGTGTTAAAGCGCTTCCGCTTTATTTTTTAGGAGGTGCGGCCAATGGCCGAAGATATCGGGGAATTGTATGAAAGAATGAAGGCCCGGCTTGACGGAGTGGACTTTGGCGCTATATGGGAGGGCTTTCACAGGTATCCCTTTGCGCTGTATAATGATGAATACGTGTGGCTGGACGGCCAGGTCATTCCGCATGACAACAGGTTTTTGGGCAATACCTGCATAGAGTACGGCGGCGGGCGTATCGCCATCTGGAATATAGGCTGCGGCGTTGACGGGGATGCGGATATATTCGCCTCCAGCCTGGTTCATGAGATGTTTCACGCGTTTCAGATGGAAAGCAGCGAAACAAGGTTTCCAAACGATCTGGCAGCGCTCGACTATCCGATGGATATTATCAACTTTGCCGTTAAGCTGGAGGAAAACCGGCTGCTTGCCGAGGCCTGCCGCAGCGGGCAGGAGCGCGGACGCGAACTGCTGAGGCGGTTCGCGGGCCTCAGGCTTTACCGCGAATCCATAATAGGCGGGTTTATCGACTGCGAATGCCTTGCGGAAACCGCGGAGGGAATGGCCGAATATGCCGGCATCTCGGCCCTTAACCAGCTTAGCGGCAAAAAGTTCGATGAGAGGGTGGAAAAATATCTGTCCATCATAAGATCCCCGGGCGAGCTGCTGTTCGACCCCAGGCGGATATCCTATTATACGGGCGCGATGCTGGTGTTGGCGGCCAAACTTGCGGGGATCAGCCTGGCGCATGGGCTTGGCGCGGAGCGGCGAAGCGTGTTTCGGATTTTAGCCCGCGCGCTGGACGCTTACGCTCAGGAACCCGACATGTCGAGTTTGCCCCACCGAGGGATTTCACAGCTGCTTTCCGAGTTCCGCGCGGCCAGGGCGGCCATGTTCGACGGCTTTTGGGGCGCCAGGCGTGAAAAGACGAGCGGAAGCTATGCAATATGCGGCTATGATCCGATGAATATGATAAAATCCGAAGGCCGTGTGCTGTGCAAAAACTTTATCATGCTTAAGGAGGACGGCAAAGAGGAAGCGCGGTTTATAGGCGGTCCTGTCCTGCTGGAGCTTGAGGAAAACTCGGTAAACCGTGTAAGGGCGTATTATAAGTAGCCTGACGCAGGAAAAACCGCAAGACAGGGCCTGACGGCTGCAAGCAACTGCCAGGCCCCTTACATGGGGCTCCGCCCCAAACCCCGCCAAAGGAGACTTTTTGTAAAAAGTCCCCTTTGGAATCCCGAAAAACAACATTCGGCTATTATTGTTTGGGTTTTTAGCTATTGCTCCCAATGTATCAAAAATACCGTACATGCCGCCTATCCGCCTTCGGCGTCGCATTGCTCTTGTCCATCGCGATGCGGGATCAACCCGCAAGACAGGGCCTGACGGCTGCAAGCAACTGCCAGGCCCCTTACATGGGGCTCCGCCCCAAACCCCGCCAAAGGAGACTTTTTGTAAAAAGTCCCCTTTGGAATCCCGAAAAACAACATTCGGCTATTATTGTTTGGGTTTTTAGCTATCGCTCCCAATGTATCAAAAATACCGTACATGCAGCTGGAATCCCGAAAAACAACATTTAACTTTATTATTTTTATCTAAGCTTTTTTCTGCCAGTGCTCACAGGCCCTGTCGGTTGTATATCTTACTTTTTGCCGCAGCTTCTTACAATGGCCATACGCGGACTTGTAATACCTCCCCTCAGAACTTTCGATATAATGTAATAAAAATTTATCACAGCTTTTGCAGGTTTTCTCCGCTGGATTTGGTTCGCTTACCCGTGTGTTCGGCATGTTGGGCATGTTCGCTTTCTCCTTATGATTAGTTAATTTAATGCCATTGTTTTTTTCATTGTATAATAAACTATGAACCAAGCTGACATTTAGTAAATGTCATATAAAATATTTTCGGTAAAATAGACGCTATTTATGAAAAACATATTACTAAGATTGTATGACGGTGAAATTTGTCCCGCCGGGTATTTAAACCCCTCCCCCGTTATGATGTTTTTTATCCGGTTCCATCCATGGGTTCCTTTGAAAGCCCTGTTCCCCTGACGTGCGCTTACTGGGATTCACCCCTCCCCTGCCAATGCTGGCAGGCTTTGTTATTTGCAAATCTTATTTTCAGTCTTGGCTCCATGCAGTGCCCATACGCCATCTCGCGATATTTCCCCCTTGAGTTCCGGATGTAATGCAGCCGGAAATATACGCAGTTTTTGCAGGTTTCTTCCGCTGGATTTGTATCGCTTACCCGTATATATGGCATGACGGATTCCTCCTCTAATATACGCTTATATTGAAATCTTACATCATTCGGTGTTATATCTGGGGGATTGAACACCGTGCGGTGTCCAATAAAATTATCAGTAAAGGCCAGGCTGTGCGCTAAGAGCCGCCTGGGAAGCCTGAGAACGAATGATCAATCTATATAATTCTGGTTAAACCATTATATACTTGCCGTAAAATGCGCAAAAGAGTAGACTAAGTTATATAAGAACCGATACAGGGAGGATATATCATGACAGCATTTGCCCACAGAACCGATAAAGTAACCGGCAGCGCGATCAGGGAGCTGTTCAAGCTTCTTGGCGATCCTGAAATAATCTCCTTTGGCGGCGGTAATCCCGCGAAGGAATCCTTCCCCGTGGAAACGGTGCGTAAGCTGACGGATAGCCTTCTCCAGGAGAAGGGTACCTCCCTGCTCCAATACGGGCCCACCGAGGGCTATGCTCCGCTGATAGACGCGTATATCAGCCATGTGCTTTCCCCGCTTGGGCTTGACGGCGGGCGGCAAAACGTGCTGGTAACGTCCGGCTCCATGCAGGGAATAGATCTCATAGCCAGGATATTTGTAGATCCAGGCGATACCGTGCTTGTCGAATCGCCCAGCTTTTTGGGCGCTTTGCAGACGTTTAACCTCTACCAGGCCAACCTCGTTCCGGTTGAGATGGACGGTCACGGCGTTATAATCGAGCGCCTTGAGGAGCTTATGAAGCTTCACAGGCCCAAGCTGTTCTACTGCATTCCTACGTTCCAAAACCCCACCGGCAAAACGCTTCCGGAGGACAGGCGCAGGGCCGTGGCCGAGCTTGCGAAGAAATATGACGTGATTGTTATAGAGGACGATCCGTACAGGGAGCTGAGGTATCGCGGCGAACCGCTCAAAACGATAAAATCCTTTGACAGCGCCGAACAGGTCGTGCTTTTAAACAGCTTTTCAAAAACGCTTTCGCCGGGCATCAGGGTTGGCTGCGCGTTTGGAAGGCAAGACATAATACGAAAGATGACGATAGCTAAGCAGAGCGCCGATACGCATACGTCAAACCTTACCCAGGCCATAGTAGCCGAGTTTCTCGAGCGGGGCTGTATGCCGCCGCATCTGAACGGGATAATACCCGATTACGCCGTGCGTATGGAGGCCATGCTAACCGCAATGGACGAGTTTTTCCCAGAGGCGTGCGCCTATACCCGCCCCGAGGGCGGTCTGTTCATCTGGGGTGAGCTGCCCGAGGGGCTTGAAATGCTGCCGCTGTTTAAGCGGGCCACGCAGGAATTGAAGGTTGCGTTCATTCCGGGCGAGCATTTCTATGTTTCGCCCGAAATGGGAAAGAATACGTTCAGGCTCAATTTTTCGGCCGAGGGGCCGCGGCGCATAGGACAGGGCATAAAGCTCCTGGGCGGGCTGTTCAGGGAGGCAGTGGAAGCTAAATAGAACCCCCCCTCTGTAAGGGCCTGCCGGAGGCCGGCGGGGCATGTTTCGCCATAGGCGATTCGTCGTGATTCGCTTGTTCAGCGCATCGCGAGATTAACCCGCAAGACACGGCCTTCAGCTGTAAGCGGCTGTCAGACCATATTTTGCTCACAAGGTATCAAAAATCACCGTACATGCCGCCTATTCGCCTTCGGCGTCGCAATGCGCTTGTTCAGCGCATCGCGAGATCGACCCGCAAAATGCAGCCTTCGGTTGCAGGCAACTATCAGGCTGCATTTAGCTCCCGAGGTATCAAAAATCACCGTACATGCCGCTGATTTTTGATGGATTGTACTTTTAAGTACGCCCGAGCCTTTGTTGTTTCGCTGATTTTTAATTGGTCGTAGAATTGGGGTGGTTTACCCAAGTTAATACTATCCCCTTTGCATTTTTTGGAGTTCTTAGAACCTTTTTTGCAAAAAAGGTTCTAAGCCGCCGGAGGCTGGCTTCGCCGCCCGGCGCCTAAATATGCGCATATAAGCCGTGCCCCGCACAAAATCAGAAGAGGTGAAACAAATGGAACACACGAATGTATACGACATATTGGAGGAGCGCGGCCTGCTTAAGCAGGCTTCGCATCCGGATGAGATAAAGGAGCTGCTCAAACGGGAAAAGGTCACGTTCTACGTGGGCTTTGACCCAACCGCGGACAGCCTTCATATCGGCCATTATGTGGCGTTGATGACCATGGCGCACATGCAGCGCGCCGGCCACAGGCCCATAGTGCTCCTGGGCGGGGGAACCGCAATGGTGGGCGACCCGTCGGGCAAGACGGACATGCGCCGCATGCTTACTCAGGAGGACATAGACCATAACGCGGGCCGCTTCAAGGAGCAGATGTCGAGGCTTATCGACTTTTCAGAGGGTAAGGCGCTCATGGTCAATAACGGCGACTGGATTAGGGAGTTGAACTTCATCGAATTTATGCGGGAGGTGGGAGTTCATTTCACGGTAAACAGGATGCTTGCCGCCGAGTGCTATAAACAGCGCATGGAGATAGGCCTTACATTCTTTGAGATGAGCTACATGCTGATGCAGAGCTATGACTTTTTGGTACTCAACAGGCGCTACGGCTGCGTGCTTGAGATGGGAGGAGACGACCAGTGGAGCAACATGCTGGGCGGAGTCGACCTGATACGGAAAAAGGAGCGCAAGCCGGCGTTTTGCGCTACCAACGCGCTTTTAACCACGTCCGAAGGCAAGAAGATGGGCAAAACCGAGAGAGGCGCCGTCTGGCTGGACAAGGAGAAGTTTTCTGTATACGACTTCTACCAGTACTGGCGAAACGTGGACGACGCGGACGTAGAGCGCTGCCTTGCCATGCTCACCTTCCTCCCCATGGAGGAGGTGCGCGGGCTGTGCGGGGAGTCGGGCGCGGCGTTGAACGAAGCAAAACGCGTGCTGGCGTTTACCCTTACAGAGCAGGTTCACGGAACCGAGGAGGCGGTAAAGGCCCGGCAGGCAGCCGAGGCGCTGTTTGCGGGCAGCGGGGATTTATCCAACATGCCAACGGTGCGCCTGAGCGCGGACGATATCAGCCAAACCGGGCTGAGGGTCGTCGACCTTCTGGTGAAGGGCGGCCTGTGCAAGAGCAAGTCGGACGCGCGGCGCATGATAGAAAGCGGGGCCGTGTTTGCCGGCGACGCGAAGGTGGACGACGTGTCGGCCGCCATCGATCCGGCGAAGCTTGAAGAGGGCGTGATACTCAAAAAGGGTAAAAAAGGATTTGTAAGGATATTGAAGGCATAGATTATTATGGGCTTAGACGGCGGACAGGGTTTGCCCGCCGCCTAAGCGGAGGATGGCAATGCTTAAGTACAAAACCGTGAAATCGGAGTCGAAAATCGAGATAGTAATAAATAAATCGCGTTTTATCGGGCATTGCTTTCCTATTTTGGATGAGGACGAAGCCGCGGGCATTTTAGCCAGGCTTAGAAAGGAATACTGGGACGCCAGCCACAACTGCTATGCCTACGTGCTGGGCGAAACGGGAATGCTTGCCAGGTTTTCCGACGACGGCGAGCCGGGCGGCACGGCGGGCATGCCCATACTCGATGTGATCAGGAAAAAGGGGCTTACCTATACCCTTATAGTGGTTACCCGCTACTTTGGGGGAATACTGCTGGGCGCCGGCGGCCTTGTACGGGCATATTCAAACAGCGCCGCGCGGGCGGCGGAGGCGGCTGGCATGGTAAGCGTGGAGCCTGCTTTCGAGATAGAGCTTGTGGTGGACTACTCCAGATACGGGGCTGTCGAGGGCTTTGTGCGGGAGAATTCGCAGGTTTCCTCCACGGAGTTTACGGACGCCGTTACGATGCGCGTAATGCTTCCCGAAACCGCGGCCGAGGGCTTTATAGCCGAGATAGTGGAGCGCACGGATGGGCGGGTAAGGCCCGTAATTTCGGGTTCGGGCAGCATTAAAAGGGTATTGGACAGCGGATTGGCTTAGAGGCGGCGGCGGATTATATCAAACGCTGTTGCATTATGCGCTGTGCGAGTATAAAATCAACTTAAAGACCTATGCCGCGGTTGTGCGGTTAATAAATAATTGCGTATGTCAATTATTCTGAAGGGGGTTTTTCACATGGAAATCGATGTAAAGCTTACAGCTTCGCCAAAGGCAAAGCCGCAGGACGAGTCAAACCTTGGCTTTGGCAAAAGGTTCACAGACCACATGTTTATAATGGAATATGAGGGCGGCAAGGGCTGGGTAAATCCGCGCATTGAGCCGTATCACAGGCTGTCGCTCGATCCGGCGTCCAGCGTATTCCATTATGCGCAGGAGATATTCGAAGGGCTTAAGGCATACCGCGCCGACGACGGACGCATCCTGATGTTCCGTTCGCGCGACAACTGTCGCAGGCTTAACAGGTCGGCCGAGCGCATGTGCATGCCCCCGATCGACGTTGAGTTCAACTATGGCGCCATGCGCAAACTGGTGGAGATTGAGCGCGAGTGGGTGCCGCACGCTCCTGGTACTTCGCTGTACCTCAGGCCCACCATGATTGCCAATGACGAGGGGCTTGGCGTGCATGCCGCGAAGAATTATATCTATTATGTCATCTGCGCGCCTTCTGGAGCCTATTATCCCACCGGGCTTGCGCCCATAAGTATTCTTGTGGAGGACCGCTATGTCCGCGCCGTTAGGGGCGGAATGGGCGAAGCGAAGACCGGCGGAAACTATGCGTGCTCCATCAAGGCCGGCGAAGAGGCGCAGAAGAAGGGATACTCGCAGGTGCTGTGGCTTGACGGCGAGACGATGAAATACGTTCAGGAAGTCGGCGCGATGAACATGATGTTCATAATCGACGGGGTATTGGTAACCGCGCCGCTTGAGGGCAGCATTCTTCCTGGCATAACGCGCGACAGCATACTCACCATTGCCCGCGACGAGGGAATTAAGGTTGAGGAGCGCAGGCTTTCCATAGACGAGCTTATGGACGCCGGCATAAGCGGAAGGCTGAGCGAGGCGTTTGGTACCGGAACCGCCGCCGTTGTGTCGCCGGTCGGCCGGCTGACATATAAGGATTGCACGGTCACGGTGCAGGACGGCGGCATCGGCCGGCTGACCCGCCATTTCTATGACACGCTTACAGGGATCCAATGGGGACGCATTGCGGACGCCCGCGGCTGGATAACCGAGGTGTAATCGGCTGTGCCTCCGGCGGCTTAGAACCTTTTTTGCAAAAAAGGTTCTAAGAACTCCAAAAA
>ERZ1673695.2865-NODE-2865-length-11753-cov-5.353565_pt1 | contig 11753 bp, 13 predicted proteins | sample MGYA00580225_ERZ1673695 | MGnify/ENA primary metagenome ERZ1673695 (study PRJEB41218, sample SAMN15661739) | gut metagenome | host: Homo sapiens | place: Canada: London | collected 2015-08-20/2019-03-30 | study: EMG produced TPA metagenomics assembly of...
GGTTTGGGGTGCGTATTTTAATTGAACGCTCCAAATCCCCTTTGGCTAGGGGATGTCATCGTCAGGTGGCTGGGGATTGTAAAAGGCGAGGACAACTGTCCTCGCCTTTAATTTTTGTTTTCTAAATTTTCGGGTATTTTACCGTGTTCTCTTTCAAACTCGTCAATACATCTTCGAACAAAGTTTAAAAGCATCCAATTCATAGAGCGGTCATCATACTTGGCTACATAACTAAACTTTTTCAGCAAGTCAGCATCAATTCTGAGAGATAAATGCTTTTCATTCTTCTTCATAGCTGCCTCCTAAAAGAACCCATTAAGAACCTACTATAGGTTTATTTTAGGTTCGCTATATGCTAATATGTAATTATGAACCCATGTTGGGTTCGTAATATTTAGCGGGAGGTATTGCTATGCGGATAAAAATGAATTCCCAGGGGCGTATTACACTGCCCGGAATCATAAGGGAATATCTGGAACTGGGGGAACAGGACGAGTTACAGGTGGAACTGGCGTATCAGGAAATTGTAATCAGGAAGGCAGTTGACGGATGTATCATCTGCAATGCCGCTTCCGGCCTGGTGCGGATCGGCGAATATTTCATTTGTGAGCGCTGTATCAAAAGACTGGCGGAAGCAAAACCCGGTGACTTCCTTTATTCTGTTAAAGTTGACTGAAAAAAAGAAATTTGTAAAAATGCAGGAAAAACTTACTGGTTAAGCGTAGAAATGATATTGTGGATATAAACCGGACTCGGCTGGTCTGGTGCAGGCTTTGAATCTAATGATTTGAGTTTATGAAGGCGATTGCCGTTATAGATTTTGCAAAAATTTCTAAGGAATCTTATTGACATTCAATTGAATGTTTGCTATAATCATGACAACGGAATAGGAGGTGCCGAAATGAAGACGTATTTTCCCGGAACAGTCATAGAGCGAAACGGCCAGAACGCGGAAGAGTTTTTATTCGGCGTCTGTACTGTAACCAAAGGGTTGATGCTTGCCCAGGTGCGCGAAATAACCGGACTTGAAACGCCGGCAATCCAGAACTGGGTCAACCGCGGATGGGTTCAGAAGCCTGTGGATAAGCGCTACGGCGTGGACCATCTTGCCCGGATTATCATCATCAATATGCTGCGCGACGTCATGAAGCTTGAAACGATTGCGGCCCTGCTCACCTACATTAACGGGGAGGCTGGGAACGAACAGGACAACGTGGTGTCGGAAGCGCGGCTTTATTATTATCTTTGCGCCATCTTGGATCAGGTGGATTACGAAACCATTCTTTCTGCCGAGGAGTTCCGCAGGCTGATCGCCGGTGAGATATCCGACTATCGCGAGCCTTTCCCCGGCGCGCGGGAACGTCTAATTAACGGGATGGAGATCATATTGATTTATTATGCTTCGGCAATTGTAAAAAAACGGGCTGATCGGCTTTGCGAAAGGGTTCTGCAGGGTTCGGGCGAATGACAAGGCCCGGGCTATAACCCGCCTACAGAGAAATACGGCGGAAGAAAGGAGAAATAGAAGATGCTGGCTTGGTGGAACAGTCTGACCATTCTGGAACAGGTATTTGCCTGTATCGCAATTGCGGCTACGGTGGTGCTGATTATTCAATCCATCCTGTTGCTGTTCGGTATTGGGTTCGGCGGAGGGGAAGCTGACGCCGGCGGTCTGGATACCGACTTCAGCACCGATTTTGACGCCGGTTCGGCCGGGGACGCCGGTCACGTGGATATGCACGATGTCGCCGACGCTGACAGCGGCCTTTCCCTGTTTACCATCCGGGGCCTGGTTGCGTTTTTCGCGGTGGGCGGCTGGCTGGGGCTGGCCTTAGTCAAGTATACCGGCCCGTTTTGGGCAGTCGTCATTGCTTTTGCCGCGGGTTCGGCCGCCCTGGTGGGCGTTGCATATATGTTCAAGGCGGCTTTAAAGCTTCAGGATAGAGGAAACCTTGATATCAGGAACGCGGTGGGGAAAACTGGTAAGGTGTATCTCCCCATCCCGCCAAGGGAAGGAGGCCAGGGGAAGGTTACGGTTATGCTGCAGGAGCGTCTGGTGGAACTGGACGCGGTGACAAAGGCCGCACAGCAAATCAAGACCGGCGCGCTGATCCGTATCTGCGGCGTGATAGACGAGCAGACGGTTTTGGTAGAGCTGACGGACGAAAAAGCAAATAACAGAGGGGGTATTTCTCAATGGATCCAGTCATAGTCATTTTGGTTTCGGTCGTCGCCGTTCTGGTGCTGACCACAGTTATCGTCATTTTATCCCGATATCGCAAATGCCCGTCCGATAAAATTTTGGTGGTTTACGGTAAGGTTGGTTCCAATAAGGACGGCACCTACCGCAGCGCCAAATGTATCCATGGCGGCGCGGCGTTTATCATGCCGGTCCTCCAGGCGTATGAATACCTGGATTTGACCCCGCTTTCGATTTCGGTAGACCTGAAAAACGCCCTGTCCAAGCAGAACATCCGCATTGACGTTCCGTCCCGTTTTACCGTAGGTATCTCGGTGGAGCCCGGTGTTATGCAGAACGCCGCGGAGCGCCTGCTCGGCCTGAAGCTGGGTGAAATTCAGGAGCTTGCGAAGGATATCATCTTCGGTCAGCTGCGCCTTGTCATTGCCACCATGGAGATTGAGGAAATCAACACCGATCGCGACAAGTTCCTTGCTGCCGTATCCAGCAACGTTGAGTCGGAACTCAAAAAAATCGGCTTGCGGTTGATCAACGTAAACGTCACCGATATTACCGATGAGTCCGGGTACATTTCCGCTCTTGGTAAAGAGGCGGCCGCAAAAGCTATTAACGATGCGAAAATTTCAGTTGCGGAAGCCGACCGGTCGGGTGCCATTGGTGAAGCGAACGCTTACCGTGAGCAGAGGATCCAGGTTTCGCTGGCTGACTCTGAGGCGATCAAGGGCGAGAACGAAGCGAAAGCTCAAATCGCCGAGTCCAACGCAACCTTGACAGAAAAAGCCGCTGATGCACAGCGCCGCGCGACTGCCGCTGAGAAGATCCAATCGGCAAGGGCGCTTCAGGAGGCTTATGTGGCTGAGCAGGAGGCTGAGCAGGCCCGTGCTGCCCGTGAAAGAGCAACGCAGGAAGCGGATATCATCGTTAAAACGGAAATTGAGAAACGCAGAATGGAGCTTCAGGCTGAGGCCGAAGCTGAGCAGATCCGCCGCCGTGCCAAAGGTGAAGCGGACGCGATCTATGCCAAGATGGAAGCGGAAGCCCGCGGTGTACAGGAAATGCTCACCAAACAGGCCTCCGGTCTTTCCCAGATTGTCGCGGCCGCCGGCGGCAATGCAAACGACGCCATGAGGCTGATGATTGCCGACAAGCTTGAAGAGCTGGTCAAGACCCAGGTTGAGGCCATCCAGAACCTGAAGATCGACAAGGTCACTGTCTGGGACAGTTTAGGCGGCAAAGACGGGACTTCCAATACGGCGAATTTTGTGTCCAGCATAATGAAATCAATTCCTCCAATGAACGAATTGTTTGAGATGGCGGGGATGGAGCTTCCGGAATTTCTCGGCAAGAAAGCCGATAAAGATCCGGATAAACCAAAGTTTGTCGATATTTCGTCAACGGATAAAAATTAAAAATTACACACCGAAAAGGCCCTCCGCGGAGGGCCTTTTAATTTGACGGAAAAAGGAAAGCCGTTTATACTATTAATGTGTGAAAGACCGGTCAAAACAGCGTTTTGATTCCGCCGCCTTTTTGGCGGAGGCCCTTTATGGAACGGGCCGCGGCGGACCGGGAAAGCAAAACCGCACCGATTCTGCAAACAGCGCAGCATAACAGCATTCAACCAAACTAAATTTTTGAAAAGCAGAGTGATGATGAAATTGAAAAAGACCTTTTCAATCCTTAAAACGGTAAAACGGGTTCCGGCGGGGCTCATGATCGTGCCGCTGGCCCTCGGCTCTTTAATTGCAACCTTTTTCCCCCAGGCACTTGAAATCGGTGTTCCGTTTTCGGCCGCATTTTCCAGCAAGGGCACAATGTGCCTGATTGGGCTTATCTTATTTTTTTCCGGATCACAGTTTAAGCCGTCCCAGATAAAACTCACCTTAAAACGCGGGGGAACGTTGGCGTTGGCCAAACTGGTTCTCGGGGTGGGATTTGGTGTGCTTTATTGCCTGCTGTTTGGAAAGGAAGGCGTTTTTGGATTTCCTTCTGTGACGGTGGTAGTGGCGTTGACCAGCCTTTTACCCGCAATTTATATTGGACTTATGGATAGCTACGGCGATGAGATTGACCGCGCTTCTTATGGAATTCTCAATTTGATTTCAATTCCGGCTGTTCCGATTTGTGTTCTCAGCTTTTCAAATAGCGGGGGACTGAATTATATGGCGCTGTTAGCGTCAATTATTCCGTTTTTGTTAGGAATGCTTCTCGGTAATTTGGACACTGAAATCCGTACTCTGTTTGCTCCTGCCGGAACCATCATTTTGCCGTTCCTCGGGTTTTGCTTGGGAGGCTCTATCAATCTCACAAGCGTTGTTTATGCTTTTGGGGAAGGGTTGACTCTTACAGCACTCTACTTTCTCTGTAATAATTTGCCGCTTTTATTGATCGAAAAAAAGCTTTTGAAACAAAGAGGTCATGCCTCCAGCGGTTTTTGCGGGATTGCCGCAATGTCCTTGGCAATTCCGGCGATGCTGGCAGAACTGGATTCGTCCTATCTTCCTTATGTTGATGTTGCAACTGCTCAAATAGCAAGTGCAGTTGTTTTTACAAATATCTTAACGCCGATTATTACGAAGCTTGTTGTAAATCGAAGCGACCGAAAGGGCTAAGGAACCGGTAGTGAAAATATAAATTATTGCGGATAAAGCTTTATAAATACAAGGAGTATAATTTATGATAAAAGTACGAAAAGCAATTCAAAAAGATGCCGATCAGCTGGTGTTTTTAATGCGCGAACTGATTGAGGGTGAAGAAAATGATCCGGCAGCGGTGCGAAATGAGCTTGAACAAATGGAACAGGATGATCATTATTTTTTGGCGGTTGCCTGTGAGGGCAAAACTATTGTAGGATCAATCATGGGTGTTTTGTGCAGGGATATCTGCAAAGGATGCCGTCCGTTTTTGGTGATAGAAAATGTGATTACAAAGGATGGATGGCGTGGTAAGGGCGTAGGGCGTTTGCTCTTTGAAACTGTAGAACAGTGGGGAAAGGATCATCGCTGTGCCTATTCCATGCTGGTCTCCGGATGCAACCGCACCGGGGCCCATGTGTTTTATGAGCAAATCGGTTATTCAAAGGCTTGTGGATTCCGCAAATATTTTGATTGAAACTTTGAAAGAACTATGGCCGCAAACGATAAAAAGGAAGAAACACCGGGTTTTCATTGGTGCTTCTTCCTTTTTTAAACGACATCTGTGCCGAGCGTCAAGTACAGCTAGATTATTTCATTATCATCTCTTCGTCAGACGGCAGCGGCTTAAGCGGTGCTGCAGGCAGCGTCTGATACCAATAGGCAACAGAGGTATAATCGTCGTAGCGGGGGCCGGTCCATCCGAGATTATCGAGGGTCATGCGAAAGTTTTTGTTGAAATGAATTGGATCCTGAATGTGAAAACGATACAGCAAAAAGCGCTGTTGACCATTGTAGGTCTCGGTGCGGTCGTTTCCGAGGATAGCATACATGCCGGCGTAAAGCCCGCTGTAAGTTTGATATTTTTTTAATAAAATATCATTTCCGAAAGCATAAGATCCGCAGAAATAGTCCTCGGTTCCGGTGTAGTGAATAGACGGGTAGCGATCGTCGTCAAGATACATACGAGCCTCGCCTTCCACCCAACAGGTGTTATTCCCGTTCATTCCGGAGGCAAGTGTAAGCCCGACAAACTGCCCTTTTCCTTCAATTCCGTCGATGACGGTGTAGGAACGCCCTTTTAGCACGGGGTGCTCCTGTCGATAGGAAGCATGGAAATAGGCGATATTATCCGGCTGTGCTTCATGACAACCGGTAATAATGTAGAAAAGACTGTGTTCCTCGTTGCCTCGGTTTTCCATGGTGATTTTACAGTGCTTTTTAAACGGCATTGGCCAGTAACAGTTAAGACCGCGCCCCGGAGCTACCAGAATCATAGAAGAATTCAAAAGTGGATAGTTCCCGTCGACATCTTTAAAGTTTTCGTCATAAGCACACCCGAAAAAGGCGGAAATCGGTGCTTCTACCGATGGTGTGCTGCTGCCTTCCCAATAAATGCGGAGAATGAAATTGTGACCGACATAACCGGTAAACCAGAAACTTTGAATTGTGCCAGGCCCCTCGGTATCAACCAGTACAACAGTCTCTCCCGGTTTAATTTTTACGGTTGGGCGCAATTTGGTACAATCGCCGCCGCGAGAACCGCCCTCCCTTTGACCGGTAGGGTTTTCGGCGGAAAAGGCAAAGGTTTCGGCATTTGAAATTAGGTAAAATGGATTCATAAATACAACCTCACTTGTTTGTATAAAATGACCGGTTTACCGGTTAACAGCAATTTTTATAACAACAATATGGAATGATCAAACAAGGCAAAGAAAACTTTTCTTTATTATAATATTTTCAAATCAAAAATAAAATAGGAAAAATGAAAAAGCTCTTTCTAAGTGAGAAGAGCTTTTTCATTTTATACGTCATATTTAGTCCAGCGCCCGCTTTTAAAGCGGATATAGGTCAGGATAAACCGGCAGAACTGGTCAAACGTCAGACCAATCCAGGCGCCAAAGAGCCCCAGACCAAGCGGGTAACAAAACAGCCAGCCCGCGCCCGGCCGGATCAGCATGACACTGACAAGAGAGACGAAAGCCGTAAATTTGGCGTCCCCCGCGCCCCGTAGGCAGCCGGAAAAAATCACCTGTGAAATTTGCAGGAATACAACCACGGTCAGAACAGTCATGATCATGACGCCGTAATCCAGAAACTCCTCACCGTCAGAGAACAGATTGAAGATCGGCCTGCCGAGGGTCAGGAATATGATGGATAGAAACGCCGCAAAAATTAGGCCAAGCCGTTGGCTGAAGCCTCCGTAAATCCGTGCCATGTCCACCCGCTTGGCACCAAGACTCTGCCCGACAAGGGCGATGGACGCAGCTGACAAACCGTCTCCAAACGAGAAGGACAAGCTCATGATATTCATCCCGACCTGATGGGCCGCAAAAGCAGTGGTACCCAGGTTTGCAACAACAATGGTAAAGGTCAGGAAGCCAATCCGCAGGAAAATCTGCTCCGCCAGTGTACTGGAACCGATGTTGATGATCGACCGGATGGAGCGCTTGTCAAACCGGATTTCATTTTTGGTGATATGCCGGAATGAAAGGTAACCATCCGGGTGCATGACCGAAAAGATGCTCATTCCCATGGCAACTACCGTACCGATGACGCTTGCAACCGCCGCACCTTTAACGCCGAGGGCCGGAAATCCAAAGTTTCCACCGATCAGCAGATAGTTGAAAACAACGTTTACAAGGTTTGAAACAATGTTGGTCCACATTGCGATTTTGGTGTTGCCGCAGCCACGCTGAGCGGCGTTGATACACAGGGAGACAACATTAAAAATCATACCGCCCATAATAATCCTAAAGTAGTCGGCTGCATCCTGCTGGGTGTCTGCATTGGCGCCCGCCAGGGTGATAATTGGGTCTGCCAAGAGTACGCAGGCCACGCTGACGATGATGGTCATCCCCACAGTAATCATCAGCGCCTGCATTAAAACCCGGTTGGCGCTCTCACGGTCGCCCTCGCCTTTCCGGTGAGCGATAATAGCGGAAATTGCCACATTCAAAGAAATAAAAAAGGCCAGACCGATAAATTTCGGCTGGGTCGTCAGGCCAACGGCGGCAATAGCGGCGTCCCCCAGGCCGCTGACCATAATAGTATCGATAAAACCGACCAGGGCGACCAAAAAGGATTCGACAATTGAAGGCCACGCGATGATGAGTGTTCTCTTTAAAATATCCTTGTCTGAGGGGATTTCTCCGGAAGGAGATTCTCCGCGAAGCATTTTTTGGGCATTGAAAAAAACCATGTTAACACCTTGCTTGTATGTAGTATTGTAATTTTGTAAAATCGTTATCATTTATTATATAGGAACTTTAATTATTATGCAAGTTTGTCAATTTTTTAACCCAGTTGGAGGCGGGTTGACCTTCTGCCTGAGATGCGATATGATAACGATATACCAAAAAGTAAAAAATTCTACTATAATTCTTTTTTAGACAGAGGATATAATAATTCAAGATAATTAGAAAAGGGTGAGCCGTGTTGGTGGAACGGTGTATCTCCTGTGCAGAACACCTTGCGGGGCTTGCCCAGGTGCAGGTCTTCTGCCTTGATGTTCTTCAAAAGCGTTACTTGGGGAAGCCTCCCAGTGAAAATACGTTTTGTTTTTATTGCCACAGAGAGGGCTGTGAACCCCTTAATACCTGCCTTTATGGCTGCCACGAAGCCTATCGCTGGAACGGAAAATACATTTATTATTGCCCGATGGGAATGATTTTTGTAGCGTCTTCGGTCTCTGACGAGCAGGGAAAGCTGGCCGCCGGACTGGTGGCGGGCCCGCTTTTGATGGGCGAGCCGGAGGACTTTCCTTTACAGGACGGCGTTTTTGCCGGCCGGTTGGAGCTTCTGCCCGTTTTTTCCACCCGCAGGGTCAACGACCTTGCCGAGACGATGGCCCTTCTCACCGCCGGAATTTCCGGGCGGGCGCACAGCTTTGCGGGATCTGCGGTCTATGAACAGGAAAAGGTGCTGGGGGAACTTTATTCTGCTCGGCAGCAGTTTGAAGAATCCGGGTACTGCTACCCTATAGACGCGGAGAAAAAACTGCAGGCACTGATCTACCGCCGGGACAAAAAAGGTTCGCAGGAGCTTTTAAACCAGTTGCTGGGCCACATTTATTTTGTGGCGGAATATGATTTGGATACCATGAAGGCCAGGGCTCTGGAACTCGCCGTCGTCATTTCCAGAGCGACGATAGAGGCGGGAGCGGATTTAAACGAGATTTTCGTCTGCAATGAAAGCTTCATCCGCGAGTTGGAAAAGCTCTCCTCAGTGGAGGATATTGGCGCGTGGCTGTCCGCGCTGCTTCACCGGTTTATTGATTATTCGTTTGATTTCTCCCACATCAAGCATTCCGACGTTGTTTTCAAAGTAGCCGAGTATGTAAAGAACCGGTTTGCTGAGAAGCTTTCGCTCGATGAAATTGCCGAGCATGTTTCGCTCAGCAAATCCTACCTGAGCCGAATTTTCAAAGAGGAAACCGGCGAAAGCCTTTCATCCTACATCAATAAAGTACGGATTGACAAGGCGAAGTTAATGCTGCTTGACAATGGCTGCCCGCTGGTCGATGTGGCAAGCCTCTGTGGGTTTGAGGATCAAAGCTATTTTACCAAAGTCTTTAAGCGGCTGGTTGGCGTCTCCCCCAAGAGATACCGGGAAAGCCGCGGAAATATATAATAACCGCCAAATGAAAAGGAGAATTGATATGAGCATTTTAGAAGAAATGAGCACGTTTTTGCAGCAGGGCCGTGCCCCGAAGGTAAAGGAACTGGTTGCCCAGGCGTTGGATGAGGGGATTTCCCCACAGGAAATTTTGGAGGAGGGGCTTCTTTCCGGTATGAATATCATCGGCGAAAAATTCAAAAACAACGAAGTTTTCGTACCGGAGGTTCTGATTTCCGCCCGCGCAATGAATATGGGGATCGAGGTCCTTAAGCCGAAGCTCATCGCCGAGGGCTTTGAGCCAAAGGGAACCGTTGTCATCGGCACCGTCAAGGGAGACCTGCACGACATCGGCAAAAACCTAGTTAAAATGATGATGGAGAGCAAGAGTTTGAACGTCATTGACTTGGGTGTTGACGTTGCGCCGGAAAAATTTATTGAAGCGGCGCAGGAAAACGAAGCGGACGCTATTTGCTGTTCCGCTCTTCTGACCACCACCATGGGCCAGATGAAAGAGGTTGTCGACCTTGCGAAAGCCAAGGGGATGGACTGCAAAATCATGATTGGCGGCGCGCCGGTTACCCAGAGCTTTTGCGACTCTATTGGCGCGGACTGTTATACCGACAATGCTTCCGCCGCAGCGGAAGCCGCCCTTGCATTCTGCTAAAAACGTTCAAAAGCACCGCGGCAAAAGCCGCGGTGCTTTTTTTGCTTTCTTGACAGAAAAAAGGGGAAAACGGTATGATAAGGGAAATACGAAAGGGGGAGACGAATGGAAAAAACAGCAGGTATCAAGGGGAAAGCGTTTCGCACCGCTTTTCCGCTCACGCTTCCTATCTGCGCCGGGTTTCTTTTTCTGGGGCTCGCTTATGGGGTCTATATGAACAGCAAGGGGTTTTCGTTTGTCTGGCCCATGATCATGAGCCTTACTATTTTCGCGGGTTCCATGGAATTTGTCACCGTCACCCTTCTGACTTCCGCTTTTAACCCCCTTTATGCTTTCCTGCTGACGGTGATGGTCAACGCCCGTCATCTTTTCTACGGGGTTTCAATGCTTGAAACATATAAGGGAACCGGGAAAAAGAAATGGTACCTTATTTTTGGTATGTGTGACGAATCTTTTACCATAAACTGCACCGCTAATCCGCCGGAAGGGGTGGACCGCGGCTGGTTCATGTTTTTTGTAACCTTGCTTAATCATATTTATTGGGTGGTGGGTTCCACCCTCGGCGGCCTGTTGGGCGGATTGGTGACCTTTAATGCAAAGGGAATTGATTTTGTTATGACCGCCCTTTTTGTGGTCATTTTTATCGACCAGTGGAGGGCGCAGAAACAGCACCTGCCTGCAGTGATTGGGCTGGCGGTCTCTTTTCTCAGCCTGCTTGTCTTCGGCGCAGAGCGGTTCATCCTCCCCGCCATGGCGCTGATGCTCGCGGTTTTAACCCTGCTGCGCCGTCCTTTGTCCGGAAGAAAGGAGGAGGCATCATGACGATGACCCTTTTGGAAGGGGGAATTACCGTTGCCGTTGTTGTATTGGGAACAATGCTCACCCGTTTCCTGCCCTTTTTGATTTTCCCGGCAAACAAGCCCACGCCGAAGTATATTGGCTACCTGTCAACGGTTCTGCCTTATGCGGTGATTGGGTTGCTGATCATCTACTGCCTTAAAAACGTCACGGTCCTGGAATTCCCGTTCGGCCTCCCGGAGGGAATTGCGATCCTGGCGGTTGCTGGGCTGCATTTCTGGAAAAAGAATACACTGCTTTCCATCGCAGGCGGTACTTTGCTTTATATGCTGCTGGTACAGTTTGTTTTTGTCTGAGAAGAAAAAACGTTTAGTTACTGTATTGTCCGGCAGGATCACGTTTCACTTTGGAATGGCTCACATGCCGGTGGCATTTGGCTGGGCGTTTCGCTGAAGTGGACGAATAAAAGCGGCCGAATTCCAGTTTCGGGATTCGGCCGCTTTTATTTATTTCATTGAGAAACGCAGGATATTTATAGAGTTTGCCGGAGCGCTGTAGGTATAATGAGCGGAGACGCCTGTCAGAGTCGTTTTCCGGGGAACAACTGCCTCCGGCGCGTCCATGGTGTTTTTAGCGCATTTGCTTTCACCGGTCAAGATTTCTGCGGCGGCGGTATCGCCGATTTCGCAGTCGAAGGAAAGAGGAAGGTCAATAGCGTCATCCCTGATATTTACCAGCTTAAGAATAACCTCTCGCGTCCCATCATCCACCGTAGCAGAAGCGGTAATATAGGGCATGGAAACGATTGGCGCCTCGTGGATCAGCTTACCGTTGACAT
>ERZ1673695.2871-NODE-2871-length-11705-cov-8.212446_pt1 | contig 11705 bp, 9 predicted proteins | sample MGYA00580225_ERZ1673695 | MGnify/ENA primary metagenome ERZ1673695 (study PRJEB41218, sample SAMN15661739) | gut metagenome | host: Homo sapiens | place: Canada: London | collected 2015-08-20/2019-03-30 | study: EMG produced TPA metagenomics assembly of...
CACGCTCTGAAGAAAAATCTGCTGACGCATCCTGTGCACAATCCCTGTGTGCTGCTGCCCTGCTTTTCTCTCGCGCTCTCTTTTCCACAACCCTCCCCACTCTTGTGGAGAACGGACGAGCTGAACCATTCCCACGATTTCATGAAATAAATTTCATCCCTTTGCGTTTTGTGCAGCATCGTGAAAATGTGTAACCTATGGGTTTATACCATAGGGGGATGGGGAAGGAGGAAAGCGGGGGACTGGGGGAGAAAACCCGGAAGGGGAAGGGGGATTGCAGCCGGGCTGCCCCCCTTCCCCTGGGTTGTCTCCCCAAGACTCTGGTAAAGGGGTCATGCGTGACCCATCCGGTTAAACAAATAGAACAACACGCATCTCCCCAAGACTCCGGTAAAACGCTCCTGCGTAAAAACAGCACGCAGAGCATAAAAGAAAACACACAAGCAAACGGTCACCAAAGCCAAACCACATCATGAAAAACGATCACACAAAAAGAAAACAGGGCTTGCGCCCTGTCCTCATGTTCGCCGCAAAAGATACACCGCATCCAACCCGGCGAACAGGATCAGATACCCGGAGGTCAACAGATACCGGGCGGAGTACTTGGCAATGATCTCCTGGATCACGCCGCCGCCCCAGCCGGTACCGCCGAACACCTCCAGCCCCGGATACTTCCAGTACATCCACAAGCCCAGCGCCGCCCCCAGCAACAGGGGCAATAGACACGCCCCGGCAAACACGAACCGTCTGCCCATCAGCTTGTCCGTACCGGAATCCAACTGCACGGCGTGATACAGCAGGCAGATCAGCAGGGGCAGCGCCCCCATGACCCATACCTGCATCTGGAAATAGTCATAAGCCACCCACAGCAGGGTCTGGGCAAACAGGCTCCCTGCCGTCAGCAGTGCAAGCATGCCGAGCTTCTTGGGAATGGACTGTTCCATGGGCTGCTTACTCCTCCGCTTCCTCACCGGAATCCTCCGGGATCACTTCGTTTTTCTCCGCTGCGGCAGCGTCCGCCTGCTGTGCCTGAAGCTCCTCCTCCGACAACTGCTCCACCGCCTGGATCTCTGCGGAATCATCATGCTCCGCCCGGGTAAAGGTCACCACCTTGGCGTCCTCGCTGACCCGCATCACCCGAACGCCCTTGGCGTATCTGCTCATGATCCGGATATCGCTGGTGCGGATCCGGATGATGATCCCGTCGCTGGCAATGAGGATGATGTCATCCGCCTCATCCACCACCTTGATGCCGCATACATAGCCACGCTCCGCATCCACCTTGTAGTTGCTCAGACCATAGCCGCCCCGGTTCTGAAGCCGGTAAGCGTCAAGCTCCGTCCGTCTGCCAAAGCCCTGCTCGGTGACGGTGAGGACGGTTGCCCCCTCCCGGACTCTCGCCATGGATACGACCTGATCCTCCTCCCGCAGGTGGATCGCCCGGACGCCGTGTGCAGACCGGGACATTTGCCGGATGCAGCTTTCCTCCATCCGCAGCGTCATGCCGTTCCGGGTGGCAACCATCAGTTGGCTGCTGCCGTCGGTCATGCGCACTGCTGCAATTTCGTCCCCATCGTCCAGACCAATGGCGATCAGACCGTTTTTCCGCACATTCCGGTAAGCGGACAGGGGAGTACGCTTGATCTTGCCGTTCTTGGTGACGATCACCACGAATTTATCGTCCTCAAAGTCCGTGGTTTTCAGCATAGCGGCGATCTTCTCCCCTTCTGCCAGGGGCAGCAGGTTCACCAGATTCACCCCACGGGACGCCTTGGAGCCTTCCGTAATCTCATAGCACTTGAGCCGGTACATGAGCCCCTTATTGCTGATAAACAGCAGATGGTCGTGGGTGGAGGCAATGAACAGCTCCTCCACAAAATCCTCCTCCCGCTGCTTCATGCCGCTGACACCCTTGCCGCCCCGCTTCTGGGTCTTGTAGGTGTCCACGGGAGCACGCTTGATGTACCCGTTGTGGGTATAGGTCACCACGCTGTCCTCCACCGGGATCAGATCCTCAATGTCCACTTCTCCGCTGATGGTCTCGATCTGGGTGCGCCGGTCGTCCCCGAACTTCTTCCGGATCACTTCCAATTCCTCCCGGATCACTCCGTACATCTTGCTCCGATCCTCCAGCAGTTCCTCCAGCTCTGCAATCTTTCCGCAGATCTGCTCCAACTCGTCCATGATCTTTTCCCGTTCCAGACCGGTCAGCTGTCCCAGGCGCATCTGTACAATGGCCTCCGCCTGTACATCCGTCAGACCCACGCCGATCTCGATCTTGTTGGCATAGGGGTACTGGGCACGATCCAGCAGGGTGGACATATCCGTATCCTTGAACCGCTCCATCAGCCGCTGCTTGCCCTCTGCCACATTCTTGGAGGAACGGAGGATATCGATGACCTCGTCGATGTAGTCAATGGCAAGCGCAAAGCCCTGGAGCACATGCGCCCGGTTCTTGCACTTGTTCAGATCATACAGGGTGCGCTTGGTGACAACCTCCACCTGGAAGTTCAGATACTCCTCCAGCATCTGCTTCAGGTTCAGCACCTTTGGCTCCCCGTTCACCAGTGCCAGCATGGTCACGCCCACCGTATCCTGTAACTGGGTATAGCTGAACAGCTTGTTCCGGATGATCTCCGGAATGGCGTCCTTTTTCAGCTCGATGACGATCCGCATGCCGGAACGGTCGGACTCATCCCGCAGGTTGTGGATGCCGTCAATGCGCTTGTCCTTCACCAGATCCGCAATGCTCTCAATGAGCCGTGCCTTGTTGACCATGTAGGGGATCTCGTGGACGATGATGCAGTTTCTGCCCTTGATCTCCTCAAAGGAGGTGTTGGCACGGAGGGTCAGCTTTGCCCGTCCGGTGGCGTATGCCGCCCGGATGGCTGCTCTGCCCATGAGGATGCCCCCGGTGGGGAAATCCGGCCCCTTGATATGCTCCATCAGATCGTCCAGGGTACAGTCCGGATTGTCGATCAGGGTGCTGATGCCGTCAATGACCTCTCCCAGATTGTGGGGCGGAATGTTGGTTGCCATACCCACGGCAATGCCCACGGAGCCGTTCACCAGCAGGTTCGGGAACCGGGAGGGCAGCACCACAGGCTCCTTGAGCCGGTCGTCGTAGTTGGACATGAAGGGTACCGTGTCCTTGCCGATGTCCGTCAGCATCTCCACAGCGATTTTCGCCATTCTCGCTTCCGTATAACGATATGCCGCCGGCGGATCTCCGTCCACGGAGCCGAAGTTGCCGTGGCCGTCCACCAGAGGATACCGCAAAGAGAAGGGCTGCGCCAGCCGCACCAGTGCGTCATACACGGAGGCGTCTCCGTGGGGATGGTACCGGCCCAGCACGGCGCCCACCGTATCGGCGCATTTTCTGTATGCCTTGTCCGGGGTCAGTCCGTTTTCGTGGAGGGTGTACAGGATCCGGCGGTGTACGGGCTTCAACCCGTCCCGCACATCCGGCAGCGCCCGGGACACGATCACGGACATGGAATATTCGATAAAGGATTTTTTCATTTCCTTTTCGATATCCACGGGCAGCACAATTTCAGTTTCGCTGAACAAATCGATCAGTTCCTTTCTGTCTGTTTATCCGGGCAGAACTGCCGTCCCAGCTTTTCGGCAAACAAGCCGGCAAGCTGGCGGTTCTCCTCCGGGGAAAAAGCCTGTTTTGGGATTACATAAAACATGGCACGAACCTGGTACACCAGGAAAAATTCCGCCGATTCCACAATTTTTACTTGCTTGTTGAAGGGGATCACCGTATCCGCCAGTTGGGGCGGCTCCTCCGGGAAAATGTCGTGGAACCCGTCTCCGGACTCCTGTTCCGCATCCTCTTCTGGTGCATCCTCCGGTTCCGGCAGGATCGTGCCGATGGTCAGCCCATCCTCCTCCACCGTCAGCCGATAGGTTTCGTCCCCCAGATCCTTGATGGCGTTCAGCAGCTGCCGCCGGATCTTTTTCGGGTTGTACCACTGGATGAAAATCACCGCCAGGCACGCAAAGATCAGCACATAGGTCAGGGTATTCCCCGGATCCTGCAAGGCGGCGCTGACGTAAAACAGGATCACAGCCCCTAAAAATGCGGTGATGATCCAGCACCGGGGATAGACGAATTTTTTCTGGAACAGGGTAAATGCCTTGGCAAATAATTCAAAGGGAATGCTGTATTCCCGCTGCATTTTTTCCTTCATGAACCCTCCGTTTAAATATCCAGATTCTGTGCGTATTTTGCATTCTTCTCGATAAATTCCCGTCTGGGGGCAACCTTATCCCCCATGAGAATGGAAAAGGTCTCGTCCGCCTTCACTGCGTCCGCCATTTCCACCTTGATCATGGTTCTGGTGTCCGGATTCATGGTGGTATCCCACAACTGGTGTGCGTCCATCTCGCCAAGACCCTTGTACCGCTGCACCTCCACCTTGGCGTTGGGGGATTCCCCATTGAACTGGGCGATGTATTTGTCACGCTCCTCGTCGGAGAAGGCATACTTGAAGGTTTTCCCCTTTGCCACCCGGAACAGGGGCGGCTGGGCAATGTAAATATTTCCATTTGTAATCAGAGGGCGCATGAACCGGAAGAAGAAGGTCAGCAGCAGCGTCCGGATATGGGAACCGTCCACATCCGCATCCGCCATGATGATGACCTTTCCGTACCGGAGCTTGGAAATGTCGAAATCCTCCCCGATGCTGGTGCCCAGGGCAGTCACCACCGGCATGAGCTTTTCGTTGCAGTATACCTTGTCGATCCGTGCCTTTTCCACGTTCAGCATCTTGCCCCACAGGGGAAGGATCGCCTGGTACCGGCGGTCTCTGCCCTCCTTGGCGGAGCCTCCCGCAGAATCACCCTCGACTATGTAAATTTCCGTCATTTCAATATCCCGCTCGGAGCAGTCCGCCAGCTTTCCCGGCAGGCTTGCGCTTTCCATAGCGGTTTTCCGCCGGGCAGTTTCTCTCGCCTTTTTGGCAGCCTCCCTGGCACGCTGCGCCGCCAGGCTCTTGTCGAAAATCGCCCGTGCCACCGCCGGATTCTCCTCCAGGTAGTTCATGAGCTTTTCGGACACGATGGACTCCACAAAGGGCTTGATCTCCGGATTTCCCAGCTTCACCTTGGTCTGGCTCTCGAACTGGCAGTCCGTCAGCTTGACGGAGATGATGGCGGTCAAGCCTTCCCGCACGTCCTCCCCCATCAGCTTGGAGTCATCCTTCAGCAGGCCGAACCGCTTGCCGTATTCGTTCAGGGTCTTGGTCAGCGCATTCCGGAAGCCCAGCTCGTGCATGCCCCCGTCGATGGTATGCACATTGTTGGCAAAGGACAGGATCAGCTCGTTGTAGCTGTCGTTGTACTGCATGGCGATCTCCACCGCATTGTCCCCCTTGGACCCTGTAAAGTAGATCACCTGCTCGGACAGGCTTTCCAGTCCCCGTGTTTTGTGGATATGCTCGATAAACTGGCGGATGCCCCCTTCGTAGCACATCTTCTCCCCCTGGGGATTCGCCGGATCCCGCTGATCCGACAGTTCGATGGTCAGCCCCGCATTCAGAAACGCCTGTTCCCGCATGCGCTTGAGGAGGACCTCGTAGTCAAACACGGTGGTTTCCTCAAAGATCTCTGCGTCCGGCTTGAACATGACGGAGGTGCCGTGCTCCGTGGTGTCCCCGATGATTTTCAGAGGCTCCGTATAATTCCCCCGTTCAAACCGCTGGAAGTGTACATGGCTCCCGTCCTTGACGGTCAGCTCCAGCCATTCCGACAGCGCATTGACAACGGATGCTCCCACGCCATGGAGACCGCCGGCAACCTTGTAGCCGCCGCCGCCGAATTTTCCCCCTGCATGCAGCACTGTATACACCACCGTTGCAGCGGAGATCCCCTCCTTGGGGTGGATGCCTGTGGGAATGCCCCGTCCGTTATCCGTGACCCGGATGATATCCCCCGGCAGAATTTCTACCTGAATATGGGTACAATACCCGGCAAGCGCCTCGTCAATGGAGTTATCCACGATCTCGTACACCAGGTGATGCAGTCCGCCGGAACCGGTGGTGCCGATGTACATGCCCGGACGCTTCCGTACAGCCTCCAGCCCCTCCAGCACCTGGATCTGGCTTTCGTCATACTGCTGTGCTCCCGGTTTTATCTGTTCTGTTTCGCTCATGATTCCATCCTTTCCTCAAAACAGCGTGTTTGCACGCTTGCGCAGTGTTGCAACGGAGATCTGGGAAATATAAACCACTTCTCTGCCCCGCTCGTTGCAGACAATGAAGCTTTTGGGCATTTCATAGCTGACATTCACCACCCGTTTCTCCCGTTCCGCCCGTTCCAGAAACTCCTTGGTGGCTTTGCCGATGGTGGTATTCTCCAGATCGAAAATGCCGGTGACGCATTTGTCCGACACAGAGATCTCATTGCCCAGGTGTATATACATCCCACGCCTCCGTTACAATATTTTTCCGTTTTCTATGGTGATCCGCATGCCCCGGTCGCTGCCCAATACAGCCCCTTCGTTGCATGTGGTAATAAATACCTGCATTTCCTGCACGATGCTGTACACCAATTCCTGCCGGCTCTTGTCCAGCTCTCCCATCACATCGTCCAGCAGCACCACCGGGGACTGCCCCTGGCTGTGCCGATAGATCTCCGCCTGGGCAAGCTTCAGCACCAGCGCCGTGCTTTTCTTCTGTCCCTGGGAGCCGAAATCCCGGACGGGCTTGCCGTTGATCTTGAACAGCAGATCATCCCGGCTTGCCCCGATGCTGGTGTACCCCAGCCGGATATCGTCCGTGGAGGACATGGTCAGCTTCCGCAGATAGTAATCCTGCATCGGCTCGGTGACGGTTTCTGGCATCTCATAGTCCCGGTACATGCCGGACTGGTATTCCACCGTCAGCTGCTCCCGTCCCCCGGTGATGATGCTGTACAGCCGGGCGCAAACCGGCGCAAACCGCTGCACATAGCTGTGCCGGATGTGGGACAGATGCGCCCCTGCCACCGCCAGTTGAGCGTCCCAGATGGCAAGATCCAGAGGGGTGCCGTTTCCGGCGCCGATGCTCCGGAGCACCTGGTTCCGCTGAATGGTCAGATTCTCGAACCGGCGCAGCACGTCCATATTTTTCGGCCGGATCTGGGCGCAGCAGAGATCCAGGAAATTCCGCCGCTTGTCCGGCAGTCCCTTGATGAGCATGGTATCGTCCGGGGTGAACACCACGCACTGGAACTGGGCAAAGAGCCGGCTGCCCCCCCGCAGAGGCACCCCGTTCAGGGTGATTTTCTTTTCCCGGCTGCTTTTCTGAATGGCATAGGTGATGTGCTGCTCCCGGCGGCTGTCCCGGAATGCAGCCTGCATCCGCATGACCTCCTGGTCAAAGCTCACCAGATCCCGTTCCCGGACGCCCCGGAAGCTCCTGCACCCGGTCAGCAGCCAGATTGCCTCCAGCAGATTGGTTTTCCCCTGGGCATTCTGCCCCACAATGAGGTTATACCTGGGGTCCGGCTCCAGCTGAATATGCTCCAGATTCCGGAAATGCTCCGCCTCCAGCCCGGTCAGATGCATTGCTCCACCGTCAGCCGGTATTCTCCGGCCTCTACCACGTCGCCGCTGCGGATTTTCTTCCCCCGCATGGTGCAGATTTCGCCGTTTACCTTCACCTGTCCCCCCTGGATCAGCTCCTTGGCGAAGCCCCCGGTGTCGGTCAGCCCGGCATATTTCAGCAGGGAGTCCAGCTTGATGAACTCCGTGCGGATGGAAACCCGTTGGTTCTGCATGGAAACGCCCCCTTGCTTAGTATTTCAGATCCACCGGCATCACCAGGAACACAAAGCTGTCCCCCTCCGGCGGAATGATCTTCACAACCCGGTTGCCGCCGCTGAGATGGATCCGCAGCTTGTCGCATTCAGATGCCCGCAGCGCATCCAGCATGAATTTGTTGTTGAAGCCGATGGTGACGGCATCGCCGCTGAGATCCACCGGAATGGTATCGGAAATGCTGCCGATGCCGGTCTTGCAGCTGACCTTCACGGTGCCGTTTTCAAAGACGCAGCGCACCGGTGCCTTGTTTTTCTCGTTGATGAGCAGTGCGCACCGCTCCAGACAGTTCACCAGCTCTCTGGTACGGACGATGACCTCCGTCCGCTTGTCCGGGGGAATGGAAGCCCGGTAGTTGTGGAAATCCCCCTCCAGCAGCCGGGAGAATACAGTGATCTCTCCCAATTCAAAGACAATGTGCTTGAAATTGTTGTAAATGCCGCAGGGTGCCTTGGCATCCTCCTTCAGCAGTCTGGATACTTCTGACAGTGTTCTGGCAGGCACCACGAACCGGTGCACCTCCGCCGTGTCGATATGCTCCGTCCGCAGGGCAAGCCGGTACCCGTCGCTGGTGACCATGTTGAAATTCCCGTCCTCGGTAATGTCGAACAGGGCGCCGGTCATGACCGGCTTGTTCTCGTTCAGGGAAACTGCATGGGCAGTCTGGTTGATCATGGATTTCAACTGATCCTGGGGCACCAGGAACCGGTGCTCATCGCTGACCTCCGGCAGATCCGGATACTCCTCCGCAGACATGGCGGAAATGCAGTACTCGGTTACAGCGCCGGTGATGCGGATATTCAGCATTTCATCCGTCTCAAAGGTCAGGATCTCATCGCTCATTTTCCGGGTGATCTCGCTGAACAGCCGGGCATTCACCACAAATTCACCGCAGTCCTCGGAAACCGCCTCAATGGTGGAACGGATTCCCAGCTCCAGATCATAGCCGGTCAGCTCCAGCACCGTATAGGACAGCTTGATCCGGATGCCCTCCAGGGCGGTAATGGTGGATTTGACGCTGACCGCTTTGGATACGTTGCCGATGGCAGCGCAGATATCTTCCTTCTTGCATGAAAACTTCATGATTGGCTCCTTTTTGGGGGATGTCCGGACTTTCCACAGCTGCCGGCTTTCGTTCCGGCTTGTTGGCGGGATCAATCCATCCATCCATCTTAATTTTTTTCAGCAGTAGTAGTAGAGGGGTTGAAACTGTTCAAACAGCCCTTCCCCGGCAGTTTTCCGGGATTTTCTCCTCCACAGCCCTTTCGTGGAATGATTCTTGAAAAGTGGAAAGCCGGATCGCTCTGTGGAAACCGGCAGAACTTGTGGAGTGGAAAGGGAAAAATCCTTGAAACTTTCGTGGAAAATCCGGAGTCCGGTCGGATCCGGGCGGAAAACTGTCAAAAAGCCGAATGGGTAAACTGTGGACAAGGGGATGCGGATCGGCGCTGCGCCTTGCTTTCTTTTTCACACAGGTTTCAACAATCTGTTGAAAGACTGGTGGAAACTCAGTTCTTTCCCCGTTCCCGGATGTTCTTGATGAGGGTCTCCACCAGTTCCTTCAAGGAACTGTCCTTCTGGATGGACTGGGAGATGCTGTTGACCGCATACACGATGGTGGAGTGATCCCGCCCGCCGAACTCCATGCCGATGGAAGCAAGGGGCATCTGGGTGATTTCCCGCACCACATAGATCGCCACCTTCCGGGCATTGGAAATCTGGGAGGAGCGCTTGTTGGAGCGGATATCGTCCGGGGATACCCCGTACACGTTGGCAACCTCCGCAATGATCTTCTCCACGGTGATGGGGATGGGCTGGTCGTCGGTGAGAATGTCCCGGATCACGCTCTGTGCCATGGCAATGGAGGGCTGACTCCCTGCCAGATGCTTCAGCGCCTTGAGCTTTTTCACCGCCCCCTCCAGCTGTCGGATGTTGGTTTTGAGCCGATTTGCGATGAATTCCGCCACCTCGTCCGGCAGATTCAGGTCTAACAGCTCTGCCTTCCGGCGGATGATGGCGATCCGGGTCTCGAAATCCGGCGTGGAAATATCGGCGATCAGACCGCTTTCAAACCGGCTCCGGATCCGATCCTCCAGGATCTTGATGTCCTTGGGGGGACGGTCGGAGGTCAGTACGATCTGCTTGCCCTCGCTGTGCAGCTTATTGAAGGTGTGGAAAAATTCCTCCTGGGTGGAGTCCTTGCCGGCGATAAACTGGACATCGTCCACCAGCAGCACGTCCGCATTCCGGTACTTGTCGTGGAACAGGGAGGTGTCCTGCTTTTTCTGAATGGCTTCGATCAGCTCGTTTGCAAAGGTCTCTCCGGTGACATATACGATGTTGAGGTTCGGGTCGTTCCGGCGCATTTCGTTGGCGATTGCGGTCATCAAGTGGGTCTTGCCCAGGCCGGAGGGACCGTAAATGAACAGGGGGTTGTATGTATCGCTTGCCTTGTTCCGGTCGTGCTTTGCCACGGCGGTGCAGGCGGCATAGGCGAATTCGTTGGATTTTCCTACGATAAATGTGTCAAAGGTGTAGTCATACTCAGCGCCCTCAAAGCTTTTCTCCAGCTGTGCATGCTTCTTCTCAAGCTCCTGGATATCCACCTTTTCCGCCGGCTTCTGGCTTTCGATGATGATCTCCAGCTCCACGTCAAAGCCCAGGGTATTGCGGAAGCCCTCCTGCAGGAGGCTCTTGAAATTATTCAGTACCACGCCCTTCTGAAATTCCGAATTGCACTGGAGCACTGCCTTGGTGCCATCCAGGGAGACGGGAATCAGGGTATTGATCCAGAGATTGATCGCCACATCGCCAATGTTTCCCACCTCGATACAATACTTTTTGACCTGCTCAAACACTTCCGCAAAGGAATTCATAAAATTTATACCTCCTCAGCAGGCATGGCGGAAACCCGGAACCCGGTTTGCCTGCCTGCCCCTATACATATATAATACGCCAAAAATCAGTCCGATTGCACTTAAGTCTATTATACCATATTTCCATGATAAAGTAAAGGCATTCGGGGGCATTCAGCGATCTTTTTTCTTTGAAGTGCTGGAAAAAATCTGTCCGCAAGCTTGACAAATCCGGACTCCGATGCTATACTTTTATAATGTAACAGTGTGTGTATATGCGGATGTGGCGGAATTGGTAGACGCGCTAGATTTAGGCTCTAGTGGATTCATCCGTGAGTGTTCGAGTCACTTCATCCGCACCAGCGCTCCCCATTCCGGGGAGCGTTTTTCTTTTGCCGCTCCGAACCGGCAAGGGAATGTATTTTTCAGAACATCTTGCTGTGGAAAGCGGAAGGTTTCTCAACACGGTTTTCCACAACCCGGTGGAAAACTTCTGTGAAAGCAGGTGGACAAGAAAAAGAAAATGCAATGCCGGACAAAGGATCTTGTAGTGAAAAAGCAGCGGTTTCTCAACACGACTTTCCACAACGCTGTGGAAAACCATGTTGAGATCCGGTGAATTGGTCGCATTTTGCGCAAAATAGTCCACGAACCCGGGTTTCTTTTCCCGAATGCCGCTGGATTTGGCATAAAACCGGAAAAAATTGTTGACGAACTGCCCCTTTGCCGGTATAATAAATACAGGTTTCCCTGCGGGGTCTGTGTTTGGTGATCGTTTGCTTTGTGGGGATAAGGCTTGGTCGTTCTGTGTGACCGTTTCTTTTTCTGCGTGCTCTGATGCTCTGCGTGCTCCACTTACGCAGTACCGTTCTACCAACCTCTTGGGGAGATGTGCATGATTCCATTGAATGAACCGTATGGGTCACGCATGACCCATCTACCGGTGTGCGAGCGACAACCTCATTGAGAGGGGAGAGAGCGCATCAGAGATGCTTATTCTCTCCCCTCTCACCGGTTTTCTCTCGCGCTCTCTTTTCCACAAC